>WNGK01010396.1_pt1 | contig 20522 bp, 19 predicted proteins | sample 5400601 | NCBI WGS metagenome assembly WNGK01 (sample SAMN13153376, study PRJNA577476) | soil metagenome | isolation source: 60 cm soil or saprolite under Garry oak tree replicate 1 | place: USA:California | collected 2016-06-15
CCTGAGAAGCGCAAACACGCAGTGGATTCTGGAGGGCGACATCAAGTCCTGTTTCGACAAGATTTCACACGATTGGCTTTTGGCTCGCGTCCCGATAGACCGAGTCATTCTCCAAAAGTGGCTGAAATCCGGGTACATGGAAAAACACGTCCTTCACGAAACAACGGACGGGACTCCCCAGGGTGGAATTCTCACGCCCCTTACACAAAAGGTAATTTCCAGTTCGAAAGAACAGTTGTGGGATGGCGAGAAAGGTGCGCATTGCTTGATCTACGTCATAAACAGTAATATATTTATGGCACATGGTGCGCTCGACCAAAGCGAAGAAGGCTCGCCAGCTGAATGTCGCTCGTGGCCTGCTGCGGCGGCATGTTGCGCTTCCCGAAGCAGTGCGTCGGTTGTCACGCGAGTTCGATTTATCAGAGCGCCAAGCCTATCGCTACCTGGAAGAAGCCTCCCATCTCGATCAACCACTCGAAGTTCCCGAAGCCACGGTGCCGGTTACGTTGAAGCTTCCGCCGCGGACGGTGGTACTGCTCCGGAAGTATGCAAGAAGCAGCGGTCTGACCATCGGAGCCATCGTAGCCGGCGCGTTGAAAGCTTTTCTGCGCGCTCTAAAAAGGCATGGCTGAGCCGCGTCAAAAAAGCGGCCCATTTCAAATCCACGTTTCCTATTCGTTTGATCGCTTGCTCGAGCCCAAGCTCGCGCAAGCCTACGATATTTTGGTGCCCACTCGGGAGCGCCCCGTCGGCGTGCGCGTGAAGGAGTTCGATGATGAGGATGGCGGCAATCTATGCCAGGGTTTCGTCCGCGCAGCAACGCGAGGAGAATACGATTGCCAGCCAGACGGCAGCGCTGATCGAGTTCGCCAAGAGCCACGATCTGGAGGTGCCCAGAGAGTGGGTCTTCGAAGATGAAGGCTATAGCGGAGCGACGCTGGAGCGGCCAGGCTTGGAGCGCGTGCGGGACCTTGCCGCTGAAGGGCAGATCCAGGTTATGCTCGCGTATTCGCCAGACCGCTTGAGCCGCAAGTACGCGTACCAGATTCTGCTGATCGAGGAATTCGCTCGCCATGGAGTCGAGACGGTGTTTGTGAAGTCGCCACAAGGCGACAGCGCAGAAGATCAACTCCTGGTTCAGTTCCAAGGCATGATCGCTGAATATGAGCGAGCGCAGATCCTGGAGCGCTCGCGCCGCGGCAAGCGACACCGGGCGCAATCGGGCGAGGTCAGCGTGATGAGCAACGCTCCGTACGGCTACCGTTACATCCGCAAGACCGACGAGGCACCCGCCGCTTACGTCGTCGATGAAGCCGAGGCCCGCGTAGTGCGGCGCGTCTATGAGATGTACACAGTCGAGGGACTCAGCATCGGTGAGATCACGCGGAGGATCAATGCTGAAGGCATCCCGACTCGCAAGGCAAGCGCGCGCTGGGAACGCTCCACCGTTTGGGCGCTGCTGCGCAACTCCGCGTATCGCGGTGCCGCCTGCTTCGGCAAGACCCGCATCTCTGCACGGACGCGGGTTATGCGCCCACAGCGTCGGCGGGGTGTAACTACGCCCAGCACCACAGCGGGCCACGAACGCCCGCGCGAAGAGTGGATCGAGATCCCCGTGCCGGCCCTGGTGACGGAAGAGAGCTTCGCCCGTGCCCAAGAGCTGCTCCACCAGAACAAGATACGATCGCGCCGGCGTACCATCGCGCCGAGTGTCGTCCAGGGGCTGGTCAGCTGTGCGAAGTGTGGCTACGCCTTCTCGCGAACATCGACGCAAACCAGCGCACGTAAGATTCACTACTACACAAGAGCTCCTCGATCAGATCGTCTGGGCTGAGGTGATCCGCCTGCTGGAAGAGCCAGCTCTGATACAGCAGGAACTTGATCGTCGGCTGGTAGCAGCGCGCGCCTCTGATCCAACCAGAAAACGTGAGCAGAGTCTGCAGAGGGAGTGGACGCATGTTGGCAAAGGTATTGAACGACTTCTTAACGCCTATCAGGAAGAACTGTTGTCGATCGAGCAGTTGCGTGAGCGCATGCCTGTGCTGCGCCAGCGCCAACAGACACTCCGTGCTGAGCTGCAGGCGATTGCCGACCAGACCAACGATCGCGCTGCATTCCTGCGCTTGGCAGAAACCAACGCTTATCGCAACGACAGCGCAAGAAAGTCGAGGCTTTGTTTGCGGAACTGAAGAATCAGATCGGGCTGCGCCGCTTGCGCTTACGACGCATGAAGTTCGTCCGCGAGCAGTTCTTTCTGGCAGCAGCTGCGCAGAACATCAAGCGATTGGTGCGCTTCCTTTGCCAGCCGCCAACACCGACAGTACTCACCAGTTAGAAACGAGAAGAAGAACTCCGGCCACTCACACAAGGCTCCAAAACGATCGGTCCAATCACCGGGTTTTTCAACACCCACATTGTGGGTGTTGAAAAAGTCACTGAGATTAGCGGGTGAGATTTAGCAGAAGCATGTTAGAAGTGCTCACATGCTTTGCCGGATTTTGATTTTCGGAGGCCTGCTGATCATGATGGGGCAACACGCCCGCTCTGAAGCGCTGTTTTACTATTTCCGCCTGGACGATCAGGTTCCCGAAAACCATCTGCTGCGATTGATCGACAATCACATCAGCTTTGACTTTGCGCGCGAGCAATTGAGAAACAGCTATAGCGAGACGGGTCGACCCTCGATTGATCCTGAGCTGCTGCTGCGCATTCTGCTGATCGGCTATCTCTACGGCATCACGAGCGAGCGCAAGCTGGTGGAGGTTCCAGCCCTGCAGGAAGCGGCTGGGGTAAGCGCAAAATGATTTGTTACGATTGTTCTCGGGATTCCGTGACTAACGACGCGGTGGCTGTCTGCTCCGTTTGCTTGCGGGAATTTTGCCGCAAGCACGCCATCGAAACGGACAGGGCAGTTACCGTGACTCGGCTCATAAATCGAATTGAGACTCTCCCCAAAAGAGCGCGTTCGCTTCTGTGTCAGCAATGTAGCGAAGCAATGCGGCAGACGCCGTATGGACTGATCACCGATTTGGAACTGAGGCTTCGTTGAAGAAAATAATTTCCGCGTGTGTTCATAACGCCGGTCGTTCACAAATGGCGGCCGCTTTTTTCAATCAACTAGTGGCACCCTCCAAGGCGAAAGCCTTATCAGCAGGAACCCATCCAGCGGAGCGCGTTCACCCCGAAGTCGTACAGGTCATGAAAGAAATCGGCATTGATCTGAGCGGAGCGAAACCTCAAAGGCTAACAGAGGAGTTGGCGAAAGACGCGGACCTGCTCATCACAATGGGATGCGGAGACGAGTGCCCCTATATGCCTGGGCTTAAACGTGACGATTGGCCATTACCTGATCCGAAAGGAAAAGACATAAACGATGTGCGCCGCATTCGCGACGACATTCGTGACCGAGTATCCAAACTGATCGCGTCACTCACGTGAACACTAGCCGTTGACGCTAAGGCGAGCAGCAGGTGAGATGCTTTCTGACCTCATCGTCTGCTTAGGAAATTCTCGTCCCGCGCGCCATGTGCTTTGCGACCTCTTGGCGAGACCATGCACTCATTGGCTCCCAAGCCGGGATTCTCCACGGATGACGGGCAAACCGGAACTCACCGGCGTCGCGGGGCATTAAAACTGCTAAACCCCTTTAGTCCACGGATGTGGTTATCTTTCGTTGGTTGGCAACTCGGCGGTGAGTGCATTACGAAGTGGTTGAAGCGGATCGCTTCGCTGAACCATCGCTTCACGATCGTGATGCATTCGCCCCTAGTCTCCGTCGGAACCGGACTGCAACTGTGCCCTCAAGAGAAAAAAGGCTGCAAAGCTGCCCGCCTACGTGTGAGGGGGCGCTTTCTCCGGTCCGGTTTGACAGCGTACATCGCGGAATTCGGGCTCTTTCCCGAGATTCTTCGAGCAATTCGGGAGGATTTCTCTGCAATTCAGACTGTGTGGCGGAGGGAGAGGGATTCGAACCCCCGGTACGGTTTCCCGTACAGTGGTTTTCAAGACCACCCGTTTCAACCGCTCACGCATCCCTCCGGCGGCGTGCCAAAACATTCAGCTTTCGTCTAGTTTACCTTTGGTTTCATCGCAGACCAAACGTCGGTACGTCGAGGAGATTAACCGGGCAGGTTAACGCCGCTGAGGAACCCACCCAGATGACCCGTCAGGGCGACGACAAACGCCGACAGCAGCTCGAGCGGTAAGCGATACGAAGGCAGAGCAACCCGGGTGCGAGCTACGCGGAAGTGAAGCCACCACACCAGCCACATCAACACAGCTGAAGTTGTTCCGAGGAGCAAGTGAAGAAGTAGAACACCGTGCAGCCGTTGCCCATCTAGTTTCAGTTGCCCCGCAACTATCCCAGTCGCGACAGCCAAGGGCGACGAGACCGCCGCGGCCAGGAAGTTGTAATAAGCCACCGACGCGAGTGCCGACTTTCCGCTCAATTGCCCAAACCAGTCGAACACAACTCCAGTCATGAACAACGCGATAGGAAAATGAATAAGCACCACGTGTTGCGCGTGCCTGGCGAAGATCGCTTCTCTTATATCGAATGGATGCACAACCATCTCCGTTCCTAATTCACTTCACAATGACTTCGCCAGTCATTTTGGGATGAATCGAACAGAAGTAGTGATACATCCCCGGCGTGGTGAACGTAAAACTGAACTTCTCATCGGTGTCGAGGGCCTTCGACTTGAACAGCTTGTCGTCGCTGGCGATGGCGTGCGGCATGTCATCGCGATTGACCCACGTGACCTGCGTCCCCGCGGGGATGGTGACGCTGGGCGCCTGAAACGTGAAATTATCAATTTTCACTTCCGCATTCGAAGGCGGCTGATCTGCTGCCTGTGCTCGCTGGCCTGTGAGCGCAGCGAAGCTGATGAGCGCGGCTAGCAGAATACCTGTGCACAATGCGACCTTTGCGTTCCTAAACTTCTTCATCTCTTCTCTTCTCCTCTGGTGTGGTTAGCAATTCCTCTGGTGTGGTTAGCAATTCATGCAAGGGTGGAATCGACCACGGCCAGCGCATGCTTGCCGCGGACATAATTGACGTCGGTTAACCCGAGCAGGGTGCGCAGTTGTTCCGCCGGAACTTTCATCGGCCCTGGCCCTTGCGCCGCGCCCGGCTGCGGCTGAGGGAATGCGGTAGAGAACGCCGTGTGAAAGGTCACGTTTCCCTCAACCTTCTGCATGGTTTGATGGATGTGCCCGTTCAGCACCGTGACCAAGCCAAATTTTTTGAGATACGAGAGCGCCTGCGCGCTGTCTTCCGTTCCCCATCCCCACTGCGGATAAACGGCCCACAGAGGGATGTGAGCGAACACGACGATCGGTGTGCTTTTCGAAAGATGCGCGACGTCTTTCTCCAGCCACTCCAGTTGCTCATTTCCCAGCGTGCCGAGCCCGCCAGCCTTCAGATCCATGACGTTCACCAGCCCGATAAAGTGGACGCCCTTCTTATCGAAGCTGTACCAGCCTGCTCCCTGCGTATTTTTTCCGAATCGCTCCAGGTAGCCCTTTCCGTTGTCATCAAGGACGTCGTGTTCGCCGGGCACATAAAAGATATCCTGTCCCGGCGTTCCCTTTATCATCTGGGCCACGGTGTCAAACTGTTCCGGTTTCGAGAGATGGCTGACATCGCCGGTGTGAAGAATGAATTCCGGTTGTGTTTCCAGGGCTTTAATCTTGTCGAGGGCGACTTGCAGGGTCGCGGCGACATCGGGATTAGCGGGCTTGTTGAATCCCATGTGGCTGTCGCTGAGCTGCACAAAGCTGAGATCTCCCGCGACTTTTTTCTTTCCGTATTCTCCGAGCGCATACGACTTGAGCACTCCGCCTTGAATCACGCAAACCGCGCCGGTGCCGGCCCATGCCATGCACTTCAGAAAACCTCTGCGGTCAACTCCGTCATTGTTGTTGTCGTTAAGAATCACGTCATTTTCTTTACCAAGCACGTTGTCGCCAGCCATGGACTGCCTCCTCAGAAACCAAGTGGGATTTTCGAAGCTTTCAAAGAGTGAAACTGGCGCAGCAAATTTCTATTCCATGAGGAAAAATCTTGCCGAATCGTGGAATATTTCGCCAGCTGCCGCGTTATCGTATTAAGACGTGCCTGACGATCGCGGGAACGCCGAGACATTCGAGGCGCTAGCTACGCCCTTGCTTGCGCCTCTGTACAATTTTGCGCACTGGCTCACGGGCAACCGCGACGATGCGGAGGATCTGGTGCAGGAGGCTTACGTCAAAGCGTTGAAAGGCTTCTCGTCTTTTGCGCCCGGGACCAACTTCCGCGCCTGGATGTATCGGATTCTGCGCAATACGTTCCTGACTTCGCGGACAGGATTGAAAGCGATGGTCTCTCTCGACGATGAGGAGAACCCAATTGCCGAACCGCCTGCCAGTGATGATCCTGAATCCTTGTTGCTGGCGAGGGCCGATGAGCACAAAATCCGGGGAGCCCTCGAGCAACTACCTGTCCTGCATCGTGAAGTCATCCTCCTGTGTGATGTCGAAGAGATGAGCTACAAAGACATTGCCGAATTGCTGGGCATTCCGATTGGAACAGTCATGTCACGACTGTCGCGTGCCCGGAAAGCCCTGCGCGGGCTTCTTTCAGAGAAGGCCCAGGGAGCGCGCTTATGACGTGCGAGTGGCGTGACCAACTCGATCGCTACGTCGACGGCGAGATGCCGGAGGCAGAGATCGCACGCATGGATGCGCATCTCCGCAGTTGCGCATCATGCGCCGCCGATGCGCTCGGCCGGATGCGGACGAAGCGTTCCATTCACGCCTCAGCCGCCAACGCCTATGTGCCCTCGGCTGAATTCCGCGCCCGAGTGTCAAAAGAGGTTAGCGTCTCGCGCAAACGAGCCTTACCCTGGCTGCCGCAACTCGCGTTTGCCGCGGCATTGATCGCATTCGTAGCTGTGGGAATTGCAGTATGGCAGCGGCATTCGCCAAGGCAAGATGTCTTTGCAGAAATCACCGATGTGCATGTGGCTACGATGGCGAGTGCCAATCCGGTAGATGTCGTCTCCTCCGACCGCCACACCGTCAAGCCCTGGTTTGAAGGCAAGCTGCCGTTCACCTTTAATTTGCCGGAGCTTCAGAACACTGACTTTCGCTTGATCGGTGGGCGGATGGCATACATTGGCCAGAGCCCAGGAGCAGAGCTGCTTTTCGGTATCCACAAGCACCAGATTTCAGCCTTCATATTTCAGGATCGACAGAGCTTTGCCAGCCTCGGAACGAGTTCGAGCCCCGCCCAAAGACTGAACTTCAATTTCGAGACTTGGTCCGATCACGGGCTGCGTTATGTTGTAATTAGCGACGCCGCCCGCGGCGATGTTCAGACCCTAAGCAACTTGCTGCACAACGCTGCTCAATGAGACCCACCTCCCCGGCCGTCCGGTCGTGCTAAAGCTCGCGTTTTAAGCGTTTTCCGGTTGAAATATCGACGCAACTCTTCGATGAACGCGGGGTTTACACTCTTGGCAGTAAGAAATGGCCCGCCCTGCCCCCAACATTCGGGCCCAGGGTGCTCGGGATCCACGACGATTCCCGAGGGAGGTTTTATGAGAACTTTTAACCGTATCCTTAGCGTTATTACCCTTCTGGGATTGATGTCTGGTTCGGCGCTGCTGGCACAAGAAGACCGGCAGTACGACCCGAAAACTGACGATCAGCCGACACAGTCCGATCCACCAGCCCGCGCTGCCCGCTTGCAGTACATGAGCGGCTCGGTTTCCGTGCAGCCGCGCGGCGTTGATGATTGGGTCGCAGGCACGCTCAATCGTCCGCTTACGAATTCCGACAACATCTGGGCCGACAAGAATTCCCGCGCCGAACTCAGCGTCGGAACCGGCCTGATCCGGATCGATTCCGAGAGCAGCCTCACTCTCACGAACGTCTCTGACAATATGGTGCAGTTGCAGCTCCACCAGGGCGCGATGAATCTGCACGTGCGCCGTCTTTATGACAACGAAACTTACGAAGTCGATACGCCCAACCAGGCGTTCACCGTGCGGAAGCCCGGCGACTATCGCTTTGATGTTGACCCCAATGCCGACAAGACCATCATCACCGTCTGGCGAGGCGAAGGCGAGTCCACGGGCGATGGCCCGGCTGTGCGCGTTCGTGCAAACCAGCAGGTCCGGTTCAGCAATGGCACATCGCTGACCAATGACATTCACGAAGCGCCTTCTCCGGATGGCTTCGACGAGTGGGCGAGCTCACGCGATAACCGTCTTGATCATTCGGCTTCTTCGCGCTATGTCTCACCTGACGTCGTCGGTTACGAAGACCTCGATGAATACGGCACTTGGCGCGACACTCCGGACTATGGCCACGTTTGGGTCCCCACCAGCGTCGAAGTAGGATGGTCGCCGTATCGCTACGGCCACTGGATTTCCGTTGACCCGTGGGGATGGACTTGGGTTGAAGACGAGCCGTGGGGATACGCCCCGTTCCACTATGGACGCTGGGTGTACTACAACAATTATTGGGGCTGGGCTCCTGGCCCGATTTACGTTCGCCCATACTATTCTCCCGCGTTGGTCGCGTGGTTTGGCGGCCCAGGCTGGGGCGTCGGAGTCGGCTTCGGCGGAGGCTACGGATATGGATGGTGTCCGCTTGGTTTCGGGGAACCCTATATCCCGTGGTATGGCGTGAGCCGCGGATATTTCAATCGCGTCAACATCACCAACACGCACATCACGAATATCACGAACATTACGAACATCTACAACAACACGTACATAAACAATCATCCTCGCCCGGGTGGGCCCGGCAAGCCGCCCACGGGTGGAGGCGGTGGACCATATGGCCCCCACAGTGGTCATGAGATCCGCTATGCGAATATGCGCGCCCCGAACGGATTTACCGCGGTGTCTCGCGATACGCTGGTGAACTCCCGTCCGGTTGCGCACAATGCAATGCGGATTGCGCCGAACCAGATGAGCAGGATGAGTCCGGTCCATGCCTTGGATGTAAAGCCAACCAGAACGACGATGCTGGGCGCCAATGCTGGAAGATCTGCTGCTGTTCCGCCGCAACGCACGTTCGCCCGCCCGGTGGTCAGCCACGTGGCGCCACCAGCGGGAAGCCGCGGTTCATTTCATACTGCCGCCCCTGCAGCCGGCATGGGCAGAAATGTGGATCGACCGGTAATGTCCAATGCCCAGACTGGCAATGCGCGCGGTGCGCAGCGTCCGGCGGAAAGCATGCCGAATCGCAATGCAGCGCCGAACAGCAATATTCGCATGCCGGAGCGCGGATCGATTGAGCCACGTTCAGTTCCTCGGCCACCCAGCGCTGGCGGGCTGGAGAACCGTGGCATGAATCAGGGTGGCATGAGACCCGCGCCCGAGAACAATTCTCGGTCAAACGTCTCAAGACCATCCGCCGGATCGGTCTCTCGTCCAGAGAGCTCGCGTCCAGAAATGTCGCGGCCGGAAACACGTTCTTCGGCGCCAGAAATGGCTTCGCGAGGCAACGTACCGCATCCGCCATCAGCCGGGATCACTCGTAGCGAAGGGCCGTCTGGCGCACCACGCAGCATGGAGCGCCCGTCGAACAGCGTACCGCGCACTGCCGAACCCAGCAATGGTCGGGGCAGTTCGCCCGCGCCGCGCGGGCCGGATAGGTCCGGTTCCCCACGCAGCGAAATGAGCGTGCAGCGCCCATCAAGCCCCACGACTTCGCGCGGATATTCTTCCGCAACTGATCGTGGTGGCTATTCGAACGGCGGATCGTACCAGTCGCCCCGGCCCGCGCCTTCTTACCAGGCAAATAGCCGGCCTACGCCGAATTATGGCGGCGGGTCATACAGCCGCCCATCCCCCGCACCTAGTTATGATCGCGGATCCTATGGACGCCAGGCGCCGTCTTATGGCGGCGGAGCGTACAGCCGCCCGGCGCCTTCCTACGGTGGTAGTGGCGGAGGCGGAGGCCGGGCTCCTTCATACGGCGGTGGGGGTTACGGTGGAGGCGGGAGAGCGCCATCTTACGGCGGCGGTGGCAGATCGTCCGGCGGTTTCGGCGGAGGCGGAGGCCATGCCTCAGCCCCGAGCCACGGCTCCGGAGGCGGCGGCTCCCATGGAAGCCGCGGTCACTAGACCCAACGTTAAATTGCTGGCAGAAGATACGCCGCCCGTTTTCCGGCGGCGTATCTTTTTGTTTCTCAGTTTCGCGTCGTTCGCAGTCAATGTTGTGAGCAACGCCTTCTAAGAATTTCCCCGATTCAACCTTGTCTCATACTCCGTCGCTTCGCTATTCCAGCTTAAAACTTCAAACTGCTCTCAAGCGAAGATGCATTTGCGTCATAGGTAGTGAGCGGTTCCAGACCAAACCTCTCCTCAATTGTCTTAATAATCGAAAGCGTGTCATGCGAGGTATGGTCCACGAAGTGTTCCTTCGCAAGCGGGCCCAAAACCAATCCCGGAACGCGGGTCCCGTCTCCCCAAATTCCGTTGCTGGTCGGTGGAGAAACGTGGTCCCAGCGGCCGCCATGCTCGTCGTACGTCACCACGATGAGGGTGTGCCCCCAATACGGGCTGGTGCGAACAGCCTCGACGATGTCGGCCACGTGCTGCTGGCCCTGCAACAAATCGGCATAGCCAGGATGCTCATTGTCCGGACCAAGCGGCTTGATGAAGCTGACCGCGGGCAGACCATGATTCTTCAGATCAAGAAAGAAGTCGGTCTCATCCTGCAAGTGAGCGGCGGAAACCAAATTGCGCTGCCCATTCACCCACGGCGCATAATTGTCGTAATACGCAAGCGGCTGGTGGTGCCACTGGAATAGTGGATCAACGGGAGCGTTGGGAGGTACGGTTCCATTATTAGCTGGATTGTTAGCCGAGCTCGCCAATGCATTGTCCCATCCGCCGGAGTACCACTTCCAGCTCACGCCTTTGGCGCTCAGGCGGTCACCAATCGTCGGGATATAGGGCCGCGTTGTGTCGGCGGGATTGCTGTCATTCTGCGAAGGCAAGAGACTTGTGCTGCCTGGTGTGGAGAACGTGGGCACTAGATTTACCGAGAAGATCGTGTTGATAGCATAGTTCTTGTCGAAGGTACTGCCCGGAACGGCAAAGGACGCGCCACCGATGGGAGTGATGGTGCCATCATGAACGATTTTTCCGGTCACTGGATCCAGGGCGAGTTGGCCGTCACTGGCCAGTGTCGCTTGCAGGCTCGCAGGAGCATTGGGATAGACAGGGACTTGGGCAGCAATAAAAAACTGATGGTGTGTCGAGATTGGGGCCGAACCGGGTATCGACAACATTGGGAGTGACATTGTTATTGATCGGCTGCGGAGGAGTTGTCAGCGTCACGGTACCGGAGACAGGGTCGAACGGTTGGCCCAGTTGTGAACTATACGGCTGCCCGGTAAGGCGGTCGCGCTGCTCGAGGGACAAACTCGAGGACTGGAAGAGTCCGTTTGCGCCCGGGAACAAACCATATAAGGAGTCGAAGCTCCAGTTCTCCTGGTAAACCACGATGATGTGCTCGATTTTATTAAGCTTGTCCTTTCCATCCTGTGCTAGAGCGCTCTGAGCAAAGGCAAAGCTCGCGGTCAAAAGAAGTGCCGCGCATACAGAAGAGTTCGTGCGAATCCTCATTGGAAATTCCTTTCGTGCCGTCGAAGGTTGGAAAGCAAATCTCGAAGCTGAAGACTACGCAGAAGAGTCTAGGGAGGGGTTCATATAAACGGGATTACAGTGCAATTAAATCTAAGTTAATCGCTCGCCAATAGAGGCTGCGCTCGCATGCAGAAGGCATTCGTTTGCGCAAATGGCTAGTGGCTCTCATCGCCCGCGGGCGCGAGGTCAGACGTATCCAGATTCTGGCCAGTGGCTCGAGGCGGCAGATCGGGGGGAGGCTCGAACTGGCCGGGGTCTTTGCCGGCCACCGCTGTACTCATAAAATCCATCCAGATTGGCAAGGCGGCGCGGGCCCCCGTTTCCTTCGCTCCCAATGATCTCTTTTCGTCGTAGCCGACCCACACGCCCGCCGTCAGCGAGGGCGAGAAGCCAATGAACCAAGCATCTGTAAAGTCGTTCGTTGTCCCGGTCTTCCCTGCCAAAGGAATTTTTAACCGCGTGGCGGCAACCGCCGTCCCGTGCTGTACCACTCCCTCTAACATCGAGGTCATCAAGCGTGCGGTGCGGGAAGTGATTACGTCCTTCACTTCGGGATAATCTTCTTCGAGCACACGGCCATCGTAGTCAGTGACTTTGCTGACGAGCCGGGGAACCAGTCGCACACCATCATCTGGAAAGACGCTGTAAGCCGACGTCTGCTCGAAGAGAGTCACCTCGGCGGCGCCGAGCGCCACAGGTAAATATGGCGGCAACGGTGAGGTGATCCCGAACTTGCGGGCATAGTCTTCGACAGTGCGAATTCCGAGCTTATCGGCAAGCTTGAGGGCGGGAATATTGCGCGATTGCGCCAAAGCACGGCGCAGAGTAATCGTCCCTTCGTATTTCTCATCAAAGTTGTGAGGGAAATATGGGCCTGATGCGGTTTGAAAAATGACAGGAGCGTCTACGATTGCGTCGTCCGGCCTCGCTCCCTGATCAATCGCCGTCGTATACACATAAGGTTTGAATGACGAACCAACCTGACGGAGCGCCTGAGTAGCTCGGTTGAACTTCGACAGGTTGAAGTCGCGGCCTCCAACCATCGCGCGGACGTCTCCGCTGGCGTTATCGATAGCTAGCAGCGCGCCTTGGGCGCCAGAATCCTGCTCTAAACTTACCCGCGTCTTCCCGCCTGAATCGAATCCGAGTACCCTCACGTAAATGACATCTCCCACAGTCAGGATTTTTGCGATTTTCTGCTGCGTCCAGGCAACATCTGGCTGACTGAGGGCGGCGGTATAAGCCCCGAGTTTAACTGTCACGCTCGACGGAGATGCAGCGGTTACAAGCGCGTGAGCATAGCTGCCAGTATTAGACTCGACGTCCCAGTCAGGATGCCGATAACTCGCTAGCGTCTGACCTTCGAGCAAAACGTTTTCCAGGTGCCCCTTCCAGCGATGGCGTCTCTCATAGGCAGCAACCCCTTCGAGCACGGCCTGGTTTGCCGCACCCTGCAAATCCATATCGAGCGTGGTATAGACGCGCAGTCCGCCCTCGTGCACCTGGTCGGTGCCGTACTTGTTTTCAAGATACCGCCGGACCTCTTCTACAAAATACGGGGCCAGTGAATTCGGATCACGTGCCACATTCAGCCCCAAGTTGGCGTTACGCGCATCTGCTGCCTGAGAAGCCGTGATCTTCCCATCTTCAAGCATGGCATTGATGACCAGGTTGCGGCGATGCAGCGCGTGCTCGGGATGATTGATAGGCGAATAATATGCCGGCGACTTCGGCAACCCTGCAATCAACGCGGCTTCACCCAAAGTAAGCAGTTTGGCCGGCTTGCTGAAGTAATACTCCGACGCGGCTTCGAACCCATAAACACCGTGACCGAGATAAATCTGGTTCCCATACAGAGTGAATATTTGATCTTTGGTAAACCTTCGCTCAATCTGAATGGCTAGAAGTGCTTCCTGAATCTTGCGATGAAACGAGCGATCCGGCGAGAGAAACAGATTTCGCGCAAGCTGCATCGTGAGCGTAGAAGCGCCCTGCACCCTGCCGCCGGATTCGATGTCACGATAAGCTGCGCCAACGATGCGCCAGACGTTGACTCCCCAATGACGGTAAAAGTCTTTGTCTTCGATAGAAATCAGCGCATCGCGAAGGACTGAAGGAAAGTCCTGATAGGAAGCGACTACTCGCCGCTGTAAAGCGAACGTTCCGATTGTGCGTCCCTGGACATCGTATAGCTCCGTCGTCGAAATTGGACGATAGGTTTCCAGTTGCTCCACTTGTGGGAGATCGGTCGAATAGACAAGCAATAATCCCCCAAGCGCACCTGCCAGAGCCGAAAGCAGCACCAGCAGGCCAAAGACAAACCGGCCCACAAGTTTCTTCCGGCTGGAATCGACCGAAGCCGTTTCCTCGAGAACTGCTTTCATGAAAGTGTGTGTTTAGAATAGCAGGGAGTTCGTCTGGCCACATCTAGGCAGACCGTCTGTCAATCCTCATCGAACGTTTCCTTTGCAATTTTTGCAATCGTCTGGAGGGATTTTCCTTTTAACTCCGTGTACCCTGTGTCTCAGTGGTGAATCTGCTTCCAAAAGACTATGACTGAACTCGAATTGAAAAAGCACCTCGACGTGGCGACGAAGAGTCCGCAGCAGATTGCGGTAGCAGTTTCGCGCGTGCCGGATGCTGTCTTGCGTTATAAGCCCGCGCCGGAGAAGTGGTGCATTCTGGAAGTCCTGGGTCATCTGGCAGACATAGAGACCGTGTACGCGCATCGATTTCGCCAGATGCTGGCTGACAAGGAGTCTGTAATTGCGCCTATCGATCAGGATGCGTGGGCTCGCAATCTCGATTATTTGGACACGCCGGCTCCTGAGCTGGTTGCGCTTTATGGCCTGAATCGTCACCACACTGTCCAGCTGTTACGCCGGTTGAACGCGGCGGACTTGGACAAGGGAGCCTATCATCCCGAGTTCAACAGGAAAGTTACGGTTGCAGAACTTCTGGAGAACATGTCGGCGCACGGAGCGAACCACCTGGAGCAGATTGAGAAACTGAAGAAAGCAGCGAAGCAGTAGAGCTACGAGTGATGCGTCTGCGTGAATTGAACCAAGCCCTCTAATTTCTTCAGTGCGGCGCCTGAGTCGATAGACTGCGCGGCAAGCGGAAAGGCGTGTTCCATTTGATCGGCCTTTCCTGCTGCAACCAGTGCGGCTGCTGCATTCATCAACACAACGTCTCGTCGTGGAGATTTCTCGCCACTCAATACCTTCCTGACGATCGCAGCATTCTCTGCCGCATCACCGCCGGAAATTGCTTCCAAAGGCGCTCTGCTCAGGCCGAATTCTTCTGGAGTCACTTCGAACGTCCGCACCGATCCTTCGCGAACCTCGGCTACGCGCGTGTGCCCGGTGATAGTGATTTCGTCGAGGCCATCCAGCCCATGCACGACAAACGCGCGATGGGTTCCGAGCATGCTGAGCGCCTCGGCGACCGTTTCCACCAGGTCGAGCGAGTAGACCCCCACGACCTGCGCCGAAGCGCCGACAGGATTAGTGAGTGGGCCGAGAAGATTGAATACAGTGCGAAGGCGGGTCTCGCGGCGAACTGGCGCGACATACTTGGCTGCAGAATGTATGGCTGGCGCAAACAAGAATGCGATGCCCACGTCTTCCAGGCACTCCGCCAGCAGCGCAGGAGGCAATTGAATAGTTATCCCCAGCGCTTCCATCACATCGGCGGCCCCACATTTTGCACTTATGCCCTGACTGTCGAGCTTGGGTGTGGAGCTGCGGTTGCCATGCTTGGCAACACGTATGCCCGCGCCAGCAACAACGAAAGCCGTAACCGTTGAAATGTTGAACGTTCCCGCTGCATCGCCTCCGGTACCGCAAGTATCCACGAGGGCTTCGCGACCAGTGCCACTTGCGTCCAGGACGGAATTCGCGCGCACCGGGATCGGAGTGGCGGCTGCGCGGATCGCTTCCGCGAATCCGACGATTTCTTCGACGGTCTCGCCTTTCATGTGCAAGCCCACGAGCAGAGCACTAATTTGCGCGTCGGTACAGTTGCCAGAGAGCACTTCGCCCATGACTATGCGCGCCTCGTCCCGCGAGAGAGACTCGCGATGGTTCACGATTCTGTGCAGGGCCTCGAGGATCATGTGAGTGCAAAGATTGTAAGGCAAAAGCACTCATCGCCGGCTTGGTTCAGAAATCCGAGTCCGCCCGCCAGCACGAGCCTGCATCAGTGGATGTACGTAACTCCATTCGACATTCGGTTGATGATGAGGGGCTGGCCAACCATCTCCACATACACAGTCCATGTTCCTGGCGGCACAATCGACGAGAGATCGAGCGAGTTCGTGCTAACCGCCAGATTCGTGGCTGCGACATAAAGATTGCCGCTGGCGTCGGCGTAGTAGACGGTGAAGTGGTGCACCGTCGAAGTGGAAGCATAAGTGGAGTCGGAAGCGGCTAGCGACCAGCTCAAAATGCTACCCGTGATCGAAGAGTTTACGGTGTAGCAGTTGTCGACGCCATCCTCGGCGGCGGTGCCTTCTTCGTAGTCGTTCCAGGTGATGACTTGCACGTACGGAATCTGCGGATTGGACCCACCGAAATATTTCGAGATTTCGTTAGCGGTATTGAAAAGCACTTGACCGCACTGTTGCCCGACAACCCGATTTGCGCTCCAGGAAGCATTGTAATCATCGAAGCCCTTATAGAGCGCACCAATGGTTAGTTGCGAGGGATGGCTCAAGCCCGCTGAGTAAAAGTTGTCCAGGTAAACCGGGTTGGCGCTGGTACTGGATCCCCACCAGAACTGCTGTGTTGAACTATAAGCCGGAGGCTGCACCCAGCCGTATCGTCCGCTATCGTAGGCGTTGGCGGTAAACGAGCCGAACTGGAAAACATATTTGAACGGAGTTGAGTAGGTGTCGGTGTGGGCTTTGACCGCGGACCAGACACTGTCCCAGTCAGCGGAGGTCAGGATGGGCCAATCCGACTTGCCACCGAAGTAGGCAATTATTGGCTGACCGGCGTCGGTCCAATACACGGCGCTGTTCGCGTAGTGGGTCTCGATGTAGTCCATCTCTGTCATCAAGGCGTTTTGCAAGCAGGTGATGGTCGCGCTCTCGGTCTGACCGGATGTTGGGCAAGTTGATTTCAGCGCGCCCTTATCTTCCATGACGCCGAATTTGAGGGGATAGCCGCTGCGAGCGTTCAGATCGGCAAATATGGCGTTGGTAGTGGTCAGATTAAAGCTCTGTTTGGGATCGAGTGATCCGTAATAATCCACCAGGTTGATATCGCAACCCTCCGTCAGCATGAACGAATCTTGAGCAGCGACTGTGGCGGATGAGTTCTCGTTGTAACCAACGCTCTTGTGGCCAGTGGAGCCAAACCAAGGTTGGTATTCACAGATCAATCGACCGTTCCAGCCGGAGTACATGAGCTGCTTGATGCTGAGGTTCGACACGTGGCCTGCGGGTGAGCTGGAGACCATGGTCTGCACACCGATGTCGTTGGGATTGGCATTGAAGCCGTCGAAAAAGGCGCTGCAGTAAGGGAGATTGCCTCCGGGGTCAATCGAGGACGAACAAAGGCTCGTGTTGTTCGACGTCTGCTGAACCAGCGCCCCCATAGAGGTCGGACCACCGGCGCCGCCGGTGAGAGCGGAGCCGGACGGAGTCGCAGTAAAAGACGCCTTTACAAATTGCGTATTGAATGTGACCGAAGTGGATAAAGGATAATTGGATAGCACCCCGGCGAATTTAGCCGTCATCGTGATCTTCGCCTTGGCCACTGTGGCCATTACCGGGGATGCGGCCGTGTTCAGCTTCGCGGCGAGAGCATTGGCGAGTTGTGTCGCCGTCTTTTGTGATCCGGCCTTGCTGTAGTTTGTGCTGGCATTGAACCCATTCACGGTAATCGTGATCTGGCCCGAATCGTAAGTCGGGCAAGTGGAATTGCCACACGGGTAAATCGGACCTTGCAACGATCCGCTAATATTTACCCAGCCGGTTCCAGGCGTTTGCGCCTGCGCAAATTCCAAAGTCATGCACAAAGATGTGAAGAGAACTGCGAGCACACGCAGCCGCACCTGCATACAAAACCCTCAACACTGAATTGGGCTTGAACGGGCTGGGACCCCACGCGAACGGAGCTACACCAGCAACAAGTCCTGAGTGGATGAAGGCAAGTGTACGAACTTCTTAGGTTCCAGAGAAGAACTTTTTAAGAAAATCGACGTGATATGCCAGAAAAATAGTGGTTTTTCAGGTGTTCCACTTAGAAAGTGAACTCGCGGAGTGGCTTCGAACTCTACTCCTTCCTGCGTTGGATGGCTTCGCCGATAAAGTCCGAAGCGCCGCTCCATGGCCGCAACCGTACACAGCGCAGAGAAGATCGCGGCGTTCGCGGGGGAGGCTCCGACCGAGGTGCGCTACTCTCTCGGCGGGGTTTCCTGAACAATAAGCAGAAGAAAATCGCCATCCGCACCGCGAATGCTGGCAATGCCTCCGCGTGAGGAGAGAAAAATCCGGCTCGTGTGGTGGGAGGCTGTGTAGACCCTGGCGACAGTGGTTACCGGAAGGATGCCGCCCCCTCAAAAGCCGATTGAACTGCGAATCAGGGCTGGTTAGGATCAGATCGGAGAATCCTATGTTTCGCCAAATGATCGGTTGGGGTCTAATTCTGCTTACCCCGGGCTGGCTCATTGCACAGGAGGCCGGTGCAGCTTTGCTTTATGGCACGGGGTCGGTATATCTGAATGGGTCGCAGCTGACGAATTCATCGGCCGTGACTAGCGGAGATGTGATTCAGACTAGAGAGAACGGCGCGGCCAACTTGAGCGTTCCGGGCTCTAGCGTGGTGATCGAGTCGAACACAATCGCGCGCTTTCAGAGCGGGGGATTGGCACTCGATCGGGGCAGCATTTCGGTTGCGACCGGGAAGGGCATGACCGTGTTCGCGCGGGACTTCAAGTTGACCCCAGCCACAGGGGCGTGGACCCAGTTTTATGTCACTCGCGCCAGCGGCGCTATCCAGATTCTCGCTCGCAAGAACAGTCTGACCGTGAGTTGCGGTCCGAACACGTCCACAATCAAAGAAGGGCAGCAGATATCGCGAGAAGATGCGGCCGATTGTGGTATCGCACAAAAGCGCAGTGGCGCCGCGCCAGCGGCGAGAGGTGCAATCATCACATCTCCTTGGACCGCGTATGCCGGCATTGGTGCAGGTGGCGCACTTTTGGGATGGACGCTGACAAGAGGGGACGACCCAGTTAGTCCTTCTGTGCCGTAGGCCAAGTCTAAGTAAAAGCTTCTCAGTGTCCCCTTTCGAAATGGTGTCGCGGCTTTCGTAACCTCAGAAAAACGCGCCTGATCAGCACGCATATCGTCGAGCGTGATCAAAATCAGCGAACCACTGCTTCGCCATCAGAGCGCGCCTTGCTGGATTGCGCACAGCTTCCGTTCCCGGTACGTCGCCAATACCGCAGTCTTGTCGTCACGGCTACCAAACGTCCCTTCAGTAGCGATCGCGTACACATCGTCATCGTTCACATACAACAGCTCTGGATGCTTTGATTCGAGTGCTCTGAGTAACGTATCGAGCGCAGCCAGGCTGGAAGTGCGAAAGTCCTTCAGCGAAGAATGGAAATTGATCGAGTGAATTGAAATTATCAGCGGTAGGCCGCGCGAGAAGCAACCTGCGGCAACTTGCAGGTATTTCTCGATGTCAACCTCTTTCTGGTAGGGCTCAAAATCAATACTGCGGTAAAGATGCAGAATTCCCATGTGATCGATGTAGGGGGCTTTCAGACCGCTGGCGGTTCCGCTTTGCGACACCCGAATGCCATATTCCGACCAGGCGCGATGCGTAGCCACATTCGAATGGTCGCCGGGCGCGCATGCCGAGGTTGGCGGGGTGCCAAATAACGACAAAAAAACTTCATACGTACGCTGGATCAGACTTCGCTGCCGTTCCGCTGGAACAAAGCCAGAACCTCGCCTTTCGGGATCCCAATATTCGTAACCAATCCAAGGCATGCGCCAATAGATATATGGGGTCTCTTCCGACCACAACAGACGCAGAAGCTGTGCTCGCTCCTGGTTTTCGGCCAGCGCATGCTCAACGGCAAGAGCACAAAAATGTGTAAGACCGTGGGCCGCGGGATAGAGGACACCCTGCTGTATCCCCGCGCGATAAGAATCGAGGAGGCCCGGTCGCGACCAGCTTCCCGGCAGGCCCTGCGACAGCGGAAGAAGCTCGAGTCGTGTAAATCCTTGATGACGCATTTTTGGGAAGTCCAGGTTGGCAAGACAGAAATTCATCACCAGACATGGTGGCCGGCCTCTCGAGTCTCGGTGCTTAGCGAGTAGAGAACAAAGCGAGGCTACGTCCGTGGCCGTTTCAAGGGTGTAGAGATCGTAGGGGTGCTCGCCTAGTCGCAATCCGCTCGATCGCAGCCGTTCAAACCCTTCATTGTCCCGCACCCCGACCCGTCCCCAATCATCGCTTTGCAAAACCACCAGCGGCCGCGAGAATGCAAGACATGGAGGTTCGATCCGGTGACGAAACAGGTTACGGGCGAATTCCAGCATGGATCTCCGCGAATCGAATAGACTTCTCTCGAAGTCTAACGACTGACCGGTGATCGTGAGTTAACCGCAAAGGTGCAAATGCCAGCAGGTCGCTTCTTTGCAAAAACCCCGTACCTTACTGTGGAAAGAGCAGTCGGTCGGCAGCAGCCCGCCTTATTGGGCAATACTGCCCGCGGAAATAGGTCGGCACAGATGAGGATGAATTGGTCAGATGAAGTGATCCTGGTGACCGGAGGTACCGGTTCGTTCGGCAGGAAGTTTGTGGAAATCATGCTGAATGAATATTGCCCTAGAAAATTGATCGTCTT
>WNGK01002344.1_pt1 | contig 20520 bp, 20 predicted proteins | sample 5400601 | NCBI WGS metagenome assembly WNGK01 (sample SAMN13153376, study PRJNA577476) | soil metagenome | isolation source: 60 cm soil or saprolite under Garry oak tree replicate 1 | place: USA:California | collected 2016-06-15
CCGGACCTGCCCGATCTGGTCTACCTCGAACAACTCAACAGCGCGCTGTACCTCGACCAGCCCGCCGACGTCATGGACTACGTCACCGTCATGGACCGGTTGTGCGTCCAGGCCGCAACCGGCGCCGCCAGCAAAGACGTGCTCCGCGCGCTGCTCAAGCAGGCCTGAGCCCTGGCCTGCCCCCGCGGGCCCGCGCGGGTCACGCGCAGGAGCCAGGACCAGTCATTGCAGGCTCCCGGACACCCGCAAGCCGACTATGCCTGCCGCACCCCCCCAATCGCAGCACAAACTGCAGAAGCCCCCCGTGACCGACAGTTCGTCCGCCCCCGGCCAGAACCCGCCCATGCTCGACATATCCGTGCCGCACTCGGCCCGGATCTGGAATTACTGGCTGGGCGGCAAGGACAACTACCCCGTCGACCGTGAGATCGGTGACCAGATCCGGCAGCTCCACCCCGGCATTGGCGACCACGCGCGCGCTGACCGGGTGTTTCGCAGCCACCTGGTGCTGTCCCACACCATCACCAGCCCGGCAATGCCCGACGTGGACGCCGCCGTGGCGTTCTGGAACGAACATGGCACGCCGAAGCTGACCCAGCGCACTCCGGAACAGATCGCCCGTTTCTTCGACGGGCTGGAACTAGTGGAGCCCGGCGTAGTGTCGTGCTCGCGCTGGCGTCCGGAGGCAACGCCCTGGGGCGAGCCTGACGAGGTGGCTATGTTCGGCGGAGTCGGGCGGAAGCCCTAGCTTCTGGGGTCAGAGCTGGATCGCGGCGGTGCGCAGATCCGACATGCCAAGCAGCGTGTGCTTGCCGCCGATCCGGCCCCAGCCAGTGCCACGCCCGCCGGCGCCGCCGAACGGCATGTTTATGTCCCACCAGCAGGTGCTGGCGTTGACGACTACCTGGCCCACCGCGAGTTCCTCGACGAACCGGTAGGCCTTGCTGATGTCCCGGGTGAACACCGCCGCCTGCAGGCCGAGCGGGTCGCTGTTGGCGATACGCAGCAACTCTTCTTCGGTATCAGCGATGATGATCGGCACGACCGGGCCGAACGACTCTTCGGTCGCGAACAGGCTGTCCAGCGGGACCTGATCGGCGACGGTGAACTCGTAATACAAGTCCGTCGGCTGCCCGGCCCGGCGCTGGCCGCCTTGGATAAGGTCGGCCCCGCGGCGGTGACCGTCGGCAACGTGCCGGTCCATCTTCGCGGCGACCGCTTCGTTGTTCAGCGGGCCGAGCGTGGTCCGCGCGTCGAACGGGTCACCCAGGCGCACCACGTCGGTTGCGGCGAGCACAGCGTCCACGAAAGCACCGTGCACGTCGCGCTCGACCAGCACTCGCTCGGTAGCACAGCAGACCTGACCGGAGCATAGTGCTGCCCCGTACACGGCGGCCTCGGCCGCGGCCTGGAGATCGGCGTCGGGCAGCACGATCAGCGGGCCGTTGCCAGAACACTCCATGATCGAGCGCTTGAGACCGGCCTTGGCCTGGATCTTCGCGCCGGTGACCGAGGAGCCGATGAAACCGATCGCGTCAATGCCCGGGTGCGTGGTCAGGGCTTCGCCAGTCGCGCCCTCGCCCGGCAGGATGTTCACCAGGCCTTCGGGCAGCCCGGCTTCTCGCAGCACGTCCATCGCCGCCAGCACGGTGAACGCCGTGTGCGCCGGCGGCTTGACGACATGGGCGTTGCCAGTGGCCAGGCCGGGCGCGACGAACTCGGCGAACATCAGCAGCGGGTAGTTCCAGGGAGTGATGATCGCCCAGGTGCCGACTGGCCGGTAGAACGTCCACATCCGCTTGCTGGCGTCGGTAGAGGGGATCGTCTCGCCGGTCAGCCGCACCGCGTCCTCGGCATGCAGGTGGAACAGGGTCGCCGCCTCGGCGATGTCATCACGCGACTCCTGCAGCGGCTTGCCCTGCTCCAGGGTCTGTAGACGGGCAAGCTGCTCGCACCGCGCCGTGAGCGCGTCGCCGATCGCATGGCAGATCTTCGCCCGTTCCCATACTCCGACCCGGCCCCAGCGCCCCTGCGCCGCGTTGGCCGCCGCGACCGCGGCGTCGATATCGGCCTGGCCCGGAACCGGCACCGACCCGATCACGTCGCCGATTACCGGGCTGCGCACCTGCTGGCGCCCTTCGCTCGCGCCGTCCACGTAGGACCCGTTGATGAACAGCTGAACATCGCCCGGATACTCGTCCATCGCGTCTCCACTCGATCCGCAGGAAATTCCGCAGGAAATACAGCAAGACTTTGCTGACTCGTCACAGCCAGCGCTGGAGACCGGCCTAATGATGGTCAGCGACCCCCGCTCGCCATGGCGCGGGCGCACCCTGCTCGGGGCGCTGGACCGCGTCCACGCCGCAGCGCGGGGCTGTCAGAACTCGTTCTACACCATATGTCCGCCTTTCATGATCAGCATCATATTGTCCCAGCAGATCGTCCCGATGTCTGCGCGGGTCCTCGTCGAGCACCAGTGACGGATGCCTGTGGCAGTGCGGGCTCGGCCAGGCACACGACGGCAGCGCGGCCAACTCGGCACGGGCGAGCCTGAGCACGCCCCTCATGGAAGGCTGGCCTTCCGGCCGGCCCCCGAGAGCTGTCCCGATCGCGCTGTGTCTTGCCAGCCCGGCAGCCCGTACAGTAAGGTGACGATATATCGTGATCGTATCGCGAGCGGTTCGGCTGGGAGAGCGTGATGTCTGCAGCAGGATGGGCGGCCGGGGACTTCGACCGCTGGCAGTCCAGGGTCTTCAGGTGCGCGGGCGGCCTGCTCGGCCAGGCCCGGGGCGCCGCCGACTGGATGTCCGGCGGGCGTGGCCAGGGCCGGCACGGCGGGCCGTGGGCGCGGGGCTTCGGGCGGCCGGGAGGCCCCGGGGGGTGGCCGGGTGGCTTCGGCGGGCCGCCCGGCGGCTGGTGGCCGGGCCCGCCCGGCTTCCCACGCGCGCCGAAGGCCGGCCGCGGCGATGTGCGCGCCGCGATCCTTGCCCTGCTGCGGGAAGGCCCGCGCAACGGGTACCAGATCATGTCCGAGATCGAAGAGCGCAGCGGCGGCGCGTGGCGGCCCAGCCCCGGCGCGGTCTACCCAGCCCTGCAGCAGCTCGCCGATGAGGGCCTGATCGAAGCTGAGGAATCCGGCGGCCGCCGCACGTTCCGCCTCACCGATGCCGGCCGCCGTCATGTCGAGGAGAACCCGCAGATGGCACGCGCGGCGTGGGAGTCGATGGCAGACGGCGAGCCTGGGGAGACCCCTGGCCTGCTCGTCGCGGCCGCGCGCCTAGGCGGCAGCATCGTGCAGATGGCCCACGCCGGCACCCCCGGGCAGATCCGCGCTGCCGAACAGCTGCTCGAGCAAACCCGCAGCAGGTTGTACCAGATCCTGGCCAGCGACGCGAGCAGCGAGCAGGACGAACAGTAGAAGGCAAGGGGACAGGCAATGGACGATCGCATCCGCGTTTCCGACGCCGACCGGGACGGTGTCACCGCCCGGCTGCGCGACCACTTCGCCGAGGGCCGGCTAACACCCGTCGAGCTGGACGAGCGACTCTCGGCTGCGCTGAACGCGAGAACCTTCGGTGATCTGCGCCGCGTCATGGCTGACCTGCCCGGACCCGTTCCGGTTCAGCCGACTGAAGCGCAGCGCCCGCAGCGGGCCGGGCCGCCCTGGATCGCCCGCCGCCACGGCCCGCGACTGCTGCCGGTGATGCTGCTCGCGTTGCTCGCGGCGCTGCTGGTTCCCGGTGGCGGCTGGCTGCTGTTCGCGTTCATCAAGCTGATCCTGATGTTCTGGCTCGTCACCTGCCTCGCCGGGGTCCTCATCGCGGGCAGGCTGCACCGGCGGATACGTCATTACCGGCTGCCCGGATACACCCAGCACAGGTGGGGACACGGGCGCTGGTGACGGCGATGCATCATTTTCTGGCTGTGCGGTAGCCGAGCGCTGCCGCCAGCCCGAGCGCGCTGCGCGGGGCGTACGCGATGCGCCACAGCCCGCCATGCGCGGCCGCGTGCGCCTCGTCCTGCCAGGGATGGGCGTGCGCCGGGCCACCGCCGGTATGCAGGTCATGGACGAGTAGCGCTGCCATCAGCACCTTGGTGGTTGCAGGCTCGAAGACCTCGACGCCGAACCGGTGCGCGCCGGCGTAGGCCGCAGCCAGCGCCCGGTTCTTCATGACCGACCGGGTGCGGGTCGGCGGGGCGACGTTCATCGAAACGGTCACGCCGTCGGCACGGGCGAGCGTGGCGCGCCAGCGCTGCAGCCGCTTCGCGAGCGCATAGTTGGGACCTTGCTGTGGCACCAGGCTGTCGTTGATGCCGGGGTCAGCACCGGGCGGGTAGGCGCGGCGGAGCAGGCGTCCGCCGGACAGCGCCCGCAGCGGCCGGCCGGCCAGCTTCGCCGCTCGCGACCGGCTCGCGTAGGCGCGGGCAGACTGCCCGACCGCTTCAGCCGGGACGGCGAACACGTCGGTCGGCGTCGCGAGGAACGCCAGCGCGACATCCTCGCGCTCGGCCTGCAGGCGCACGGTGACCGCGTCGACGGCGGCGGAGACGCGCATATTGGACGCGCCGTCAGCGTAAACGTAGTTGCCCAGCACCAGCGGGCCGTCAACTGCGGCGAGCCAGCAGGCGACGGCCGGAACGTCCCTGATCAGGTCGAGGCCAGCGCGCTGCGCGATGACCTCGTCGCTTCCCGCTGGCTGGTGCTGGCCCGGCTTCTCGCGGGCGACGGGGACGAGTAGCGTTCCCCCGCTGCGGCGGGCCGTGTCCAGCAGGCGCTCCCAGATAGCAGGACGCGGCAGGTCAACGGCGATCACCCGGGCGCCCCAGCCCAGCAGCACGGGAACAGGACCCACCTCGGCGCCCGCCCCGAGCACGGCGACGGTGCGGCCGGGCAGGCGGAGCCACTCCGGATGCGCGGCGACCGCGGCGACCGCGTCCGCGCATGACGGCTCGATCACGCCGTCGTTCACCCATGCCTCCAGCCTGCGCAGCAGGGCGCCGCCGCGCAGCCCTTCGCCGTGGTAGGGCAGTGCCAACCCGGCGTCCGCCTCCCCTGCGCCCGGCACCGTGGCCGTTTCCAAAGACCGCTGCGCAGGTGCCGAGAGCGCAGTGCCGAGTCCGGTCTCCGCACCGCCTGGGTGCACGATCCGCATCCGCCGGTGCAGCGACTCCAGCCCGTCGCGGGCAACCGATACCGCGGCGTCCCTGGATGTCATCCCTGCCTCGACGAGGCGGCGAAAATGAACCATGTAGCCCGTGCGCCAGTTCGTATCCTGCTCCGCATCGAGCGCCGCGGCCGGGTCCGCCCGGCGCAGCGCGTCGGCAACCACGGCCCTGCCCACCGCTGACGTGCTCCGGCGCCCGTCCGCTGACACTGGAAAGACAACCCCTGCTGGCTCGTCGCTGCTCATCGCGCTCCTGTCATCGTCACGAGACAACCACGCCGAGCCGGAACCCGCCAGCACCAGCCTCCCGCCGCCGCACTGGCAGTCACCGGCAGCAGCCCCGGCACCGGACCGGTCGTGCGGCATCAAGTCAGGGCACGGCCCGGCCGCCGGTCGACCTCAGACGTCTTCGCTCCGCGCTCCGGAGTGACCTTCGCGGATCCAGCCCACGTACGTGGCCACCAGGGCCCGCAGCCGGTGCCGTTGAAGCCCTCTACCCAGGGAGGAAGTCCAGTAGAAGATGGTTGATCGTGTCGGGAGCATCTAGTTGCATCCAGTGGCCGGGGCCGTCGATGCGTTCGTAGCGCCAGGGACCGGTCACGTTCTCGGCCGAATCGGTCATCTGTGTCTCGGTGAGGGCCATGTCGCCGCTGCTCCATATCCCCATGCTCGGCGCTTGCACGGCCGGCAATGCTATCGGAGGCGCCACCCAGGACTCGGGAGGCACGTTGGCCCGGTACCAGTTGAGAGCGGGCGTCAGGGACTTCGTGGCCTCCAGGTCGGTGATGACGGCCTCGCTGTCAGGGTGGCGGGCCCAGGAGCGGAAGTTGGCCCAGTTGTTGTCGCTGAGCCACTGCTCGGCGACGCCGGCGAACTGGAACAAGAGCATGTACCAGGACTTCTCGCGCTGTTCCAGCGTCCTGCGGAACGTCGAGGGATGGCCGACCGACAGCACCGCGAGATGGTCGACCCGGTCTGGTACCAGCGACGCGAGTACCCATCCCAGCGCCGCTCCCCAGTCGTGGCCCACCACGTGGGCCCGCTCCGCCCCGGCATCGCTCAGCACGGCCATGACGTCTCCCACCAGCGAGGGAAAGGCGTACGAAGCGGCTGTTCCTGGCTTGTCCGAGCGCCCGTAGCCGCGTAGATCAGGGACGATGACCCGGAACCCGGCGCCGGCCAGGACCGGGACCTGGTTGCGCCACAGCCGTCCCGAGTCGGGGAACCCGTGCAACAGGATCACCGGCCGGCCCTGTCCGGTCACTTCGTACTCGATGCCTGCCTCGCCTGTTTCGACTCGCACGAATCCGCCCCTAATCGCCGGTGACGATGGACAACAACTCGGCACGGCCCGGGGCCGGCGCGGCCGGCCACCGACTCGACCGCTGCCTCAACCACGCATCGCCGGCCGGAGATGCACTCGAACGCGCCATCTTCCTCGCGTGCGAAGCCCCTGATCGCCTCGGGGGCATCAGGGACAGGGTTGAGGCATGGCGACCCGAGAAGCATATGCTCGGCACGCTTCCCCCGCCAGGCCGGGAGCTGCTGCGGCGCCGATGAAGTCGATCTCCTCCGGGCGGGGGTAGCTACGCTCGGTGGCAGGGTCGTGCGGGCTCTACAGCGTGACCTCGTGGCTCGATCATCATGGCGGATGGCGCGTAACTTCGTGGACACGGGTGGCTGTGCCACCCTGGACCGATGTCCGCGCAACCGCTGCCGGGACTGCTGGCGCACCTGGCGCCGGTGCTCGACCACTACGGCTACCTGGCCGTCGGCGGGTTCATCACGCTGGAGGACTTCGGTGTCCCGGTGCCGGGAGAGACCATCCTGATCGCCGCTGCCGTCTACGCGGGTGCGGGCAGGCTCAACATCGCCGCCGTCGGCCTGATCGCCGTGCTGGCCGCGGTGGCCGGTGACAACATCGGCTATGCGGTCGGCTTCTTCGGCGGCCGCGCCCTGGTGCTGCGGTTCGGCAGGTACGTGGGGCTCACCAGCGACCGGCTGGACAAGGCCGAGGGTTTCTTCGACCGGTACGGCGGCGCCGTAGTCACCGGCGCCCGGTTCCTCGAAGGGCTGCGCCAGGCGAACGGGATCGTCGCCGGGACCATCCGGATGCCCTGGCCGCGGTTTCTCGCCTTCAACGCGCTGGGCGCCGCCTTGTGGGCCGGTGTCTGGGCGTCGGCCGGTTACCTGGCCGGTGATCACATCACCGCCATCTATAACGCGGTCAGCCGCTACTCGTTGTACCTGCTGATCGCGCTGGCGGTAGCGGTGGCCGCCTTGATCATCCGTGCCGCAGTCCGGCGCCATCGCCATGCCAGGCGATAAGGCCCGCTGCCCGGAGCCACAGAATGCCCGGATCTGGGGCTGGTGGCCTCGAGGCGCTCTCGGCGTCTGTGGCTCACAGCCCGAACGCCGACCGCAGGCTGGCGTATCCGCCGGTGGTAGCGAGCCGAGGCAGGCCCAGCATGTCTTCTGCCGTGCCGAGCAGGCCCAGGTGGCTGAAATACGATCCCGAGCGTGTGCCGCGGCCGGTGTAAGGGGAGAGCACGAGCGTGGCCACCCAGCAGCTTGGAAACAGCGAGGTGTTCGCGTGCGTGCTGTTCCAGCAGCGCTCACCAGCCGCCTTGTCGGCGCCGTTGCCCTCGTCCCAGGTGATGAACACCACCAGTTGCCCGCTCTGGTAGGCAGCACTCTTCTGGATTATCGGCACCCAGGTTTTCAGCCAGTTGTCCCCGGTGCTAGTGGAGCAGCTGTGCATGTCGTTGCAGGCGTTGGGAGTGACGAAGCTGAACGCGGGCAGCCGGTCCGAAGTTTGGGACAGCGCGTTAATAAAGGCTCCCGAGGTCGCGGTGCCGAGCGGCATGTCCCAGTTCTTGCACTCCGAGGGCAGCGGGCTGCTGGTGTAATAGGGCGGCGGCGCGTGCCGGACTAGGTAGTAGCCATCATTGCTGGGATAGCAATTCGACGGCATGGACTGGGCGTACTCACGCCACGATCTTCCCGCGTTCCCCAGCTGGCTGAAGATGGAAGCCTGGGACTGCGGACAATTGGTGACCACCGAGCAGTCGGTATCGCTGGCCGACCCCTTAGCCGTGCCCGAGGTAAGGGCCAGGTAATTCGGCAGCGAGGGATGCGAGTAGTTGTGATAGTTAGTCGCGAGGCCGCAGGACGGGACAAGCACGTTGTTGATGTAGGGGTCGCCCAGGGTCGACGGGTTGCCGATCACCTGCCGGTACGACTTGTTTTCTTCCAGGATGAACATGACGTGCTTGACCCCGGACGGCTTGGAACCTGCCATTGCACCGCACAGGCTGGTGAACGCCACGGCATGCGGGGTGGCGGCTTGCGCTGGCGCAGGAATGCCCAGGACAGCCACGCCGATGGCTGCCGCAGCAACTCTCAGATTCTTCCGCGTCATGCCTCCCTGCGCCCAGCGTAAACCTTACTGGATATCTGCCCGGCGCCAACGCGGTGTGACCCGATCCGATAACCGGGCTGGCATAGGCTGCCTGGCACTGGCGCGAGGGAGGCACCATGGCGCGGTCCGTGCGAGTCGCAGGCCTGGGCGGTTCCCTGCGAGCCGCGTCCACCAGCCGAACCGCGCTGCAGGCCGCGCTCGAGGGGGCGGCCGCGAACGGCGCTGACACGCAGCTGATCTGGGTCCGTGACCTGGACCTGCCGCCGTACACCGCCGAACGCGCGACCCCGGCGGCCGCGCACCAGTTCGCGGATGCGGTGTACGGCTGCGACGCGATGATCTGGAGCAGCCCCACCTACCACGGATCGGTCAGCGGCTCGTTCAAGAACGCGCTGGACTGGCTGATCCTGCTGGCGGAACGCGACCCGCCCTACCTGTCCAACAAGCCGGTCGGCCTGATCACCACGGCCGACGGGGTCCAGGGGCTGCAGGCAGTCAACACGATGGACTTCATCGCCCGTGCGCTGCGCGCCTGGAGCGTTCCGCTCGTCCTGCCGGTGCCGCAGTCATGGCAGTCGTTCGACCCAGCCGGGCACCTCGCCGACGAGGCCATCGCCGCGCAACTGCGTGCGCTCGGCGCCGAGGTCGCGCGCGCAGCACGCCAGTTCCAGGCCGAGGGCACCTGCGACTACGCCGAGGACAGGCAGTTCACACCCGATGGCAGCGCTCCGGAGCCTATGGCCGGCCGGCCGGCCACGTGAGCCGGCTCGCCGTTGCTGTTGCGGCCCGGCTAGAGTGCCCTTTGTCCCCGAGGCCGGGATTGATCAATGAAAGCGCCCCTGGTCACCGCAGTTGCCGCGGCGCTGCTAGCGGCGGGCTGCAGCGATGTCCCAGCTCCGCCGGCACGCGATCACGCCACCTTACCAACGTCCGCCGGGCTGACCAGGCTCCAGGCGTGCGAACGGCTGCTGGCCGACATCACCCGCCACGGAGCCGCCCCGGATATACCTGCCCTCCGTTACATCGCCGACCATGCCGTCGCCCCGCGCCTCGCCGCGGACGCGCGGACGGCGGTCAGGGACATAGGACACACCGGTATCGCGCCGGTCGCCCTGGGCCTGCTCCGGGAGGATTGCGCCAAGGCTGGCGTGCACCTCCCGGTTCCCTGAACGCCGAGCCGCCCTGGCACTGACCGCTCCCCGGAACCTGGACCACTGAAAGGAAAGACCGGTTCACAGGCGCCGGCGAGGTGGGCGGTCAGGACGCGAAGTCGGGAGTGGCGGACCTTGCGGATTCGCTGCGTCCCTTGGGCTCCTCCCATTCCTCTTGCCGGCCGAGGGCGGTGAGGTCGAGGAAGTAGTAGGAGCCGCCGGTGGACTCCAGGCCGCGGGCGTACTGGGAGTAGGTGTGGAACACGCGTCCGCCGGCTTGGAGGAAACAGCTTCGGCCCGGCATCTCGAAGGGCTGGCCTGACTCGAAGAAGCCCGACCCCATGGCCTCGAACTCGGCCTTGGTGCGGAAGTTGTACTCGCCGGGTGCGACCGACTCATCGATCGTGACTCCGAAGTCGTAGTTGAAGTCCGTCCCCGAGAACCTCACTTCGCTGCCGAACTCGTTGAAGCCATAGGCCTCCGCTCCCACGCTGGGGAGATCGGTCGCCTCGCCGCGGAGGTCGTCAACGTCGCGCCCGAGCACGAGGACGTCGCGGCTGCTGGGCTACGATTGCGCGGTCGTCCGCTCCAGCCGCCCGTCGATCAGGGCGGTCAAATCCACCTCGTCGAGCGTCGTGACGACGATGTCGGCCCCTGCCTCGGCCAGCAGGTCAGCGTCGTCGGCCCGCGCGATCCCGATCGCGACCATGTGGCCGGCCTTGGCGGCTTCCACGCCGGCCGCGGCATCCTCCATGACCATCGCGAACTCCGGCGCAACCCCGAGTTCCCTGGCCGCGGTCAGGAACATCTCGGGGTCGGGCTTTCCGTGCGCGAAGTCCCGGCCCGAGACGTCCGCGTCGAAGAAGTCCAGCAGGGTCAGGCCCGGCCGCAGCGACGCCGACGTGATCCCGTGCTCCCGGGCGAACGTGTCGAGCCGGATCATGCGCAGCAACAGCTTCGCGTTCCTCGACGACGACGCCGCCGCTACCCGGATGCCGGCGTCCTTGACGGCGATGATGAACCGCAGCGCGTCGGGGTACGCGGTGAAGTCGCCGGCCTCGATGAGCCGCTCCACCATTTCCTGCTTGCGCGCGGCGTACACCGCGAGGCGCGCGTCGTCGGCGGGGACCTTGAAGTACTCCAGCGCCGCGCGCGCGCCGCTCAGGCGCGGCTTGCCCGAAATCTCCACCTGGTAGACCTGGGATGTGAACGCTCCCGGCGACCAGGTCGTCCGGTCGCGGATGTCGCTCCACTCCCCCTCCATCAGCTCGCGCAGCGACTCGCGCCACGCCTTCTGGTGCGGCGAGTCGACAAGCACGCCGTCGACATCGAAGATCGCTCCCTGGAACGCCGACACGCGCCCTCCTGATCAGTCGTTACCGTGCTGGTGCCCGGCGTGCGTGGCCGGCCGGAACTCGAACGTGGACTGGTCGCCGGCGCGCAGCTCGCGGACCTCGTCGCCGACCCCAACGCTGATGGGCCGCCGCACGCCCTCCCGATGGGCGGCTAGTGTCAGCCTCCCGCCGGCCAGCGTCACGAGGATCGGCGTCCCACGGAACTGCATCGCGAACGACAGCCCGTCGAGCCGCGCGGGCAGCCGGGGGTCGAAGTACAAGACGCCGTCGCGGATCTCCGTGCCCGCATAGCTGCGCTGGAGCAGATCGAGCGTCCCAGATATCACGCCCATGTGGATGCCCTCCTTCGTGGTGCCGCCCTGGACGTCGCCGACGTCGCTCTCCAGCGCGACGAGGAACCGCTCCCACGAGCCCTCGACATCCAGCCGCGCGAGCACGCCGCCGTACGCGACAAAGCTCAGCGTGGAGCCGTGCGAGGTGCGCTCGTCGTAGTAGGCGATGTTCTTGCGCGCGGTGTCCGGACCGTAGTCGTAGCCCAGCCGCTCGAACAGCCGGCGCAGCTCATCGCGCGAGAACAGGAAGAACAGCATCACCGTGTCGGCCTGCTTGGCGAGCTTGTAGCGGTCCGGGTCATCGCCCTCGGCACGCAGGATCCGGTCGAGCCGCTGGATGTTCCCGTACTTGGCGCGGTAAGCGTCCCAGTCCAGCTCCTCGAGATCCTCGTATCCCTCGAACTGGCTGATGATGCCGTCACCGTGGAAGGGAACGAACATCCGGCGGCTCATGTCCGCCCACGTGCGCAGTTCCTCGTCGCCGAGGCCCAGCTTCCCGCGCAGCGCGTCGGCCCGCGTCGCGGGGAGGAGCGAGAGGACCTGCTGCGCGACGTCACACAGCCACGCCACCATGACGTTGGTGTAGGCGTTGTTGCGCAGGCCGCCCTCAGCGGCACCGGCGTACCTCTCGTGGAACTCGTCCGGCCCCATCACGCCGTGGATCTCGTAGCGCTCGCGCTCGGGATTGAAGTGGGCGATCGAGGCCCAGAAGCGCGCGATCTCCAGCATCATCTCCGCGCCGTAGTCGCGCAGGAAGGCCAGGTCGTCGGTGGTCTGGAAGTAATGCCAGATGTTGTAGAAGATCGCCGCGTTGACGTGCCGCTGGTTGTGGCTCAGATCGCGCTCCCAGCGGCCCGAGAGCGGATTGAGATGCACGCGCTGAGTCTCCTCCTTGCCTTCGCTGCCGCTCTGCCACGGGAACATCGCGCCGCGCAGCCCCGCCTCGCGGGCCGCCGCGCGCGCCTCGCCCAGGCGCCGGTAGCGGTACATCAACAGCCCGCGCGTGACCTCCGGCATGCGGAAGTTCAGGAACGGAAACACGAAGAGCTCGTCCCAGAACACGTGCCCCCGGTAGGCCTCGCCGTTGAGGCCGCGGGCCGGCACCCCGGCGTCCAGGTCGGCCGTGTGATGCGAGCACACCTGGACGATCTGGCAGATGTACAGTCGCAGCAGCAGCTGGACGCGGTCGTCGCCCGGCACGCGGACGTCGCACACCCGCCACAGCTCGTCCCAGGCCGACGCGTGCCGCGCGAACGCCTCATCGAAGCCGGTGTAGCGCAGCGCCGACGTCCCGGCCTTCGCCAGCGTGTCGCTGACCGCGGGGTCACGCGAGGTGAAGAAGGCCACCATCTTCTCGACCCGCACCGCGGCGCCCTGCCGGACGTCGAACGCGAGCACCTGCTGGATGTAGTCCTCCATCTGGTAGAGGCTGCGGTCGACAGCGAGCGGCTCGTCGCGGTCGTCGCTGATGCGCGTGCGCGCCGCCTCGCCGATATACAGGTTCGACTGGCGCGTCTGCACCTTCAGCGCGATCACCTCGGGCCCGAACGTCCTCGGTGACCCCGGGTCGAGGTGGCGGCCCTCGAGCTGCTGGTAGCGCGCGACGCCGCTGTTGGTCACGCGCCCGTCGAGGCCGGATACCACCTCCACCCGGCCTGACCAGTTCTCGGGTGTGAGCGTCCACTCGATGCCCGCGTGATGGACGTCGGCCATGCTCACGAACCGGCGGCTGCGGAGCGCCGTCTCACGGCCGGCGCGGTCGCGGAAGCGCAGCTCGCGGATCACCGTCGCGGTACGGATCTCGAGCTCGTGCCGGTAGCCGAGCAGCTCGACGTCGGCGAGCCGGATCGGATCCTCGCCCTCGATGCGCAGCTTGAGCACCAGCCAGTTGGGCAGGTTGACGAGATCCTCGTTGAGCACGGGCACGCCGCCGAGGATCGTCGTCTCGCGGTTGTAGCCGCCGTGCACGTACGTGCCCGGGTAGTGCACGCCGTCGGCGTCCTCCCACTCCGCCGTGCCGCGCGTGCAAAGATAGCCGTTGCCGGTCGAGGTCAGCGCCTCGCGAAGCCCCTCCTCGGCAGGATCGAACCCCTCGTAGGTGAGCGAGAAGCCGTTCACCGAGCTGCTCTGAGCAGGGCCTTGAGCACGCGCGCGAAGCCCGCCGCCCGGGCCGGATCCCGCGTCAGCGCACGGACACCCTCGGCCAGCGCCGCTACGGCGAAGGGGGACACTCCCCCAGTGTATTCGAGCCCAATAAGGTCACGCCGCCTGAGCCCTGCTCGGAAGCTAGGACCTGTCGTTGAGTAATGGCAGCAGACAATACGCTCATTGATCGCTTTATGCGCCAAAACCTTCTCGATAGCGGGAAAGCTCTCGGAAGCCGCGCTGTGGCTAGGTACCCTGTCATAAGGCGTGACTTGCAACGTGCACTGTGCAACGAGCCACTAGTGACCCGCGGCCGGAAGGGAATCACCATGGGGGGGTCGGCTGGAGCCATCAGTTGCCCTGCACGGCGCCCAGCAGGCCGATGCTGCCAGAGATCGGAGATCGCCGGATCGCAGACGGCGGCCCCGCGGAGCGTGATCGCGCGGGCCGCCGCTGCGTCGTGGCCCTGGTCATTAGCCTGCCTTCGCTGATGAGAAGAGATACTGGTCATGGCACGCCGCCCGATTCGACAGCCACGGGCACGATCGCCCCGCCTGACGGCGGCGATGTGCCCACGCCGCACCGCGGCCGGTTAGCCTGGTGGCGGCTGCGATCCTGGCGTAAAGACGTAGATGTGCTCGCCAGGGTCCGGGACGGCTTGCAGAATCTGCCGGACAGCGCGGACGAAGATGATGCGCCCGCGAGCGAGAGCGAGTTAGCGCGGCCCAGTGAGTCAATGCCGCAGGGCGCATCAGCTGAAGCGCCGAGCCCGTCAGCAGACCCGGCCATCGCTGCGATCCGGCATACCTTTGCCAGCGTCGCGGCTGCCGGAGATGACGCCGCTGCTTTCTTCTACGCCCGGCTGTTCGTGCGCAGTCCTGAACTCAGGGAGCTCTTCCCGCCGGCCATGGATGAGCAGCGTGACCGTCTGTTCCGCGCGCTCGCCCGCATCGTTGAGAGCCTGAGCAGTCCCGAGGAACTGGCGAGCTACCTCACGCAGCTCGGACGCGATCACCGCAAGTACTCAGTTGAGCCCTCGATGTACGAGACGGTCGGGGCGGCGCTCGTCGCAACGTTGCGTACGTTCGCCGGCGCTGATTTCACTCCTGCCGCGGAGGAAGCGTGGGTGCAGACCTACACCGCGGCGTCCGCACTGATGATCAGGGCTGCCGAGGACGACAGCGCCGCCGCGCCGCCGTACTGGCCGGCCGAAGTGGTGGAGCACGAGAAGCATGGTCATGGCATAGCCGTGCTCACTGTTGCGCCTGATGAGCCGCTTCGGTATGAGCCTGGCCAGCATCTGACCGTGCAGACGCCGCGCTGGCCGCACGTCTGGCGGCCGTACTCGATCGCCTGCCGTCCCCGCGAGGACGGGCTCATCCGCCTGCACGTCAAGGCGGTCCCCGGCGGATGGGTGAGCAACGCGCTCGTGCATCACACCTTTCCCGGAGATGAGGTCATCCTGGGCTCGGCACTGGGCACGATGACGTTGGGCGCGGCCGAGAACCGTGACCTGCTCTGCATCGCCGGCGGCACTGGCCTGTCTCCTCTCAAAGCGATCGCAGAGCAGGCGGTCAGGGAGTCAGCCGCAGGGCGCCATCGTCAGATCTTCATGTTCTATGGCGCACGGCGCCGCGAGGAGTTATACGACCTCCGCGATCTGTGGCGCTTGTCAGATGCCTATCCTGGCTTCCAGCTGACGTCGGTGACCTCCGACGATCCCGCATTCGAGGGCATGCAGGGCAATGTCGGCAGAGTTGCCGCGCGTTACATGCCGCATAAGGATTGCGAAGCCTATGTCGCTGGCCCGGCTTCCATGGTGCGCGAGACCGTCCGCGTGCTCACGAAGGCCGGGATTGCCCGCGAGCACATTCACTTCGATGACACACTGCTGGCCAGCCGTCAGCGGGTTGGAAGCGGTACGTGAGCGGCATGTCCTGGCCCGTGGCGGTTGACCCTGGTAGCTGGCATACCGGTGATATGCATGACGCCCGGGCGGCCCGCGGTTCATGGGTTGGAGAATGCCCGGGAACCAGCTAAACGCAGCTGTGGGCCGGGCGGGCTTCGCAGGCCCGCCCGGCCCAGCTAGCGTGATACCTAATGTGCGCTAGTAACGACGACGATTAATAGCGCTGCAGGAATACGTCCGGCTGGTTTTCCACGCCGTTGGTGGTCGTGACCCGGTTCCGGTTGTCGCCCCACGTCACGAACTGGGTGGTTCCGTTGGATGCGATGTTGTTGTAGTCGCCCATGTAGCAGAAGGAGATGACCGGGTCCTGCTGCGGGTTGGTCTGGACGACCGGGAACTTCACTGAGCTCAGCTTGGTCTCAGTGCCCGGAGCGGGCGCGGAGTTGGACGTGGCGAAGGAGAGGTCCTCCTTGTCGGTCTGGATCAGGTCGACGGTGCTCCCCGCCACGCGTTCGTACCACATGGCATGCAGGCCGGTAGCATCGGCGGTTATCCAGGGCTGGAAGCGGTCGCTCATGACGGTCGTGGAGGTCGCGCCGCTGATGACCTGCGGCGTGCTCCAGGTCTTGTTCCCGTCCAGCGAGTAACTCAGGAAGATGCGGGTGGCGTTCGAGTCGCCGCCGCCCAGCCCGGCCGGGCGGTCGTTCCATACCGCGTACAAGGTCCCGCTGGGATCAATGGTGGTGCTGGGCATCTCGAAGTTCCGGACGTCATGGCCCGGCTGGGTCTCGATGACCTCCCGGAGGTCCGAGGCGTTGTTGCAGGCAACGATCGCATCACCGGAGCCCTTCACTGGCGCGATGGTCGTGATACGCGAGACCGCTCCCGTTCCCGCCGCCGCGGTCGCCATCATCTCGTTGGCGGCGGTGATGTTGAAGTTCGTGCACCCGGCTGGGACGGACTGCTCCCAGGAGACGTACACGGTGCCGCCTGCCGGGACGGGGTTGGAGCCCTGCGCGCAGGCGCTGGATGAGGAGACCATCGTGGTGGTCCAGTGCACGCCGTCGGTGGACTGGGTCAGCATGATGGGACTGGCCGGGTTGCCCGAGAAGGACGTCCAGGTGATGTAGAAGTGCAGTTGGCCGTTCGCGTCGCTGCCCACGGCCAGGTACTCCTTGTCCGCGAAGAACAGCTCACCGCTTCCCACGTCAACCGGCACCGAGACCAGCTTGAAGGTGTTCGAGCCGGCCGGCATCTCGTAGAAGGCGATCTTCGAGTGCGTGCCGAAACCGGCCGAGCCGAGTGCCAGGCTCGCGAAATAGAAATTCCCGTGGTCGTCGCGGGCCACGGCCGGGTCCCCGATCGGCTGCACGTTAGGGCGGAAGGGCAGCGTGCCCATGTCGGCGAAACTCTTGCCGCCGTCATTGGAGACGGAGTAGGCGGTGAAATTCAGCGCGGGGAAACAGCACACCAGCGAGTCGTTGTAGCCGACCACGACCTTCTGGCCCGACACCGCCACGCTCGTCTCGCTCTGGGTGTTCTGGGGTGAGGTCCCGTCCTCAGCCACGCAGTTCACCTGGACATTGCCGGTCGTGCTTTTCTCCGCCGGACAGCCGGGAGACGTCCCGAGCGGGAGGGATGTGGTAGGCCCAATCCCCTGTATGACGTTGGCGGCGACCTCGGCCGCGCCGTCCAGCCTGGGATTGCCCGCCCAGGCCGGTGGTGATCCCGAACTCGTGGAACCGGAGCTGGCAGATCCTGCCGCCGCCGGAACCGCCAGGCTGCCCGCGAGCAGCCCTGCCACGCCTAGGCAGGTAGCCAGGGAAATGATCCGTCTCATGGCCCTCCCCTTTCCTGTGGTGGTATTGGCGCCCCGATCGTATGACCGGGCCGTCGCAATAGGAATAGGCACAGCCAGCGAAGGCTGCCCCGTTCATGATCATGACCGGATCGCGGGCAGGAAATACCTCAGGTGCCGCGAGGCGTCTCTGGGCCGCACCGCAGGCAGCGCTGGCTGGCAGGCAGTGGGCGATCACCGGCAGCCAGGGTTCGCGACGGGGAGCAGGCCGTCGTCAAGGTTTGGTAAATATCGTCGCCCGCTGGCCTGAAGGATCTGTCTGGCGGTCTCGGACGGCAGCAGGCACTTGCGGATGATGCCGACGGGATCCGGCGCGGGTTAGTCAGGCCGGTCCGGATCCGTTGCGGCTGCGTCGGCGAAGGCCGCCATGGACGGGAACTCCCAGTCCGGGGTGACGTCTGCCTGGGGTGCTGGTGTGGCGCCCCAGCCTGGCTTGTCGTGCCGGCGGTTGATCCAGGCAGTGGGCAGGCCGGCCCTCTTAGCCGGAACGTGGTCATGGAACAGGCTCTGCGCCACGTGCAGCAGCCTTCCCCTGGGAATGCCCAGCCTGCTGGCCTCGGCGGTCAGCGCCTCGAAGCAGCGCGGCGAAGGCTTGTAGGCACCGATGTCCTGAGCGGTGAGAATGCTGGTGAACCTCACCCCGAGGCGGCGGCTGCTGCCGGCGAAAGAGTCCCGGTCCACGTTGGACAAGATGATGAGCTTGTACCGCTCGCCCAGGGTGCTCAGCGCGGCGCGGGAATCAGGGAAGGCCGGCCAGCTGGGCACCGAGTGGGCCAGGGCCTGCGCGTCTTGCTCGCTGACCTGCGCGCCCAGCTCGCTGCCGAGGCCGCGCATGCTGCGGGCAAGGATGGCGGGATACAGCTCCTGCGGGTGCCCCGTCTCGGCGGCGGCCTCGTGCCTGGAGAAGGCGGCCAGCAGCGCTTCGGAATCGAGGCTGAGCCGCCGGGATCTGGCCCACCGGCTGAGCACGGCCGCTATGCCGGCCTCCCAGTCGATCAGGGTTCCGTAGCAGTCGAAGCTCAGCGCGTCGAAGTCGGTCAGCCGCACGGGTCATGCCTCCTGCGTGAAGATCACGGAACCGGCCCGGCTTGCCCGGGGCCGATGCTGCCGTGCCCGCCAGGCGGGCGGAACTGGCCGGCCTGCGGCGCGGCCACCCCGCCCGTCCTCCGGCCACCTTTCTACCCCCGACCGCCGCGCGTGAGCCTCCGCTCAACGACATGCCCGCTCGGTAGGCGGCATGACGGAGTTCCCTGAAAGTGTGGAGACTTTTGTAAGGCTGAGACCGCGCAGGGTCTGGCCTGCGCTGCGAAGCGCGTCCCTGGGTCTTGCCGGCACTGCGTGGCAGGCAGGCGGGGTGCGCTTGCTGGCCGATGATCGGAGGGAACATGCGCTGGTCGCAGATGCAGAGTCGGCAGCCGGGCCTGGCCGCGCTCGGGCAGCGGCGCTTGCTGGAGCCTGGCGTCGTGCTCGTGGCGACGATCCGCAGTGACGGCACGCCGAGGGTCAGCCCGGTGGAGCCTTTCGTCATGGACGGCATCTTGTGGCTGTCCATGTTGTGGCAGTCGAAGAAGGCCGCCGACCTGCTGCGTGACCCGCGAATCCTGGTGCACAGCGTGGTCACCGGCCGGAACGGCAGTGAAGGGGAGTTCAAGATCCGCGGCACTGCGGGCGCTGAGCAGGACCCGGCTGTGCAGCGCCGCTACGCGGAGGAGGTGGCCGGCGCCCTGGGGTGGAGCCCGGATCCAGGGCGGTTCCACCTGTTCGCCGTCAGCATCGAGGAGGTGACGTTCATCCGTTACGACGACGCTACCGGTGACCAGCACGTGGCCATGTGGCCTCCCGCTCGCGAGTTCGTCCGCCGCGGCACCTCCGCCACCAGCGTGGGAGAACCCGAACCCGTAAATGACATCATCATCGCCGGCTGAGCAGCTGCCATCTGTCACTCGATCTGGCCTGCAGATGCCCGGGCGCCCAGTCCGTAACGAACGACGCGGGAGCGGGATCATAGACAGATGAGCTACGAAACTGAGACTGAGCTGCTGCTGGGCTTCCTGGATGAGCAGCGCCACCATGTCCTCGGGATCTTGGAGGGCTTGTCGGAGGAGCAGCTGCGGCGGCCGGTGCTGCCGTCCGGGTGGCACTCCCGCTACCCCGCTCGATATGGCGCCGCGCCAGCCTGACGAGCGCTGGAAGGAATGGGGGATCGACTTCCCGGACCTCAGGTTCATCATGCTGCACGTGATCAAGGAAACGGCCTGTCACGCAGGGCACCTCGACGCGGCCCGAGAACTCCTCGATGGCCGTCAGTGGATCGTCCTCTAAACGCACCCAAGGGTTTGCGCCTGCATGATGCTGTCGATCCTGGCGAGCGTGCGATGGTCCAGCTCGAGGTCGGCGGCGGCGACCGCGTCGTCGACGTGAGCAGGGTCGCGGCTGCCGACGATGGCGACGTGGACGGCGGGGCTGGCGAGTGTCCAGGCGACGGCGAGCCTGCTGACTGAGGTGCCGAGCTCGTCGCGGGCGAGCTTCTCCAGCTGGGCGACGGCCATGAGGTTGCGGGCGTACGCCCCGCCGGTGAACATCTCGCTGTGGCTGCGCCAGTCGTCGTAGCCGAACGTCGTGTCCGCCGTCAGGCACCCGCTGAGCAGGCCATCGCCAGCGGCCCGTAGACCAGCACGCCGATGTCGTGAGACGCCGTGTAGGGCAGGATGCCGGCCTCGATGTCGCGGAGCAACTAGCGCTCGCGCAGCGCCGCGGTCAGCCGATCCCGCCGATCGAGGTGTACCGCGTGGGCGGCCTGCACTTCGTGAAGGACGGCCATCACCGGGTGTCGATCGCCGCTGCGACCGGCCAGGAGACAATCGACGCCTACGTGACCGAAGTCTTTACGGCCGTGCCGGCCAAGGGGTTAGGTGGTCGCGCCAGGCCGAGTCGGCACGAACGGCGGGTGCATCGCCTCGTATAGTGCGGCGCTTGGCGGGGACGGCTGGTCGGGCAGGCCTTCAGTACGGCGCAGCTGACCGTCGTCGAGGTCGTAGTGGCCGATCGCCCGGATCGGCGGCGAGTACACATGGATGGTGACCGCTCCGGCCTCGTGATCCATGCGGTGGACGCCATCGCCTGGGAACCAGAACGTGTCGCCCGGGCCGTACTCACGCGCCGCAGGCGGCGTGCCGATGGTAAG
>WNGK01007671.1_pt1 | contig 20519 bp, 26 predicted proteins | sample 5400601 | NCBI WGS metagenome assembly WNGK01 (sample SAMN13153376, study PRJNA577476) | soil metagenome | isolation source: 60 cm soil or saprolite under Garry oak tree replicate 1 | place: USA:California | collected 2016-06-15
CGGCAAGTGGTCGTGGGGCGCCGATCCGACGAGGCACCCGACGAAGGACGAGGTGCTGGACAACATCTCGCTCTACTGGCTGACGAACACGGCGACTTCGGCGGGGCGTCTGTACTGGGAGAACCGCGGGCAGAGCCCGACGATCGCATCGGTGCAGAAGACGGCCGAGATCGCGCTGCCGGTCGGCGTAACCATCTTCGGCGAGGACGCGTACCGTCCCCCGGAGACGTGGCTGCGGCGCGCTTACAAGAACCTCGTCTACTTCCACGAGACCGATCAGGGCGGGCACTTCGCGGCCTGGGAGCAGCCTCAGCTCTTTGCCGAGGAGCTTCGGGCCGCTTTCCGATCGCTGCGTTCCGGCTAAGCGAAGAGCTTTATGTACTTCAAGACCGCCGACGTTGCGGGCCTTAGGCTCTTCTACCGCGAGGCGGGCGACCTGTCGAAGCCGACCATCGTCCTGCTGCACGGTTTTCCCTCGTCGTCGTACCAGTTCCACGATCTCATTCCGCTTCTGGCGGATCGATTTCGTGTCATCGCGCCCGACTACCCCGGCATGGGATATAGCGAGGCGCCAGACCCGACCGTCCTGCGACCGACGTTCGACGACGTGGTCATGGCCATCGACGCGTTCATCGCGCAGTGCGCGCCCGGGCCACTCATCTTGTACCTGCACGACATCGGCGGTCCGATCGGAATGCGGATCGCGACGGCCCATCCCGAGCGGATCGCCGGCCTGATTTTTCAGAACACGACCACTTCAGTGGAGGGTTGGAACCCCGAGCGCCTGAAAGTCTACGAGCGGCTCGGCGGCCCTGAAACTCCAGAGAAGCTAGCCGAGACCGAGCAATTTGCCACCGTGGATCGCGACATGTCTCTTCACAAGAAGGGCGCGTGCCAGCCCGACGCCCTGAATCCGGACGCTTGGGCGATCGACGCCTATGCTTTCTCGATCGCGGCGAATCGGGTCTTCATGTCGAGGTTGTTTATGAACCTCGCGACGAACATCCAGCACTACCCGGAATGGACCGCCTATCTGAAGGACCGGCAGCCGAAGACGCTCATCGTCTGGGGGCGAAATGACCCTCTCATCTTGCCCGCTGCCGCGGAATTCGTGAAGCAGGTTGTGCCGACCGCCGAGCTGCGCTATTTCGACGGCGGCCACTTCGTGCTTGACGAGTACGCCGACGCGATCGCCGAGGCGATCATCGAGACGTTCTCCCGATAGGACCGACGCGCGAATGCGGCCTTGTCCAGCAGGATTCTTCACGCGCAGTTAAAGATTCTTGCCAGCTTATGCGCGTGTTCGCCTTCGCGGTCGAAGGCGTGGCGGACCGCAGCGAAGGACTCGGAGAGAGGAAAGATGTCGCGGGTGACCAGCAGATCGGCATCCTCCGCGCCAACCGGATGCCAGTACACGCCATCGGCTGTAATGGTGACTTCCGGCACTAAATCGGCTCGACTCACTGCGACACCTTCGCTGGCAGCGCCACGCAACGCGATCCGGCGGATGACACGGTCTTCGGCCGCAATCTTCTCCTCATCGAGGAATTCACGGAACGCCTCCGCCTCGGCATCGGTCGAAACCGTGGCCGCCAGTCGCACGCGGAAGCCATGCGCACGAACGCGCTGAATCCCTTCGCGTGTACGCGCCCATGTGCCGGGCCCGCGATGGAGGTCGTGCAGTTCTGGCGTAGCGCTGTCCAAACTGATTTGCAAGACAATTCGATTACGCGGCAACACACGCAGGCTTTCTGCCCGTCGCCCGGCAAAAAGCATTCCGTTGGTCAGCACCGTGGTCGGGGCGGCTGCAGCGCAAGAAAGCAGGATGTCGCCGATGTCTTCCAGCAGAAACGGCTCGCCTCCGGTCACGAAGATTTCTTTGACGCCAAGCTCCGCCGCTTCCCGAGCGATCCGCTGAACGCGTACCAACCCTAGTTCGCGTCGCGGCACGGTGGGCGATGAACGCACGCAGCAGTAGTCGCAATGCAGGTTACAGTCGAAATTCGTGTAGAGCCAAAGCCGCGAGCCCAGCGGCCGGTTGTCTTCTGCCGGTACCCCGGCAGGCGCCGCAACCGTCCCGCAGCGGAAGACCCAGCGTGCGCGGCCATGGTCGACCGTTGCCTCCAGCAGTGGATTCCCGGTAAATCTGCACCACGTTTCCAGCTCAGGTCCGATGCTCTGTTCGTCACCGACCACCGCGACTAGATCACCCGGGCGGCATAGGCGCAGCCCAGAGATTAACTGCGGCAGAAGACCCGACGCAAAGGTCTTTCGCCCAATTTCCAGATCGACGTTGGCCTTCATCGAAATGCGTGCATTTTACAGTCCCGAGAGCGCCTGGAGATAGTTTCGTAGCACGCGACTTATTGCGCCGTCATCCACTTGTCCGATCCCGTCACCTTGACCGCCACATCTGTAAAGAAGATGCGTATCGGCGTGCCATCAGCGTAGCCGCGGTGATCCGTCGAGATAAGCAGAGGGCCTGCCTTTTTTTGGCCTCCCCACGTTGCGAAGAGAAGGCTCGGCTTCTTGGCCCCGCCGCGGTGGTAAACAAAATACTCGACGCGGCCGTCTTTGCCGACGTAGAGTTCCCAGGTGTCGCCGGGCGTGTAACCGCCGCCTTCCGCCGGGTACTTCACGGCGACCAACTCGGCCATGCCGCTGCCCACCGGCAAGTTATACGTACCGGCGTCGATCACCGCGGGGCTGGCGTCCCAGTAAGCCTTCAAGGGGAACAGAAGCGTGTAGTTATCGTTGATGAAACCCGGATCAACATCGTTCTTCACGGAGTCGGGTTGGCTACCAAGCTCGGAACGCTTGTAGGTAACCTTGACCGGCTTGCCGTCTTTGTCCTTCCCCTCGTAGGTGACCTGGGTGGTCTTGGGATCCCATTCCCATGAACGGGAGACATTCAATTTGCCCAATTGTAAGTTCCAGGTGTAGCGGATCGCCTCGATCTTATCCCACGAATCGAGACCATAGGTCTTAGCCATCTTCTCGAAAATTGGCGGGCGCGCCTGCGCCCAGGAGTTTGGAGCAAGGACCAGCACTCCGCAAAGCAGAATACCCGTCATGGTTAAACGGCTCGTGTCTTTCATAATTTCGCTCCTTGGTGAATTGAACGGATATTGTCTTCGACAGCTTCCATGGGTTCTTCAATCCCAACCTTTTGAGCCGATCTCGGTGATTGCCATTGTATTCTCGTTGATCAAACAAATTTCGTCGTGTCAGACAGGTCTTGAGCGTTGTTCATCGTCGCAGTCTGTAAACACGTATCCCGACTGCATCACGCGATGCGGTAGATTTTTGTTACCTCAAACGCTTTACAGACTCATAACTCTTTTGGGTGAGGCGGTCGGATCAACTATCGCCGCAAAGATTAACTAAACTAGTTCCTTAGGGTATCGAGGCGTCCCCGGCCGCCTGAGCCGGCGTAATGCCATCATGGCACCGGCCATTGCCACGCATCCGTATTCCAACAGCATGACCCAACCAGGAAGCGCCCCCCACGGACGCCCGAGTGCGCGCAAGTGCCATTGGACGTATGTGAGGCCAATGCTGACAGTCCAGAAGATGATCAGCAGCGTCGAGGCCGACGTCAGAAATGGCAGCAGCCAGAGAAGATACCATGGGAATACGACGGGTGCACACAAAAGAGATGCTGCCATTGGCCAGGCAAATTGGTCCAGAGACCACTCAGGCGCTGCGCTTCTTAGTCTGTGCCAGGTTGCAGTCGCTAATCCCGCGAGCACTGCCAAGCCAGCTAGCAACTGCGGAGGCGCCACTTGATCGAGTACCGCAAACACGGGACCATTAAATCGGAAATTCTGCACATACGTACCGAGCGAGCCGATCGGAATGCGGCCGTGATTAAGAAAAGGCACGTACAGGAGTCCGACGACGGTTGCCGCCAGCGCCGCGTCGCGAATGCGAACCCGCTTCCAGTACAGGGGCAAGAGTACGACCGGCAGCAATTTCACCGCGATAGCCAGCCCAAGTGCGACGGCCGCAGTCGCGCGCCATCGGCGCAGCAGCGCAGCGGCGGACACCAGCAACAAGAGCGCGCCAACAATGTCAATGTGACCGCTTCCCGCCACCTCAATGGCCAACAATGGGTTCCAGGCGAACGCCAGAACTAGGTGCGCTGCCTGCCGGGTACAACGCAGGAGATCGAGCAACGCGAAAACAATTGCGAACTCGCAGAGCACAAATGCTGCTTTGAACGCAAGCGTAGATTCCTGAATCGCGGTTACTGCGCGGGAAAAAAGCTGCGCTCCTGGTGGATAGGGGCTCGGTAGATCCGGGTTGTTCAGGGTGCGGGTTTCCTGGGTATGCAGTCCCTTAAGGGTAGGATCGCTGGGAACGACAATATAGGGGTTGTAGCCGAGCCTCTGCAGGCGGCCATCCCAAACATAGCGATGAATATCATCATCGGCACCCGGGGGCAGCCGAAGAAATTCAATGTGCCACACCGCAGCCAGCAAGAGCCCAATCACGACAACTCGTCGGGAAAATCTTCGTTTAAATTTCGGCGTAGCGAAAAGCTCACGGATCGCTAGGAGATACGCAATGCCCGCAAGCGTCAACGAGGCCATGAAGTACGGTCCGCCTCTATCGCCGAAGTTGCGTGAGCAGATCGTCAAGGCAACGCACAAGGTGGCGCCGAGTATGTATACTCTCCACTCGGGGACGACCTTCACAGTTCTCCTGTGCCTGTTCGATAGCCCGTCCGAGAGCTTGTCCGAGATTGGTCCGCCGCAAACTCCCACTCTTTAAGCCACCTCGCTGTGCGAGGCGCCCTTGCCGGAGCCAGCCGCAACTCCTCTGCCAGCCGCGTCAGGTCATCAGCTACATCAATATCGTAAAAAGGATCGGCGAAACCTACGGATAGCTCAAGATCTCGTGCGCTCGATAGCAGTCTCTCCAGCGCGCTGCTGGTGCCCATTCCGTCGCCCGCAAAGAGCGCAGGATGGGAGGCATTTGCCCCGACGAGATAGTAGCCTCCGTCGTGCGTTGGTCCAACGACTACGTCATGTGCGGCCAGCGTTTCGAACGCCTCTTCGAGAACAGAACGCGGGAGGTGCGGGCTGTCGCTGTTGAAGGCAATGGTGCGTCGCTGACGGTCTTCTGCGAAGTGTGCAAACACTGAAGTAAGGCCTGCGACAAGACCCTCACCTTGCTGTGCAACCACACTTGCTTTGTTGCCTGCCAGCTGCGAAAGTTCGCTTACGTCCGAACATGGGCACATGATGGCAACTTCCACATCGCTCAATGACCGCGCCAGCGTCAGCGTGTCGTCCAGAAGACAGCAATAGAAATCCGTGACGGCCTCAGAAGAAAGGCTGGGCGCCAGGCGGGTTTTGACCGCGCCCGGCCTTGGCGCCTTTGCCATAATAACGAGCGTTCGAACCTCGTTGGGCGAATGTGCCTTATTCTCGCTGGAGGATTCCATAGCAGATTGCTTTTGGGAGGTGGTCGATCAATTCCCACAAGTTTATCGTTTCCGAGCGCCAAGTTCCCCATTGGATTCTTCTGGCTCGTCAGTCTGTGCGCATTTTTGAAAACAGGTGCCGTTCAATGGCGCCTCGGTCCGTCCTCGGCGTCCACCGCGCTGTGACGGATTCGCCCGCTCGTCACCGTGCTTTGCAACAGAGCAGCGTGAGCCATCCCGGGCAGCGTCACGTCGATCGGATACGTCGTCGCGCCCATGACCTTGAACCGGCCGTCCACGCGATCCCGCGCTGTGCCGACGACATCAACCGTCGTTGCTGTGCTCATATGTTCGCGTCTCTCGCGGAGGCGGGGATGCATGGCCGCAGGCCGCAACCTCGCCGTTGGGGTTAGCCCAGCGAGCGGAACCCCGCTCGCGGCTCGTCCTCGAGGTCGCGGGTTAGCGTCGGCATCACCATCCCGTGCGCGTAGCAGGACTTCGCGTCAAGAGGACCCGGCTCGCGACCACGACCCACCCGAGGCCGATGATGGGCGAGACAAACCGCGAATACGCCCCGTCCGGTGCCCAGAATCCACCGCTCAGCCACGTGGTGCCGCCCAGCAAGACGAGCACGACGGCTGCGACCCCCGCCGCGAAGAGCCCGTTCGAGATCAGCCCGGCTCGCCAGAGCCCGAACGTCCCGGCCATGATCAGCATCGCCCGTGGGAACGAAGTCAACACGGCGCAGGTCCAGGTGAAGTCGTTCAGTCCCGATGTGAGCATGTGATTTCCGGAGCCGGCGATCGAGTGTGAGAGGGCTGCTGCCACCGTGATGAGCAGGAGGAAAAGCCCTCCGAGCGCTGCGCTGGAGGCGGTCGCCGCCGCGCCCCAGCCGTCTTGCCCCGCATCCGCCAAGGTGGTCCTGATAGCCGCCGCGAACCACATGAGGTTGAGGACCGCCAGGCCGTAAAACACAGCAGCGATCAGGATCCGCGTGCGATCGCCGTCGTAGAACGCGACGAGTGCGTCGGGTGACGCGCCGATCTGCGGCTGAGAGCCGTAGATGACATACGCGATGATGAAGCAGGCGACGGACTGGATGCCGGCCGTCCGCCACAAGCGTTCCCAGAACACACGGGTGGTGTTCACGCTGGTGGATGAGGTCATGACTGTGGTGGATGCGCTCATGAAGATCTCCTTTCTAACTGAAAGTGAATTCGGAAGCCGCGCCGCCGACGGGTGATCAGCGGCGATGTGGCCGCAGCAGCAGAATTCTACTCCGGATGGACTGCAGACGGGCAAGAATGCCAGCTGGGATGTTGCCTCCATGGCATCACGGAAGCGACTGCTGTGCGTAGACTCAGGCCGGCCGTGGTGTCCCGGCTTTTCGATGCCGGAAATAATAGCGCACGATCAAGCTGAGAATGAACCAAGCGGCGCCGACCGTGCCCTTCAGCGTACCGCTGATCTTCGATTTTCCGATACGCGGGTGGTAGCTCACCGGAACCTCAACCACGCGGAATCCAGCGAGGGCGCCTTTGAGGATCATCTCAACCGCCCAGCCATAGGTGGTCTCTTCGAGGGCGAGCGCGCGCAGCACATCTGCGCGGGCAGCGCGAAACGGACCGAGATCGGTGATTTTTACTCCATAGAGAAGCCTGATCAGGCTGGCGGCGAGACGATTCCCAAACACCTGATGCCAAGGCAACGCTCCAGCAGAACGCCGCTCCTGGAGGCGGGAACCGAGCGTGATGTCCGCACGCCCCTCAATGATTGGCGCTAAAAGAATCGGCAGTTCAGAGGGCCGATCGCTGTAGTCGCCATCAAGGAACACAACCACGTCGGGGGAGTTTGCCGTGGCCAGCCCGGTAAGGCACGCTTGCCCATAGCCGCGGCGCGGTTCCTGAATGACGCGGGCTCCCATTCTTGCGGCGATCTCGGGCGTCCCGTCGTTCGAGTTGCTGTCGACAACGATGGCCTCCGTCATGAGATCGGACGGGAGATCCGCTAAAACGCGCTCAATCGCCTGCGCTTCATTATGGGTGGGGATGATGACGGACACTCGCACTGAACCTGGCCCGATTACCACCACGGAGACGACGGCCACCGTTGCGACAGCCACGCGTCAACGCCCCATCTCCGGCCGGCGCGTCCGATAGCGAGCCCCAGCGATGCGAGCACCGGAACCAGCAGTTCCCATATCCACGCCGTGCCCCACTCCGAAATCCAAAGGCTGCCGAGATACAGAAACGCCACAAGTGCGGCCGGTCGGGTAAGCAGACCGATGACGAGCAGGATACCGAAAGAGATCTCGGTAATGGCCTGCATAGGAGCCGCCATCGCGGCGTGATTTGCCGCCAGGCCCATTACCGCCTTCCAGGCAGCCGGTGAGTGACTCGCCTTGATGTAATAGTTGATCAGACCTGCGTAACCCGCCGGTTTGTAGAGGCCTTTCCCCAGATTCTCAAAAAACACCCACACGAACATTGCCCCAATCGTCACGCGTACAAGCGCCAGCCCGTTTGCGGCGGGCAGTTGCTTGGGTGCCTGACTTGGTGTCGGGCTTGCGTTCGGCCCCATCAGGGAACCTCGTTACCTCTGAATGCTGTACTCTTTTGCGACGAGCAGCCTGGTTCGGAACAACGATCAAACATCCTAAGCCGTTCTTCGCAGTATTGCTAGCGGATGTGCAAAGAACATTCAGATTGCTCAAGATGAACAGTACGGAGGCAATCTCTACCGGATAACTACCGCAAAATGCTCTTCTGAGCACTTCCATTTAGGTATCAGGCGTCCAAATCAATCCGTACCGTGAGCAGTTGCGTGCCGAAGAAGCGGACCGCGGCGGCATTGCTGGTGCTGCTTGGCAACTGATTCGCGAGCCAGCGTTGGCGCTCGCGTGGATCATCGTCGGAGAGTAAGTGTGCTGTGCCGGTGTACCAGCGAGCCCGTAGCCCTTCGCGCAGTTTCAGGCGCACGCTCGGATTACCCACAATATTGCGAACGTAGCTAGCTTTCTGGCCGTGCTCTGCCACGACCCAGAACTGGCCGCCCACGAGTCCGTTGCCCACGGGGGTACGGCGCGGCTTTCCGGTCTTGCGGCCGGTCGTTTCCAGGAGCGCATATCCCGGCGGGACTAGGCCGATCGCAAACAAAACTTTGATAGGCGGGTTGAACAGGTATTTCTGAAGAAAGTGGACGACGCGATGTTTCATTGTCTCGTGCTCACGGACAGAGATTATATCTCCACAGCGAGCACGTGGTTAGATACAGGAAGAGTGGCTAGCTCTCGTAACATCTCCAATACCTCACCAACCCCGATTGTTGGTGTAATCGCGATTGCTCAACAATATCCATTCTCCCCGCCAAAGGGCAACCAGTCCGAGGCTAGTTTTGTTAAAATAAAAACGGCGATGGAGTTCGCCATTAACCGCCCGCACAGAGGCTGATGACTCCTACTTCGCGGGGGGCATCATGCTAAATGGCATCTTGATCGTAGCGGCTGGGGCGATTATTGGCGCAGTAGCCCGATTTCTCATCACCCACATCTCTTCAGAACTTTCACACCATCATGGTTTTCCCTATGGAACACTAGTCGTGAACGTAGTCGGCTGCGTCATTGTGGGGTACGTCCTCACCTGGACAGCCAACCACGAGCATGATCGCTGGCGGCTCCTGATGGCTACTGGGTTCTGCGGTGCGTTCACCACGTTTTCGGCATTCGCGTATGAAAGCATGGCGTATTGGCATGTGGGACAAATCGGAGCGTTCATGCTCAACATCCTCGCCAACAATGTCCTGAGCCTTGGTGCTGTTCTAGTGGGAATCAAACTTCATCGCTGAAATTGGCATAAACAAGGGCAGTACACTCATTGCCGCATGGTTGTGAGTGAATGTCGATTTTACGTCAATCATCGGCATCATTTTCGGCTAGCCGACCACACGTCCAGAATCTCGCCGACAATTCCCAGAAGCCCGTTTGAACGAAGCCGCTTTGCGGCAGACGCTTTCGCGTGCGTGGTGTCGGCAGCAGTGGTGTGAGGAATAAAGTTGGGTCATAAGGAGCTAACCTATGACCCACCTTCGCAAAATGATGCTCGAGGAACTCGCGTTCAGGATCTCCTGGAGATGCAACGCCGCGCAATCGATGTAGGGAAAATCAGTATTGGTTTCATTAAAGAGCAGCGCGAGGTCGGTTCCCGCCAGAATGATGGCGTCGACTCCATCGCGTTCTAGGAGCGTATGAGCAAGCGCCGTCAGGTTCCTGTGCTGCTCTTCTGAGCCTTCTCCCGTTCGAGCCAGCTCGACGTACGTGTTGTGGATGTAGTCCATCTCGCGTGGCCGCGATTTGACGATTTCGACCTCATTCACCTCGCCGAAGAGCGCCGATTCCATGACGAAGCGAGTGCCAAAAACGGCTACCCGTCGAGCCGCTCGTGTCGCAAGTTCCTGGACGAGAGGCTCGAAGATATTGAAAACAGGCAACGGCGAGGTGGCGATGAGTTCCCGCACGCAGAAGTGCGGAGTGACTGCCGGGATGGCGATAAGCTCCGCCCCGGCAGCCTTCAACCGGCGGATGTAACCGGTTAGATATTCAGCCAATCCATCGCGATCATCCGCCTGGACATGCTCAAAGACTCGAGATGTCTCGGCATGGACAATTACGATGTCTAGCGTGCGGCCTTGTGCCTCATGCGCCTTGGCTAACTTCTGATAGTAATGAATGGTGGCTCCGACTCCAAGCCCACCCACCAGACCTAAGCAGCGACTCGTGTTCATTGAATCAAGAATCCTGAAGGCACTCGGAGAGAAAGCTGTATAGATGAAACTAGCGCTTAAGCTCTCGATTCTTCTTTCCGGAATTGTGTCGAAACGTTTTTCCAGTTAGAGCGAAATGGCGCGCTCTTTGGAGTGCAGGCAGTAATGCGCCCACGAAAGCCCTTGACAGAGCCGGCACCTTCATAGATGACCCATTACGGTAAGAAGAAGCGGCTTCGTCATGGTCTGCTGATTGTAGTAAAACCGCCTCGAAATGGAATGTTTTCCGCCAAGATTGTAATGAAACCTCCTTTCTCCACTAAATGAGGATACCCAGCTCATAAAGCGCTTTGCAGTAAGCGGTATCGTTTTGCTACTTGCGCCATCTGCATTTACTCAGTCGAGTAGTGCATCGCCCACCTCTACAGGAGACACTCAGAAAGCCGTCATCGAATCCGAAAGCCACGAGTGTTCATTGCCGACAGCGAATCTTGGGAGACAAGGGGGCGCTGGAGGTGCGGGCTAGCCCAGTTAGGAGGCTGGCAAAAAGAAATGGCTCGCCGACATTACCAAGAACTCTAGCCGTTCCATAATACTTCACTGCGGATAAATTCCGGTTGGCCGATTAGCCGTGAGTAGCGGCGCTGTCGCGGGATGCTCGGCTGAGAACTGCCTTACTGGAACAGTCACCGACGCGGGCGTGTGGGCAGCGATAATGCCTGAAGAAGAGACTGAAAGTCTGGGGGGAGTTCGCAGTCAACGGAGACGCTGTCTCCCGAGCGTGGATGAATGAACTGAAGATGCCCTGCATGAAGAGCGACGCGAGCAATTCGCCGCTCCAACGCTTCCGCCCGGTGATACTTTCTGTCGCCGATGACCGGGTGGCCGGTCGCTGAAAACTGTACTCGGATCTGATTCTGCAATCCCGTCAGCAGCGTAACTCGGACGAGCGAAGCGGCACGAAGACGGCGTTCGACGAAATACCGAATTCAGCACGAGCCCCTTGGGAGCCTCTCTCGGTGGTCAACCTTTGAAACATTCCTTCTCGTCGAAAGTAGTGAACGAGCGTCCCTTCTTTGACGCCGAGATGTCCGCGAACGACTGCGAGATACTGCCTCACCGGACTATGGCCGAGAAACTGTCGAACGAGTGCGTCTCGATCCCGTTCGGTTTTTGCAAAGAGCAGAACCCCGGAGGTGAAACGATCGATGCGATGTACGACAAAGGCTCGCTGTCTCCTCGGCTTCAGTTCTGCAGAAAGCAGAGACCATGCGGACGGTGTATCGGAGCCTTTCACAGGCACCGCCGGAAGTCCGGCAGGTTTATTGAGGGCCACGACGGCATCGTCTTCGTAGAGCATGACAAGCTTCCCGGAGAAACGGGGAGTTCGCCGATCCTGCTTTCCTGAACGGTGACCGCCCTTGCGTGGAAGTTTCTTCATGGCTGAGTGGGTGATCGTGCCTTTCCAGGCTGGCTGCATGAACCGAGTGGTGGACCAACGTTCGATGATCCATCGATATGTTACCAACATCCCGGGCGGTTGACTGGCGACTCTGCGTTATGGGCCAGACTCCAGTTTTCGGATTGGCAACAATTCACCCAGAATCGTTGCCATCCTCATGCAACGCGCTAGGCAGGGATCAAAAAAAATGGCCGCCATTGGGGAGGGAGGCCACACGAATCGAGCGTTGTGCGCTGCTTACATTTTTATTGGTGTCGCCTGACTCGCAACACACTGCCACTTACCGGTCGGCATCTTCATCCACGTGTCGGTCCAGCGCTCATTATTATCGAAAGGCTTTCCCATCGCATCGGTGCCCTTGCCTTTGAAGCCTCCGGTCGCGATGGCCGTATCGCCAAATACCGTTACCTTCACATCGTCGTACGCGGCGCTGTCCCATTTAGTGTTTTTGTAAAACGCAAGCGTCCCGGCCTTGTCGTTGACTTTCCCATCGGCCTCCGTAACCACGATCTTGTCAGCCAGCAGCGGCGCGACTAGATTAGGATTATTTGTCTTTTGCCCCTCAAGCCACTGTTGTTCCAGTGCCGCGACAGCTTTTTCGGTGCCGGCCCCGGTCTGCGACCCTGCGACACTGACCAGTGAGAGCAGAGCGAGCAAGCACCATATCGACGCTTTCTTAATAGCCGTCTCCTTTAATTTAAACTTGTTTGAGCTTTTCGAATTGGAATTTCCGATTTGGATATCGGGCTTGCGCATCATACGCTTCGCCAGACCGCAGCACAACGAATCTGCCACCAGTGCGAGTTCCAGACGACTCGTTTCTTGCGTGTCTGACGCGCCCCCTTGTTGCCGCGTACGGGCGATGCGGAAGTAACCGAATTACTTCCGGCTTATCGATCCGGGAGTTGAATTTCGGTGGCACGACTCGAAATGCTGGGATCGGGCCCTTTCAAAGATCCCCCCACTACAAGGGTTAGGTTCTAAGCTCCGCACGCTCGTGCCGCAGCTGCTGCCATTCGTTGACTGGCCGTTGCCAGATCCGTAAGATGAGGCGACCCAAAAGCCGAGTATCTCCAGAATGATCGGCCTGACCGTCTCGCACTATCGCATCATGGAGAAGCTCAGCGGCGGCGTTATGGGAGTGGTCTACAAGGCTGAGGACATCAAACTCGGCCGTTTTGTTGGCCTGCGCGTGAGATGGTTCTTGTTGCGCTTGTCGAGGTAAAGATCACCCAGGTCGTTGTAGGAAACTTGCTGGGCAAACGGGTGATAGATCGCCACCCGAGATCCTACGAGCTATGGCCACCGCGGCGCGCTTGTATCCGCGCCGGGCCTTGAGACGGTAAAACTTGGCCCGCGAGTGGGTGCCGAGCCCGTACTCCCTAGGCGCGCCAGAAATCATGACACAAATCTGGAGCCGTTAGAAGAAGGCCCACGCAATTCGCACATTGCCGAACGGCGCTCACTTTGGGCCTAGATCCCCTAGAACTGCCAAATGCTGCTTTGCCTGACGGAGCTCGGCCGGTGAGCAATTAGCTTTTGCAATTTCTCTGCTGTTGCTTAGCCCCGGAGGTCAACCGTTTGGTCGGTCGCTTGCAGCAGCGGCGACTCGCGCCCGCGCGCCGACACCTTTTCCACGGACTTGACCTCGTTATTCCGCACCAGCAGCGCACAATCAAAATTGTTCACTGTGGGGCAAACATGCCGCGGAAGGAGATGAAGCGCCTCCCCAACGTACGGACCCGTCGCTTCTTCCCGCAACGCCATTGGTAGATGCTCTTCGCTGGGGGAGAGCGGCGTCAGTTCCGAACGCCCAACGACCACGCATGTGGGAACACCGGCGTCGGCTGATACTGCCTTATGTCCAGCATCGCAGGTGACAATCCCCGCGCGCGGCTGGCTCACTACGCGCGTCAAGACCAGCACTGCCGGCCGGTAGCCGTACTCGCTGGGAAGCTGTGCCAGGCTGGTTGCATCGCAATAGACAACGGTTCCGGGCGAAACGCGATGGATGAACCCTCCACCGCGAAAGCCCTCGAAGGCAAGCGAGCACGGGAACGTCGGCGTTCCGGCAGTGACCACTTCCGGCACACCCGTACCCTGGCGCTCGATCTCGCTCACAACTTTTAGCAAGCGTTCATAGCCGGCGTGAGCCATCGCGGTTCGTTGGCGCTGTTCCAGGCTGCCATATTGACCGTCGTAATAATGCAGACCGCGAAACTCCAGCCCCAGGTCGCCGATTGCGCGACACAATTCAATAACCTTGTCGCCGCGACTTTGCTCGATGCCCGTCCGATCCATGCCAGGATTCATGTCCAGAAAGACTCCGACCCGGCTGTCGTGCCATTGCCCCACCTGTTGATTGTTCTCGGCCAGAACGGAAATGCGCACCCCTGGGAACTGATCGGCTATTTCCCTGACCCGCCGCACACTTGCGCCCACCGCCGGATAAGCGAAGAGTACGTCTCCCGCACCGCTGCCGCAGGCCACTAGCAGTTCGAGAGTGGTCGCGCATTTGAAATTGCGGATGCCGTGATCGACCAGCATGCGGAGCGTGTGGCTCAGCTTTGCGGTCTTGATGTGCACGCGCCAGCGATTCGCGTCGCCGCCCAACAACTCCAGGGTGCGCTCGATGTTGGAGGCAACGATTTCTGGATAAAGGAGCAGCGCAGGGGTAAGCACGTCATCGAGAACGGAAACTTGGTAGCGCTGGTCCCAGGCGAATTCACTCAACATGGCCTTTTGCGCAAGCATTCGGCCTCGATGATAGCGTGTCAACGCGACTCAGGGCCATAGAGACCCGCAAACTGCCGCGCTGCGCCAATCTGGTCATGGAAGAGTAGCCGACCATGCGGAACATACGGTGGTTTTTCCGGAGCGAAATGCCGAGCAAAACCCTCCTCCTGGATAGACGCTAAACGCTGACTACAAAAACCGATTCCTGCGATTATCTCGCATCCTTTTCGCATAACTGCTCTCACAACGAAGAACATTTTAGGTGATGGGCTACTTTCCGAGAGTAGCCCACCACCCAACATGAGCGGGTACGGCAAAACACTTTGGAAGTCCGATTCAGTGGCGAAGATCTGCTCCCTGAGGCGACACGGCGACCATTGTCGCGACTGCCGTGAACGGCTCCTTGTAGAACACGACTCCGTTCAAGTCCGCCATGGTGAACGTACCCGGACCGGCAAACCTTGTTCCGGAAGGATTAACCTTGAAGGCTCCGACGCTCTCGAACGTGCCAAACGTTGCTTCCGCTGCCTGATTGTAAACCCAACCCCTTTACTTATAGGAGAACGAGCGATCTTCTTGGGGGAGGTAAGCTCCCATGGTGGGACTGAATTTTAGGCCCTGGAATCCTTCGTCCACGTCTCCAGCAGCCCCAGCTGCCGTCGGAGATTGCGTACTTGTAGTGATATAGGTTGAAACCGGTGACAACCATCTCCCACATACCGCCGAGCGACTTGGTCTTGGATTGCGTGGGGAGCATCCTGACAGTGCTCCCTTAAAATTTGAATCGCAAAGGATACCGCTCCGGGAAGCAAGGTTGGGGAGTGGTGCAGCTTGAAATCCACCGGGCTCTGTCGACAAACCAGCTCTTAGTGCGCTGACGCACCGACAATATGCCCCACCTTTGGTTAGTCTCAAGCTATCGGAAAAGAACAGGCACTTTATGGCTCAGTTGAATAACGTCATTCCCCTTGGTGAGTCCTTCAGTCCTACATGGAAACACCTCTACGAATGCGCAATGCTGGAACTCGACAAGAGCAAGTTGCCGGAGCGGATTGCTGCTGCGCACCGGGCGATTGTCGATAGAGCCGAAGAAATAGTAGACAATCAGTCAGATGACGAACACTACGCTCTGAACGATGCGCTCCGGGCCTTGCGATTGCTTGCGCAAGTGGCAGCTCGGGAAAAGCCCACAGCTCAAAGTCCTATTCAGTAATTGAGCGGTGTTCCCGCCTCCTGTTCTCGCCCCCAGCGCGTCGTGCGTGACTGTTGTAACGAACCCACCGATTCGCGCTGGGGCTCTGTGCCTTGCTCACCAGTGAAGTTTGATCTTGTTGGCCAGCAAGTTCATAATGCCACCTGCCGCCGCTCAGCCAGGAGTGAAGGTTCCACTGTGTCGTACACGTACAGTCCCCGCAAAAGGAGTGAAGCAATGTGGAAAAAGCAGGATGATGCTATGCGCGCGCAGCCAGAGTCCGACTCGGAGTTGGAGTCGCTCGGCGACGCGCTGATTGAGTCTTTAATGGACAGCCGGTTGGAAAAACGGGATTCCGCAGTTGGTCCCCGGAAGGTTCTTGCCGAAGGCCACCAGCCGTCATCGTCGTCACCAACCATGACGACGTATACGGAAGCGCTGAACGAGTTCACCAAGAACGCTACTGCGTTCATTGAACAGCTTCCGCTTCTTACCAAAGCTCGGGATTCGTATGAGCAAGCGATGAGGGCCGGCGCGGAACTGCGCAAGATCTTGGACACCGGCCAGGAGAACCTTAAAACTCTCATGACCCAGCTGGAGCAAGCGGTCAACATTCACGCGGTCAGGTCCGGTCTCGACAGGAAGAAACCGGAACCGGCGAAAGTCGAAGCTATTAGAGGGACCGACGAAAGCAGTGGTGGTGTGAGGAGGTTTCCATGAAAAGCCCACGGCGCTCACGTCCCTGAAAGGTCGCGGAAACAGCGGGTGGGAAAAGGTGTGTTCAATCGTGTGTTCAACCAGTGCCGCTAGTGTCAGATTCTGCCCTGCGTGACCCGCTCCAAGTGCTGGATTCTGCGTGCCACGAGGCATTGCCGGTAGCTTCCCAAGCTGGATGTCGCGGGTTCGATCCCCATGTGGTCTGAATGATTCAAGAGTTTGCGCTCTTGGCTCTTCGGTGAGCATCGCAAACATGCAATGTAAACTCCTGGTCGCACCGCGCCTGGAAGTTCCGTTTCATTTCATCGAGTGATTCGCCAGTGGGCGGGCCAGAAGGGTGAAATAGCCAAGCACATTCAGAGCAACCCCATCCCTTGACACTCTGCCCTTCGACCCATACCACTTTGCGTACCGAACTCTGAGGCCCCTTACGAAGCATGCGGCCCTCACTAGCGGACGCGGAAATAGTACGTCAAGTGAAACGTGAGGAAAATAGTGAGTAGTACATCGAAGTGTGTGAATGAGCACTAGTGCTCAGCCACGGTTTTGACTCCAAGGTAGCTTGGTTTACGGCAGAAATGGAGGCCCCGCTTATGGCCCCGCAACCTACAGATCAAGAGTGGCGTTCGATTGCAGAACAAGTCAGTAAAGAAATGGATTCAGCGAAGTTGACGATCCTTGTTGACCGGCTTTGTCGTGCTCTAGATGAGCACCACAAATCGCCCCTGGTGCAGTGAATCAAAGAGAATTGGGCGATAGCTTTTCCGATACTGCGCCGGGGTTCGTTGTTTGCACCTTTTCCATGGTGCGCTATCACACCGTTGTTCGAACGGCAGGGGACCGTCGCTTTTGGTATAAATTTCGCAAGGCGCAGAAAAGGCCCACTCGCCGCCTGCCTGAGCTTGCGCCTGACTTTCCAAGCACAGCAATATCTCTCTACGAAAAAGAAAGCCGCGAGGCTGACGCCAAACTCACCGAGCTACGGAAGCAAAAGAAGCCCGGCGAAAAGGTGGCTTACTCGCGGGGCGACACGGTGAATAATTCGCTGCCAGAAAGTTGTGTCCTGTTCGTGCGGATTTATTCTGCCCCAAGCCTGCCCATTGGACCCTTCACAGGGCCTCACAAGACCGCATGGATTGACCCGGCGGGATACTCACAAGTCTCTGTAAAGCAAAGAAAATGGGTTGGCTGGAAAACCCGCGTGGACAACGCAAAATCCGCTGGGACCAAAAGACCTGTGGGGGTTCGATTCCCCTCCCGGCACCGTCCAGGATCACGGGAAAAATCCCCTGTGCGGTCCAACATTCGATCCGCCACAATAGAATTTAGTTTTACAAACTCCCGCGCTATGTCCTAATCAACAGCGGCAAACCTGCGGAACGCAGTCCCGTATAATTGTGTTCGGAATATTGCATGAACTTGTCCGCTGCTTCGTTGGACCGAGGCCTCGCGCGTAATTTCCCCCCGCCCCCGTCCATTCACCGGAAATCCATTCGCATTCGTTCCGTTCTAATCATCATTCTGCTGTGGGCTGCAATCTACGCCGCGGCCATGTTCACTCCGGCCCTCCTGGATGATGTCGATACAGTCCACGCTGAAGCGGCGCGGGAAATGGTGTTGCGTCATGATTGGGTAACGCTCTACACCGATGGGGTCCGCTACCTGGAGAAGGCTCCTCTTATGTATTGGACCGTAGCGGCAAGCTACGAACTGTTCGGCATCAGCGACTGGAGTACACGTCTGCCCTTGATGCTAACCGTTTTGGCCCTGCTGCTCGCCACCTACAGCGTGGGGAAACGCGCCTATGGCGAAACTGGCGGATTCTATTCCGCGGTGGCGCTAGGCACCTGTGTAGGTCCTTACATTTTCACGCGGTTTCAGATTCCCGATGTCATGGTCGGCCTATGGCTCACCTTAGGCTTCTCTTTCTTTCTTCAATCTTTCGAAGAAGAACCACCCTCACGGCTCGCTTGCTGGGGATTTGCCGCCACCTGCGCTTTGAATGTCCTGACAAAGAGCCTCATTGGGCTTGTGTTCCCGATAACCACTGTTGTCCTGTATCTACTGCTCACCGGCAACCGGGCACGTTTGCTCAAGCTTCGGCTGGTCTCGAGCGGTATTGTTTTTCTACTGATTGCAGCGCCCTGGCACATTCTGGCGGCACTGCGAAACCCGTCGCAGGGGGCAGTGCGCGGTTTTCTTTGGTTTTACTTTGTCAATGAACAGTTCCTGCGATACGTAAACAAAAGGGTGCCTCCTGGTTACGACACGGTTCCGCTATTTATTTTTTGGGGTTTGTTGATTCTCTGGCTCATGCCATGGTGCATTTTTCTTCCGCAGGCCGTTCGCGAGATTCCGAGAAAGTGGCGTGGACTGAACGGCGCATCCAACACGCCGCAAAGGGCCAATCTGCTGTTCGTACTCTGGGTTTTGGTGATTGTAGTATTTTTTAGTTTCTCGACCCGCCAGGAGTATTACACCATTCCGGCAGTGCCGGGCGTGGCGCTTCTCATTGGAGGCTGGTTGGCAAAAGAATCGGAGTCTGCGTCAGATTCGGCCGAGCGCCGCGCAGGCAGAACTTCTTCCCTGGTTTTCCTCGTGATGGTCGCGATTGCTTCTGTCATAGGACTGCTATTTCTGTTTTCGTCGCAAGCCCCAGCCCCCGGAACGGACTTGGCCGACTTGCTGAAGAAACATCCCCAGGAATATGACCTTTCTCTTGGCCACTTGCTTGATCTGACCCCTGAGGCCATGGGAGCTTTTCGAGTCCCGCTGCTGGGGGCGGTTGTCTCAATGTTGTTGGGGGCAGGGTCGAACTACTTTCTAAGGAAGCGCGGACGCCCGGGGCAAGGAAATATGGCATTGGCCTTGATGATGGTCGGGCTGTTGGCTTGCGTGCATTCGGCATTCGTGACCTTCTCGCCAATTCTGTCGTCCCATCAGCTCGCCGTGGCCATTGAGCAGCAGTACCGTCCAGGAGACATCCTAGTGGTGGACGGCGAATACCACGAGGCATCGTCCCTGAATTTCTATACCGACATTTCCTTGCGTGTTCTGCACGAGCCAAGTGGGAATCTGTGGTATGGCTCGAAATTCCCGGATGCTCCCCACGTATTCGAAACCGCTGATTCTCTTGCTGCCCTGTGGAGTGGACCTGCCACGGTATTTCTATGGAGTTCCGAAGACGATCCGCAGGAGTTGCGGGGTGAGTCTCGGTATCTGCTGGCGCGCAGCGGTGGAAAATCCATTCTCACCAACCGGAAGGTGAGTCATTGACCTGAGTAATGTACGGGGCACCGGTTGCATTCGATACGCATGGACGACACTGTCATTTCCGCCCGAACCGGGGCCTGACTATTCGGCCTGACTATAATGAGCCGTGCGCAACGCGGTTGTTCAATCGCAGATCAGAGCAAGCTAGTCGTTTTCTGGAAGACTTTCGGATGGATGTGTAATATTCTCGCAGCGCGGCCCGCGAATAATTAATGAACGCAAGACCCGGCATTGAAGTGGCTAGCCTGACCGACATCGGTCGCCAGCGTGAAAACAATGAAGATTCTTACCTCTATTGGGAGCCCGCCAGCGATGAGGAGTTCGAGCGTAAGGGCCGGTTGGCCATCGTTGCCGATGGCATGGGCGGATACGAAGGCGGCCTAGAAGCGAGCCGTCTGGCAGTCCAAACTGTCCTCGAAGTCTATGACCAGGCCTTCAGCGATACTCCTCAGGCAGCTCTGCTTCGAGCCTTCTCTGCCGCCCACGAACGCATCCAAAACTATGCTGAGCGGCATCCGCAGTTTTACGGGATGGGCACAACCTGTACCGCCTTCGTCCTGCGAGGCCGCCAAGTCTATTTCGCGCACATCGGCGACAGTCGCCTTTACTTGGTGCGTGCGACCGGAATTTCACAACTCACTCGTGATCATTCCTATGTCGGCAGATTAGTGGCGAGCGGCATTGTCCGCTCCGAGGATGCTGAGACTCACCCCCAGCGCCACATCCTGACCGCGGCTCTTGGGGTGGGCCAGGGGTCCTTGGCGGACAGCGGCGGACAGGAACTCAACCTGGAAAATGGAGATGCCCTGGTGCTCTGCACCGACGGCCTGTGGAGCCTGGTTAGCGAGCAAGAACTTGAAACCGTGATCAACAGCAACCGCCCGTCAGAGTCTTGTGCCACCTTGGTGAGTATGGCCCTCGAACGAGGTGGACCGGACAATATCACGGTG
>WNGK01006254.1_pt1 | contig 20516 bp, 16 predicted proteins | sample 5400601 | NCBI WGS metagenome assembly WNGK01 (sample SAMN13153376, study PRJNA577476) | soil metagenome | isolation source: 60 cm soil or saprolite under Garry oak tree replicate 1 | place: USA:California | collected 2016-06-15
ATACCCCTATAATCCTCATACGTGTTAGCATAGTTAAAAGTTCAAGATTATGGGGCTGGGAAACTACCTGTTCACGAACTTTTTTCCGCTTTTTCACAACTGAGGTGCATGTACTCATAAAGGGACAAGCGAGTAGGAAAGACGGTGTTTCAGCACTTCACTGTATCTCCTGCTCCCTGTCCCTTTATGAGGGTATTGTACTCTTGAGCTATCTCCTCACCCTCAGCACGTGCTATAATGAAAACATGACCATAACAGTGACAAACACCCAGAAGAAAACCGACCTGCTCGGGCTCACTCTCCCACAGTTACAGCAATGGCTGGTGGAACGTGGAGAGGCTTCGTTCCGGGCGAAACAAATCTATAACTGGCTTTATAAGCAACTCGCTACCGACTTTTCGGTGATGACCAATCTTCCTCAATCCCTACGGAACCAGCTGGCGGAAGAGGCCAGCATCGGGCCCATGATCGTGCGCAGCGAGCTACACTCCAAAGATGACCGCACACGCAAAATCCTCCTGGAGCTGGCCGACGGGAAATTGATCGAGTCGGTGCTGATGCTCTATCCACCTCTTCGGGAAAGTAGCGCACGGGCAACCGTCTGTGTTTCTTCGCAGGCCGGCTGCGCCTTTGGTTGCACGTTTTGTGCCACCGGTCAGATGGGCTTTGACCGGCATTTGAGCACTGGGGAAATTGTAGCCCAGGTATTGCACTTTGCCCGGGAACTGCGTACAGCCTCCTGGACAGCGGCAGAACTACCTGGTAGCACTCCCATCGACCACGTCACCAACATCGTGCTGATGGGTATGGGCGAGCCACTCCACAATTACAATAATGTCTTGCAGGCCCTGCGCATCCTGAACAACCCGGAGGGGTTCAATCTTGGCGCACGGCATATAACCGTCTCAACGGTGGGACTAGTTCCTGCTATTCACAAACTCAGCCAGGAAGCACTACAAGTCAACCTGGCGATCTCCCTGCATGCACCTACCGACGAACTGCGCAACCAGACGATGCCTGTTAATCGTAAATATCCGTTACAAGAACTCCTGGCTGCTTGTAAAGAGTATATCGCGACAACTCGGCGGCAAATCACCTTTGAGTATGTGCTACTCGCAGGAGTGAATGATACAGCGGAATACGCACACTTGCTCGGTGAGCTATTGGCACCTTTGGAACAGTATGCTCATGTGAACTGCATTCCGGTCAATGTTACTTCAGCAAGTTATCGAGCCCCCGGCCCGGATGCCATTCGCACCTTCCGTAATATTCTCTTTGAGCATGGTATCAGCAATAGTGTACGTGCTGAACGCGGCGATGATATTGCCGCAGCGTGTGGGCAGTTAAGGACGCGGTTCGAGAAGAATAATAGAACTAACGTACCTTCGGCAACTTACTCATAGTGCGCAAACAGCGAGTGCAGATATTGATTGTGCGCATGGTTCCATCAATTCTCATATGGCGACGTTGCACGTTAAGCACGAAGCGGCGACGTGTGCGTCGCTGCGAGTGGCTCACATTATTGCCATACATTGGTCTGCGCTGACAAACTTCACAACGACCTGACATTGATCCATTCCTCCCTAAAAGTAAAGGGATGTGAGGTACATATAATATGCTGTACCCTGACATCTCCGTGAATTCTCTTGATAATCTCTGGGGCTTTTGATATACTGCATTCGTCCCTTCGTTAACCGATAGGTACCCGAACACGCCATGCGAGTATACCATGTATGACTTGTTTTGGCAAGAGCAATAGAGAGAAGATATTGCATATGTCAAAGGCATCTGCTATTCAACTACCACACGGCGTACGCCCCCTTGGCAGGATTGAAGTCTTACCCAATGCTATCCATACCATTGCTATGCAAGCAACAAGCGAGTGCTATGGCGTTGTTGGCCTCACCGCCCCTCGCCTGCACAATGGGCAGGCAGTACTATTACCATCCGAACAGAGCAACCAGGGCATACAGGTACGTGTCGTCAACGAGCAGATCATCGTCGAAGTGTACGTAGCGCTTGAATATGGGCTGCGTATGTCAGAGATTGCGCATAACATTATGAGCAGCGTCAAGTTCTCTATTGAGAAAATGCTTGGAGTTCCCGTTGCCCAGGTCAATGTGAACATCCAGGGACTGAGCCATAGCCCATCTTTCTCCGCGAATCAAAACAAAAACAACAAAAGGTAGTACAGCCACAATGCAGGAACAATCACCTCGCCCGGTACGCACACAACGACCCCGCCGCATCAGTGTTTTTGATGGACAAGATCTCAAGAAGGCTCTAATGGCGGGAGCAGCCTGGTTGGAAGAGCATCGCGAGGCCATTAACGCGCTCAACGTCTTTCCTGTACCTGATGGAGATACCGGCTCCAACATGTCAGCCACGATGCAGGCAGCTATGCAGGGAATCATCGATAGCAATGAAACATCCGCAGGGGCCGTTGCTGCAAAAGTAGCACATAGCGCATTGATGGGTGCTCGTGGCAACTCTGGGGTTATTCTTTCACAGACCTTCCGTGGGATCGCGCAAAGCCTGGATAAAAAGCAGACCTTCGGCGCTTCCGATCTTGCCGACGCATTGCAGGAAGCATCACACCTCGCCTACCGTGCCGTTATCAAACCCGTAGAAGGAACGATCCTTACCGTGGTGCGTGAAAGCGCGGAGGCCGCCAGGAAAAGTGCCGAGCGTGACGATGACCTGGTTGGCCTGATGCAAGAGGTGGTTATCGCCGCTCGACTATCCGTAGCACGAACGCCCGATCTCCTTCCCACACTCAAACAGGCGGGGGTAGTGGATTCTGGTGGACAAGGCTTTTGCACCATTTTAGAAGGCATATGGCGTTATATCCGTGGCGAAGTGGTAGGTTCACCGGGGGCACGCCCAGTTGCAACCTCAACTACCCTGGCATCTCCAACCGCATCAACTGAGACGCCCACCAAAAAGGGTCGGGTGACGATCGAGGAAGAATTTGGCTACGAAGTCGTTTTCCTGCTACGAGGAGAAAAGCTTGATGTCGATAACATCCGGCAAACCATTATTGATATGGGCGGCGTTTCCACCGTCGTAGCAGGTGACGAGAAGATGCTCAAAGTACATACTCATACCCCCTGGCCTGGCAAAATCCTTGACTATGGTGTGAACCTTGGCAGCCTGTTAGATATCAACATCGAAAATCTGCAGGAGCAGAGCCTTATCTACGCTGCAGAGAGTGAAGCCGAATATGCTGCAGATGCCAGAGATGCCACAGACACCCAGGACGACATTGTTACCCATCCCCTGGACACGGCCCCTCCATTAACACTTCACGTCGCCACTGTGGCAGTAGTGGCAGGTGCAGGGTTTGAAAAGGTATTTCAAGGGCTGGGGGTGAGCGCGCTGGTATCTGGCGGGCAAACCATGAATCCCAGCACCGAAGAACTACTTGCAGCAGTCAATGCTGTGACAGCTGATCAGGTGATTATCCTGCCCAACAATGGCAATGTGATCCTGAGTGCACGCCAGGCCGTCGATCTCACGGACAAAGAGATCTATGTCGTTCCGACCGATACCCTGCCCCAGGGTATTGCCGCCATGACCGGCTTTAATTTCGAGGCCGACTTCGCCACAAACTGCCAGGTGATGACTGAAACAGCCAACAATGTCCAGACAGCAGAAATCACCACCGCTGTACGTGCGGTACAGATGAGTGGTGTGCGTGTACGTGAAGGAGATTTCATCGGCCTGATCAATGGCAATCTCGCTGTTGCAGGTCAAAATATGGAGCTTGTTATCCGTGACACACTACACCGCATGAACATCGATCGTTATGAGATTGTGACGCTCTACTATGGCGAAGACGTAACAGCACACGAGGCACAGGAAACCGCCAAGCGTATAAAAGCGCAATATTCCCATATAGAGATTGAAGTTGTGGACGGAGGCCAACCGTACTACGCATATATACTATCTGCGGAATAAAAAGCTCGACTTCTCAAAGCAAGCATAGTATACTATTTTCATTAACTTTGAAATCCATTCCTCTTTACCTGCCCCCGGGCAGGATTGCAGACGCTGGATCGATGCGGGCGTCTAGCTTTGCTCAAGAGGATTGATCAGAGGAAAATGGCGGCACATGGAGTGCTAACCGGAGGACTGCATGACCATTCGCATCGTCACCGATAGTACAGCGGATATACCACAAGAGAAGGCCCAGGCACTAGGCATCACTGTGGTACCGCTCACCGTATTTTTTGGCGAAGAGGCCTACCTCGATGGAGTGGAACTTGACAACGCTGGCTTCTATAGAAAGCTCCAGGTAAGCAAAGCATTGCCACGCACTTCGCAGCCTTCTCCCGCTGCCTTCCAGGAAGCCTACAAGAAACTGATGAGCGAAGGAGCCGATTCTATTCTTTCAGTTCATCTCTCTTCGAAACTCAGTGGTACTTATCAATCCGCGTGCAATGGACGAGTCGCCTTATCAGAGGATATGACAAAGATTCCCATTGATATTGTTGATTCCGAGAGTGTCAGCCTGGCAATGGGAGTTCCGATCATGCAAGCAGCAGAGGAGGCAAGACAGGGTTTGGGCCTTGAAGAGATCAAAGCGCACCTCCTTGACCGGCTTTCACGTACACGTATCCTGTTTGTACTAGACACACTGGAATACCTGAGGAGGGGTGGCCGCATTGGGGGAGCCAGGGCGTTGCTGGGTAACATGCTTAGTGTTAAACCAGTCCTCTCCATCAAAAACGGCCAGGTTGAGGCTGTTGAACAGCCTCGCACGCGCAACAAAGCCTATGCGCGTATCGCACAGTTGATACGCGCAGTGGGGAAGGCGGAACAGATCTTCATCGTTGAATCAGATGATGAAGTGGGGCAGCAACTTGCACAAGCGCTCAAGGAGACGTATGCAGTTGAAATCCCGATTTATAAACTAGGAGCAGTTGTGGGCACATATGCCGGACCGGCTGCTGTAGGCGTTGCTTATGTCACTCCACGCTAACAACACATTACAGGAAGAAATATTTTAAACCTTGACTAACCTCTTACTCTCACGTACAATAGTAGTGATGATTGATATACGTAACGTATAATCATTCTTGTAGTGGGGTTTAGAAACCATCTGTCAGAACCAAACGTGTCTGTAATGTAGGTTCTCTGTACCACGTAGTTCGTTTGTTGAAAATAGGTAATCCTATGTTGAAGCATTATTTCAACATAATGGTAGCCTTTATGAGTGTTCGTTGAAAGTTGCCATCAAGAACGGCGTATTCTACGAAGGAGGAACGACTGTGGGAATGTTACGGGTGATGTCACGACGAGGCGATGATCGTATCACCTGGGACGAGCAGAAAGTTCTGGCGGGTGATCCCGAAGCAACTGCTGCTATTCGCGAAGCAGAACGCATATTTGCCCAGGAACGTGCTAAAGGTGCGACTGCTTTCCGAGTTGAACCAGGGAAGCCCTCACAGCGCATTGATCAATTTGATCAGACAGCCGAACAGATTGTCATGGTCCCGCGAGTCGTTGGCGGATGAGCTTGATCACTCAGGTGCTAACCGCCCTGGGTTGGATTGTCGTTCTTCTCGCTATCTCACCGATGGTATGGTTAATAGTACAACCATACTTTAAGGGCTGGTCGCGTGCAGAACGGAGAGCGGCTGATCTTTTACGCGATACGCTCACTCCCGAGCAATCTCGCCAGCTTATATGGCGGGGCTATCTCGAGGTTCCAAGCCCTACTGAACCACAGCGTGTGTATCGTGTGCCGCGGACAAAAGGTTATATCCAGGTAATCGAAAATGGCCGTGCGGTCATGCGCCTTTGTGTACAGCCAGTTGAATCTTTGCCTGATGCTGATGTCGTTGTGCTCCATAAACTCATGATTGAAGCCAACGAAGAAAATTATCTTCAAAAGGCAAATAAATACGTATGCATTGATTAAGTGGGACCCTCCCTGTCTGGGGGGCAGGTAAACAGAGACAAATAAAAGGAAAAGGTTATTTCTGTTCTACGCAAGCAGCGGTTTACTCTACCCGGGGACTCTGTCTGGGGACAGATAATGCCAGATAGCAATAAGCAGGGACGCAAGACGCTTGTTCCTGCTTATTGCTATCCTATTTATTCTTCCTCCTCATCTTCCGCTTCCACGATCTGCACAATTTCATGATGTCCATTCTGCTTCACACAAGCATGAGGCCCCTCATCGAGCGGTGTTTGACACAACGGGCAGACGGGACGACCACCAGTCATAAGCACATTAATAGTACTCGATAAATCTTGTGCCTGTTTATGCGTGAAGAGAAAAGATACGGCTTCTTCCTCATGGACCAATGCCAGTGGCTCTTGTCCCTGATCCATAACTATTTCTAGGGGAGCAACCGTAAAGGTGAACATCGCATCACGCTCATCATACGTAAGCGTCATATGCGACTCGCGAAAGTCATATTCGGGAGTTCTTGGAAAGTCGGCGGGTATCCCCTTCGGAGTGGGTTGACTTCCCGCCTGGGCCTCTGTACGCAATACCTGGCCCTCGGTAAGCTGGGCAAGAGCCCTATCTAAGGTTAGTGAAAGACGATTCAGTTGTTCTTTCTCCATCCACATAAGAGTGGAGCCGCGCCAACTACGTGCAAAAAGGTAAAAACGACGTTGACCAGGCTGGCCTATGGTATCGACACCAAGCAATTCTACATGACCTAGTTCTATACTCATCCTTTCCTCCTTTGAATGCATCCCTGCGTTTGCAATGCATTATTACCTGCCTCCAGGTAGGGTCCCACGTCTCGTCCAGGCCTCGCTTGTGGCTAATGCAAGGAGGACGACTCTGCAACAATGCAAGCATCTAGCTTCGCTCAGCAAGCATGTATTGTAGCCTCGCTAGTACCCGCGCTCCGGGTTATATTGGTTACGCAGTGGCTGTCCACTACGATAGCGGTGCAAGTTGTCCGCAAAAAGTCCGGTGAGACGCTTATCATAATGTACGCTCAAACCTGAAATATGAGGCGTCAAAATCACGTTTGGCATGGAGTACAACGGACTATTGGCAGGTAATGGCTCCTCTTCCGTTACATCGAGTCCTGCACCTGCAATCCAACGCTCCTGGAGAGCGCGTATCAGAGCCTTCTCATCAACAACACGCCCTCGGGCAATATTCACCAGGTAAGCATTAGGTCGCATTGCCCGCAACTCTGCTTCTCCGATCAGTTTCTCAGTTCCTTGTGTCAAGGGTACAGCCAGCACAACATAGTCACTGAGACGAAGTAATTCTTGCAACTGTTCCATAGGGTAGAGTTCGTCCACATCCGGATCTTTTTCTCCATCACTTACTGTACGACGTGTCGCCAATACGTGCATACCAAAGGCGTGCCCCAACTGCGCAACACGTCGCCCAATATGTCCTAATCCAATAATTCCCAATGCCTGGTCCACCAACTCACGCGCACCTAAATTGTACCAGCTTGCACTACGTGGCCATATATGACGATCCTGGAGACGCACCATCTCGGGCCAATTCCGGTTAAACATTAATATACTACCAAAAACATACTCGCTAATGGTTGCGGCATGAATACCTGTAGCCGTGGTAACAATCACCCCGCTATCTGGATCAAGCACTCCCGTTGGTAGAAGTCCATCGACTCCGGCGCTAGAGCATTGGAGCCAGCGTAAATGCGGAGCCAGTTGCCGCCAATTGGCCGGCATCCAATAGGAACAGATGATTTCTGCTTCCTGCAAGCGGGAGAGAAATTCATCTGTGCGAGTTATACATGCCACTTCGGTATTTGCTGCCTCGCGCAATACTTCCTGTGACGTGGGAGAAAATTGAAAGGTACTTATCACTTTAAGACCATCGGTCATGGCCAAACATTCCCCTTAATAAATATGCAATACAAGCATAGATGCTAAGACGCTGCATCTACTTTATCCGAATTATATGCATTGTGGCAAGACTCCCTATTTGCTTGATTTAGCAGGTACTTTGAAAAACCAGGATAAGTCGATAGTACATTACGCAAGGTATCCGCTACAAGTCCTCCTTGCCTTTGTAGGGCGCGGGACTTGCGATGCATTACGCCACGTTCGGCTATGCACTCCTTGTGGCTAATGCAAGGAAGATTTATCCTGCACGTCAGTGGACATAATAGCGTAATTCAACACGTTTAAACAGGTAGACGTTTTTTTGTAGAGTCAGTGGCGGATTTAACCTGTAGAGTGCGGATTTATCCCGCACATTAGTCAGTCAAAAGATAGACAACATAGAGGTCGCCTGGTATGTTAGCTCGTAACAAGGTCAATCAGCATCAGAGAGCCTTAGAATGCATCCCTCCAACGATACGGAGGCACCGTCGTATCCTTGGCATTATGAGCGCGCTTCTCTTGATTATACTCATCTTCGCGGCAGTACGTCTACCCGCGGTTGCTGACATTCTGTCTGGGGAACAAGTATCCAGCAATGACGAGTTGCTTGTACGCATTGGCAATCAGCAAGTCGTTACGCTAGACCTGCGTCAGAGCCTGCCAATTAGCCCTGATCTTTTAGGAGTCAACGTATTTCCACAATCTGGCACCAGCTCAGAAGATAACGCCCAGGGATTTATGGACTATAGTCCTCCGCTCACAACAGGTCTCACAGACGCACATATTAAACTGTTACGCTTTCCTGGCAGCAAATGGGGCGAGGATCATTCTCTCTCTCTTGACCAGCTCAGCGCCTTTAGTACGCTTCTGGTAGAACTGAATGCTGATGGTATGGTACAGGTACGGCTTTCAGGCTCTTTCAAAGGCGCCTGTAGGGGCTGTGGCTTGTCCTTGCCCACGGACGTGGTCAGCCGGGCGGCTGTAGCGGGCCGCTGGGTAGATTTTTTGAACAACCCTCGTAGCGACCAACGTATAGGCAGGTACGCGCATGTCCCATATCATCCCGTCAAATATTGGACGGTGGGCGATGAACCAGACACGCTTATCAATCCAGCTACGGGGCAGAAATATCTGGTCAGGGATTATGTGAATGATTTTATTCAGTTTTCCATGGTCATGCATAAAATGGACCCGGGTATCAAGGTGTTTGGGCCCGACATCAGCCAGTTCTATGGTCCGGGTGGGGAGCCAACCGATGCCACAGGGCAACCCTGGATGGAGGGATTCCTGCAAGGGGTGGGAGCATTTGAACGAGCGCACAATGTCGTGCTGCTCGATGGTGTCTCTTTCCACCATTACCCGTTTATTAACGCTACGCAGGTTACTAATCCCCAGGATAGGGACCCGTATATGTTCCTGAGTAGCACCGGTGAATGGAATTACCTGCTACCAGTCCTTCACCAGTTGATCAGCCAGGATCTCAAACGTGACGTACCTGTTGCTGTAACAGAAATTAACACGAATAAAGAGCAACAAAACTCCTACGGGCTGGCTTCTCTGTGGTGGGGCGATACTTTGGCAACATTGATGAATCAACAGGTAGAATATGTTGCCTTTTCGTCTGCATCGGATATGGATACACTGGGAACCCCGTTACCTGGTCCCCAGACAGGGTTCCCGCTCTTTACCACCGCAGGTCAGCAGCCAACACCTATGTTCCGGGTGATGGAGCTTTTTTCGCACCTTCAGCGCAACCTCGTTCCCCTGGAGGCACAACGGGACCCGGTGAGTGTTTATGCAACGCAAGATAATACACACCAGACAGTCAGTCTTTTACTCATCAATAAGTCAAATACATCACAACTTGCACAAATCAGTGGAGGGAACAATCAATTTGGTATCAGTTCTTGTGCTGTAGAATGCGGATTTATCCAGCAAGTGCTCAATGTCAGCCTCGCGGGGTACAGTATGGTCGTAGTCACATTACACCATACTGGCAATGCCGAAGCCTATAGCTTCATTGCACCTGTAGGGGCTGTGGCTTGTCCCTGCCCCGCTGCACCGGTAATCTACACTCTCTGCGGCAAGAAGGCCGATCCATTAGCAACCACCATCCCTTGCTAGCCTGTAAGGATTGTTGACGTGTGAAAGGAGTTTAAATGTTTTTGACCGTCTTCAACCTATCTTTGGAAGCGATCTATGTATTTATCATCCTGGTGATGACCGTCCAGGCCATCTTCAATATACGTCTGCGCCTCTTTATCTGGGAGGTTCCCGAACATGCCTGGCTCAATCATGCTCCAACCGTCTACTTGGAGCCCTGTCTCTCCTTTTCTATTCTCTTGCCAGCCAGGCATGAAGAAGAAGTCTTTCGTGAAACTCTGCAAAAAGTTTATGGGCTCAACTATCCCAAAGAGTTGATGCAAATTCTGGCTATTTGTCGCGAAGATGATCCTGGAACCATTGCCGAAGCACAGGCAAAAATTGATGAGCTGGGCGATCCAAACGTCCAGCTGGTCGTCTTCAATGATCAGCCCATTAACAAACAGCACGGCATGAATCTCGCCTTGCAGGTAGCGCGAGGAGATATCGTTACTATCTTCGATGCCGAGGACGAACCGCATCCCGATATTCTCAATATCATCAATACCACCATGCTCAAAGAAGACCTTGATGTTATACAAAGTGGCGTACAGTTAATGAATCATAATAGCAAATGGTTCTGTTTCCTGAATGTCCTGGAATATTTCTTCTGGTTCAAATCATCTATGCACTTCTTTGCGCGAGTCGGGATGACTCCGCTTGGCGGCAATACGGTCTTTGTGCGCCGCGAACTGATGGAGCAGTTAGGTGGCTGGGATGAAACCTGCCTGACCGAAGATGCAGATCTTGGCATTCGCCTCAATCTCTCAAAAGCACGCATGCGCATTATTTATGATGACGAGTTTGTGACACGAGAGGAGACTCCCCATACTATTGAACAGTTCGTTAAGCAGCGCACTCGTTGGAATCAGGGCTTCATTCAAATACTCTTCAAAGGCGAATGGCTGAAGCTCAGGAAGTTTTCACAACGTATGCTGGCCTTCTATGTGCTCACCTTACCAGAACTACAGGCGTTCTTTGCGCTCATGGTGCCAGCCTCACTGGTAATGTTCTTTTTCGTCAAGCTTCCGCTCTGGTTTGCCATGCTTACCTTTTTGCCACTCTACTGTTGCATTTTGGCAGCCTTCATAGACCTGGCAGGTCTCCACGAGTTTCTGAAGGCCCACAGGCGCAAATGGAGCTGGCGTGAAGCCATGATCATGGTGCTGGCATTTTACCCATATCAATGGATACTCAGTTTTAGCGCCATGCGAGCCGTATATCGCTATATTCAAGGGATATCAAACTGGGAGAAAACTGTTCATATCGGTCAGCACCGCAATCACAGTATGTCAGTAAGTAAGTATTGAGAGAGATGACAACACCTTACAAATCATCACAAAATCCACAAGAGCCGGAACGAACACCGCCACAAATAAAGATAACCAGGTCGGTGAAACGTAAGGTAGGGGGCGATAAATCGGGTTCCTACATCCCAGTACAGCAGGCGAGCACTGTAGAGCGCGGATTTATTCAGCACGTGGTCTCCACCTCTACCTGTCCCCCAGACACGCGTCCTGCAACGGAGCTCTACACCCACGTGCGTAGGACCCTGTCTGGGAGACAGGTAATGCGGATTTATCCAGCACGTCAAGAGATCAACAATGGGCATCTCATTCTGTACCAAAGGCCAAATTTTCATGTACGTACTACCAACCGTCATGGCCGGAGACAGAATCCCCTGCGCAGGCGTACCGGGCATACCACGCTCATTCCTAAAGTCGAGGCTTCGCAGGAAAAACGTATTGCCATCCGTGAAACACGCCTGATGCCACAAGTAGAGGCGAGGAATCCATTGAAACCGGCTTTTCCTGTTCCTGTTTGGTTGGAAGCTATCGTCGCAACGCTTGTCCTCTTGGCCGGATTAGTCGTTCATGCCTTCAATTTATTCTATTTCCCCCACTATGAGTTGGATGAAGGCACCTACATGTCGAGCGCCTGGGCCATCGTACATGGAATGATTACACCCTATCCCTATGGCTACGGTCACCCACCACTGGGATGGATACAAATTGCAGCCTGGATACAGCTTACAGGCGGCTTTTTTACCTTCGGAAACGCCCTCAATAGCGGTCGAGTATTGATGCTTCTCTATGCACTTGGCTCCTCTCTACTTGTCTACCTTTCTATCCGCCGCTTAGAGGGAAGCCGCAGTACAGCTTTACTGGCTATGGTCATTTTCTCACTTTCACCGCTCAGTATCGTCTATCAACGCCAGGTTCTCTTAGATAACATCGGGACATTCTGGCTCCTGCTTGCCCTCTATTTGCTCGTCATCAGTGAAAGTCGTTTACTCTACATTGCCCTGGCAGCCATATGCTTTGGCATCTCGATACTCTCAAAAGAGATCTTTGTGCTCTTCATACCCGCTATGATTTACGGGGTCTGGCTGCATACAACCAGGTTCCAGCGCAAATTTTCCCTGGTCGCTTTCATCTACACCGTAATTTCTATCGGTTCAAGCTTTGTACTTATGGCAGTTTTGAAGGGTGAATTATTTCCTGCCGGGCTTCTTCCCTGGGATCACCATCCACACCTGAGTATGCTTGATAAGAATGAGGGTAGTTTCTCTGTGAGTTGGGCCGCCTGGACTGGCGGTGACCTCCTGCTTATCGTCTTTAGTATCGGGGCCCCCATCTTTAACCTCGTTATGGGATGGTGGAACCGCAGGCGCCTGCTTCTCTCGCTCCTTGCTATCAGCTACTGGGCGTTGTTAGTCCGCGGAGGCGTCATCTTCCCTTTCTACATTATTCCACTGCTTCCACTCGTTGCATTCAATGCAGCTTCGGCAATTCACACTGTGTGCCAATTGATCGGCAAAGTAACACGCTTTTTACTTGCACGCTGCGTAGAGGACCCTGTCTGGGGGACAGGTAACGGATTTATCCAGCATGTCGAAGCTAGACGCCCTCATCGATCCAGCTCCGGCAATCCTGCCTGGTGGGCAGGTAAAGTCGGCGTGGATTGGGGCCGAGACCTGCTACATGTGTTGTTGCTCTTCGCAATTATCATAGCCATTATCTCCTATGACATGAAGCAAGCTTACAACTACACTGTTCAGCGGCCTACACTGGCACAGACAGATGCTTTGTTATGGATACGCAACCACGTATCACAAAGCTCGCTACTCGTCATCAACAGCTACTTTTACACAGACTTACACGAGGAAGGCGGCGAAGGCGTTGGGAATGGGGCTATCTACCCTTACGCACATATCTATTGGAACGTTGCCTACGATCCAGAATTGCACAATGGACTACTAAAGAACGACTGGAACCGAATTGACTACATTGTCACCGACCCAAGTATGCTGAACGACATTCGAAGCCGGGGTGGCGCAATGTCCATCATTGACCAGGCATTGAATAACTCTGTTTTACGCGTCGAGTACCAGGCACAAGACCGTGATCAACATGTGGACATTCGCATTTACCAGGTGATACATAAACCGCCATCATAAGCTCCGATCCTCACCTTTTGCTCGCCTTGGGCACGATAAATTGGGCTCCTTGGCACGTTTTCTTTCAACGATACCAATGGAACGAGGTTAATTTATGTTGGCAACACGACCAGCCACCGATACTGTCGCTGTTACGCGCACATTTGACGGCATTGAAGAGGCCGCTCATCGCGTGATCAAACAAATAGGAGGTATGGCCGCGGTCTTGCAAGGTGCAAAAGTGGCGATCCTCAAACCGAATTTTGTGGCTGGCCGCAGTGCGGAAACGGGTTCAACCACCAGCTTTGCCCTGCTCAAGGCCGTGGCAGAAGAAGTGCAGGCCTGCGGAGCAGAGCCAGTCCTCTGTGAAATGCCTGGCACCGAGTTTGATCGTGAAGCTACCTATACCATCCTGGGCGTAGAACAATTCTGCGCGGCCAACGGTATTCGCATTCTGCGTATAGACCAGGAGGGTGATGATAGTAGTAGGACCCCGTCTGGGGGACAGGTAATGCGGATTTATCCAGCACGTGATTGGGTCGAACTGCGGCCGGCAGGAGCAAAAAAGCTACGCCGCTTCTCTATACCTCGCATCCTCAACGAGGCATGCTTGATAAACTTGCCAGTCCTCAAAACCCATGTCGTCTCTACCATGACCTTAAGTATGAAAAATCCCATGGGCATTCTGCCAAGGCCTGATCGCCGCTCGATGCATACCCTGGGCATAGATCAGTGTATAGTTGATATGAATCGCGGCATCAGGCCCGATCTCACCATTGTCGATGGGAGCGTCGGACAGGATGGTGAAGGCCCACTCTATGGTGACAGGGCTGACCTGCAGGTATTGATAGCCGGTCGCGATAGTCTGGCCGTTGATCTTGTTTGCTGCCAGGTCGTCGGCATAAAACCGCAGGATATTCCACACTTGAAGCTCGCACTGGAGCAATTGGGCAAACCATCATGGCGGACGTATTGGATAAATCCTAACATTCTGGATAAATCCGCATTCTACTGTAGTAGTGCAGATTTATCTAGCACGTGCGGATTTATCCAGCACGTGGAAGTCATCAAGAAGTTTCGCCTACCAGTACAGAAACCGCTGTATCGTTTCATCTTCTGGATGATGTATCCCTTAGACTACCTATACGGTTGGAACGCAGAGCGAGGCAAGCATTTTTGTACTCTGCTCTATAGTACAGGTCTGGTGGGTACACGCCCGCAAATCAAAGAAGAGAGTTGTACGCGTTGTGGCATTTGTGTAGAAGCGTGCCCTTTACCAGACGTCATTGATCTCAAGTCGCTGAAAGTCAATTATTTCACCTGCCAGCGCTGCCTGCTCTGCTACGATGCCTGCCCAGAAAACGCTATCCGCGTGAAAGGATATTCGGGGGCGCGCTCATGACCATCCTGGTAACGGGAGCAACAGGGTTTCTCGGCTCAGCACTGGTAAGGGAACTGCTAAGACAGAAGCAGGCCCTCCATGCATTAGCCACAAGCGACTATAGGGAGACGTGGGATCCTGCCTGTTGTTCGCGGGCAAGGGGAGCGAAGGGGGCAGGTAATAATGCTTTGCAAGACGTACGCATACTCGCACGTGATGAAAAAAAAGGCCGTGCACAATTTGGGGAAGCGGTCAGGATAATTCATGGTGAGATTACCGACATAAAACAGCTACGGCAAGCGGTTGACGGTGCCACATACATCTACCATCTCGCGGGTTGTCTCTATCATCCCAGTATCCCCGAGGAAGTGTATTGGACTACCCATGTTGAAGGGACCCGCAGACTACTGGCGGCCTGCCAGGGACAAAGTCAACTACGCCGCATAGTCCATTGCAGTACCACTGGCGTATACGGCATAACAGGCGTGGTACCTGCATGCGAGGATGCTCCTTTCGCTCCTACCAATCCCTACGAAGAGACGAAACTGGAGAGCGAACTGCTTGCGCTCAAAGCTTATCGCGAACAAGGTTTACCTATCAGTGTCGTACGGCCAGGACTGGTCTACGGGCCAGGTGATATACACCTGCTCGGTTTTTTCGCATCTATTAAGAAAGGGCTGTTTCGCGTCATCGATGGAGGCCAGGCACTACTACACCCTATCTACATTGACGACTTGATCAATGCATTTCTGCTCTGTGCGGAGCGGCCAGCAGCTGCTGGCCGCAGCTACAACATTGCAGGCGAACAGCCGGTCACTATACGCGAACTAGCCACGGCAATCGCACACGCCATGGGTAAAGAACTTCCAGGCGGAAGTATTCCACTCTGGCTAGCCAATCTCGCTGCGGATATCTTTACCATGCTACCCGGCTTCCAGGGCGAACGTGCTCCACTGACTCGCAGCCGTGTGACATTTCTCACCAGGAGTCGCGTTTATGATATTAGTCGTGCTAAAGCCGAGCTCGGCTTCAGCCCAAAAGTAAGTTTGGATGAAGGGTTGAAACAGACAGCCGCATGGTATTATCAGCATCATTATTTATAGGGGTAAGAGGAAACGAGGTTTGTATGCAACCAGAGCAACGTCCAGCACAATCAATCCGTCGCCCAACGCGCTTAATCAAATATTCCTATCCATCTACCCTGGAGGTCAAATTCATAGCGCCCGCAAGTGCTGGTGACGATGATTTGCCAGATGTTGCTTCGCAGCCTACGACACAGATAAAGCCGGTTAATAGTACACACTTAATGCAGCTTAGTGGCATGATGCGGGCCATCCGTATATCAAAACAACTGCCCACCCCTCAAAACGCTGTGGTGGATAAATCCGCACCCTACAACAGCTCTGTAGAGGACCCTGTCTGGGGGACAGGTAACGGATTTATCCACCACGTTTCAGACTTCATAGAAGAAGGATACTGGCCTAACGGTATTCAACAGACAGGGCCATTACCTGTGGTAAACCTGTACGGAAGCGAGCCGTTTGGCCGCACATTGCCCACACTCCCGCAGGTCTCCATCGCAGTGAGAGCGTCAAAGGCAAAACAAGAACGTGTATGGAAAACCTTGTTCAATACACCTGCAATAAAAGTGACGATTGGCTTGCTGATTGGCATTGGCCTGTTGTACCTGGTCTCGCGATTTGTGGATGTACCAACCACTCTGGGTGTTCTGCGACAAAACCTGGCGACACCAGGAGGCATCATCCTGGGTCTCCTCTCAGGCGCAGCATTCCTCACAGCGTTTAGTGTTCGTGGCATACGCTGGAAACTTTTCTTGAATCCTATTGGCAACGTCAGTACTTTTAAAGCCATTCAGCTCTTCCTCATTGGCATCTTTCTCAATTTTTTACTGCCGGTACGCGGTGGTGAGGTAGCAAAGAGCTTGATACTCAAACGTACCGTGGGAATACCCGTCAGCCAATCGCTGCCAACAGTTGCCATGGATAAGGCCTTAGACCTCATGCCTGCGCTTTTCATCATGGCCGTAGCGCCATTCCTTGGCGTCAAAATGGGCACGACCCTCTGGTTAGTCCTGGGAGCCGTAGGAGGATTACTTATTGGCCTGATCTTTTTTGTCGCGTTAGCAGCCTGGAAACGTGCAGCCGCCATTGCTTTCTTGCAAAAGATAACTGGTATTCTACCCAGGGCTATCGGAGGCAAGTTCGAAGGCTTTGCTACGGGCTTTGTCGACTCCCTCTTGCTGGGTGCCAGCCGCCCTAAAATCTTCATTCCTGCTGTCTTGCTTACCTGTGTTGCCGTCATCTTTGATGGCCTCTTCGCCATGTTAGCCTTCAGGACCATCGGCTTCCCTATTTCCTTTGGTACGGCCATTTTTGGCTATACTGTATACAACATGTTCTATATTTTGCCAACACCCCCCGGACAGATTGGCAGCAATGAGTTTGTCGGCCTGCTTGTTTTCCACGTCTTGCTGAGCCTCCCTGCGAACAAAGTTACCGCCATGTTCGTTTTCTCCCATCCCTGGGCCGCCCTCCTCATGAGTGCCTCCGGTATGGCCTGCCTGAGCGCTCTAGGCTTGACAATCTCCAGCGCAATGAAGGTGCAAACTGAGGGAGAAAAGGCACTTCAAACAATCCAGCACGTTTTATGACGTCACAGCCGGTTCCTGAACCCCTCCTTGTCGACGGTTGCGCAGCAACAAGGCGCAGGCATAGAACACAATCACAAACAGGAGAAGCATGCGGTAGCCAATGAGCATGCTGAAGTACTCCAGGCCGCCTCCAACCATAATGCCAAGCAAGTTCGAGGCAAAGGCCACGTCTGCTGTCTCACTATCGCGAAACGAATTGGCGAAGATGATGTTCGCCAGAAACACCGGTGTGAAGGCCAGGACGCTTGCGAGGAGATAGCGTACAAGTGGGTTGCCAAGCAGCAGCGCTTCAGGCGGCAGGAGAACATTGAGGACCAGCACCCCGAAGAGCAGCAAGTAAAACGGGGTAATCCGGCGGATCTTGAGGCGGCTGTTCACCAGTACAGCCAGCAGCACGCTGCTAAGGATGGCGAAGAAGACCAGCGAGTTGACCAGCCAGGTACTGCCGAACAGGAGCGCGAAGGTGGTCAGGCTCTTAACCTCGAGGAGCATGAAGGCAACGCCCAGGAAGAACATGTGCCAGTTGAAGCGGCGCAGTACCCGTCGGGGAGCGAGCGTCAGAGTGCCCGCCAGGGCAAACAGGACAACCATGGCGAGACCTTCGATGTAGAGCAGCGGGAAGCTCCGATCAACCAGGTAGAGAAACGGCCAGTCATCGGTCGCCGGCGTAATCGAGCTCAGTGGATAGTAGCCCTCGCCTATGACCCGCAGCGGCCGACCCGGTGCTTTCGGGTTTTGCTCGTGATAGGGGCCGATCTTGCCTGGGGGCAGCGTCGCCAGCCGGGGCCCGACCATGATGACCGCGGCACGTCCCCACCCACCATAGGTGGAGACAAATGGTTCCTGGTTGAAGGCGTGCCCCGCCATGTTGGCCAGTTTCTGCACCAGCCAATCATCACGGTAGTAGTTGTAGAGTACCAGTATGCCATTGTTGGTCAGCCGTGTCCTCGCCGTCGCAATTGCATCCTGAGTCAGCAAAAAGCTCTCGAGGCGCAGGCTTGTGTTACTTGAAGTGAGGGTAAGCGAGTCGGGCAGGGCAAAGATGATCAGGTCATAGTGCTCGGTCGTGTTCTGCAGGAAATTGCGCCCGTCATTGATGACAATCTTCACACGTGAGCTGCTGTAGGGATGGTCGGGGTTGTATTGGGCTCCGAGCTTCTGGATGGTAGGATCAATCTCCACTGCCGTGATCGACTGGACTCCGTTGGCCAGCGCTGTAGCAGTATCCGACCCGCTACCTGCCCCAAGGATCAGGGCGTGATGAAACGATTTGCCGGGGAAGAGCTCATACAGGCGCCGGTAGAAAGGCTCCTTGTACTGCCAGGGGATCATCGATTGGTGGCCCCCGGCGTTGTTGACATCGACGATATAACCGCTGGGAACAGCAGGATGGAGCAGGATCTTATAGTACGGCGACCAGAAGGCACCCAACTGCATTTGCCAGGCGACGGCGATGCTCGCGAGGAGTATCACCGCGGTCGCCAGGATCGTCCACTTCGCGCTCAGCAGTAGGAGTGGCAGCGCCAGGACAGCAAACCAGATGACCGGCGGCAAGGAGAAATAGGACATGACGGAGAAGGAGGCGATCCCCACCAGGCTGCCGATGATATCAAAGGTGTACGCGGTGAGTGGCTTAACCTCCGTGAACAACCGGCCAAACGAGCGGCCCAGTGGGATGAAGCAGATAGTCACCATCCCGAAAATGATTGGCAGGACGATAAAGTTTTCCGCCTGTGCACTTTGCGCTTCACCGGCCCCATAATAGAGCACGTCGGTTGAATTGATGCGCAGGTCGAAGCGGTTGACCGCGACGACAATTGTCAGGAGCAGCAGTAGCAGCGGGAAAGGGGGAAACCAGAAACGCTGGCGCCGCGCCGACAACATACCAAGACCGATACCCAGGAACGAGGCGAGCAGGATGAAGTTGTTGAAGTAGCTCAGGTAGCGGACATAGGACGGAATCCAGCGAATGCAGAGCAGCTCGAAGAAGAGCATCGCGAAGGAGAGGAGAAAGATGCGCACACGGGGATCGATGACGAAAAGGCGCCTTGACGTATCGGCAAATAGGAATGACCAGAACCAGGAATGATTGGACGATACTCGGGCAACTGACGGACGCATTGGAACCTCCTGATATAGCTATCAAAATATGTAGGCTGCGCAGACCATTTGCAGACTTTTCAAAGCGTTCCATTACTCGCAGCTTGAGTTCAATACTCCTTATTACTCTCATCAAGACGTTTCTATTGCACCGATGGTTTCAAAAGCCCTCTGCATCCCTGACTTTTGTAAAGCTGCGCGCACATTGTATCTACCGTTGCAGATATTTTGCTCCGTGTGCTATAATCCAACTGGTATAATAGGAGAGAAAACAGACGGATTATTGCGGATGAAAAAGAATGAACCGCCCTCTGTTTGGGGATCCTTGGGCCTTATGGGAGCACTTGGCTTGGTGATAGCCATTCCCATTGCTCTAGGTGCCATTGGAGGACGATACCTTGATGGCATTGCTCATACCAATGATGTATTTTTACTTCTCGGGCTGCTGCTTGGCCTGACCTTGGGAATATATGGAGCATACCGTTTACTGGCACCTTTTCTGAAAAGATAGACGGGACGGAACCATTAGTAACAAACCAGACTCAGCAGGGCTCGGTGAGTAGGAGAAACCTTGAAATACATTCTTCAACGAGGCTAGTGCATGGGCGACCACGAGGGATCGCCCCAACAGGCTCAGGAGGAATGTTCAGAGGAACCTTAAATGCATCCCTTCAACGACGCTGACGCGTCTATCTTCAATCAGGAGGGATGATAGGAGGATGCCGAGTGTCGCTCTGGAGACTTATTACAATAAAGATCCAACCGGACGTGATCGCTACCCCCTTTGGGTTTCCGATTACAAATACGCTACTTTGTACCTGGTTCTCGATCATCGTCTTAGTAGCGCTCTTTTATGCTGGTACGCGTCGACGTGACATGATTCCCAGGGGAATGCAGAACTTTATGGAGTGGGTAGTGGAGTTACTCCTGGGATTAGTAGAGGG
>WNGK01003528.1_pt1 | contig 20511 bp, 16 predicted proteins | sample 5400601 | NCBI WGS metagenome assembly WNGK01 (sample SAMN13153376, study PRJNA577476) | soil metagenome | isolation source: 60 cm soil or saprolite under Garry oak tree replicate 1 | place: USA:California | collected 2016-06-15
CGTTGCATGTTGCACGAGACTGACCACTGTGACGGCATTGTATTCCTCGACAAGATGAGCCCGATCAAGCGAGAACTCGTCAAGCGCAAGATCCGGAAGTTGCAGAAAGCCGGCCAGTGGGGGTGACGCTGTGATACATCTCGTCGGTCGGAGAGCTTGTATCTTGTCTCGGAATGATCCGAAACAGCGCTGCTTAATCGCCGAACGGCCTGCTACTCATCGATAGACGATCGTTCAATTGCCGCCAGGCGCTTCTCAATTTCTCTAATCGTGCGTTGCATTTCTCCCAATCTTCTAAACGCCGCTGTCGAGCGGAGCCAATCGCGATTATCAAAAGCCGGAATCCCGGAGATCACTTTACCGTCAGGCACGTCATGACTAGTAGCGCTTTTGGCAGTCAGCACTACGTCGTCGCCGATGGTGAGATGTCCGGCAACGCCTGCCTTCGATCTTTGTGCCGCGGCCAATCCGTGTTTCGCCCACGGATGCTTTATCGATGGTGGTGCCGGCGCCAATCTCCACGTCGTCTTCGATCACGACTCGGCCAGTCTGCGGAATCTTCAACCAATGCCGCTCCTCGTCCTTCGCATAGCCAAAGCCGTCACAACCGATCACGGCGTTGTTGTGAATGATTACGCGCTCGCCAATCTGCGTGTCTTCGCGCACGGCCACGCCGGAGTGAATTGCGGAATCCTTGCCGACGATGGCGTCGTCATAAATCGTCACGTTCGGATAGATGTGCACGCCCGCTTTGATTTCGACGTTTCGCCCGATCACAGCGCAAGCACCAATCCAAACGTGATCGTCGATCTTAGCCGTGGGATCGATCACCGCTGAGGGGTGGATAAATGGCTCGAATGACGGTTCGGGATGAAAGATACGCAGGGCCCGTGTATATGCGAGATACGGATCCTTAGAACGCAACACAACGATGTCTTTGCGGCCGGCGTCAACACCTTCGCCCAGGTAGATTGCCGACGCGTTCGTTGTTTTCACGCGCGGCGTGTAGCGCGGGTTCGCGAGAAACGTGACCTGGCCCGTTGAGGCTTCGTCGAGTCCCGCCGCACCCGCGATCTCGATGTCCGCAGTTGTGCCTTCAACGCGAGCGCTTGTCAGGGCAGCGAGTTTAGACAGTTTCATGGCCCAGAGTTTAGCGCACAAGACCGGAAACGCGCACGCCCTTCACATGATTGAGATGGGATCAATTTCAACGTTGATGGTGCGCGGGTTGTGGCCTCGGCCCGCAACCGTTGAGACTGCGGCGTCAATGACCTTACGCAGTTGACGCCGGCTACGCGACTTCACGAGCAATTGTATCCGATGCTCGCCCTTCAATCGTGACAATGGCGCTGGTGCTGGGCCGAGAATGCGGCAGCCGCGATCTTTGTTCGCGAGGTCTAACTCCTTTCGCAAGGCTAAGGCTGTGGCTCTGATTCGTTTGAGGTCAGGGCCATGCACCAACAAGGAGGCCAGCGCGACAAACGGCGGGTAGGAATGGTTCTGTCGGTAGCGAATCTCTTCGTCATAGAAGCCCGCGTAATCCTGTGCGCAGGCATGCCGCAGCGCGTAATGTTCCGGATGATAAGTCTGAATCAGGACGTGACCGGGACGGTCACCGCGCCCCGCGCGACCGGCCACCTGAGTAATCAACTGAAACGTTCGTTCGGCCGCGCGAAAGTCGGGCAGTTGCAAACCCGCATCAACGGAGACGACGCCGACCAGGGTCACGTTGGGAAAATCGTGGCCCTTCGCGAGCATCTGCGTCCCGACCAACATGTCGAGTTTCCCTTCGCTGAAATCAAATAGCGATTTTTCAAACAGACTGCGGCGCGCGGTCGTGTCGCGATCGATGCGAGCGATCCGCAGGGCAGGGAAGAGTTCCCGGATCATCTCTTCAATTTGTTCAGTGCCTTCCCCGATGTAGTAGATGTACTTTCCGTGGCAGTTCGGGCAAATGCATGGAGCGGCCTGGCGATGATTGCAGTAGTGACAGACAATCACTCGTTCGCTTCGATGATACGTGAGCGTCACATCGCAGTTGGGACAGTGGATCGATTCGCCGCACGAGCGGCAGAGGACAAAGCTCGAGTAACCCCGACGGTTGAGCAGGATGATTGATTGCTCGCCGCGATCGAGAGTTTCTGCTATCGCGTCGAGCAGTTCATCAGAAAAGACTCGCGGTTTGCCGTAGCGCGCAAAGACCTCGCGCATGTCGACGATTCGCGCAGTGGCCAGCGGGCGATTGGCAATCCTGTCAGGCAGATTGAGGTAACGGTACTTGCCAATGCGCGCGTTGTGAAATGATTCGAGCGATGGCGTAGCCGAGCCGAGAACCACGACTGCGGATTCTTTCTCGGCTCGCACGACACCTACGTCGCGGCCGCTGTAGTAGGGAGAGTCTTGTTGGCGATAAGTTGATTCGTGCTCTTCGTCGACAATCACCAGGCCCAGATCGCTAACGGGTGCAAAAACCGCCGAGCGAGTGCCGATGACGATGCGCGCTTCGCCATTCTTCACTCTGTTCCATTCGTCAAAGCGTTCGCCCTTTGAGAGCGACGAATGAAAGATTGCTACCTGGTCGCCAAACTGCGCGCGCAAACGGCGCGAGAATACCGGCGTCAGCGCGATCTCGGGTACGAGCATCATCGCGGAACGGCCAAGATCCAGCGTCGCGCGCATGGCCCGCATATACACTTCGGTTTTTCCGCTTCCGGTTATGCCGTGAAGCAGGAATGTTGCATAGATTTTCCGGGACAGTGGCTTTTCGATTTCCCGGAGAACGGCGACTTGCGCGTCAGTAAGTTCATGCGTTGCCGGTTGCAGAACGCCCGCCGCGGCCAGGGGATCTCTGCGAACTGATTGATCGAATAGCTCGACGACTGCTCTTTTTTCCAGCGTCTTTATCGAGGATTCACTAACCTGCGCCATAGCGAGCAACTGCCTCAGTGGCATCACACCATCGGCAGCCTTCAGTGTCTGGATAACTCGCTGCTGTGATTCGTTGAATTTGTGACCACGCTGGTGGGCGGTATCCAACACAGTCGGTGAAGCCAGCCGCGCTGCGCGCTGCAATTTTTGTTTGACTGGAGCGCTGCCTGGTCGCTGCGTGATGTCCATCAAGCCGGCGCGTTCAAGCTCGCGCGCGGCATGGGCAGCCTGCTTCTGCCCGAGAACCTTGGCCGCGGCGCGCAGACTCAGCTCTCCTTTGTCCGCAGCCAGGCGCAGCAGGCGTGATTTGATTGTGGAAGACTGGGCAGTCGATAGCCTTGCCAACTCCGTTTTTCCCGCGGCTGTGATCGAAAGGAACTGATCAATGTTGGCGCTGATGCCGGGCGGCAATGCCGCCTTGATCACTTCGCCCCAGGGCGAGGCGTAGTAATCCGAAACCCATCGAGTGATTTGCAGCAATTCCGGCGTGACTACGGGCTCAACGTCAAGCAGTTCTGCGACTTCCTTAATCTCGGATTCGTTCAGACTCGATCCCTGCCTGAGTCTGTCGCGCAATCCGACGATGTAGCCAGTCGTGAGTTTGCGCCCAAGCGGGACCATCACTCGCGCACCCACCTGCGCAGTCTTTTGCATTGATTCGGTTAGTCGATAAGTAAACGTAAGACTCACATGCACCGGCACCGCCACGTCGGCGTACTGCGGCGCGGATTCTTGCCGGGCCTGGCTGCTGGAGTCGCCGGTTGAGGACGCCATCCGAGTTGCTGAGTTCTTCGGCACGCGAGAAAGTTATCTTCGGCACACGAGAAAGTTAGCGCGAATTTCAGGATTGGGAAAGAGCCGGTGGGCCTGGACTCAATGTTGTTGGCTTGCCGTGCCGTCGAGATAATCGCGGACCTTCTTTAGATCATCCCAGGTCTCGCGCTTCTTTGAAGGATCGCGCAGCAGATAAGCCGGATGAAAAGTTGGCATAACCTTGATGCCCTTAAACTTTTGAAACTGTCCGCGCACGCGAGTGATTCCTTCTCTCGTTTCCAGGAGGTTTTTCATCGCTGTGTTGCCGAGGACCACGATCACTTCGGGACGAGCGGCGGCGATCTCGCGCAACAGAAAAGGTTTGCACATCGCCGCTTCTTCCGTCGTCGGCGCGCGGTTTCCCGGCGGCCGGCAACGATTAACGTTGCCGATCAAGACTTCTTCGCGTTTCATCCCGAGCGCTTCGATGATCCTGGTCAGCAGTTGACCTGCCCGACCAACAAACGGACGGGCCTGCGCGTCCTCATCCGCTCCGGGCGCCTCGCCCACAAACATCAGTCGACCGTTCCGATTTCCTTCAGTGTGAACAATGTTCGTTCGGCCGTGACAAAGCGGGCAGCGCGTGCAATTGCCTACATCGGCCCAGATTTGATCGAAGGTTTCGCTGGATTCAGGCAGTCGATCCTCTTCTTTGACGAAAATGTCGCCGAACAACGTGTCCTGCGGCAGAGTTGTCGCGGCTGGCTTTGTGGGCGATTTCGCGAGAGGTCTTTGCGATGTTTGAAATTGCGGGATGGGCTTCTCGACTAACGGAGAGTTGTCCGAAGAGCGAAACGAAGACCCTGGTGGCGCGGTTGTCGCCTGGCGCGATGTAACAATTCTTTCGCTAACTGTTGGGGCTGGCTGGCCTGTCAAGTCTTCCAAACTTTCCACACCGAGTTCCCGGAGGTAAGTGAGATGCTCGCGAGTGTCCTCGGTCAGTGAAAGCAATTCCTTAGATATCGATTTGAAGGGCATGAGATTCATCCGCCTTGAGCTGTTCCCGCCTTGGCAGCCGTGTCATCGATGCGGGTGCCGCGAAGCCGAACGATCTCGTCGAGAATACGATGGGCGGCATCGAGCTTTGACATTAGCGGAAGTTCGAGCGCCTCTTCACGATCGCGAGTAATGATCGCGATAGCGTTCGTGGCAGTGTCAAAGCCGGCGCCATCGCGCGTTACGTCGTTGGCCACGACGGCATCGAGGTTCTTGTTACGCAGTTTTTCTCGCGCATGCTCGACCATGTTGTCTGTTTCCGCAGCGAACCCGATTGCCAGCAGACCATCGCGTCGCGAGGTCGCAACGTCGCTGAGAATGTCAGCAGTGCGCTCGAGAGTTAGAACCAGTCGCGCATCTGACTTTTTCACCTTGTTTGCTGATCGCTCCAATGGGCGATAGTCGGCTACGGCGGCGGCGGCGATGAAGACCGAGGCTCTGGAAATCTCTTTCATCACCGCCGCGCGCATCGCTTCTGCTGATTGCGCGCGCACAATATTGACACCAGGCGGGGGGTCGGCTGTGGTGACGCCGGCGACTACAGTGACTTGGGCGCCGCGATTGCGCGCCGCCTGTGCGATAGCGAAACCCATGCGGCCTGAAGAGCGGTTCGAGATGAAGCGTACAGGATCGATCTCTTCGCGCGTGGCTCCGGCAGTAATCAGAATATGTTCACCGGCCAAATCCTGGAGCGCGTGTCTTTCCGCAGCACGAAGAAGATCGAGTGCTGTCGCAACAATCTTTTCTGGCTCACTTAAGCGCCCCGGGCCAATGGTGCCGCAAGCCATTTCTCCGGCGTCAGGTTCGATGATGCTGACTCCGTCGGCCTCCAACTGACGCAGATTGCGCCGCGTCGCGGGATGGTTCCACATACTCATATTCATTGCCGGCGCGATCAGAACCGGCGCAGTTGAGGCTAGATATGTAGAGGTCAGGAAGTCGTCGGCAATTCCATTGGCAAACTTAGCGATGATGTCAGCCGTCGCTGGGGCTATCACAAATAGATCGACTGTCTGCGAAAAAGTGATGTGGGCGATCGGGTCAGGATTGTCGGGCGCATAGTCATCGACGATCACATGCGAGCCCGACAGCGCGCGAAAGGTAAGCGGCTGGATAAACTCACAAGCTCGCCGGGTCATCGCGACGCGCACAACGCAGCCAGCGCGCTGCAAACCACGCAGCACTTCAGCGGCTTTGTAGGCGGCAATACCGCCAGTGATGCCAAGGGCAACTCTTCGTCCCGAGAACTCAGCTTTTAAAGATTGATCCGCCATGGGTCTGGACCGCGTCGCGCTTAACTGGATCGGAAGATCAATGTAACATTGCCGAAACAGGCGCGCAATGTGTCCAGCGCGATGCTGCTATAATCTTGCAGTTGCCGCTTAAACATTCCAGCATGCCGGAATGTACGGGCCTCCAAAAGATGCGAAGCGAGAACTCGAGACTAAGGCCGTGTTTGCCGGTGGTTATGGTGCTCATCTGGGCGCTCACGCTAAGCCAAGCTGCCGCACAAAGTCGGCTGAATGAAGAGGATGAACAGTTTGGGCCAGTCGTTCGCGCCTATCTGGGATATCTGCGAAACGAACAGGAAGTAGTCGACGATCGCGTGAGCCGTCGCGAGATTAGCCGAGCATACTATCGTCGCAATTCTAATCGCATTCGGGCGCTCCGCCAGGTTGCCATTCGCATCGCTCGGGAGTCTGGGAACGATTACCTTCCAGAGTTAGAAGCCGTAGCGGCTGACGAGATGAGCACTCTATTCGAGCACCCGCCAAAGCCGGGGGCCCTTCGGGTTGGCGCAGTTCTAAGCAGCAAGTTCAGATTCCTTGGGTCGGTGCGTTCTGGAGAGATCTTTTACGTGTTCGCCCGGCTTGACCCGTATGAACAGGTTGAGTCTACAGGCAAGGACCGTTCTGTTGGGGGTCAGCCACCGCGTGCCGGCGCTCCAAAGCGAGGCGGGCCGATTACTCGTCCCCGCCGCGTGATAACTCCATAATACCTTTTGAATATGCGGTTTGCCTGCCGAAACGTGGGCTCAAATGGGCGACTGGACACGTTTGGAGTGGAAGGTGAGATCACAACGCAGGCATCAAGTTATGAGAAGCTCTGGTTCGGTCGAAATGCTCAAACAAATAAGATTTCGGGTTAAAACTTCTGGACTAGGCCCACCGTGCGTGGTATCCTCTCGCGGCTGGTTTTGAAAAAGCACAGTTTTGTGTAAAAGTTCCGCTAAATGATTGTTGACACAAGGCTAGTGTTTCGTGTAAAAAAGCCAAGTGTTGTTAGCCTCTGTGGCTCGCCATTGTACCTTTTGGGCGTTTCGCACGGGTAGCTGAGACGGAAACAGAACGGGAACCGTCGCGGTGCGCAATTGCAATTTGTTTTCACTATACGGGAGGAACGTTAATGATTAACAAAACTTGGAGCCGCAAGTTCATCGCGGCCTCTGTGGCAGTGGCCGTCCTGACTGTCTACTCGATGCTCACATTGGCCACGCCAGGAGCGCGATCGGGTGCGCTGTCTGTGATCGGGGAGGTTACAGTAAACGGCCAGAAGGTGATTTCCGGTGGGACGATCTTTTCCGACAGTGTCATCGTCACCGCGAAGGATAGCAGCGCTACGGTAAGCCTGGGCAAACTTGGCCGAATTGATCTGTTGGCGAACAGCAGTTTGAAGCTGAGTTTCACCGACAACAGCATCATGGGCCTGTTGGACTCGGGTCGCGCACGTGTCGCCACGGCAGTAGGCGTTTCCGTCAACCTTACCACCAAGGATGGGGCGGTTGTGGTTGATGGAAGCAAGGCCACTTCTTTTAGCGTGAACACCGAGAACGGCAATACCTTCGTCAGCACTGAGGCTGGCATTGCTGAGTTGCGTTCGGGTACGACCGTCAAGCAGATCGCTGCTGGCGAAAGCGGAGTTGCAGGTAGCCCCCAGGGAAAGAAAGATAATGATGAAGAGCACGGGCTTCATGGTGGGGCGCTCGCAGCGTTGTTGTTGGCCACCGGTGGCGCGGTTGCCGCGATTATCTGGGCCACGACGCGTAAGAATGAACTGACCTTCGGTGGAACCGTGAACGTCATCAGCCCGACTAAATAACTGTCGAGTCAAGATTGTCACGTTCCTCAAAAACACTGCGGCGCGGATTTCCAGCGCGCGGTCATGCAGATGTGCTTTGCGGGTCACGCGACACCGTGTCGCGGTCGACCCGCAAAGTTTTTCCGTTTAGCCAGCCAGTTTCTCCGTAAATCTTTCCAAAGGTCGCTTTTCAGATGCATATTGCCGTAATCGGCACCGGCTACGTCGGCTTGGTCACAGGCGCTTGTTTCGCTGAATTTGGCGTAGACGCCACGTGCGTTGACGTTGACGCGGACAAGATCGAGCGCCTGTCGGCAGGGATCATGCCGATTTATGAACCAGGTCTCGAACAGATGGTCGCGAAGAATGTGCATGCGGGACGTCTGAGGTTTACCACTGATATTAAACAAGCGATTGAGCAAGCCCTCGTTATTTTTCTCGCAGTTGGAACTCCGCCGAACGAAGACGGCTCGCCGGATCTAAGCTTTGTCGAAGCCGCGGCCCGCTCCGTAGCGGAGCACATGAATGGCTACAAGGTTATCGTTACGAAATCGACGGTTCCTATCGGCACCGGAGAACATATCCGTCAGCTAATCCGGCAGCACCAAAAGGCACGAGTCAATTTTGGCGTCGTCTCGAACCCCGAGTTCTTACGAGAGGGCGCTGCAATAAACGATTTTATGCGGCCTGATCGGGTCGTGATTGGCAGTCGCGACGAAGAAGCCGTCGCGATCATGCGCGACCTTTACCGACCACTGTATTTGATCGAGGCGCCATTCGTCATGACTTCACTCGAGGCTGCCGAATTGACGAAGTATGCGGCCAATGCCTTTCTGGCTACGAAGATTTCGTTCATAAACGAAATCGCTACCATGTGCGAAAGGATCGGTTGCGACGTGCATGATGTTGCCCGAGCGATGGGAATGGATCGCCGGATAGGCAGCAAGTTCTTGCATCCCGGCCCTGGCTTTGGCGGGTCTTGTTTTCCAAAGGACACTCAGGCGCTCGCCTCGTTGGCGCGCCAGTTTGATTCCGATTCACTGATCGTTGACGCGGTAATCGAAGTGAATCGGCGTCAACGTCGCGCAATGTTGCCGAAGATTGAAAAGCTTGTCGGCGACCTCAAAGACAAGACGGTCGCAGTGCTTGGCCTCGCTTTCAAGCCGGAAACGGATGACATGCGCGAAGCCCCGTCGGCCGACATTATTCGTGGTCTACTTGAGCGGGGCGCTCGAGTTCGTGCTTACGATCCAGCCGCAATGACGGAGGCTCGAAAAGTTCTGCCCGATGTCGACTATGCCGATGATGAATATAACGCTGTCACGGATGCCGACGCGCTGGTCTTTGTGACCGAGTGGAATCAGTTTCGCGCGCTTGACATGGGCCGGATTCGCGACTTGATGAAGAGTCCAAGGATTGCCGACTTGCGGAACATTTACGACCCCACTGACATGCGCGAACTTGGTTTCGACTACGTTGGGGTCGGGAGATAAAGCATTTCCAGGTGCCGATTACGAGTTTCTGATGGGGCGATCCGCCGGTCCTAGATGGGTGCTGAATCTGAGTTCGACAATTGACAATTGACAATAGGCAATTGCCAATTCGCTATGGGTTTTTCCGGAATAGCTTTAGTTACTGGCGGCGCGGGCTTCATAGGTTCGCACATTGCTTCCGCGCTCGTGGCGAGTGGCGCTCGCGTGCGGGTGATTGATGACTTGTCGACCGGTCATCGCGAAAACCTCGAAGATATCGCCGGCGATTTCGATTTTATTCAGGCGAGTCTGACAAACGAGACTCAGTTATCACGCGCGCTCGAAGATGTCGAGTTGGTCTTCCACGAAGCTGCGATCCCTTCCGTACCTCGATCAGTCGAGAACCCACGGGAAACCCACACCGCTTGCGTCGATGCTACTTTCTCTTTGCTGGCGACGGCGCGTGAAAAGAGCGTGCGCCGGATTGTTTACGCCGCATCGAGTTCGGCATATGGCGACCAGCCAACACTTCCGAAACAGGAAGCCATGCTGCCGGAACCGCTGTCGCCTTATGCGGTTGCGAAACTGGTCGGCGAATACTACTGCCGGGTCTTTACGCGTGTCTACGGGCTCGAGACTGTCTCACTTCGCTACTTTAACGTTTTCGGTCCCCGTCAGGATCCGAGTTCGCCGTACTCTGGTGTGATTTCGCGATTCATTAGTGCGCTACTCAGCGGGGAAAGACCTGTGATTTACGGTGACGGCGAACAGTCGCGCGACTTCACCTACATCGACAACGTCGTCGAGGCAAATCTGCGCGCGGCTGAGACTCAGAAAGGGATCGGTCAAATCATCAACATCGCCAATGGCGAACGGATTACACTGAATCAACTCCTCGATGAAGTAAAGAGCCTAACAGCCAAAAGCGAAGTAAAGGCAGACTATCAACCAACGCGTAGCGGTGATGTGCGCCACAGTCTGGCCGACATCTCAAGAGCTCGTGAGTTGCTGGGCTTTGAGCCGCGCGTAGGATTGCGCGAAGGATTGCAACTGACCATCGACTGGTGGAAGCAGAGCCGCTTCAACAAATAATTAGAGTATTTCTTCTGGTTAGACGAGCATGTCCCGCAGCCGGTGGGCTATCTCACGCGCTAAATCCCACGCTTGCGCCTCTTCGAGGTTCTTATTCGGGTCGTCAAAGACACCGGTGCGAGGCAGGGTCATATTAACCTTCTGCCCCGTGCTTTTGTTCGTGAAGATCAAGTCGTAATGATCTGGGTGTGACTTCACCTCAGTTGAGTCTTCGCCAAAGTGGTGCATACCGATTGCTCCTTTCTACAAGAGAAAAAGTAAGAAGAGCGTGGCCTGTAAGACTACACTCAGAACTAGGCACACGAATGAGATCTTTTCGAAGACTTTGCTTAAGCGGTTAGCCTGATTCCAGATCTTCTGATCCTTCGGGCCGACCTGCTCCCATGTCTTGCGCAAGTAGCGATACTTAAGGTGGAGGCGGTAGGAGTTGATTTCTTCGTACAGGGAAAAAAGCGCAAAGACAACCGCTGCCAAACCAAACAGTGTAGCTGCCAGCAAGCTAGCTATCCGGCCCGGGTGATTAGCGATGTCGCTTAGTTTGCCGATCGAGAAACTCAGCGTGTAACCGATACTTCCGACGGCGGCGGTGATTAAGAAAAACGTGAGCTTATGTTTGAGCTCAAGAAACTTCTCGACTTGAGTGTCGATTTTAAGGTCATACTCGGTCGTAGTCCCAGACCAGGAGTCGTCCAATCCGGTCTTAGCACTCTTTGTTGGACTTGACATCACGGTTCCGCCTTAGCCTAAACGAGTAGACTGCTCGCGAAGTTGACTGCCCATTAAACACAGCAAACTGTCAGTGTACGGCGGCCAAGCAACACCTTTGTCGGTAATAATCGCGGTGATCAATTCGTTCGGAGTCACGTCAAACGCAGGATTGTGAACATCAACGCCATCGGGGCCTAATTGGTGATCGCGCACATGCGTTACTTCTCGTGTGTCGCGCTCTTCGATTGGGATGTGATCACCCGAAGGAATCGAGAGGTCCAGGGTGCTTATCGGCGCTGCTACATAGAACGGGATACGGTGTCGTTTGGCGAGCACGGCGACCATGTACGTTCCGATCTTGTTGGCGGCATCGCCGTTGGCGGCGATGCGGTCGGCGCCGACGACTACGGCATCAACTTTCCCCCCCTTCATTACATGTCCCGCCATGTTGTCGGTGATGACCGTGACCGGAATATCGTCTTTGGCCAGCTCCCATGCGGTCAAGCGCAGGCCTTGCAGAAACGGCCGCGTCTCGTCGGCGATGACCGCCACGCGTTTTCCCGCATCCCGCGCGCCGCGAATCACACCGAGGGCCGTGCCATAATCGCCGGCGGTTGCCAGAGCGCCCGCATTACAGTGAGTGAGAACAGTTGCGCCATCGGGAATTAACTCGGCGCCGAAACGGCCGATTGACCGATTCGCGTCAAGGTCATCTTGCAGAATCTGCAATGATTCGTTCACCAGGGTTCTTTTGATCTCTTCTACATCTTGCGTGCGATTTTTCGCGCGCTTGAATGCTTCGCGCATTCTTTCGATGGCCCAGAAAAGGTTGACGGCTGTCGGGCGGGTCTTGCTCATCATTTCGCAGAGGTAATCGAAATCGTACTCGAGATCCGCTGCGGACATGCCGACCGACTGTTGCGCGCCGAGCGCCAGACCCATCGCCGCCGATACGCCAATGGCCGGAGCGCCGCGCACTGCCATGTCTTTGATTGCTTCCGCCACCTCGTCGCATGATCGGAGCATCAAGTATTTCTCTTCGCCAGGCAACAAGCGCTGGTCGATCATGCGAATTCCTTCATTGGTCCATTCGACAGTTTTGATCATTTTGTTCAGCCAGATCCCGAGACGTTTTCGCGAATCGGGCCAATCTTACTTGACGACGAACCAGACGGCAAAGTCAGGTCGACGATTGTTTTGGCCGACCGCGCTCCACCGCGACCAACTAACATTCTTCGGACCCCTTTGACGGACATTTGTTTGACACCTGCCTCGCCAGCGTGATAACTTCCGGCCCGCAGTCACACGGAATCATGGTTCTTTGGAATGTGAAGCGTCTGGGTGCCTCGCAAGTGCGGGGAGAATAGGGAAGCGGGTGAGAATCCCGCGCGGTCGCGCCACTGTGATGAGAGGTTCCGGTTTTTCGCCGAACTCTCTGAGCCAGGAGACCTGCCACGGATGCTTTTGCAGCCTTTTTGAACGCTTCGCGCAAAGGTGTTCAGGCCGCACGGGTCTCGCCTTTTTAATCGGAAGAGTCCCGCCGACAGCCTGTTCCTTTCGCGAGAAGACAGGAGGTTGGCGGGACTTTTTGTTTTTTCAGTTTCATGGCAAGCGCACTCCGCGGCAAGGACTCACTTTCAAGAGTCCGCGAAGCGGACGAACGAAAATAGCGCAGCGATTCATCGCTGGGTACGGTTCGTCATTGCAGGGCGCAGTCCGTGAAGCGGACGACAGAGGACTCCAGCAGCACAGAAATGGCAGCTTTCTGCCGCCTGTTTCACGGGCTCAGAGTCCGATGTCTCGCGCCGATCCCAGCACTCAAAGTACTGGGCTATTTTCGTTCGTCCGCTGTGCGGACTTCACACCAAGTTACCTTCTTAGCTATGTAGTCCCGCTGATTCTTCTGGTGCTTGCGTTGGCTCTGACGGAGGCTTGCTACAAACCGCGCAATCAGAATTCCAATTATGGAACACGAGAAATTACCGACGAAGCGGGCCGACGCGTGCTTCTGCCTCAGCACATCGATCGCATAGTCTCGCTCGCTCCAAATCTGACGGAGATTGTGTATGCCGTCGGCGCCGGCGATTGGCTGGTTGGCGACACTGAATACTGCAATTACCCTGAGGAAGCCAAGAAGGTTGCGAAGATTGGCGACACGATCCATCCCAGCATCGAACGAATCATAGCGCTCAAACCGCAGATCGTTCTGGTCTCAACCGCATCACAGCTCGAGGCGTTCACAAAACAACTCGACCAACAGAAGATTGCCGTCTACGTTACGAATCCGCAAAGCCTCGAAGATGTCTTTCGTTCCATCCAAACCTTGGGCGACATATTTGGCCAACACGATCGCGGCGCTAACGTCGTAGCCGAATTGCGCAAACGTGCTGACGCGGTCGAAACAGCGACGAAGCACGTCAAGCCCCTCAGGGTTTTTTATCAAGTGTACGAGCAACCGCTGTACACGATCGGCCGCGAAGCGTTTCTTACGGATCTAGTGCGACGCGCAGGCGGAGTTTCGGTAACCTCCGACGTGCCGGGCGGGTTCCCGCGACTCAGCGACGAGGCTGCGCTCGCCTCGAAGCCGGAAGCGATCATTTTACAGACGGGAGGCTCGATGGGATCGGGGAACTCGACCGTCGCGGCCCCGCTCAAGAATTCTCCGGCGGTACTGAGCAATCGAGTCTACAAGATAAACGACGATCATTTGTCGCGTCCCGGCCCGCGACTTGTTGACGGCCTCGAGGAGATGGCGCGCGCGCTGCACCCGGAGGCTTTCAAGTAATGGCGCCATTCGTTAACGCTTGCGGCTTTGCCGCTCTGCTGTGCGGAAAGGCTTAGCCTTTCCGGCAGCGGCATGTTTGAAATTGCAGGCTGTGCCTCTGGCGCGAGGCGCAGCCTCGCGAAGACAAAAGGGGTTGAGGGGCCGGTAAGGCCCGGCTTTACCGAACTCGTGGGCGGCAAAGCCGCCAGGTTACATCATTGACCGCGGGCAAGGCTCGTACGTGATGAGGAGCGGATCACGATCATTTGAGGCAGAGCGTGCGACGTTGAGCAAGACACTCATTGTCTGCGGTTTCCTCCTGGCGCTGCTGGCTCTTGTATTCGTCATAGCTTCAGTCATTGGAAGTCAACGTTTACCTTTTGCCTCGTCTCTGTGCGCGCTGACCGGTAAATCGGATTGTCGTTTGTCTTCTGAGCAGCAGGCAATCCTGCTGGATATTCGCTTGCCGCGCATCCTGTTGGCCGGAGCAGTCGGAATGTGTCTGGCGACGGCGGGCGCGGGTTACCAGGCGCTGCTGCGCAATCCGCTCGCTGAGCCGTATCTACTCGGCATCTCAAACGGTGCTGCCGTGGGAACAATGACCGCGCTAGTGTTTTTTGGAGCCCACGAATGGAGCCGCCCGGTAATGGCCTTTGGCGGTGCGCTGGCGGCGACGTTTGTCGTTTACCGTTTAGCGCGCGGGCGGACCGGCGCGACACCAGAGCGCCTGATCCTCGCCGGCGTCATAGTCACGACGTTCCTTTCGTCGGCGATCGTTTTCATCACAACCCTGATGGACGCGACGCGCATTCGCTCGTTTACGTTCTGGCTGTTGGGGGATCTTTCGGGAACCACTTCGAATTTGCTCATCGTCGCGTTTGTCGCGGCTGGAATCGGCGTCGGCTTCTTAGCCTTAAACGCTCGTTCGTTGAATTTGATGATGCTGGGCGAGCGCGATGCTTTCGATCTCGGTGTGGAGGTTGGGCGCGTGCGAGTCACTGTGTTTGTGGCCGCAAGCCTGCTGGTCGGCGCATCTGTCGCGTCGAGCGGATCGGTTGGCTACGTAGGACTAGTGGTGCCGCATTTGGTGCGTCTTTCTTTTGGCAGCGATAACCGGCTGGTGATTGTGGCCTCCGCATTGGCGGGCGCCGTATTTGTCATTGTTGCCGACACGATCGCCCGCACTGTCATCGCGCCCCGCGAATTACCAGTTGGCGCAATCACAGCGTTGATTGGCGCGCCGTTGTTTATTTATTTGTTGAGACGGGGCTAACGATCGTTTAGAGGAGGGCGTTGCCCTCCTGCGCAGGCAACGCTCGCGCCTAACCGGTTACCGGGATAATGCTTGAAGCACGCAACATTACAATTCACTACGGCCCGCGCGAGGCGGTCGCCGGCGTCTCTTTGCGACCCAAGCCGGGTGAGGTGATCGCCATTATTGGTCCGAACGGCGCCGGCAAGTCCACGTTGCTGGGTGCGCTTAACGGTGCGCTGATCCTGTCCGCGGGCGAGGTTCTGCTGGACGGGAAGCCGTTGAAGTCGTTCGGGCGGCGCGCCGTGGCTCGTCGTATTGCCGTCGTTGCCCAGGAAGCAGATCTGCGTTTTCCTGTGACCGTCATGGAGTTCATTCTCGGTGGACGATATAGCTGGTCCAGCGCGAGCGCGTTTGGCTGGGAGAGCGAGCGTGATGTGGGAATCGCGCATGCCGTAGTTAGTGAGACCGAGCTACAAGGATTTGAATCGCGTCTGATGAATGAACTCTCTGGCGGCGAACGACAACGCGCAGTGCTGGCGCGCGCTCTGGCAACGGAAGCAAGGGTGTACTTGCTCGACGAGCCTACGGCGAATCTCGATCTGGCTCACCAGGCAACAATGTTGCGCCTGGTTCGGGGGCGGTGCGACGACCACGAGTCGGCGGCGGTCGTCGTCACCCATGACGTTAATTTGGCCGCGGAGTTCGCTGATCGCGTGCTGATTATGAAAGACGGTCAAGCGATTGCAGTTGGACCTCCGCGCGAAGTGCTGACGCCTGAATTGCTGCGCGAGGTCTTCCACGTACGAGTTTTGGTTGATGCACATCCGTTGTCGGGTGTGCCGCGCATAACGCCGGTGCACGAAGCGCGCCGGTAATCTTGAAAACCGAAGAGCGGCGGGCCAGGGAAGGCGGTGCGAAGCCGCCACTGCCCGCGCAACTGTAAGCGGTGACGAAGCTCCCAAGGTGTTAGCCACTGGGTTTGCCCGGGAAGGCGGGAGCCGAGGCGATTTTCTTCGCGAAGATCACAACCGCGAGTCAGGAAACCTGTTTGCCGCTCTCTTTCAGCTCGCACTGCGTCGGGCAGGAGAAGCTACGATGAAAAATACAAAATCGACAGGACTCCTCTGGGTTAATTCGGTTCACACGTTTGTCTTGAAGGTCGCTCCCAAGACAACCGCAAGGCGGTTGCATATTACAGCCCAGGGTTGCCGCTCAGCGGCTACCCTGGGTGATGTTTGCAAGAGAAATCGCGACCGCAACGGGGTTGCGATTGATGGGAATGGTTGCGCTACCCAGCGTAGCGGCTGCGCCGCAACGCTGGGCTTTGTTGTGCAACCGCTTCGTGGTTGGGGCGCGGTAATCATGATCCTCGCGTTATGGGCGCTCGCTTTGGGACAGAATGCCTCCTCAATCACTGGTCGCGTCATTGATGAACAAGGGGCGAATGTAGCGGGCGCCGACGTCCGATTACGTTCGCGTGAAGGAATGCAACTCTCAACGGCCACTAGCGCCAACGGCTTATTTCGCTTCGACGACCTTGGCTTGGGAGTTTATTTCATTGAGGTGAAAGCGGCCGGATTCGCCACGTTGACGACCGCTGAAATTCGACTCGATCGCGGAAAGACCGAAAATCTCGATCTTAAACTCAAGGTGGCTGGAATCAGCGAACGCGTCGTCGTCACAGCCACCGGAACTCCGCAGCGGGTCGATGAAGTCTCGAAAGCCGTTACGGTGCTTGAAGATCAAGAGCTGGAAACCAAGCGCGCATTATCATTATTCGAAGCACTGAGAGGCACGCCCGGACTGCGCGTTCAGCAACAAGGTTCGCCGGGCACGCTTACGTCGTTACGTCTTCGTGGTCAGCGCAACTTCGATACAGCAGTTCTTCTCGATGGCTTGCGCGTTCGAGATTCAGCGGACCTCAACGGTTCGGCGTTTCCGTTTATCACCGATTTTACCGCGAACGATCTCGATCGCGTCGAAATACTGCGCGGTTCCGGTTCTTCCATTTACGGAACGAACGCAATCGGTGGCGTTATCAACCTTGTGCCGAAGACAGGCGCCGGCGACCCGCACTTTGAAGCCGGCTTCGAAGGCGGAAGTCTCGCGTTGTATCGCGAACGCTTGCAAGGCTCAGGCGGCCTCGGCCGGCGCGCAGGATTCAGCTTCGGCTTGACTCGACTCGATGTCCGCCGCGGCGTCGATGGAAATGATCAGTACGGGAACACATCGGGCGCCGGCCGGTTTCAAATTGCGTTAACGCCTTCAATAGAGCTGGCGGCGAACTTTTATGGCACGACTTCGAATGCGATCACCAACGACAGTCCACAACCGCTCGCCGCGGCCACCAGTTCGACCGAAAGGTTTCCGCGCGCAATTCCTGGGGTAACCTTTCACCCGGACTTCAACAACCCTGATCAAGGCCGGCGCAACGCCATTTGGGTCGGCTCCGTTAGATTCACGCAGCGGGTTAACGAAACTCTTTCGTATACCGTCGCGTACCAAAAAGTCTCAACGCGACGTCGAAACTACAACGGGCCAAAGTTCGACCCGCGCTTTGTCTCGCTGGTGCCGTTCGGTGAATTCGAATTCAACAGCATAAACAACGGTGGAACCGATACACTGGACGCGCGCGCAAACATTCGCCTGGGCAAATCGAATCTCGCCACGGCAGGCTTCGAGTTCGAGAACGAGACGCTCTTTCAGCGATTCTTGTCGGCCTTTGGCGCGCCGGACGGGACGACCGATCGGCAACGCACGTTCGCGTTCTTTGGTCAGGACCAGATTATTCTGCTTGACGGCCGATTGCAGGCTTCCTTCGCGGCGCGCGAGCAGTTATATAGAATTCGCGCGGCGGATCGTCCAGGGTTTCTAAACAATATAGACGCAAGAAACTCTTTGACCGGCGACGGCGCTGTCGCCTATTTCATCCGTTCAACCGGAACCAAGCTGCGCGCGCATGTGGGCAACGGTTTTCGGGCACCGTCACTGTTCGAACGATTCGGCGACGGTGTTTTTCAAAACACGCTAACGAGATTCGGCGATCCGACTCTGCGCGCGGAACAATCCGTCGCCGTGGACGCCGGTATCGATCAGCGAACGGCGAATGATAAATTACTGTTTGGGCTGACCTACTTTTACACTCGTCTGCAGCGCGTGATCGACTTCAAGAGCTTCGTTAGCTTTTTTAATCCCACGGGCGATCCTGATCCACTGGGCTTGCAGCGGTCCGGCGGCTACGTCAATTTTCCGGGCGGCATGTCACGCGGGCTTGAGACGTTTGTTGAAGCGGCTCCGCATCGCGGGACCTGGATCAGGGCGTCTTACACCTACACCAATGCAGATAGATTTGTGCCTCCGGCAGGACTTCAACCGCAGTTCGTCACGCCAAAGCATTTGTTTGGCTTGTCGGTCACGCAGCGCTATCGAGCGATTCTCGCGAGCTTTAGTCTTAATCGCACGGGGCAGTACACTGCGCCGGTCTTCCCGACGACCCTTACGTTCGATGGTTACACAAAGGTGGATCTGTTCGTGAGCTATGAGCGACGCTTCGCCGAGCGCGTCGCGATGACGCTCTTTGGCGGGGCGGACAATGTTTTCAATAGAACTTATTTTGAAAACGGCTTTCGCGCGCCGCGCGCAGTTGCAAGAGGCGGGATCAACTTTCGATTCTGATTAGCAACGTAGCTAAGGTCAGGTACTCGCACAGACAGTTTCAGGGTGCAAGGTCTGCGATCGCGGAATTCTACGGACCGTTGTCAAAACGCCCAAATTCCGAACCTCTGCACCCTGAGACTGCGCTATCCGATAACTTCGCGAACCGACCCGGCGCTAAGTGCTTTTCCCGGAAAGTAGACCACCAGCCAGAAAGAGCACACCTACCAAAATGTGGATCAAGTGGTCGACCCTACCCAACATCAGCTTGATAACGGCAATGTCGATGTTGCCCTTTGCCAATCCGATTACGCCCAGCGCCATGTAGACAACGCCAAACAGGAGGCAGAATCCCTTCGCGCTTGAAGCTGATCCAGCAAAGCCGAAATACAACGCCAGTATTCCTGACACGATGTGGACCGCGTTGTGTGTGACATGAGCGGGACCTATGCTGGCACCTAAGGAGTCCAGGAGGTGTGTGAATCCACATAAGCCGACGAGCAGAAGAACGACGCCCACAAGCTTGCAAACTGTCTTTGACATGATTTCTCTTTCTCTCCTCTGTGAAAGGGTTGACAACCGTTAGCGGCGCAACGTGTAGCCTGAAGGTGCGGCCGCCTCTTCAAACCCCGAGAGTAGAACTTGGATGGGGCGGATTGTATACCAAACTTGCCAGTATGTTTGCAAAGTTTTTTGGTAAAAATCAGCCGCGGGTCATTGTTGGGCAGTGTTTTGACCGGGTGCTATACTGGAACCCGAACGCTTCCCAGGTGCATTCAGAAACGTCCGTAGCAAGGAGATTTATCATGCGTTTCGCTACTCTTAAGACGGCAGCCCCGTTTTTGCTGAGCTTGTGTGTCATTCTTCTCGTATCCGTTATGGCCAGCGCGTACACGATTGTAATGCGTGGCGGGAAACGGATCGAGATTCCGGCGCAGTTTACCGTGACCAGGACTACGCTGAGTTACGAGGTGGCGTCGGGAATAAACGTCATGCTCCAGATGGCGGCGATTGATGTTCCGGCCACCGAGCGCGCAAACAACGAGCCTCCAGGCGCCCTTTTGAAACGAGCGAACGCCAACGCCGCGCTCCAATCAGCTCGACCTGCTCAAGACGTTCCGACGACAACAAAACGCCGCATTGTGACAAATCGTGATCTCGAAACCTACGCGCGAGCGCGTCGCAAGAGCGAAGCCGCGTATGAGCGAAGGCGGATCGAATTGGGTTTGCCGTCGCTTGAAGAATCGCGTCGGCGAGCGCAACGAGACGAAGCAGCCCTGGATGAAATAGTCGCGCGCCGAAGACAAGAAGAGTCGGAGAACCGTCGGCGCGAGCGGGAAGCCGAATTGCAAGCTGAAATGACCGCGGCGCGAATCAACGCTCTTAATTCCGTATATGTTGAGCCTTATTGGCCCGATGGTTTCATTGGAATCAACGACGGAGCGTTCGGGCGATTTGGTTCGCGATTCCGATTTGGCTTTCATCCGCGCTTCCCGTCTGCCCTCAATCAGGGATCTCCGTGCGGATTTAATCCAAGCCCTTCGTGCTTACTCAGTCATCCATTTCCTTTTGGCTTCAATCAACAATTCTTTCCCAGCCACCGGACGATTCTTATAGCGCCGGGAGCGAACCGCGGTGGTCGTCGCGTTTTTGGCGGCGGTCAAGTTCTCGTCAGTCCCAGAAGACGCTAGATTAAATAGTTGCGATCTTCAGATCTAAACTCCGAGATTCCGGGTGGAAATCAATCCGAA
>WNGK01006623.1_pt1 | contig 20501 bp, 17 predicted proteins | sample 5400601 | NCBI WGS metagenome assembly WNGK01 (sample SAMN13153376, study PRJNA577476) | soil metagenome | isolation source: 60 cm soil or saprolite under Garry oak tree replicate 1 | place: USA:California | collected 2016-06-15
AGCGCGTTCACTGTGTTTGTTTTCGCTGCGCCGCCACGCGCAATCCACCCAGAGCGCGAGCGCCGCGTGAAGCGCGATAAGCCCGAGCGCGGCGGCCAGTTGAAAGTATACCGGCTGACGCAACGCCCACAACGCGGTCGCCCCGCAGCCGAGCATCAGGGCGTATTCCGCCAGCGCCGTGCCGCGGTGGCTCCACCCCATTCGCACCAGGCGCTGGTAATAGTGCTTGTTGTGGGCTTCCCAGAAGCGTTCGCGCGCGAGGATCCGTCTGAATAGAGTCAGAGTCGCATCGGCGATGAAGGGGGCAAAGACCGCCGCGGGAAACCAGAACGGCCAGTCGCCGTCGCGCCAGCCCGAAAGGGACAGGACCGCCGCGAGGAAACCGATCGGAACGGACCCGGCATCGCCCATGAAGAGCCGCGCGGGAGGAAAGTTGAACAGCAGGAACGCGGCGCCCGCGGCCGCGACAATGGCGCATTCGATCAGCAGGGCCTCGTCGCCGCTCATCCAGGCGCCGGCACCCAGGAACGCGAAACCCGCGACCGTCATCCCACCGGCAAGCCCGTCTGAGCCGTCCATGAAGTTGTAGAGGTTCGTCGCCCACAGGATGCCGATCACGATCAGGAGAAGGAGAGGGAGCGCTATTGCGGGGAGCGCACCGAAGGCGAATCCGGCGGCCGCAGCGAGCTGCGCGCCGAAACGGACCGGGATCGGCAGGCCGCGCAGGTCGTCGAAATGCGAAAGCGCTATAAGCGCCGCAGCGGGAAGCACAACGACCAGTGGGGTTTGCAGGATCGCGAATCCGGAAAAAATTCCCGCCATCATCGCGATGCCGGCCGAGCGGGGCACAGGACGAACATGCAGCGAGCGCTCGTTCGGCACGTCGAGCGGCAGCCGATCCGGCGCCCTCAGCAACCAGGCGATGAGCGCGAGCGTGACGAGCGCCGAGGCGAGCGGTGAAATAAAGGCGATATCCGGCATCGCCGTTCACCTGGTCCGCGCGGGGAGCACGGGGCGCATTCTAGCGTGTTCTTTCGGGATGGCCGCGCGCGGATTTGAACCAGCGCGCGGTTTCGGCGAGGCCCTCGTCGAGGGTGCAGGGGGGACGCCAGTCGAGCATTCGGCGCGCCCTGGAAGGATCGACGACGAGATTGCCGATCAGGCGCCGGATTTCGTCCCGGCGGCCGGCGAGCGTGCCCGCCGCGCGCAACAGCGCGGGCGGCATGGGAAGGAGCCTTGCCGGGCGCCCGAGCGCCCGGGCGATGCGCGATACCAGATCAGCGGTTGAAACGGTTTCCGCGTCGCTCACGAGAAAGGGCCCGCGCGCGGCGGGGTGCTCCGCGCAGCGCGCGATCGCGTCGACGAGATTGCCCAAGTAGATCAGGCTGCGCCGGTTGTGCACGCTCGCGAAGGGCAGCGGCAGCCCGGAGTCGACCCAGCCGAGCAGGCGCAGAAAATTGGCCCTGACGCCCGGCCCATACACGAGCGGCGGCCGGATCAGCACGAGCTCCATCCCGCTTCGGGCGGCTATGGCCGTCAACGCGCGCTCGGCTTCGAGCTTGGAGCGGCCGTAGGAGTCCTCGGGCTGGAGAGCGTCGGATTCCTCATACGCCCCACTGCCCGAGTCCTCGCCGTGTACCTTGACCGAGCTCAAGAATACAAAGCGGCGCACGAAACCGGCCGCGGCTTCGGCGAGCCGCACCGTCCCATCGACATTGACTCGCCGGAGCTCCGCGTCCGAACCGACTGAGCGGTGGGCAATCGCGGCAAGGTGAACGACGGCATCGACGCCATCGAGAAGCGCGCGCCGATCGAATTCGGCGGCGATGTCAGGAATCGGGACTTGCTGTGATTCAGGCGTCGCGACGCCCGGCGGACCCGTCCTCCTGACCGCCGCGCGGACCGCGTGCCCGCTCGCGACGAGCTCCCGGCAAAGGACCGCGCCGACAAAGCCGGATGCACCGGTGACGAGAATGCGCATGATGAGTAACAGAGGGAGACGCCGCTTCGCTCTTTTCATTGCGACGCGGGATTCTAGCAAGCCTCTATCTGCAGGCCATCCGGGCCACTACAATACGCGCTTTATCCGAACGCAAGGCGGAGCAAGTGGGCGTCTCCTTTTACCCGGTAATTCTCTCGGGCGGATCGGGCAGTCGCCTCTGGCCGATGTCGCGGCGGCTCCTGCCTAAGCAGTTCCTGCCTCTTGTTTCCGAGCACAGCTTGCTTCAGGACACGGTGTTGCGGCTGCGAGGCCTTGACGGCGCCGGCTCTCCGATCGTCGTTTCGAACGACGAGCACCGCTTTCTCGTCGCCGAGCAGATGCGGGAAATCGGCGTGCAGCCCGAAGTCCAGATCCTCGAGCCCGTCGGCCGCAATACCGCGCCGGCGGTTGCGGTCGTGGCGCTTTACACCCGGAGCCGCCACCCCGACGCATGTCTTCTCGTGCTGCCTTCCGATCATCTGATCCGCGAGGTGCCGGCGTTTCACGCGGCGATCGCCGCTGCGCTCCCCCTTGCCGCGAGCGGCTCGCTCGTCACTTTCGGAATCGCGCCGCAGGGGCCCGTCACGGGATACGGTTATATCGAACGCGGCGAGCCGATTCCCGGAAGCGAGCGCAGCTTCCGGGTCAGGCGCTTCGTGGAAAAGCCCGATGCCGAGACGGCGCAGAGCTATGTTTCGAGCGGCCGGTTTTTCTGGAACAGCGGCATGTTCGCTTTCCGGCCCGGGCGCTTTCTCGAGGAGCTGCAGCGCTTCCGTCCCGAGATTCTGGCCGCGGCGAAGTCCGCGTGGGAGGCGAGCACGCGCGACCTCGATTTCCTCCGGCTGGATCCGGCGGCATTTGCCGCCTGTCCTTCGGACTCGGTCGATTACGCGGTAATGGAGCGTACGTCTGCGAGCGCCGTGGTCCAGGCCGACATCGGCTGGAGCGATGTCGGCTCGTGGGCCGCGCTCTGGGAGGCCAGCGAGAAGGATGTGAACGACAACGTCGCCCACGGCGACGCGGACCTGCGCGAGGCGAGAGGCTGCTACGTTCGCGCCGAGCACCGCATGGTGGTGGCGCTGGGAGTGCGCGACCTCGTCGTCGTCGAGACCAAAGACGCGGTTCTCGTGGCCGACAAGGCGCGCGCGCAGGAGGTCAAGGAAGTGGTCGAGCGCCTCGACCGGCAGGCCCGCACCGAGCACGTTTCGCACGGCCGGGTCCACCGGCCCTGGGGGTATTACGAAAGCATAGACGCAGGCGAGCGCTTTCAGGTCAAGCGCATCGTGGTGAAGCCCGGCGGGGCGCTGTCGCTGCAGATGCACAACCGTCGCGCGGAGCACTGGGTGGTGGTGTCCGGCACCGCGAAAGTGACGCGCGGCGAGGAAGTCATGCTCCTCGCGGAGAACGAATCCACGTATATCCCGATCGGCGCCAAGCATCGCCTCGAAAATCCGGGAAAGGAACCGCTCTGTCTCATCGAAGTCCAGTCGGGCAGCTATCTGGGGGAGGATGACATCGTGCGCTTCGAAGACCGCTACGGTCGCGGGCCGGAAACCCGGAGATAGCTGTCCGGCGAACCCTCCCTTTAACGGGCCGAATCGCGATTTCCGAGCAACCGCTCGTATTCCTCCAGAACGCGGCCGTTAACGACCCTGGAATCGAACAGGTTTCGAGCGCGTTCCCTGGCCGCGTTTCCCATCTGCTTTCGCTTTGCGTCGTCCTTGAGCAGACTCGCGAGCGCACCGGCGAGAGCCGCGGCGTTCTTCGGCGGCACCAGCAACCCGGTGACGCCGTCGACGACGGCGTCGCGAAGCCCATCGATGCGCGTCCCCACAGTCGGCACGCCGAGCGCGCCGGCCTCGATGACTACGTTCCCGAAGCCCTCGCGGTAGCTCGGCAAGCACAGCAGATCGGCCATGGCGAGGTATTTCTCCGGTTCGGGGTCGTAGCCGGTCATTCTGATCCGTTCGTCGGACTCCAGCGCCTGCAACAGAGCGGGGGGCAACGGATCCCGCCTCGGTTCGGTCGGACCGACCACGACGAGATATGCCTCGGGATCGGAGGCTTTAACCCGGGAAAATGCTTCGGCCAGCTCCACTAGTCCTTTGTCCCGGGTCACGCGGCCGATGAAGAGCACGACCCGGGCAGCGTGAGGGATCGCAAGCGTCTCGCGACACCTCCGGGCGCGTTCGGCGAGCGACTCCGGGTCAAAGCGCGCCAGATCGACTCCCGCCAGGGATCCGCTTTCCAGCACCGAAATGGCGTCGGCCCGGCACAGCCCTGCAGCTATCAGAAAATCGCGTTGCGAGGGACTGTCAGCGTAGCAGTGCGTATTGAGGCGGGCGATCAGCCAATCGCTCGCCATGGAAAACCACCGTATCGGGCCGGAGAGCTCGAGCCAGGGCTGGCCGGTGAACGTGTGGAGTCGCACCGGCACGCGAGCGAGGAACCCGGCCACCGCGCACAGGAGCCCCGCCTTGGGCGTGGTCGAATGTGCGACGTCGGGTCGGAACGAACTGAATAGCCGGTACATCGACACGAGCGCGGCGAGGTCGCGCAGGGGCGCGATCCCTCTCGGAACATCGATCGGGACAAAACGGGCCCCCGCGATGCGTCCGAGCGCGTCGGCGCCTTCGACGGGGCTTGCGACCAGCATCACCTCGTGCCCGGCTGCGGCTGTCGCATCGATCTGGCTGCGCAGATGATGCAGCATGAAGAAGGGGACGGTGGCGAGCCTGACGATGCGCATTGCGGCGCGTTCAGTTGTTGAAACCGGGGCTGACCGAATTCCATACGCGGCGCCAGGTATCGATTTCGGATTCCGACAATCGACCCCATCCGCCTGCGGGTTCGCCGCCCACCCGAAGCGGCGGTCGCGAGACATCCGCCGCTCCCTTGAGCAGGGGCGTCAGTGATCCAAGCGCGGCATACGTCCAGCGTCCTTCAGCTGCGTGCACCCGCAACTGTGCCCGAGCAAGATTGATCCGGGCTGTCCACAGCTTTCCGGGCGACTGCGGCGCCTTCCTGTATCCGAACAGGATTTCGTCGATGCAGGCGAAGCGGCTGGAGTCATAGGTGCGAAGGAGCAAATCCTGATCTTCGGCCCGCACGACCTCCGGAATCGTGTAGCGGTGGCGGCGAAACCACTCGATGCGTCCCATCCATGTCGGGTGAGGCAAATAGAATCCATTCCAGGGTCGAGCGCAGATTTCGGCGTGGGTGGCGCGAAAGGGAAAGAGTCCGACAGGGTGCCCTTCATCCCGAAACACAATCGCCTTGGTACCGGCTAGGTCTACATTCGGGTGGCGCTCGAGAAATTCGATCTGGCGTTCGAGCCGGCAGGGGTAGGCGACGTCATCCTGATCCATTCGCGCGAGGTACTTTCCTCTCGCGAGGTCGATCCCCTGATTGAGTCGCGCCGCCAGGCCCAGGTTCCTTCCATCCTGGACGACTCGGATTCTGTCATCCGAACTGCTAAAGCCTACCGTGCAGTCGTCCGTCGAGCCGTCGTCGATGAAAATCAACTCCCAATCGCGGAATGTCTGGAGCTGAATAGAAGCAAGTGCCTGAGGCAAGGTCAGCCCGCCGTTGTATACGGGCAAGACGACGCTGACGAGCGGCGCGGGCGTCATTTAGACCGAAGGAGCCAATCTGCGCCTGAGCGTATCGTAAAGCCGACGCGGGATCTTGGAAGCTCTCGCAGCAGGCGATCTCGGCAGCGGGTGCGTCGATTTGCTATCAGCGATGTAAATGAGTTTTTGTCTCGTGGACAATTGATGCATGCGGAACTGGGGGCGCGGCGCAAGTCTGAATCGAAGCCAAAAATGCGAACCTAGCTTTCTCGAAAGAACAAACGACCCGGCCAACCGCGGGCGGAGTAGGTTTTTGCACCGGCAAACCGCCAGGACAGCTCGAACAAAATCCGCCGCGCCGCCCGCGGCCCCCGTTGCTTGCCCCATATCGTGATACACGGAACCAGGAACACCCAGCGCAAGAGTCGCAGGGGGAGCGTAATCTGATGGGACCGAACTATACTCTCGAACCCCGGCAACAAATCAGGCCTCGAAGCAGAGGCACGCGATCGCGCAGCCTGCTGCTGGAGAGTTTCTGCCTGATTCACCAGATTCTTGAACCGTTCCTCATAAGTGTGTTCGCGCCGCACGCGAAGATGCCCCGCCGCGGCGATTTCGCTTCGCTTACTCGGGTGATCGAGATAATGCTTTATCTTGCTGACGAGCTCATCCAGCGACGCGAAAGTCTCGATCTCCCGTCCGATCGCAAAGTACCGATCCAAATCTTCGGCTGGCTCGGTCAGCAGAAAACCGCCGCTGCCCGGCACCTCGAATACACGAGCCTTGATCTGCCGGCTTCTAGCTGGAATCCAGCCGTTCCAGACGACGCCGGAGTCCCCAAAATTCAAACTGACCACGGAATTACGTATGATCTCTGGTATTCGCTCAGCCGAGACTGCACCGCCCGGCCAACCATGACCGAAGCATGTGACCCCTACCCCGCGGGCGCGCAGGGCGTCAATCCACGCCGCACGGTTCCCGTAATTCGACCCGATGAACGTAACGGGGTAACAACACTGTTCCGCAGCAAGCGGTTCCTGGAGCGTAGAGGTGCTCGCAGCCCATTGGGTTTGCATGACGTTTCTCAGTCCATCACGCCGCGACGCCACCACCGCCCCGTGGCAAGTGGTCGCGTGGATATCGAAGTGAGGTGCCAGATAGTGCGAAAACTGGCGGTACTTCCAGGAATCGTCCGTGGCCCAGTGTATAAGCGTGGCATTCAGCCCGAGCTTCAGAATGTCCAACGTCTCCGTCCAAACCTCGTAATGCATCAAGACAAATAGAATAACGTCCGGGCGATACGGTAGAGCCTTGGCCAGCAAATCCCGGTTAAGCTCGGCAAACCCCGAATAAGCGTCGCGATCGAGGCTATCGAATACCTCCACCTCGAAGCCCAGATTTCGCAGGGCGGCCGGGAAATTGACGTACTCGTACCCCAGGCCGCGACCTGCTTGGCCGTACGCATACTTGCCCAGTACGCACAGGACCTTCACCTAGCAGCCGGAGATCGGGGATCGGACCGCTGTTACATGATAGCCGACTGTAAAGCGCCGTTCCCGATCGAAATGGTCAAGGAGAAAGCAAGAAACCGGAATGACGCCGGCCAGCAGCGGAAGCGAGATCAGCCAAACGGGCGTCCAGATTGTCTTCGTCAATAACGGCATGGGCAGCGCCGTGGGGCGGCTTGCGAGGACAAATCGAAGCGATTCTTGAGAGAAAGCTCTGAATGAGCCTGCATTGGGCTCCACGTGGATGTCCTCAAATCCAGCTTGCGCAAGGAACCTTTCGTACCAGTACGGAGTGAAGCCGCCATAAAAGTGAAACGGCTCCTGGTGAATACCTGAACCGAGCGGAGCCGTCAAAATCAGTTTCCCGCCGGGCCGCAACACCCGGGAGATTTCCTTGACCACCTTGATCGGCTCACCCACATGCTCCAGTACTTCTGTGCATATCACCGCATCAAAACTTCCGGCCTCGACGGGGATCGACGCGGCATCCGATATGTAATCGACATCGCTGTATGCTCCATGCAGCAATTGGCCGGGATCGAGTTGAGCGAAGTCTTGGGTAAAGTATCGGCAGTGACTGAAAAACTCGCGATAGGGGGCGGAGCCGGCGCCCACATCGAGCACTCGGCTGGTTGCAGGAACCAACTCGGCCTGCGCGCGCACCCACTGATCGCGCAGCAGCTGATTAAAGTTGAATAGTGGCGAGGTCTTGAGCCACTCTTGCATTATTCCCATGAGTACCGGCTCCGCGCAATCCGCGGTTCTAATGACTGGGATTTTCTGGTCCGGACTGCTTCTCGGTCCTTGAGGAGAACATCCCCCTGGCTTTGGTCCTGAGTTTGGCGAGTAACGAATAAGGCGCCGTTCGCAGAAGCCTCGACCGTAGCAGCCGATACTTCCAGTACTGTCTGCGCATCCTCCCTTTGTCGAGCTCACGTACCTCTGAGGTCACAGTAGACGTCCCATCGCGGAACACGTGATTAAATTCACCACGGAACATTTGCTTGCTATAAAGCTGGACGTCTTCTATATACTTCCGGAAAGCCGGTCTTTCCAGCGCTTGCAGTCGCTGCCCCCGCTGTCCAGCGTGCAGCCTTCCATAGCTCACGACTTCCGGGACGAATAGAGGAGAGTAACCCCGCGTCATGAAGTTGTACATAAAACCCAGATGACAGTGAATACGGTAGTGGTCCTTGGCGCTCTGGTCCGGGAAATTCTCGCGCAACACGTTGGACCTGACGCAATAATTCCCCTCCGGCAGCACGAACTTGGTTGCCAACCAGAACGGTAGAAAGTCCTCTTTCTGCGGGGGTGGATCTTCCAGAAGATCCTGATACGAGACCCCGAGAAGAGCTCCCTCCTCTGACATGTACTGGGGAAGCGCCCAGACCAATGAAACGTCTTTCTCCCTTCTCAGCAGTTCGACACATTTCTCGAACCAGTTTGGCGCAAGAAATCCGTCGGATACACAGCACTGAATGACGTAGTTTCCGCGCGCAAGTCGCAGCGCTTTCTGGTATGCATCCAGCACGCCGTTGTCGGGCTCGGATGTCCAGTTCAGATGTGGATACTCCTTGAGGATTTCTACTGTTCCGTCGCCGGATTTGCCGTCTATGACTATATGCTCGAAGTTTCGAAAGGTTTGAGCGGCGACCGATTCAATCGTGGCGCGCAAGAACTTGGCGTGGTTCAGCGACGGCGTGATAACGGAAACCAGCGGTTCCCTCACCGAACAAAGGTCTGTGTATCTCATCTTGTCGTTGAATGGAGTGAGCAGGGTGGCGGCCGGATATCGTGCCGGCATCAAACGGATGCTGCGCGCCTGCGCTTTACAAAATGAAATAATCCGCACGCATACTCGTACGACTCCACCGCTGACGTATCCTTGTTTGGCTCAAAGCGCCCGCGATCGTCGACCAATGCGAACTCTGACAGGTCGAGGGTCGAAAACAATTTTTTTACTGTTGCCACGGAGAATACCCGGTGCGCATTGAAGCACGCTCGCTCCCGCCCAACAGGGACGCTCAGGTATAAATTGCCACCATAGGCAAGCACTCTCGACAACTCCTCGGCGGCTTTCACATGTCCATCAGGATCAAGGGGGTCGCCGTATCGACCGAGTCCTACGTGCTCGAGCACATGCAGGCATGAAAGAGACGAAACACTGTCGGATCTCAACGTCAGGCTGGATAGATCGTCCTTCTTGGATACCAGTCCCTTAAGTGCAACATCGAGAGGACGGATATCGAGAAACTCAATCGGCACAAAAGCGCTCATCACCCCTATCATTCCCACGTCGGATCCGATGTCCGTATGAACCGGAGGCCGGGTGGCGGCAAGCTTTCTCGCGAGCCACGCCGCCTGGAAGAAATAGTGCGGGTCGAAGCCGGTCTTGAGGGTTGCGTCGGCCAGGCAGGGATAAAGATCGGACGCGGGGGCAACGATCCCGGACCGCCCGGCAAAGCGCCTCCACTGGAAGATGAAGGGCGCGAGCCTGTAGGCATGCAGAATCCCAGGTAAATTGAGTACAAGACCAACCCAACGGGTTAGGATAGTGCTCAATCTAACTCCCATCCGGGACATGAAACTTGTTGCAGTTAGTCAGGTAAAGTCAACCATTTGTCTCAGACCGATACTTTAGAAATGCTTGGGGCAAATCAGTCCTTTTCACATCCATCACGCGGGAGATGATAGCTTGGGATTTGCCGTCGCGGCGGCAATGGAATTGCGGAAAACATAGTAAAGCACGGCCAACACGAACAGGCCAAGAGCGGCGCAAACCACTAGAGCTACAGAGGGTGTTTTCGGGAGCACGTCAAAGGCGGCTCTGCTAGCCAATATCAAAGCGACCCCGAGCGTTGCTGCGGCCAAAGCCCTTTTCCAGGGCCAGGTGACGGGTACCGATAGACGAGTTAGCACGTAGACAACAGCAAGGACAATGACATTCGCCAAGCAAAGGGCGATTGCCGTTCCTAACAGGGGTTCGCCGGGAGCGAGCGCCTGGATGAGGACCGGGGCGGCGAGCGCGCCCGCGAGCGCCGGCGGCAACAAACGGCGCATATCGACTTTCACGATGCCCAAGGCGTGATTAACCGTCGACAACGCGCGTGCGGTTTCGCCTACAGCGGGCCACAGGAGTATGGCGCTTACCGCCTGGAACTCGCTTCCGAGCGCCAGGATTACCAGAAATGGGGCGCATGCGGCGATGAGGCTTCCAAAAATCAGGATGAGGGGGACATATATGCTTGCATAGAGATTCCACGCCTCGACGACGCCGCTCTGCGAAGTCGTATCGATCCTGCCATAGAGCATTGGAGCGTAATACTCGTTTACCGTCGCCTCAAACGCCTGCATCGGCACGGAACACAACGCGTAGCCCGCAAAAAACAATCCGACGGTCGCGATACTGCTGATCTCCGCGAGCTGGAACCGGTAACTCTGCGACTGGATCCACCACAATACGCCAACCAGAACCTGTGGCCATATGAACCGCAATACCGCCGTCATGTCGAAAGGCAATACGTTATGGTAGGCGCGCTGGCCGGCGACAGTGGAGCCTCTTATCTTTCTCAAGAAGATCCAGAATACTTGCCCGGACACAAGGAAACCGATGCAAATTCCCAGATACCAGGTTTCCGCAGTGTCGAATTGGAGATACAAGGTAATCGCTGCTGCCAGACCAAGCCACGCCGCCAGATTGAATTGGATCGCAGTTTGCGTACGTCGTCCAAGAACGGCGGTGCAGTTGACGAGGAGATTGTGAATCGGAAAGCCTATCAAATACACCAGTAGCAGGAAGCCCACCCAAGGAACGGTGACATCGTGAACAACCTCCCAACTCCATTGTAGGAGGGCTCCGACCGCACTCAGCGTTAAAGCGGCGAGAGCAATAGTGCACAACATTACTCGTGCATTGGCCTCAAACCGGCCTGTTTCGACCCAACCAATTACTCCGCGAGTGAAATAAGCGATGATGGGCAACAACAGCCCGGTCGCAAGGAGCATGGCGAAGCTGTTCAGCTGATTGACGCTTCCCACCTCAGCGGGGGAAAGCAGGGTTGTCGAAAGCTTTATCGTGGCGAAGGCGGCGGCCAACTGCCCTGCGCGACTCAAAAGAGGCGCGATGAGGCCCGCCAAGTTCATTCGAACTCTCCCTGCGATCATTTCAGACCGACACAGGGGACTATTGACGCAAACAGCGGGGTTTCGGTGATGGCCGAGTTCTTGTGCCCGAGCGGGCCGCAGACCATTACGGTCGGAATCACGCTACCGGTCACCGGTCACGCCCTTCAGACATTTCCGTAGACGGAATTGCGCAGCATGGTGTAGCCCTTGATCAGCTCGCGGATGCCGGTGTCGAGTGAGACCTGGGGTTTGTATCCTGTCGCCTCGATCTTGGCGTTGGACACGATATAGTTGCGCTGGTCGGGATCCTTGCCGATCGGGGCTTCGACGAACGTGAAGTCGGGCACCTGCCTCCGGATGATCTGGCACAGCTCCCTCTTCGAGACGTTGGCATCGGACAGCCCGACGTTGAAGATCTGGCCGTTCGTCTTGTCGTAGTTGTCGATGCCGTGCAGGAACGCGCGCGCGACGTCGCGCACGTGGATGTAGTTGCGCTTGAAGTGGGCCTCGAACAGCACCACGAATCGGTCGTGCACCGCACGGTAGGTGAAATCGTTCACCAGCAAGTCGATGCGCATGCGCGGCGACATGCCGAACACGGTGGCGAGGCGAAAGCTGGTTGCGCTGGGATGCTGCATCAGTTCCCTTTCCACCTTGACCTTCTCGATCGCGTAGTGCGAGATCGGGTGCAGCGGCGATTCCTCGGTGCAGTGGTTGTTTGCGTCGCCGGTGCCGTAGGCGCTGTTGGTGGTCGGCATGAGGATGCGCTGGCTCCTGGTCGCGTGCTTGAGCATCGTCACGATGGCGTCGTGGTTGGTGGTCGTCGCGCCCACCGGGTCGCGCGCGCAGAGCGGCGCGCCGACGTAGGCGGCAAGCGGGATGACGACATCGGTTTTCTTGAGCAGCGGCAGCACGGTGCCCTCGATGCGCACATCGCCGCGCACCACCTCGAAGCCGGGGTGGTGGCAGACGTGCGCCAGGCTGTTCTGGATTTGTGAATCGTGGTTCGACGCAGTGCAAAACATCAGGCTTCCCCAATTACTAGGCGCCGGTCACCAGCGACGCAATTCCAAAATCAGGCGCCGAGCACATCTGCTGCCCTTGCGTAATCCTCCGGAACGCCGATGTCGAGAAAGCGCCCGGCAAATTCCAGTCCGAACACGCGCATGCCGGCGCGCAGGGCGAACGGGAGTATATCCTCCTCCAGCGAGAGCGGTGAGTGAGATGGCCACGACCCGCCTTCGAGCATACCGCGTCCCATCAAGTACACGCCGCCATTAGCGAGTCCGCTTTTTTCTCCTGCACCCAGGGAAAGCACTTCGCCCTCTTTCCCGATCTTCAGTCCCGTGTAGCGCCCCTGCTGCGGCGAGCGGAAGAGAGCAAGCGTCGCATCTGCACGGCGCAAAGCGCTAAACCTGTGCAAAGCCTCGAGCGATACCTCAAAATACGTGTCGCCGTTCAAGACGAGAAACGGGTCCGCAGCAGCAAGCGAGCATGCCGCGAGCAGCAGCCCGCCGCCGGTGCCGCAAGGCCAGTCCTCGACCGCATAGCTGACGGGGACCCCGCGATGAGCGGAACCGAAGTGTCTCGTTATGGCCTCGTGCTTGTAGCCGACCGAGAGGACGAAGCGCGTCACGCCCTGCTGCAACCAGTAATCGAGGAGCCGCTCGAGGAAAGGACGGCCGTTGACCGGCGCCATCGGCTTGGGCAGATCGGGCACCGTCGCCCGTAGCCGCGTGCCGAGGCCGCCCGCCAGTACGATCGCTTCCATTTTAGTTCGCTTGTTCGTCAGCGGGCGGCTGCGTCGAGAACTTCGCGCAGGCGCTGTATCTGTGGCGTGAGATCGTGGGGGTAATTGCCGACGAAAAAGCCGCGGTCGTGTGCGATGTCGGCATGGCGGATTTCACCCACGCAGTCGTAGTCGAAGTGGCGGATCACATCGTGCCGCAGGAAGTTGCCGCCGGTGATAATGCGATAGCCGATATCCGCCCGCTTCAACGCCGCCATGACCTTGGCGCGGTCGATGCGAAGATTCGGGTTGAGGACGATCGTGAAGCAGAACCACGAGCTGCGGCCGTACTCGCGCTGGATGATGAAACGCTCGTCGCGCGCGAACAGTTTCTGGAACAACGCCGCATTTCGCCTGCGCAGCTCGACCATCCCGTCAAGCTTCTTCAGCTGCTCGACACCGACGGCGCCGGCAAGCTCCAACGGGCGGGCGTTGTAGCCGGGCAGGATAAAGCGGTAGGCCTCAAAGAAGTCTTCGTCCCGTTTCCTGTAGATCTCGGTATCGTCCGGAAGGTCGCGCGTCCAGCCGTGGGCCCGCATCGATTTCGCAACGTGGTAGAGGGCGGTGTTGTCGGTAGCGAGCACCCCGCCTTCCATGGTTGAGATGTGGTGCGAGTAGAAGGTGCTGAAGGTGCCGATGTCGCCGAAGGTGCCGGTGAACCGCTCGTTGAGCGTTGCGCCCATCGACTCGCAGTTGTCCTCGAACAGGTACAACCCATGCCGGTCGCAGAAGCTGCGCAACCTGTCGAGCGCGCATGGGTTGCCGAGTATGCTCACTGCCACCACCATGCGGGTGCGGGGGGTGAGCGCTTGCTCGAGGCGCGACACATCCATGTTGAGCGTGTCGAGCTCGATGTCCACGAACCTCAGGCGTAACCCATACTGCTGCAGAGGGTAGTAGGTGGTGGCCCAGGAGATTGCCGGAACAATCACCTCGTCGCCGCGTTTCAGCGGCCGGTCCTTCACGTAGAACAATGCGCCGACACCGACGAGGTTGGCGGTCGACCCTGAGCTCACCATGAGCGCGTGCTTGACGCCGAACTTGGCCCGGAACGCCTCCTCGAAGCGCGCGACATGCTCGCCCATGGTGAAGCGGCCGGACTCGATCACGCGCTTCAAGGCGTCGATCTCCTCGCGGTCCCAGGAACTGCCGGCCAGGTCGTAGAACATCAGTAAATGGTAAACGGTAAACGGCGAGGGGATAGCGGCAAACGGTAGATCGAACGGACGGAGATCTGGCTATCTCTGTTCGCCGTTCACCGATTCAACGGGCACACATCTCGCGCATCACGCGCGAGATGCGTTCGACGTCGGGATAGAAGAACTGCTCGAGCGTATAGCCGGCGGGCGTCGGGATGTCGGGCAATCCGATGCGCCGCACTGGGGCGCGCAGGTGCTTGAACCACTTCTCGGCGGCGAGGCAGCCGAGCTCTGCGCACACGCCGCCGATCGCCCAAGCCGTGTCCACTGCGAGGAGCCGCCCGGTTTTTCGCACCGACTCTTCGACAATGGCCTCGTCCAAGGGCTTCAACGTGCGCAGATCGATCACGTCCGCTTCGATGCCTTCTCCGGCGAGCTGGTTCGCCGCCTGCAGCGCGAGTTCCAGCGTGTGCGAAGCGCCTGCGATCGTGAGGTCGCCGCCGCGCCTGCGATAGACGCCCTTGCCGAGCGGCACGGTGTAGAAGCCCTCCGGCACGATGCCGTCCTTCCTCATTAGCCAGCGGTGCTCAAAGATCAGCACCGGGTTGTTGTCCTCGATGGCGGAGAGCATGAGGCCTTTGGCGTCGAACGGCGTGCTCGGCATGACGATCTTGAGTCCCGGCACGCCGAGCAGCATGCCCTGGATCGCCTGCGAATGCTGCGCGCCCGAGCCCCAGCCGCGCCCGATCGCCGCCCACACCACCATCGGCACGATCGTCTGGCCGTTGTCCATGAAATGGAACTTGGCGGCGTGCGTGACCAGCTGGTTCATGGCGAGCAGGATGAAGTCCGGCCGGTTGTGCATGTACACCGGGCGCATGCCGTTCATCGCCGCGCCGGCAGAGACGCCCATCATTCCTTCTTCCGACAGCGGCGTGTCAAACACGCGCTCCGGGCCGAATCTTTCCTGCAGGTCCCGGGTGGTGCCGAACATCGCGCTCGGATCGTCCACGCCCTGTCCGAGCACGAACACAGAAGAGTCGTGCTCGAGGGCGATCGCAAGGGCCTCGTTGATGGCTTTCGGGTAGCTCAGCACGCGCCCCTCGGCGGGGTTGGGCGACTCGTACACGAGCCGGTTGATCAGGCCTTCATCCCAAGGCATGGGCAGATCCGGCAATGAGGCACGAGTGACGGGTGATGAGCGGTGAAAAACGCAGCGTCTCGCGCGTCACATCCCCCATTTCACGAGGCCTGTTCTCTTCGGCCAGCTTGGTCGGCATACACGTTCCGATAGAGGTCCGCCTCGACGGGGTTGGGGCTGTTCTTGGCGAAGTCGAAGGCGGCGAACGTCTCTTCCAGGATCTCGCGCTCCATCTGTTCGCGGGTCTGGGCGTTGATCAGTCCGACGCGCTCCAGGAACTCGTGGTAGGTCTTGATCGGACAGACCCGCTCCCATGCTTCGCGCTCGGCGACGTCGCGGTAGCCGGTCGTGCTGTCGTCGCCGGCACCGCCGTGGGCGCGGAAGCGATAGACCGGCGCCTCGATGAAGGTGGGGCCGCCATTCTCACGCGCGCGCTTGACCGCTTCCTTGGTTGCTTTGTATACCGCGAGCACGTTGGTGCCGTCGACGAGTACGCTCGGCATGCCGTACGTCGCTGCCCATTTCCAGATCACGCGCCCGGGATGCTGCCTCGTCGCCAGCGGCGACTGCACGGAGTAGTGGTTGTTCTCGCAGAAATAGATCACCGGCAACTGCCTGAGCGCAGCGAAGTTCAGGCTTTCGGACGTGACCCCTTCTTCGACGCCGGCTTCGCCGAGAAATACCACGCAAACGCGCTCGAGCTTCCGCATCCTCGTCGCGAGCGCCGCCCCTGTCGCGATGGGGATCGCCCCGCCGACGACCGCCGACGTGCCCGCCATGCCCACTTTCTTGTCGATGAGGTGCATCGAGCCGCCGCGCGATCCGGCACAACCGTTGACGCGGCAGAACATCTCGGCAAGCATGGCCTTGAGGTCGCCACCCTTCGCGAGGTAGTTGCCGTGGGTGCGGTGGCTGCTATAGAGAAGGTCGGTGTCGGTGAGCGCGGCACAGCATCCGACCGAGGTCGCTTCCTGCCCGATCACGAGGTGGATCGGGGTCTTCATCTGGTCCTCGTGGTAGCGCTTCTCGATCTCCTCCTCGATGATCCGGATGCGCAGCATCGAGCGAAACAGGCGCAGCAAGAACTCGCGGTCGTAGTGGCCGACTCGACTTGCCCAGTCCTTGTACCCCGTCCCCGTATACTTGAATCGGATACTCATCTCAAACTTCAGTCACCAGTGACCATTAAAGCCCTTCGGGTCGCCTACATGCTGTTGGTACTCGTCATCGTTCGTTTACCGTTCACCGCTCCTAAAGGCCGCTCGGCTGGTAGAGCACGACCCGGCTGCCCGAGCTCTCGAAGCGGAACGGAACATGGACCAGGCGCAACAGCTTCTCCCGCACCTCCTTCTGGTGCTCCGGCCGCACGAAGAGGAGAAAGAAGCCGCCGCCGCCGGCGCCCAGAAGCTTGCCGCCGATGGCACCCGTATTGCGCGCCGATTCGTAGATGGTATCGATATCGGAAGTGGACACCATGTCGGATAGCTGGCGCTTATACATCCAGCCCTGGTGCAACAGCTGCCCGAACTCCTCGATCGGGGCAGTGCTCGACTGCAGCACCGAGACGGCCCGGTCCACCAGTTCCTGCATGAGCCGCAGCTCCTTCTCGCGCTTGTCCATATTCTCGATCGTGAACTTGGCGACTTCCGAGGCCGTGCGCGAGAGGCCGGTGAAGCACAGCATGAGGTGGCTTTGCAGCTCCGCAAGCCGTTCCTTGGGAAGGACAATGGGGGAGACATCGAACGATCCGTCCCGGCGGAATTCGATGCGGTTCAAGCCGCCGAAGGCCGCGGAGATCTGGTCCTGGGAACCCACGTTCTCCTGGATGACTTTCTGCTCCACGTGAATCGCCTGGCTTGCCAGCTCATCCTTTGAAATGTACTTGCCTCGCAGCGCCATGACCGCGTTGATCAGCCCGACGGTGAACGACGAGCTCGAGCCGAGCCCCGCGCGCGCCGGCAGGTCACCGTCATGGTGTATTTCGAGGCCGTCCCGGCAATCGTAGACGCCGAGCACCGCCTTGACCGCGGGATGCTGGATCTCCGAGAGGTTCTGCACGTTCTCGATCTTCGAGTAAACGATGCGATACTTGTGCTCGAAGAAGGGTGGCAGATAGCGGCAGCTGATGTAGCAGTACTTATCTACGGTGGTGGCGAGCACGACGCCGCCGTGACGCTGGTACCACGCTGGATAGTCCGTTCCTCCGCCAAAGAACGAGATGCGGAACGGGGTGCGAGTGATGATCATCGAGATTTTGAGAGCATATGACCGATGGCTCGTGACTGGTAACTTGTGAGCCGATTGTCGTTCGAATACCCTCTCCCCCGATGCCTGGGGAGAGGGTAGGGTGAGGAGTGGGTCACCCTATCGCCGCCCGTTCGCGCTTTGTGTCTTGCTCGAGCAGTTTTCGCTTCAGGCGAATGCCGGTCATGTCCCGGATATGGCTTACGACATCCTCCCCGAACTTGCGCCGCACCAGCGCGAGGTAGCTCTCGTTGGTGAAATAGCGCAAGAACGCTTCATCGCGGAATTCAAGGACTTCCGCACTCGTGAGAGCGTCGGTCCGCAGCGGGAAAGTCTCGTAGCTGTGCTGCGAGTAGCCGATCCAGGTATCGGGAAGCCGCCAGCCCTTTTCCACCGCCATGGTGTAGAGCTTGGAGCCGGGATAGGCCATCGCACAGTAGAAATTGGCGAACTCGCAGTTCGCCTCCAGCGCTAGATTCAGCGTCTCCAGCATGGACTCGCGTGTGTCGTCGGGAAGGCCGAAGATATAGTTGCCGATGACGTTGATCCCTGCGGCCTGAACTTTGTGCACTGTTCTCAGGATGTCTTCACTGCCGAAGCGGCCCTTTTCCACGCCATCGCGGACGTGCTTCGATGCGGACTCGATCCCGAGCGCGAGCCAGCGAAATCCAGCGGCGCGGAGTTTTTCGAGGAATTCGTCTTTCACCGTGTCCACGCGGGCATAGGCCCAAATGTTCACGCGATCGCCAAGCCGGCGCTCGATGAGTTCGTTGCATACGCCGAGGACATGCGCTCGGTTGAGAACGAACATCTCATCGACGAACTTGATGTTGCGCACGCCGTACTGGGTGACGAGCTTTTCGATCTCCGCGCCGACTGTCTGCGGCGACCACATGCGATAAGACGGTTTGCCGAACGGTGCATTAATACAGCAGAACGTGCATTTGTACGGGCAGCCGAGCGACGTGTGGATCGACACGTAGGGCGAGCGTTCGCCGATATGCTCGAAGCAATGCCAGTTGTGCGCTCGGTATTTGTCCATTGGCAGCAAATCCCATGCGCCGCCGGGCATCTCGGTGTCGAGACCGTCGAGCAGTTCGCAAGGTATCGAGCGAAACGGAACGCCGCCGAGCCGATACCACAATCCCGGCACTTTGATAGGATCGCCGTTGGCCTTCAACGCTTGCAGAACACCGTAGATCGTCTGCGGTCCCTCGGCATCGCACACATAGTCGCAGGCTTCCTCGCGGAGGGTGCGCTCGGGTAGCGCAGCCGGATGTGTACCTGTCATGAGGATCTTCGCCTCCGGTAGCAGTCCTTTGATCGCCCGGCAGGTGTCGCCGGCGCAGGTCATGTTCTGCGTGCTGGCCGAAGGCTGAAAGCCGTACACGACCATAACGATCAGCACCGGGTCGAATGCGTCCCGGACGAGCTTGGCGACTTCCTGCGGGCCGTAATTGAGCGCAGGCGCGTCGATGATTGCGACCGAACATCTCTTATGGCGCAAATAGGTAGCAAACATCGCTGCGAGCGACGGAGGCTCGATGGCCGAGAACGCAGCGCCGAGGTTTTGATAGACCTCGGTGCGGCTGCCGGGATTCACCAGCAGCACGTCGATTGGTTTCTTTGATCCGATCATCACGATTGCCTCAAGGGAGTCGAGCAGAGCAGCAAACGCTCTATTGGAAACGACGGAAAATCTAATTCTATCAGACGCGTAGCTAGCACGAGAAGGGCACTATTTCCCCTGTTGCTCACCGTTTATTGGTAAGACGATGACCGGGCGTCGGCGCGGGTTGGAACTCTTGTCGGGGTTTGTTCCGCATCGCCGGGCGTCGGTGACGCAGTGTCGTCATATCAACCACCACTATCGCCCACACTGCGCATCGGCATCCAGCCGATTGCCTTCCCGCAGCTCGGCGTAGCACGCCTTCAGGCAGGCCTGCCACGACGGTAGTGTCACGCCGAAGCGCCGGAAGAGTTTTTCGTTGGATAGTCGCGAGTTCTTGGGGCGGCGCGCGGGCCGGGGATAATCGTTCGACGCAATCGGAACGACGCGAGTTTCTCGCGGCGCTCCCTCAAGGCGCGCGATTTCCAGAGCGAAGCCGTGCCACGAAGTGTGCCCCGCCGCGGTGACGTGATAAGTGCCAAGTGCGTCGTCGAGCGCTGTTGGGTTGCGCTGCCGCAGCAGCTCCGCCGTGGCGTTTGCGAGCGCACCGGCGGAGGTTGGCGCGCCGATCTGGTCCGAGACCACGCGCAACTCGTCTTTTTCCTTCAGCAGGCCCCGTATAGTCAGCAGGAAGTTTCTCCCGCGCGGCGCGTACACCCAGCTCGTGCGCAGTATCAGGTACCGTCCGCCGACATCGCTGATGGCTTGCTCCCCGGCGAGCTTGCTGCGGCCGTATACGTTGAGGGGGTTGGGCGGGTCCTTTTCGACATAGGGCATTTCCTTGGTGCCGTCGAAGACATAGTCGGTCGAGTAATGGATCAGGAGCGCTCCGGCGCGCTTTGCTCCCTCCGCGAGGAGACCCGGCGCTATCGCGTTGACCGCGAACGCCGTTTCAGGCTCGCTTTCGGCCTTATCCACGGCGGTATAGGCGGCGGCGTTGACGATGATATCGGGTTTGACCGAGCTGACCGCTGCGGCGATTTGATCCGGTTTGGCAAGATCGAGAATCGTTCGATCATATGCGGCCAACTCGCCGAGCGGCGCAAGCGCGCGCGCGAGCTCCCACCCGAGCTGCCCGTTCTTTCCCGTCAGCAGAATTTTCACGGAAATACTTCGGCGTCCCGGAGCCGAACCCCTGCGGCGTCTTTGGCAGACAGCGTGGGCGCGCCCGGGAGGGGCCAGTCGATATGGAGCTCCGGATCGTCCCAGAGAATGCAGCACTCGTGCTCCGGCGCGTAGAAGTCGGTCGTCTTGTAGAGCACTTCGGCGAATTCGCTCAGCACGCAGAACCCGTGCGCGAAACCTATCGGTACCCAGAGCAGCTGGTGCGATT
>WNGK01002711.1_pt1 | contig 20497 bp, 21 predicted proteins | sample 5400601 | NCBI WGS metagenome assembly WNGK01 (sample SAMN13153376, study PRJNA577476) | soil metagenome | isolation source: 60 cm soil or saprolite under Garry oak tree replicate 1 | place: USA:California | collected 2016-06-15
AAATTCTCTAAGAGCCGAGGCATAGGAATACTGATGGATGAAGCGCTCGAGCTGGAGGACGCCGAGTACTGGAGATACGCTCTGGCTAGTCTTCGCCCCGAACAAAAGGACGTGAACTTCACCTGGGAGGAATTCGAGCGGAAGGTCAATACTGAACTTAACGACGTGATCGGAAACTACGTGCACAGAACCCTGTCATTTGTCCAAACCCACTTCGGAGGAACAGTGCCCAATTACGACAAGTCGAACAAGGATTACGACAAAATATCAGGAGCCCTGGGGAAGGAAAGCGCAGCAATCGACGCCTCACTCCTCCAGTTCCGGTTAAGGGAAGCAGTTGACCACATTGTCAATCTAGCTAGGATGGGAAATAGGTTTCTGAACGAGACTGAGCCTTGGAAGCTCTACAAGCAATCAGAGAAAGAGGCAGGACAGATCATCGGCCTATCTGTTCAGATCGCAGGATCAATTGCAGTACTATTGCAACCGTTCCTCCCAGAAACATCCTCACGCATTCTCAAAGTGCTCGTGAAGAAAACGAAGCTGACCTGGAAGAGTGCTGGAACGTGCTTCATCAAGCCGGGCACAAGAATTCCCCCACTAGAGCCCTTATTCCACAAGGTGTCAGCCGGGGACCTGCGAGACAGGCTTGCGAAGATCCGGAGCATCGAAACCCCTGAAGTTGAAATTTGACCTCCACGTCCACACTGAGATTTCGAAGGACGCCTTCACCAAAGTGTCAGAGTTGGCCCAAGTCACACGTCGCAGAGGACTTGACGGCATAGCAATAACCGACCACAATTCTCTCTCTTCCAATTTTCCAAATGGAACCACAACCCTTCCCGGAATCGAAATCTCAAGCACTGATGGTCACGTAATTGGACTAGGACTTAACGACGCTGTACCACGAGGTCTCTCTGCGGAAGAGACGATCACAGATATTCATCGGAAAGGCGGGATAGCAATAATACCACATCCCTACGACCTGTTTCGGTCATCTGTGAGGCCAGACCGTCTTACTGTCCGTCCGGACGCGATTGAAGTCTTCAATGCATCCAGTTTCCTTCATTCGATTACCTGGAAGAAGGCGATGGAGTCAGCCCGGAGAGCAGGACTGCCCATGGTGGCAGGAAGCGATTCACACATACCGCAGACTATTGGATCAGCCTACACGATCGTTGAAAGCGCTACTCTGGAGCCGTACACTGTATTGAGTGCCATAAGAAATGGGTCCGTTACACCTGTTCCAGGAACGGTAAACATATCTCACAGAGTAAGGAAGCTCTTGCTTCGTTCAACCGACCGTCGCTAAGGTAGCTCCATCTGGAAGAGAGGAATATTGAAGCCTAAGATCGACTCTACCCCTCTTTCCCCGTATTCCACATCATAGAGATCTTCAATGAAATTCACGAACGTGCGTACGGCTGTTCCATAGTCAAAGCCGGTCAAGAGCAGATACGTCGACCTTGATTGCGAGCGGATGCTGGCGTGCAAGAAAGGCAATATTGCTCCTGCCGTCTTCGTAATTGGTAGGTTAGCAGAAGGCGCCCCAAGGGCCCGGATCACAGCTCCTTGAACGGTCTCTCCAGGGAGCAGTGTGGCAGAGCAGATGCATGCAATCGGTCCGAGGGACATTATCCTTAGGGCTTCAGGCATGAGTCCGGGGTCGAGTCCCGAGACTATGTCGGTCAGAACCTGTACCGCCTGGGTTGCCTTCTCATCCGCCTGGAGACTGTCAGAGCTTGTGATGTGATTGTTCAGTGCGTTGTCAATCACGATTGTGGAGTCGCACGAGTCAACCATGTGCTTTAGCCCTCGAAGTGCTATGAAGCGTCTTTCACGCTCGTGGATGAAAGGTATCGCTACAACTGAGATTACGGGGCGGACGGATGTTCTAGCATATTGTGCAATTGCCGGTGCAGCCTCGGTTGCTGTTTCTCCCCCAAGACCTGCTAACAGTATCGTACAGTCCGAACCTTCGACGAAGGGTTTGACTCTGTGAGCGGTAAGCTGGCGTGCTCTTCGATAGTCTATAGTTGGAAGACCTGAGGGTTGGTCCGAACCTGACCTTCCATCAAGAAAGACTTTGTTATCAGCGGGCGATTTGGAAAGCTGGCTTCGATCGGTGTTGACCGCTACGCAGTTTGAAGGACTAGCTCCTGCATCGATAGCCTGATTGAGCAGATGGTTTCCGGCCCCTCCTACTCCGACGATTGAAACCTTTGGCCCTGAAAAGCCTCTAGGAGAAACCAGTTCTTCCTCAGACAAGCTTAAGCCCATTCAAAGCATCAATAAAGTTCTAAAATTCATGGGTGATGTCAACATATTACAATTGTGATACAATTACGACCATCGGCTATCACCATATTTATTGTACATTTTGTGACGCTTAGCAAAAAAACACTATTCAGTGTTCATGCTAAGGACAAGCTTAGCAGGGACATGTTGGCCTCCCAATAGAAAGCGACGATGAGTTTGTGAACGGTTTGGCTAGGATTGGGTTCTGAAACTACGGATTCCGATCCCATCGCAGTTTGAGCGTTTTCGGATGAGATGCCTTGACATCATCAATTCTTCCTACTGATGTCGAATGAGGAGCCTCCCTGAGAGCCATCGGAGTAGACACTGCTTCTTTCGCGACTTCGATCAATGCGTCGACATAGGCGTCAAGATCATAGAGGCTCTCAGTCTCTGGCGTCTCCATCATCATCGCTTCGTCAACTACTAGCGGGAAGTAAATTGTCGGAGGGTGAACGCCCTTGTCAAGCAGACGCTTAGCCACGTCAAGGGCTCTGACACCTGTCGCTTCTCGAAGCTTGGTTGCGCTGAGTACAAATTCATGCTTCCTTCTTTTTCCGAATGGAAGTTCGAATGAGCCATCACGCATTAGACGACTCAGAACATAATTCGTGTTCAGGACTGCCGTCTCCCCGACATTTTCAAGACCTTCACGCCCCAGACTCACGATGTACGCGTATGCACGGACTAGCACGCCAACATTGCCGTGGAAGCCCCTTATCTTCCCAACTGTGTTGGGAACTCTGTAATCCAGGAAGAACCTGTTCCCGTCGTATCCGATGAGGGGAACCGGCAGGAAACGCTCGAGGCTTTTCGTTACTCCGACTGGCCCAGACCCTGGTCCCCCGCCACCATGTGGTGTTGCAAAAGTCTTGTGAAGATTCAGATGAGCGATATCAAACCCCATGTCTCCGGGACGAACCTTTCCTAGGATAGGATTGAAGTTGGCTCCGTCATAGTAGAGAAGGCCCCCGGCCTCGTGAACCGTCTCGGCGATATTGACTATCTCCTCCTCGAAGATTCCCAGTGTGTTAGGGTTCGTAATCATAAGTCCTGCCGTCTTGGGTCCTACTGCTGCTCGCAGCGCGTTCAAGTCGACCATTCCACGACTGTCCGATGGCACGACTACAACCCGGAATCCGGCCATCGCCGCGCTTGCCGGGTTCGTTCCATGAGAAGAGTCGGGCACGAGCATCTCTGTTCTGACATTTGATTCTCCCTTCGCATGATGATACGCCCTGACGATGAGTGTTCCTAGAAATTCTCCCTGTGCACCTGCAGCTGGCTGCAGGGACATTCTGCTCATGCCTGTGATCTCGCACAGCATTCTCTCAAGCCTGTAGAGAATTGCGAGGACTCCCTGAACAGTGGATTCCGGCTGTTCTGGATGCATCTTCTCTATCTTATGAGACTGAACAACAGCATCACAGATCTTGGGATTGTATTTCATCGTGCAACTCCCGAGCGGATAGATTCCAAGATCAGGCGAGTACACTTGTTGAGAGAGTCGTGTAAAGTGCCGTATGACTTCAGGTTCAGAAATCTCGGGAAGGCCGAGGAGAGAGGTCCTTCGCAATCCCTCGGGAATTATCCTCATCGGATCGACTTTCAGTGCCTTGCACTCCTCGTCGGTTGGAAGCGGCGGGAGATGTGCGATCCTGCCCCCGTAGGACCTCTCAATGATGAGTGGCTCATCCCACTTGGCCTGATGAAATCCCATTACATGACCTCCAAAGCTAGCTCCTTCGTCGCATCATTGAGTGCCGATACCAATTGGTCGATGGCATGTTTGCTGTTGAGCTCGCTGATACCTATCAGAATGCTTTCTCCAAGTTCTGGAAAGCTGTCAGCGAGGTTCTTTCCACATTGTATGCCTCTCCGTAGTAGACTGTCTTGCAATCTTCTTGCAGACGACCCGCCAGACCTAAGTGTTACAACGAAATCCTGGTAGTGTGCTCCTCGGAACCTTGGGACGACTAGTTTACTCTTTGTCTTGATCGTCTCGATGGCGTACTGGGTCTTTGTGAGGATCGTTCTGAACAGCTGATCGAACCCGGAAGGTCCTAACAAGGACATGTATGCTGCAGCACCAATTGCAAGTAGAGCTTCGTTGGTGCAAATGTTCGATGTCGCCTTTTCGCGGCGGATGTGTTGTTCCCTAGTTTGGAGAACCATGCTGAAAGCTCTGTTTTTGCCGTCAACGGTAGTTGTCATCCCTATCAGGCGTCCTGGCATTTGGCGGGTTAGTGCTTCGCCCTTGCATCCAATTATTCCCAAGGAAGGTCCGCCGTAGTTCATCTCGGTGGCCATAGACTGGCCTTCAGCGACCACGATGTCTGCACCGTATTCTCCTGGGGGCTTTATTCCGCCCAGAGACACGGGATCGAATCCGACTATTGCCAGGGCACCCTTTGAATGGCAAAGGGATGGAATGTCGGGGATTTTTCGATCGAGTATGCCGAAGAAAGAGGGAATCTCCGCATAGACCGCGCTCGTGTCAGAATCTAGCTTGCCTTGGATGTCGCTAAGGTCTACCCCTCCTGTCTCAGCGTCATAGGCATACTGTTCTACTCGGATGCCGATTGGTTCTGTGTAGTTCCGGATTACAGACAGCTTGTCTGGATGGAGGCAAGACGGAACTAGTAATTTCCTCTTTCCGTTGGCCCTGGCCCCCATGCGAGCCGCCTCCCCTATCGCACTGGGCCAGTCATATAGGGAGGAATTCACAACATCTACTCCAGCCAAATCCGCCATTAGGGATTGGAATTCGAATAGTCCTTGCAGCAGGCCTTGAGAGATCTCAGCCTGATATGGCGTGTACGAGGTCTGGAACTCTGTCCGGGAGATGATTGCCTTTACTGCTGCAGGAATATAGTGATTGTAGACGCCGGCCCCAAGGAAGACAGAGTCGTCTGCTGCTGACCGGTTCTGGGAGAGAAGAGATTCGACATGGGCCTTGACTTCATGCTCTGATGAGAAGCCCTCAATCGCTAGCGGCTTGTTAACTCGAATGCTTCGGGGAATATCGGCGTAGAGCTCTTCCACCGATTTGGCCCCGATTTCCGCTAGCATTCTGGCCCTGATGCTATCTGTCGCATTGGGCAGATACGGATGGGCCTTGGTCGTCAACTCGCGTCTTTCGGGGTCGGGAACCGCAATACTGATAATCCTTCGCCCAATGCTGGACCTTTTTTATAGACGAACAAACAGACGCCGCCTCCTGTGAGCGTCGTGCTGACGGGGGATACAACACTAGCCCTGCTCACGGCTCTTCTGGCGTTTCCTCTCACGCTAGCACTGACACGTTTCTTCATGTCCTACAACCTCAGCAAGGGAATATCTGGTGTGGATGTTCACAAGGTCGATAAACCTAGAATTCCCGAAATGTGTGGTGCATCAATCCCGATAGTACTTGTGGCGCTCGCGCTGGTCGAGAGCATGGTCCAGCCTGAACATTTGCTACCATTAGTCGCCTTTGCATCTGTCGTCGGCGCTACTGCGCTTGTGGGAGCATTGGATGATAGAGTTAGCATGAGAGGCCGATACAAGCCCGCTTTGGCGTTGCTTTGTGGCCTTCCGATCGTCATTTTGGGGCTTTTCAATCCCGGGATGGTCTACAATTCCACCCTTAGAGTTCCGTTGTTCGGAGGTTTCCACCTTCCGCTCATCTATCCGATTGCCATCCTAATTGCGATATCTGTCACGACTAACACGACGAACATGTTGGACCCTCTGAACGGAACGATGGCCGGTGGGGTGGCGATCATCTGCAGTGGAATTGTTATTGGGCTTCTAGTATCCGGCAGCGACACGCTACCGCTCTTCCTCGCGACAAGCCTACTCTTTGCCTGTCTAGGGTTTTTCTACTTTAACAAGTATCCATCCCGAGCATTTTCGGGGAACGTCGGACAGTTGGCGATTGGAGGCGCTCTCGGGAGCATGGCAATTCTTGGCAGAATAGAAATCGCGACCATTGTGGCGATGTTTCCTCACATACAAAACTCGTTCTTCTTCCTCTCGAGAATCAAAAAATTCGCCGAGCACAAAGAGATTACAGCGAAACCGACGAGCCTTCAACCGGATGGAAAGCTGGCGTCAACGAGTAATCCTGAGGCTCCCCTTACGCTTGTCCGCACAATGCTGGTTGGAAGACCGGCATCTGAAAAGGATGTCGTGTCAAGCGTTTTCGCGCTCTTCTTATTTTCTTCAGTTCTAGCGCTCATTACAATTATGCTGACAAGGTGAGTACCAATGAATAAGAGAGTTGTAGGAATCCAAGTCCTAATCTTCTCCATTCAATGGGCCTTGATGGTCATCGGTTTTAGATTGCTCGCCATAAATTTGGCCCCAACCCAACTGATTCCTAGCGATGTGCCATTTGAGCGCATCATTGACTCGATTGTAAAAGCTGGAATAGCTCTCGTCATGTCAGCCTTCTGGCTGTACGTGTGGGATCGACAGGTAAGGATTCTAATCTACAGAAGAGAAAGATAGCCAGCGCACACCTTCAGGTAAAGGGAACGGCCCTCCAATGATCATCTTCGACCACTGTAATGCCCATATCAGTGTTTTTTGTGAACCAAAGGTTGGCCGGGAAAGCATTTGTCGGCCTGCATGTCGGGATCTCCTCCCCTAGGCACAGCCTACCAGCCAGCCAGGCGAAGTTCAGCTCTGGCCGCGCTAGTTTGAGGCTCGCCAGAGTCAGGTAATGAACGTTAGTGGTAAACCTGCAGTTAATCTCTGTGGGGAGCGGTTGTCCTTTCTCATCCTCCTTAAGGTCGACGCAAAAGACTCCGCGTGGTTTCTGGGAGACTGCCTGAACGGCTTTAAGCGCAGTGTCGTTGATTTTTTCGGAATGGACGACCCTGTTGAGTTTTGACGTTCCCCCCGTGCCGACGAGGCGATTTCCCACCCAACTCAGTCGTTCGCGAACCATCGAGGTTACAAGTTTGCCTTCATTCCATAATGACATGAAGCAGAAATCTCTTCCCGGGAGATAGTCCTCAGCGATGAAGTCAGTGTTGAAACCTTGTGCCCAGTGAAACATTGCCCAGTAATAGGCTTCTTTCTTTGACCTTGCCAGGCAACTCATGAGACCACCCGCTCCCTGCCTTGCTCTGAGCCATCGTGGAAAAGTGAGCTCTCCGAGCTCCCGCAGTAGGGATTTCTCTGGAGGTCGTAGCACAACGGGCTGCCCTCTGAGCCCTTTGTTGTGCCAAACTGAAAGAGCCTGAAACTTGTCAAGGCAAGTATCAACTGCGGCCTCATCGGGTAGAAAGATGGCGGCGGTCAACATTTGTCTATCTCTGGAGACTCTTCCGACCTCCGTGTCCGGTTGAGGGAAGAGTGCTTGAATCTTCCTTCTTGCTACGATCTTGTTCAGAATCCGAGTGTATCTTGGACTCTTGGCGGTCGGGATGATGTAGGCGGCGTCAAGCCATCTATTGAGCTCGAGGCTGGTCCTCTCCGTGTCCGTTCCAGTTATGTCGAGGTTCTTGCCGTCCGGGCTAACCCTGAGGCTCCAGCAAACATTGTTACCCGCGCTACCTCCGGCACCGGTCACCAGCAGGCTTCTCAGAGTACGAAAACCCAAAATTGAAAGCATCCAAGGGGTAGATAAGCAGCAATTCTTCCGAACTTCACTCTACTAGCTTGCGGCGCCGGGTGCTCAAGAAGGAATAATTCGGTTGAATGACCTGTCGGGAAGCAGAATAAATAAGTAGGGACTGTTCCAAAGCGAACCAATCTGATAAGCCAAGGACACATGATGGACCGAACCCATGAGATTCCATTACCTCTTAGCTTTCTTGCTGGTCTTCATAGTGGTTCAGATTCCGCCGTTCGCTGCAGCAGCTTCAGCGTGTTCCACTAGTACATGCACCGTTCAGGTTGTCAGGACAATCACTACTAATGACTGGGGAACCACGTTCCTCAACGACTCCGTGCTGATCAATGCTGCAGCATCCGTGTCATCCCTAACCCTAGGAGTACCCGCTTCGATAGGCGCGAATATTCATTTGATTTCCGCCGAAGATGGATCAGGCAAGACGATACAAGTTAGCCCTCTTCCAACTAACCAGACTGGAAAGTATCAGCCCTATCAATTTGCATTCCCTTCATCCATAACCGGCAATTACAATTTCACCGTCAGATCCGTCCTTAGCGACCTCGTTAGTTTCGACTCATCGGTTAGCAAGTACACCTTTTCCTTCAGCGCATTTCCAGTTGCCGATAACACCTCGGGCAAGCTGGTTGCAAACGTGACTGTGCTAACTCGCGATTGGCCCACTCCAGCAACAACCCCAGGAAACGCAACGACGAGTGGAGGCAGACTCTTGATGCCTTCATCTGGCACTGTTCCAATAACCCCATTCAACGCTACTGTATGGCAGATGACCTTCTCCGCGGCAGGAACGAGCCAGAATATGTTTGACGTGATTGCCGCGAGAACCGTAAGGGTGTTAGGCGCTGGAAGCCTTCAGATTTCAGACACCTACAATCTGACCAATAGGGGAAGAGACTCACCAAATGTTGTGTTCAACCTCCCTGCGGGGGCCACCGCGATCGCCTGCAATGATCTCATAAGTCAACTTGATCCATCTAATTGCCTCACGGGTCCCCCCGTGGCCGATGGCACAGTACCCGTGACATTCTCTCCCAGATTTTCAACCATCAAGAGTGGGGGGGCAGCGGTCGCAATTCTTCAGTACTCACTCTCAGGAGGCGCGTATGTCTCCTCTACTGGCCTCGGGAAGTTTACCCTCACATTCCAGCTCCTCAATAATGTGAAGTTCGTTTCATCAAACCTACAGACAAAGATCATTTTCCCATCCGGCGGGAGGGTCGGAGCCATCTCCGGTCAGACCCCTGAAATCTCAGGGAACCAAGTCTTGCTGGAAACAGGAAAACTTACTCCCTACTCAAGCCTTGGGTTCACAATGACATACGAGCTGGATCCTTTCTGGTCCAGCCTAGCGCCCCTCAGCTGGGTCACCCTGATAGTTGGGGGCATAGCCACCGGCGCCTTGGTGTTATCTTCAGGGTCGCAGACAGGAACAACAGGATACACTCCCGTCCAGCTGATAGGCCGATTCGTCGAGCTGTATGATGAGAAATCATCACTTCGACTAGAGGAAGACAAGCTGGACGAAGACGTTGGAAGAGGGGCGGTGGCAAAGTACGATTACAAACGAAGGAGACGAGTCATGGATCTAAGACTAGTCGAGCTCGATAAGCTCCTAAACCCTCTCCAGGAGGAGCTATCCAGCTCGCAGTCGAGATACGGTGAGATGATCAAGAGAATGGCACGAGCAGAGGCGGAACTGCAACAGGTCAAAACCAGTCTTGCCGACCTTAAGAGCCAAAACCGCGCAGGCAGAATATCAAGAGAGCTCTATGAACAACTCTCAAACGATCTCTTCAAGAGAAGAGCACGCGCTCAGCAGACCATAGATAACATAGTGATCGGCCTTAGAGAAGAGGCCCGATAAGTCGTCCCGTTAACTGGTCTCCAATTGAGAATCCGGTTTGAGGAATATCCTAAGTGGCTCTCGACAGAACTGGATAAACTAGTAAAGCCCACAACTGTCAAGGGACGGAGGCTTATCGACGAATCAATCCGGGCCCTCGATGAAGGGAGGGATTTCTTTGACAGGCTATCCAGAAAAGGCGACAAGGACATGGCAGGAAAAAAAGACCCGGTTTCCTACAAGGCAGCCCGATTGGTCGGTCACTCGGCACGAGAAGCCCAACAGATGCTCGCCAAGGCTCAACCGCCCAATGAAGTAACGTGGGAAAGTCTGAAGGCATTCAAGGATCAACTCTCCAGTCTCTCAAAGACTCTTCGCGAGACCCGCGCGAAGACTGTAGCCCAACTCTCGGGCTTCTATCTACTAGACATGCGTTCCTTTGGCGGAATCAACGATCGCATTCTTAAACAAAGTGAGAGAATAACTCACTTTCTAGAGGGCGAGGGAAGCTCACTACAAAAAGCACGCACCCTAACAAGCTCCTTGACCGAAGCAGAAGCTGTGAGCCACGAGATATCGGAACAGGTTCACGAAGCCGGCGAACTTGCGAGACAAAGAGAGAGCATGAAAGCTGCCTCGGCGACGCTCGCTTCAAACTTAGACAAAATCGAAAACGACCCTTTGGTAAAGGAATTGCTTTCAACAGAGAAGAGCCTCAGAAATGAGAGTCGTCAATTCAAGACAGAGCAGCTCGCCCACCTGAAGAGACCACTACGAAGGCTGGGGGAGCTCTCAGAGAGAGGGGAAGTCCCCATGGGCCCGGACGCGAGGGACGCGTTGAGACACTACATTGTGACTCCGTATCGCAGCTTTCTCTCAGAGAGAACAGGGTCATATTTTGTGAGCATTATCGAAAGTCTTAGAGGCGCAACTGTCTCCGGTAAGATGGGCCTTAAGCCAAGAAAAGCCGCAAGGGTCCTCGCCCAACTCGATCAACTCACTTCTAGAAACGAAGCCTTGAGAATACAGACGGACGGAAGAGTGCTTCTTTCGAGACGCAAACAGTTGTTTCAGAACCCGAATTGCAGGTCACTCTACGAATCACGGAAAGAACTAATCGATCAGATAGGGAAGGCGAAGAAGGCAATTGAGGATGTCATTGAAAAAGAACGAGCGTTGGATGCTAGGTCCAAGCTTCTCCTCTCAAGATTAGATGAAATCCTGGACTTGTTGGGAAGTAAGACTCGTCAGTACACGGGACAAGATGTTCAGCTCGAGAAGCCTCTCGAAATTACTCAAAACTCTGATTGAGCGGGGGCTAGACATTATCCTATCTTAGCTAGAAAGAGCAGTTCTAGAACTGGATGCCCGAACAAGAGCTTTAAGGGACATTGAAACTCCGAACGCTCCGGCGTACGAATTGGTGCAATATCATCCAAAAGGAGAGATGAAGCGACATGTTAGGGCATTCATCAGCGTGGCCACAGCCCTTGGGAAGGAATCCGCTGTAGCCGATGCGCTATGGAACCTTGAAGAAGTCAAGGAAGTCCACATAATTCCAGGGAGGCAGGATATTCTTGCCATAGTCGAAGTAGGTCGACACCTGCTAGAACCAGACTCTCAGAGCATCTATTGGTTCATCCTGGACAAACTAAAAGGTATTCCAAGTATCGTCGATACTGAGACGCTTGTCCCGATAATGTCCATGTCGAAGTGGTCAAGCTAGGCTGCGACTCGTTCCAACCAGTCGGCAAGAAAGTACAATCCCTAGACCAGACGCCTCTTTCCAAGAACGTAACTTGAGAAGCAGTCCACGGGCTCTCCCGAGCCTTCGACCCTTTGGGATCGAGAAGTGTTTAACTTCTGACGAGCCTGTTCGAGAATAGGGAATCTTAGATGCAGAAAGCGGTTTCTGTGAAAGAGAGCCAAATTACTCTGCCATTAGACGAACTCCCTAGCTCTTGGTACAACATCACACCCGACCTTCCAACCCAACTGCCGCCACCCCGTGACCCCGAGGTAGGACCCTCCCGACTCGAATTCCTATCGAAAGTACTCTTGAAGCATTGTCTTCAACAAGAGACGTCGACCGATCGATGGATAACCATTCCTGAGCCAGTTCTCGAACTGTACAAGCAGGCCGGGCGGCCGCGACCGCTATACCGCGCGAGGAGGCTAGAACGCTATCTGAAGACTCCGGCCAAGTTGTACTACAAGAGGGAAGATCTCTCTCCAACGGGATCTCACAAGGTGAATACTGCACTTGCACAGGCGTACTACGCCGCTGAGGAAGGGCGCAAAGGAGTGTCGACGGAAACTGGGGCAGGACAGTGGGGAACCGCCCTAGCATACGCCGCTAGCCTTCAAGGATTGGAATGCGTCATCTTCTGGGTGCGCTCAGTCTACGATTGGAAACAAGACAGGCGAACTCTAATGCAGCTCTATGGAGGAAAGGTTTTCGCGTCACCAAGTAAGGAAACGCAAGTTGGTCGAAAACTCCTCAAGAACAACACTGAACAGTCAGGCTCGTTGGGAATTGCTGTTTCCGAGGGGCTGGAATATGCTGAGAACCACCCAGGGTTTGCATACTGTCTCGGAAGCGTGCTTAACCACGTTCTCATTCATCAATCGATCATTGGACTCGAGACCATGAAACAGTTTGACGCCATTGACAGAAACCCTGATATCATGATCGGATGCCTCGGCGGTGGAAGCAATTTCGGAGGGTTCATGCTGCCTTTCGCTGGCGAAGTACTTAGGGGCAAACGGGATTGCACATTTGTCGCCGCCCAATCATCATCGGCACCCAATCTCGTGAGGGGAAGCTATGAGTACGACTTTGGGGACCACGCGGAAAAAACACCCCTTCTAAAGATGTACACGCTCGGACACAAGACCAGCATGACTCCAATCAAGGCCGATGGCCTACGATACCACGCCGCGGCACCGTTCATAAGCTACCTCAGATCAAGGGGTCTTGTTAGGGCGATTGAATATCCTCAGGACGAACTTGCTGTCTTTCAGGCAGCCAAAACTTTCGTTCAGGTGGAAGGCTTCCTTCCCGCCCCCGAATCATCATACGCCATAAGAGCTGCCGTAGACGAAGCCATCGAATGCAAACGCAAAAATGAAGAAAAAGTCATCGCGTTCAACATATCCGGCCATGGGTTTCTAGACCTTCCGGCATACCGTGACAAGCTATCCTTGTAGCATACGGATACAGAATTCGTTCATTCCAAGGTCTCATCTGGCCCTACCGCACGAATAACGAATTCAGTGGAGATGCATTTCTTCATCTGGGCGAGGACCCTCCGTGCAGGTCAGTCCACATCATCAGCGAATCAATAACACCATCCGGTGCTAAGGAAACGCGCAAATCAGTGACTAAAAGCTGCTTATTGAACTAACGCGCCACAACACTCTCCAAAGTCTTACTTAGCAAACTCGTTTCAAGCATGAGTGATTGAGTATGGGTCAAAATCCCAATTTCGAGGCGCCGTCATGGGACGATATCTACTCAATGATGTTGAGATTAGCAAGGAGGGTAAGAGAGTCGCGCTTCGAACCCGAAGTCATAGTCGGTGTCTCAAGAGGAGGATGGCCACCTGCGCGAATCATGAGCGACCTTCTAGAGAATCAGAACCTGGCGAACATGAAGGTGGTTTTCTATCGAGACATTGGTCTGAGAAATAAGAGACCAGTGATAACTCAACCAGTAAGCTCCAGAGTCAAAGGGAAGCGCGTCCTAGTGGTAGATGACGTTTCGGATACTGGTCACAGTCTGAAGGTCGTTTTTGCACACCTCAGAGCAAAAGGTGCGGGAAAAGTGAAGGTTTGCACACTCTATCTGAAACCGGGAAGTGTCTTTACCCCCCACTTTTACGCAAGAAAAACCTCGAAGTGGATTATCTTCCCATGGGAAAGACTAGAATCTATACGCTTGCTATCAAAAAAGCTCGGCGACAGACCGGTTCATGTAGCGCGAATCGTCAGAGAATTGAGAGATAGCGGGGTAAATCCCACTCTGATAAGGCGCTTGGTTGTGCTAGGCTCTGATTCGACACGACATTGAGGGTCATAGCCTTGCAATTCAAGGATTCGCCCGTCTCAGGGTCACCGACCCCGATGCATTGTTGCGTGAGCTTAGAGCTCAGTTTCCAACGTTGGAGATACAGCTTTTCCGGGCGGATCGGATTGCCGGACCTGAGCATATCATCTTTGCTGCGGTCGCAGCGATAAGTGCGTTCCGACATCACCGCCAGCGCTCACACACTTTTGCTGTCGAACTATTACTGTATGCATCGTGTCAACGCCAAATCTTGAAGGCAATACAACTTCTCGGTTTCACATCCAGTACTCATGAGGCTGTATTAGCCGCTGTCACCAGCAATGCTTTGTCGCCTAAGCTCGAACAGAGAATGGAGAAAACGCTCAAAGCCAGGAAGGACGATAATGTTATCGAGATCGCGTCCAAGGATAAGATTTCAGAGCTTATGAAAGTCTACGACATATCTAGGAAGTCAATGTCGTCGGCGCAACTACCGGGCGAAGCCGAGACCTCCGTCCTGAAACGGTTGATCATCGAGCGTTCTGCCCTGTTGGCGGTTGAGAAGCAGTAAGGCGCTTCTCCTTCTCGACGCCCAGTATGCCACCAGGTTCGATGATTGAAACACCTGCCAAATCTCCTATGATCTCTATCATCACAATCTTGCCGGGGTTCTGCAACTCTACTTTTCTCGGGACCTTCGAGGCGACAGCGTCTATGATCTCCTTCGAAGGAATGGCGTTCCTTCGCTTTTCGACCGACACACGAAAGGTCTCATCTTCCCGAATCCTTGACACTTGTCCGGCTGCTGCTGCGACTATCTCACTGATGTTGCATGCAACTACGGCTCTCACGGGTTTCACTTTGAGAACATATCTGAACTTCCATGGACAATCTCTGAGCGAGGTACGAAGTTCATTCACCACACGTGTCGGTTCAAGTGCCGTCTTCGCAACTGTGAGTCCGCTAACAATAGTACAATCTGTTCGAGCACTCTTGTCCCCTAATTCCCTTAGCAGATATTGAAGCTCAGAGTTCGCGTCGCTCTCTTCTCCTCTGCTGCTTGAAACGAGGAGATTGAAGTCTCTGAGAAGCCCAACCGTCGCTTTAGGCCGATACTCTCGTGAGATGTCTGATGGCACTCTGAATCCTCTCCTCTGTGATTGACTTTTCTCTCGGAACGGAGAGAATCCCATTATCTATACTTACTACGGTAGACTCGATCCCCGAACCGGTTTGCTCATCGTCCAGAACAATGTCTACGTCCTTACCAAGTTCTTTTGTCACGTCTCTAGCGAGTGTGAGAGAAGGATTACTGGTTAGGTTCGCGCTCGTTCCCACAAGTGCTCCCCCGCAGGCCCTGACAAGCTTGATTGCGACTTGGTGACGTGGAATCCGAAGCCCCACTTTGCCCGATGGGCCTGTCACAAGATTCGGGAGCCGGATTCTAGAATGGACCACGATTGTTAATGGACCGGGCCAGAACAGCGACGCGAGCTGGAAAGCAAGAGGGTCAAACCTACCCACCTCTGCAGCTCGTCCGATTGAGTCAACCAGAACCGGCAATTGTCCAATTTGCCTTTTCTTGGCACGTACAAGTTTCCGAATTGCCTGGGAATTGAGCGGGTCGCAGCCGAGACCATAAACGGTGTCCGTGGGATAGGCCACAACCCCACCATCGACTACCAAGGACGCAGCCTTGCTGAGCGTCTCTGCTCCGAATCCTACGACCCGCTTCATTTTGTGATCTGACTTCGTTCGAAGTTTATATTCTGTTCAAATTCCGAAACACCTCGACGACCTTGTCGACGCCGACGGTAGTAGTCCATGGCGGAGCCGGAATGTGGCCAAAAGCTAGGCGGCCAAAGGGCTTGAATGGGGTTAGGAGAGCTGCGGTCATTGGAGCGGAGACTATTCACCATGGTGGCTCAGCGGTCGACGCGGTAGAAGCAGCAGTAGTCTCCATGGAAGATAATCCGGTGTTTAACGCCGGCACTGGATCGACTTTGAACCTCCTAGGTGAAGTTGAGATGGATGCCGCAATCGTGGACGGGACCAGTTTTGAGACGGGCGGAGTTGCGCTTGTGAGAGGTGTTAGTAATCCCATCCGTCTAGCGAGACTGGTAATGGAAAAGACAGACCATGCATTGATTGCTGGATATGGGGCTGAGCGAATAGCCTCGCTTTTTCGCCTACCGACAACAGATGTTTTGGTGGCGAATCGCGTCATGGCATGGAAGAAGGCTCTACGAAGAGTCGAACGAGCAAGAATTGGACTCACAAGAAATTCCAAATTAGCCAAATCCGCGTTTCCATTGGAAGTTGGAGACACTGTAGGAGCACTTGCTTTGGATTCGCGTGGAAATATTGCCGCAGCCTGTTCCACGGGAGGAGTACTGCTCAAGCTACCTGGGAGAATCGGAGATTCCGCGATTGTGGGCTCGGGACTTTACGCAGATTCAAGACTGGGAGCGGCAACCGCGACGGGAATTGGGGAACTCGCCATAAGGTCGGTCTTGTCGAAGGCGGCAGTTGATTTGATGAAAGAATCTAGCGCACGCGAAGCCGGTATTATGTCGGTGAGGAAAACGGTTCAGAATATTGGAAGAGGAATCGGGCTCCTGACTTTGGATAAGAAAGGGGAATTTGGGGCGGCACATGATACACCCCATCTGTGCTGGGCCTCCGCAATCAAAGGAGATTCAGTTGCCCATATCGCGGGAACGCACGTTAAAGGCGCAAGGCTGGGAAGGCTTTTAAGAAGGTAAAATTCGCCGCTGGTCTCGTTTTCAGGGAATTTGTAGAATGTTGCCCATCACCAAACGGGAGGAATCGGGTGACGATGAGGACTGGGGTGGAGATGATGAATGGGGAGAAGACGATGAATGGGGAGAAGACAACGGCGCCGAAGATAACTAGTTTCAGCTAGCCATTTCTAGTTGCACTCCTGGACTTGAGGTCCTGTTTCTACTGTCATCACAGGAGAGTAACATGAATTCTATCTCAATCCTCACCACCCAGAGTCTAACAACCGAAAGTTAGATGTGAAAAGATGCGGATTCCAAAAGGAACACTTAGGATTGCGGCGCTGACAGCACTAACGCTCATGATTCTTACCACCTTCTTACCGAGATATGCGTCTGCGGATACTGTCCAAGGTACCGACTTTCAGCAACAAAGCTTCACCAAGGTTGTGGACTGGTGCACATACGTTCGACAAATCGCTGCTGCAAACAACGTGCCGGCTGGCTCCTGTTCTACCGGGCATGTCTACATCTACGCGAATTACATCAATGTCGGTGGTTTCCAACTGCTCTACACAGGACTGGTGAACGCAACAAATCCTAACACTGGGAACTTCGTCACCATACCGCTCCAAACCTTCTTCGAGCACTACAAGACCCCCGGCGGAAAGGATGCCATAACTGCATCGTCATTCCTTTCACTGGTCGCATTCACGGAGAATAGCTCGACTATCTATCCCAACTCGCCGGATCGCAATGACACCATATATGCGTCCTTCAGCTTAGGCGGAAACCTGACAGCATTCGGAGGCCACCCGCAACCGTCCTACGTTGCATCTAGCCAAGTCATACCATTAACGTCGCCGGCTCCAAATCAGTGGACTTGGGGCCTAAAGTACACAAATCTCAACGCAGTATGGTGGAGGATTGGTGTTGACCCGATTTACCCCTTCTGGGATTCCATTACTCCGAAAGGGGTTGCCCAATACGACGAACTAACCTTCAACTATGCACTTACAATAGATCCTACAGCTAAGACGGCCCAACTCACTTCCAGCTATACAATTGGCAAAGTTACAAACATCTGGATGGTCTCTCCACTACCAGTGCGTCACTACAATTCCACCGGCACCTATGACATCAACGGAGCCCGACTACCGGGACCAGCTGGCCAGGTGACCGTTTACGACTTTCTGCAATCGGGAGGTTACAAGCTGTCAATAGTGCTCGCCAACAAGACAATTCTCGCTAGCCACACGGTCTCCGACAAAACGAACTCGAACACTTCGGTAGACGATAGTGATGCCAACGCTACTCGCACAGCAGTAACCACGACGAGTTCTGATGACGGCGAACCGGTTTTCAAGGCAGACTTCAGCACCAAACCCTCGTACCAACTTTACGATCCCTCGGACGCAAATCCTCAAACCTACAATGTGGCAGTAAGGTCGGTGCGTCGGGCCGGCTGGGGGGGAAACCCGGTCTTTGCTGTTCAAAATGCTTTCATGGGCTTCCTGCCATTATTCGTTGCACATGTAGATTATCCACTCTTCCAACAGGTGCGCGCTGGCATGGCAAGCTTTGCGTCATCTGATTATCTCTATACCATCTCCTACCCACAATGGGGAGGAACAAGGATTGTCAACGACCCAAGCTTCACAGCTTTCTATCAGCCAACTGGAAACGCTGGCCTCCTGACGGCCATATTCATCGCTGTAGCTGTCGCTGCTGGGATAGGAGGGGTCTTCGCCTTCTTACTTCGCAGGAAGAAAACCACGAATTTGGGAATGGCAGGAACAGTGGGCAACGTTCCCCAAGGACCGGCACCTCCGAGCCCGTCAGACCCATCGATGCCGGGTCGCTAAAACACCCAAAGCACTCTCACTCTTCGCTTATGGTTGAACCGTATCCTCTCTAGCCGTTACTAAGAGTCAAAACTCTCAGAAGCGCAAACAGACACCGTGTAATGTGATTCATTGCACCCCGAATTTCATTGCAAGGGTCCTTCGACGCGAATCGTTCAATGCGTCTATGACCTGCGATGAACTTCAATTCATCTCCCGAGAATATGCCGGTCCAAAGAGACCCATGCGAATACCCAGTTCCACCATTCGATGCGCATCAGTACCACCAAACGTTAATATTATCTAAAGTGGATAAGAGCGACGAATCCCAGAAGAGCTGGATCGAGCCGTTTAACATGGGTTCAGCCCTCTAAGGTTCGAATCCTATTAGAAACGAGATAGACAAAATGGAACTGTCAGACGAGCCCAAGTCGTGGGTAGAGGAAGCGAGAAACCGCGTAAAGCGAATAGCTGACTTGGACCCAAAGGACAGGCTTGATATCGTCTACGGCATTGGCCTCTGCTGTTCTACTCTTGCGAAAAGCATGCAAGGCTGGATGCAGTGGATTGGAAACCTATCCTTGAAAGATTTCGACCAAACTGAGCTGGATGAGATCTTTGGAATCATCAAGAAAGCCACAGTTCAATTGATGGAATTGGACATTGACAAGACTGAAAAATATGAACAGTCACACGGGTTGAGACAGAAACCAACGCGAGAGAACCGCCTAGTAAGCTAGGTACAGCTCATCACCAATACGCTCAGTCAGGAAGAACCGTTCAAAATAAGCCCCTTTGCTAGCTAGCCCGACGAGAACATTCATACATAAGAAGAGTTCAGGTGTAAATCCTGCCACGGAAATCCATTGTAACCATCGCCGAGTTCAGCATCCACCCCATCGGGTCTGGGACCAGTGTTAGTAGAGAGGTAAAGGCGGCCATAAGGTCAATCTCGAAGATTGACGGACTAAAGTTCCAAATTACGCCCATGGCGACGGTTCTCGAATCGACTGATCTGAGGAAAATTCTGAAAGCCGTGGAGGTCTCTCACAAGGCCCTTCGGAGACTCGGCTCAAAACGGATCTCCTCCAGTCTCAGAATTGACCAGCGCTTGGACAAACCGAGATCAATGCGGGACAAAGTACGAAGTGTGATTGGGTAGCGATCTGCTATTCTAGCCGTTTGAATAAGCTCTGCATAAAGTGGATAGGAATCGGTTTTCCCGTTTTGCCCGTCTCGTAGTACACCTTGCAAGTGTCGCACTTCCACACTTCCATATCCCTGATCTGGGCCGGAGCGCCAGCCTCGAAGTCTTCCTGGATTATGTAGCGGCCTTCAAAATCAAGCTGAAGATCGCACCTTGGACATTTCAACCTTCAAGTACCTATTGGCCATACTCTTCAAGGATAAAGCGATCCGCGTCGATCGCAGCCTTACAGCCGTCAGCAGCAGCAGTCACCGCTTGTCTGTATCGATGGTCCCTGACATCTCCCGCCGCGAACACTCCACGAACATTGGTTTCGGTCTCGTTCCTAGTCACAACGTATCCTTTGGCGTCGAGTTCTAGCTTGCCTTTGAAAATGGAAGTGTTCGGGTCATACCCTATGGCTACAAAAACGCCGTCCGTCTGAACGACTGATGTGTTTCCAGTCTGCAAGTTCTGAATCTTAACCCCCGTAACCTTGTTGTCCCCTAAGACATCGTCAATTGTTGAATCCCAGATGATAGAGATTCTCGGGTTTTTCACGGCACGGTCCTGCAGTATCTGGCTGGCTCTCAGTTTGTCCCGTCTATGGATAACCGTAACCTTGCGAACTATGTTCGCTAGGAAGTTTGCCTCCTCCATAGCTGTGTCACCGCCCCCCACAACAACGACTTCTTTTTCCCGGAAGAAGAATCCATCGCATGTCGCGCAACTCGATACGCCCCTTCCTCGCAGCCGCGTTTCGGACGGTAGGCCTAGCCATTTCGCCGAAGCGCCCGTAGCGACTATCACCGTCCTACTTTCATGAATCGCACCCCCAACCTTGACCTTGAAAGGTCTAGCTATGAAATCCACTTCAGCTGCATCGTCGAACACTACGTCTGGGCCGAATC
>WNGK01002349.1_pt1 | contig 20490 bp, 17 predicted proteins | sample 5400601 | NCBI WGS metagenome assembly WNGK01 (sample SAMN13153376, study PRJNA577476) | soil metagenome | isolation source: 60 cm soil or saprolite under Garry oak tree replicate 1 | place: USA:California | collected 2016-06-15
GCTCGACGGGCACCGCCTCCTGGGGGTGGGCGATCGTCGATGGCGCGCAGAAGCTGCGCACACGGCTGCGCGACGAGTTTGGGGGCGTGGTGCCCGCCGCGGGGTTAGAGGCGGACGGCGCCTTCAACGGGAACCCCGAGGCGCAGCAGTTCTCGATGCACGCCTTCGGTGCCCAGTTTGCCGAGGTGCGCATCAACGAAGACACCGGCGAGGTGCGCGTCCCGCGGCTGCTCGGCGTCTTCGCCGCCGGACACATCGTCAACCCGAAGACCGCCCGCTCGCAGTTCCTGGGGGGGATGACGTGGGGGCTGTCGATGGCGCTGCACGAGGAAAGCGTGCTGGACCCGCGCTTTGGCGATTACGTCAACCACGACTTCGCTGAGTACCACATCGCCACCAACGCCGACGTCGGGGAGATCGACGTGAGTTGGATCGAGGAGGCCGACCCCCACGTCAACCCAATGGGAGTGAAGGGGATCGGGGAACTGGGCATCGTCGGCACCGCCGCTGCCATCGCCAACGCCATCTATCACGCCACCGGCATCCGCGTCCGCGATCTGCCGATCACGCTCGATAAGCTGCTGCCGTGAGACGATTGCGGCGAAGAGTTGGTTCTCCCTGTCTCATGGCGGACTGCTCGCGCTTCCCTCCAGGGCTAGGAAGCCGCCAGGTGTCACTTGGCCCATAACCTGGTTCTGACGCAACCTCATCCCTGGCAGGATCAGGCGAGCATTAAGAAACTGACTTTTTTGACGATCTATCAATTTCTGTCATATGCTTACTTCCATAGAGGAAGTTTAAGTTGGAAAATGGGCCTTTCACTCCCGTTTCCAACTCGCCATTTCCAGTGAAGAGCCAACATCTTCATTACAAACGAGCACATGCGTATCATAAAGAGAAAGGAAAGCGAGCGCCATGGCAAAACAATGTAGTCATCTTGACCAGATACGGGAGGTCACACCAAGTGCCAATGGCTGTGAGGAGTGCCTGAAAATGGGTGACACCTGGGTACATCTGCGTATTTGCCTGGAATGCGGGCATGTGGGCTGTTGTGACGATTCGAAGAATACGCATGCCACCAAGCATTTCCATGCCACCAGTCACCCGATCATTCAGTCTTTCCAGCCAGGGGAGAACTGGGGTTGGTGTTATATTGACCAGCTCTGGCTCGACTTTGCCGATCCGATCTGGGTTCGACGACAATTTTAGGTCTGCCTGAAATGGCTGCAAAGGAGCAAAGAGCATGACGCAGAGGACACGACTTGTGGTTCCGGTCAGTGAACGCGACCATCGTCAGGGGCCTGACACCGCAGCGGTCACGCTGGTGCAGTACGGCGACTACGAATGCCCCTATACGCGCCGATCGACGTGGGTGGTGCAGGCCATACAGCAGCAACTCGGGGGGAAGTTGCGCTTTATCTATCGCAACTTCCCGCTCACCGAGATCCACCCCCATGCGCTGTACGCTGCCCTGGCCGCCGAGGCCGCCGCGGGGCAGGGAAAGTTCTGGGAGATGCACGATTATATCTTCCACCACCAGCATACCCTGGAGGATGCGGACCTCGCCGGGTTTGCCGAGGCGGTTGGTCTCGATATGCAGCAGTACACACGTGACATGGCCGAACGGCGCGGGCTCGCCCGCATCGAAGAAGATGTGGAAGGGGGCGAACGCAGCGGCGTGCAAGGGACACCCACCTTCTTCATCAATGGCGTCTTGTATCGCGACTCCTGGGAGCAGGACGCCTTACTTCCTACGCTCCAGGCAGCGAGCCGAACAGCGTGACGACCATCTGAGGAAGCAGCAAGAGAGACAACCAGGAGGACATGCAGGAGATGGAAGACATACTCGAGACACAGCAAATGGACCGAGCGGAACGCTGGCCAGCGTTGCCTTATGAATCATGGAAGGAGACGTATGAAACGCTACACATGTGGACGCAGATCGTAGGCAAAGTCCGCATGGAACTCTCCCCTTTCCTCAACCATTGGTGGCACGTCACCCTGTATGTCACTCCGCGCGGGCTGACCACCTCTTCGATTCCCTATCGCGGGAGCAGCTTCGAGGTCATGTTTGACTTCTTCGAGCATACCCTCTTCATTCGCACCAGCGAGGGAACCACGAAGGCGTTGCCACTGATCCCGCGTTCGGTGGCCGCGTTTTACCGCGAATTCATGGACTGCCTGCACACGCTGGGCATCCAGGTCACGATCAACACCTTGCCCAGCGAAGTGCAGAGTCCCATTCGCTGTGAGGAAGATGAGGTGCATGCCTCCTACGACCCGGTTTACGCCCGGCGCTTCTGGCGCATCCTGACCCAGACCGCCACCGTCATGCAGCGCTACCGCTCGCCGTTCGTGGGCAAGAGCAGTCCCGTCCACTTCTTCTGGGGCAGCTTCGACCTCGCCGTGACGCTCTTCTCCGGCCGGCGCGCCCCCGAGCGACCGGGTGCCGACCGCATGATGCGCGAAGCGATGTCCCATGAAGAGATCAGTTGTGGCTTCTGGCCCGGCAATGACAGTTTCCCCACCCCGGCGTTCTATGCCTATACCTCTCCAGAGCCGCCTGGACTGCCAACCGCCGCCATTCGCCCACAGGAGGCCTTCTACAGTCGCGAACTGGGAGAATTCCTCTTACTGTATGAGGAGGTGCGCAACGCTTCCTCGCCTGAGCAGGCACTCCTTGCATTTTTCCAGAGCGCCTACGAAGCAGGGGCCTCGCTTGGGCAGTGGGATCGCGAGGCGCTTGAAAGGGGGATGAGGTGAGAACGATCGGTCGCGAGGAGGGGACCGCAGAAGTACGCACGGTAATAGAGGGCCTGCGGAGTAATGCATCTGTTCCCTTCTCTCACAGAGGAAAGACACCCTTCTCTGGCTACCCGAAGTGGTCGGGGAACATAACGAAAAGGGCGAAGAGAAAGGTAGGCCTCCGATGTCTCTGCCTCTCGAGCAGACGCAGGCTGGACTCCCGCAAACAGCAGACCAGCGCAGAATATGGGTCATCTTCAGCGGGCTGATGCTGGCTTTGCTGCTCGCCTCGCTCGATCAGACGGTGGTGGCCACGGCTTTGCCGACGATTGTGAGCGATCTCGGGGGGCTCAGCCAGCTCTCGTGGGTCGTCACCGGCTATTTGCTGACCTCCACGGTCTCCACCCCACTGTGGGGCAAGCTCGGTGATCTCTACGGGCGCAAGCGGCTCTTCCAGGCGTCGATTGTGCTCTTCCTCCTCGGTTCCGCGCTGTGCGGGATCAGCCAGAATCTGGCCGAACTCATTCTCTTCCGCGCCCTGCAAGGGCTGGGGGGTGGGGGCATCTTCGTGCTCTCCCAGGCCCTCATCGCCGATGTCGTGCCTCCACGGCAGCTCGGACGCTATCAGGGTGTGTTCGGCGCCGTCTTTGGGGTGAGCAGTGTGGCCGGACCCCTCCTGGGTGGTTTTTTTGTCGAGACGCTCTCCTGGCGCTGGATTTTCTACATCAATCTACCTATTGGCGCTGCTGCTCTGCTCGTGCTTGCGCTAGCCTTGCCTGCCATGGGCCAGCCAGGTCAGCACACCATTGACTACCTGGGCACCGTGCTGCTGTCGGTCGCGGGAAGCCTCCTGATCCTGCTGACTTCCCTGGGCGGGAGCGTCGCTCCCTGGGGATCGGCGCCGATCATCCTGCTCGCCATGGTTGCCGGCGTGTTCACGCTGGGCTTTGTCCTGGTTGAACAACGCGCTGCCGAACCGGTGCTGCCGCTGCCGCTCTTCCGCAACGCCGTGTTCTCCCTCTCCAGTGCGATTGGCTTTGTGGTCGTCTTCGCGCTCTATGGGGCGACCACCTATCTGCCGCTCTTTTTACAGGTTGTAAATGGTGCCTCCCCCGCCAGTTCCGGCCTGCGCCTGTTACCCATGATCATGGGGTTGCTGCTCACGTCCGTCACCAGCGGGCAGCTCATCAGTCGCTGGGGGCGCTACAAAGCCTTTCCGATCGCCGGCACAGCCGTGATGACGCTGGGCATGTTCCTGCTCTCACGCCTGAGCGAGCACACGAGCGTACTGGTGGAATCGCTGTCGATGGCGGTCCTGGGACTGGGAGTGGGGCTGGTGACGCAGGTGCTGGTGATGGCCGTGCAGAACGCCGTGGATTACCGCAACCTGGGCGCGGCGACCTCTGGGGTGATCTTCTTCCGCTCCATCGGCGGCGCGTTCGGCACGGCCATCTTTGGCGCCATCTTCTCCAATCAACTGGCATCACATCTCGCTTCCCTGGCTTCCCGACTTTCGTCCGGGATCAATCCGAGCCGCGCGGAGAGTGTGGCCGCGATCCAACATCTACCCACAGCCGTGCGTGCTGAGGTGGTGCATGCCTACGCCCAATCGCTTTCGACCGTCTTCCTGGTGACGGTGCCCATTGTTGCAGTGGCTTTCCTGCTGTCCTGGCTGTTCCCCGAGGTGCGACTGCGCACCACCACCCAGGCGACCGACATGGGCCATACCTTCGCTATGCCAACCGCTCGCACTTCCCAGCAGGAGATCGAGCGGGCACTTCACGTGCTGACCAGCCGCGACAGCCTGGACCGGCTCTACCGTCGGCTCGCAGCCCGCGTTGGCGTTGACCTCGATCCTCTCTCCAGCTGGCTCCTGTTCCGTCTCCAGGAGCAGGCTCCCATTTCGGAGGCACACCTGGAGAAGCGATTGCGTGTGCCAGCCGACAGGCTCACACCTGCCCTTGAAGCGCTGCAGGAGAACGGACTGGTCACAACGACAGCACAAGTGGAGGGTCAAGGAGGTGGAGAACTCCAACTGACACCTGCCGGGCAGGAGACGCTCAAGACACTAACGACCGCCTGCCATGACAGCTTGGGCGAACTGCTGGACGGCTGGTCGCCCGAACAGGAAGCCGAGCTGGTCGCCTTGCTTCGTCGGGTGACGACGACCCTGTTCAGTGAAGAGCACAAGAAAGAGTTGATCAGCACTTCTACTTGATCTATTGGTCTCGCGTTCCTTATCGACAAGCTGCCTCGTTCCTGTCACAGCCGCGGCTTGCTTCTCTTTCATGAGGCGCATTGCCTCACGAAAATCTTCCTTTGTCCGCTTCAAGCATCTCGTTTCCTCCAATGCTGTTCTGGTCTCTCCTTCTGGGCCGCTGCTTCGCTCATCATCTCTCAAGCTGTAGAAGCATCTGGCATTCGTTAAAGAGAAAGAGGAAGATTCTTCATGAGGCAAACAAGGGGAGGAGTCTGGCGCCTTCACAAACAGATCGCCCGCTCTGCTTCTCTAGAGGAGAGGAGAATGGAAAAGTCGTTGAGGTATCAAGCAAGACGCGAAGTGCTTCAGCAGATAGCACCCCATTATCGTCAGGCATCTGCAGCTCAGAAACGGAGCAGCCTGTTGAAAAAGTCCCAAATAGGTGATAGAAAGGAGGATGACAGGACAAGTCTAAAAGGAGAGCTACTGCCATGATGGGAACGAAAGAACGGAGTTTTGCCCCGCTCGTGCAGGTGTCGTTGGAAGAATTGGTTCCACAGGATCATTTTTATCGGCATCTGCAACGCACACTTGATCTGTCGTTTGTGCGAGAGTTTGTGCAGGAGACCTATGCCAGCAAAGGGCGCCCTTCCATTGATCCGGTGGTGTTCTTCAAACTCCAATTGGTCATGTTTTTTGAAGATATTCGCTCCGAACGCCTTCTGATGCGTGTTGTGGCCGATCGGCTCAGTGTGCGCTGGTACCTTGGCTACGACCTGGATGATCCTTTACCTGATCATTCGAGCCTGAGCCGGATCCGAACCCGTTATGGGCTCGACATTTTTCGCCGCTTTTTTGATGCCATCCTTGAACAATGTCAGCAGGCCAAGTTGATTTGGGGGAAAGAACTGTATATCGATGCGACCAGAGTGGATGCCAATGCTTCTCTCGATTCCCTGACCACACGGTTTGCGGTCGAGGCGCGTGAAGCTATCCACCAACACTTGCAGGAGCTTTTCCAAGAGGAGGATGAGCAGCAACCTACAGCGCCTGATCTCGCTCCTATCCAAGCCGAGCAGTAACCCGTCGCCCTGCCAACTTCCCTTTCTGAAGAAGAGCAAGAAACGCTCCTGACGCAACAAGAGACTCGTCATGATTGGTACGCAAAAGGAGGAGAGCAACAACGCGAGGTGCGAGGGCTCTATCAACGTCGCTCTGATCAGCGGGTCAGCACCACTGACCCGGATGCCACTCCCATGCGCCATGGTGGGGGACCAGTGCATCTGGGCTATCAAACGCACTACGTCGTCGATGGGGGAAAGCAGCGGATCATCCTTGCGGCTCTGGTGACCCCTGCGGAGGTCATGGAGAACCAGCCTATGCTTGATCTGCTGTGGCATGTACGTTTTCGCTGGCACTTGCGACCCAGGCAAGTCACCGGCGACACGAAGTATGGAACCCTTGAGAATATCAAAGCCATTGAAGATGCAGGCATGCGTGCCTACATTCCGCTCTTCAATAGGGAGAACGAGCATGGGGCGTATTACGGCTCTTCCCGGTTTAAATATGATGCCATCCACGATCGCTATATCTGCCCTGCTGGTCAACCATTGCACCTCTCTCGTATGGAGTACACGGCAGAGAAAGCCGAATACCAAGCCGATGCAGCCACTTGCAATGCCTGTCCCCTGAAAGCGCAGTGTACCCCCAGCCCGTATGGCCGACAGATCCATCGCTCCTTTCATGCTGCCTATCTCGAACGGGTCAAAGGGTATTATCAGACCGAAGCGTATCAGAAAGCGCTGCGCAAGCGCAAAGTCTGGGTCGAACCCTTATTCGGAGAGGCCAAAGAGTGGCATGGCATGCGGCGCTTTCGCTTGAGGCAGCTCTGGAGGGTCAACTGTGAAGCTCTTGTGATTGCTGCTGGGCAAAATCTCAAACGCTTGCTCAAAAAGCGCGGGTGGGGACGGCGTCCATTTCCAGCAGAGGCAGTGGCTACGATGCCTCCCGACTTCGAGCCAGATGAAGCCCCAAGACACAACCTATTGAAAAGCGACAGACCCAGCATTGCTGTGGCATCCCTGGTCACTCGCACGGCTCTTAGCACGTTTTTTGAGCCTCAGACGCGTCTGTTTTCTCTGAATAGACGACTGTTCTATCTCTTTCCCTATGTTACTTTATCGTTGGAAGATTATATTTTGTTGTTTATTCTTATTTTGATTTTGTTGTCCTTTCTTGGAGGCTCTTTGAGTAGGTAAGCTCATCTGATTTCTTATAAACTCAGCAAGGACTTTTTCAACTGGCTGGGACGTTGCTGGATGCTTTTGCCTCAACTGCTGGATACCATCGTACCTACGCCAGGTGGCTGCTCAACCATGCCGAAGAGGTACAGCAGACGCATGGGCGCTCACAGCTACGCACGTATGGACCGGACGTCCAACACGCGCTGTTTCTGGCCTGGAATGCCGCCAACCGGATCTGCGCTAAACGCCTCATCCCCTTTCTCCCTACTTTAATAGAAGCGCTGGAGCGGCATGAGCATCTGCACATCTCGGAGGAGTGCCGCAAGCAACTGCTTGCCATGAGCGCAGCAACGGCCGATCGCCTGCTGTCCTCTCAGCGCAAAGGAGGTCAGCATGGCCTCTCCACGACACGAGCGGGAACGCTGCTCAAGCAACAGATTCCGATCCGTACCTTTCAGGAGTGGAAGGAGAACCGACCCGGCTTTCTGGAAGTGGACTTGGTGACCCACTGTGGCACCGACATCGAAGGCGGCTACCTGTACACCTTGACCCTCACTGATATAGCCACCGGCTGGACAGAATGTCTGCCCCTCCTGTACCGGAGTCAGGAGACCGTGCGGGCCGCTCTCCAACGAGCGCGGACCCTGTTTCCTTTCCCGATCCTGGGAATCGATACCGACAACGGTGGAGAATTCATCAATGAGGCAGTGATCGCCTATTGTGAACAAGCACACATCACGTTCACGCGCGGACGACCCTATGTGAAAAATGATCAGTGTTTTGTGGAACAGAAAAATGGCGCGATTGTACGCCAGATGGTGGGCTATGACCGCTTGGTGGGAGAACAGGCCTATCGGCAACTCACCGAGCTCTACCGGGCGCTGCGTCTGTATGTCAACTGTTTTCAACCCTCCATGAAATTGCTCTCCCAACAGCGCGAGGGGAAGAAAGTGCGCTACGTCTACGATCCGGCGAAGACCCCGCTGCAACGCCTCCTGCAATCAGGAGTATTGTCTGTCCAGAAACAACAAGAACTGACCGAGGTGGCGCAGGCGCTCAACCCCATCGGTCTGTTCCAACAACTCATGCAGTTGCAACAGGCCGTTTTCCGCTGCGCTGTCGTTTGCTCTTCTTTTGTCTCATTCCCCCTTTCCGACCCTCTCCACGTCTTTTCGGTAGAACAGTGTACAGCGGGAAAGCTTCCTGAAGAGCGGAATGCTCCCGCTCCAACAGCAGGACTCGAGACCTTGTACCGCGAGCAGGAGCGGAGAAAACGCGTGCTGGGCTGGCGGCGCACCCACAAGGACCCCTTTGAAGGAGACTGGGAGCAGGTCTTGTCCTGGCCCCAGGCCAATCCTGAACGGAGCAGTGACGATATCTTTCGAGAGTTGCAGCGCCGTTCTCCCGGACGCTATCAACCCTTACAAATCCGCACCTTACAACGAGGGATGAGGAAAATCCGAGCCTATTTGCTGGAAGCCTTTGAGGAGCACTGGCAAGAGGAAGTGATCCGGGGACCTTCAGCCTCGCCAGTCTCTGCGGCAGAGAGGTCCATCAGCAGTGCCTGACCGCTAGTTGAATATGCCATCCAGTAAGATTTTCAGTGTGGTAATGAATCCTGGGATACCTTACCTCGACACTGGGCTGTACGTCAGAGATTTACGGATACACTTACGAGTCTCATAGATGCTCTTGAGACTATTCAGGGCGACTCAAAAGTCGGAGATGAAACCGAGGCACTGTGCAAAGGGCGCATTCTCACCGCCGGCCTCTGGAAGAAGACTCTGCGTAACCCTTACCGAATATATCTTCGAGAGAATGTACAATAGCTATGTGGAGAGCGACGACCGCTTCGCTCTTGCACCGCTCAAAGACCAGGAGAAAAACAGAAGGGAAAAGATCTTCTCCCTCATGGGAGAGTGCTCCCTGGTGGCTTTTGCGAAGTCCTGATTGAGCACTGCGCACAGTTGAACATATGTTAGACCAATTGAAAACTCGGTTCTACAATCTACCTACGCAACTCACCCTACTGATTGGACGCGAGCAGGAGATCCAGGCGGTGTGTTCCCTCTTGCGACACCCGGAAGTGCGCCTGGTCACCCTCACCGGTCCGGGCGGTGTCGGCAAAACGCGCCTGAGCTTACAGGTGGCGACTGAATTGCTTGACGGGTTTGCCGACGGCATCTGCTTCGTCCCCCTGGCTCCCCTTCGTGATCCTGACTTGGTCGTTCCCATTATCGCCCAGGTGCTCGGACTGAAAGAGGCCAACGAGCAACCACTGCGCGACCTCTTGCAAGCGTCGCTCCAGGACAAGCGACTGCTGCTCCTCCTCGACAACTTCGAGCAGATATTGGCAGCGGCACCGAAACTTTCGGACCTGCTGGCCGATTGCCCCCATCTTACAATCCTGGTGACCAGCCGCGCGGTGCTCCACCTTCGTGGAGAACACGAGTTTCCCGTCCCACCACTGACGCTGCCCGATTTCACCCACCTGCCTGAGAGCGAGGCCCTCTCGCAGTATGCGGCAGTGGCCCTCTTCCTGGAGCGTGCACGGGCAGTCAAACCCGACTTTGAGCTCACTCCTGCCAATGCCCGTGTCATCGTCGAGATCTGTATTCGCCTGGATGGGTTGCCGCTCGCTATTGAACTGGCCGCCGCGCGCAGCAAACTGCTTCCCCCCCAAGCGCTCCTGGCCCGCTTGCGACACCGCTTGCAGGTCTTGACGAGTACGGCACAAGATGTCCCTCTACGGCAGCAAACCTTGCGTCACGCGCTTGCATGGAGTTATGATCTGCTGGATGCCCAGGAGCAACGGCTCTTCCGGCGGCTCTCTGTCTTTGTGGGTGGCTGCACCTTGGAAGCGGTGGAGGGGCTCTTTACGGTACTCGGTGAGCTGCCAACAGACGTGCTGGATGAAGTGTCCTCCCTCCTGGACAAGAGTTTGCTGAGACAAACAGGGCAGGAGGCGGAGACAGCGCGCCTAATGATGCTGGAGACGATCCGCGAGTATGGGCTGGAGACGCTCGCGGCAAGCGGAGAGATGGAGCGCACCCGTCAGGCACATGCAGAGTGCTACCTGGCACTGGCAGAGCAAGCGGAGCTCGAACTTGGGGGACCCCAGCAAGCCGCGTGGTTGGTGCAGTTAGAGCGAGAGCACGACAACCTGCGAGCGGCGCTCTCGTGGTCCTTAGAGCCAGCAGCAGATGAGGAGGGCAGCCAGCCCCGAGAGATCGCTTTGCGGTTGGTTGGTGCGCTGTGGATGTTCTGGTGGGTACATGGTTACCTGAGCGAAGGGCGAACGTTCTTGGAGCGGGCACTGGCGGCGAGTGAGGGAATCGAGGCTTCATCTATTGGTGCAAAGGCACTTTTCACTGCAGCACACCTGGCCTTCGTTCAGAGCGACTATAAGCGGGCAGAGGCGCTGTGCGAGGAGAGTTTGGCGCTGTACCGGGAACTCGGCGACCAACGAGGCATTGCGTTCTCCCTCGGTATACTGGGGGATATCGCCTGGGTGAGAAGCGATCCAGCCAGAGCACGCTCCCTGCTGGAGGAAGCGTTGGCGCTCTTCAAAGCAGTGGATGACCAGGAGTATGCCGCCTACTCGCTCTTCTCCCTGGGACTTGTGGCCCGCAGCCAGGGGGAGTACGCCAGGGCTCGGGCCCTGTTCATGGAGAGCGTGGCACTACACCGAGAGCTCGGAAACAAGAGAGGCATTGCCCACTCGCTCTCACAATTGGCCCAGGCGCTCTTTGATTCTCAAGCTGACCGGGCGAGCGTCCATTCCCTGTTGGAAGAATGCCTCGCACTGTCCAAGGAGGTGGGCTTCAAGGAGGGGATCGCCGCGGCCAAGTGCCTCTTGGGCCAGTTGGCGCTTAGCCAGGGGAACCTGGCCACCGCACACATAGAGGTGGAGCAGAGTGTGGTGCTCTACAAAGAAATGGGGCACCGGCATGGCACTGCCGAGTCACTGGCGGCTTTGGGGAAGGTGCTCGCTGCCGAAGGCGACTATGCAGCAGCACAGGCGCTCTACGAGGAAAGCCTGGCGCTCTCCGATGAGTTGGGTGAAAAATGGTTGATCGCTAGGGATCTGCTAGGAGTGGGGGAAGTTGTCGCCGCACAGCACAAGCTGGCCTGGGCGGCCCAACTGTGGGGAGCAGCCGATGCTTTACGCGAAACGCTTGGTGTGCCGATCGCGCCCGTCGAGCGCGCTGACTATGGGCGCTCACTCTCGGCAGCGCGGGTCCATTTGGGCGAACGCGCCTTCGCTGCCGCCTGGGCCCAGGGACGCGCCATGACCCCACAGCAGGCCCTGGCGGCACAGGGGCACAAACCAACTCCATCTCCGACTCCCAGCGCGACCCCAGCGCGGGCCTATCCGGCGGGGCTGACTGCACGAGAGGTGGAGGTGCTGCGCCTGCTGGCGGGGGGCTTGACCGACCTGCAGATCGCCGGCAAGCTGGTGCTCAGTTCCCACACCGTGCATGCCCATATTAGTTCCATTTACAGTAAGCTGGCCGTGACCTCGCGCAGTGCGGCCACTCGCTATGCCATCGAGCACCACCTCGCCTGACACGGGCGAAAGAGTTTCCCCGGACTTCACGAGACAAATGAGTGATGGCTATACCATGCCGTCCACCAACTGAATCCCAGAATTGCTGCTGCTAGCAAATACATGACGGTTTCGGTCCCTAGCGTATCTGCAATCACACCAGCAAAGAGCAGGACGGGAATAGAGCCAGCATTATATAACATCGCCTGAAAGGAAAACACACGCCCCCGCTCCTCTCCGGGTGCTTGCTCCTGCATCAGCGTCTGTGCTGGAATATTCACCATATCAAGCGTTACGCCTATGACGAACGTGATCGCACTCACCAACACGAGGAACGCTGAAACAGGCAGAGCAAACCACGACCAGATGAAGCGACCGAGTGGGATGAGTAAGAACCCAACAGCAGTGCTGAGGCTACCCAGAGCGATGGTGCGGCTCTTGCCCAACCGCCGTGTGAGCGAGGGCATAAGCAGCCCACCAAGCACCAAACCAATACCGGCAGGCGCGAAAATGAGGGGTAGGTCCTGGATGGGCAGATGCAAGACATTGACGACAAACGGTCCTGTTAGCTCGCCGATCGCCAAGAGTAAAATGCTGACGAACGAGACTTGGAGTAAAGCGAGCAGCAACGAGTGATTCTTGCGCATGTACGCCCAGGTCTCTTTCACGTCGTGCCGTATGATCTTCCACGTCTGCTCTCCAAGCGATCTGCGCAACTCCGACCCCGCACTCGGCTTCTGCCGAAAAGCACGTGCGGGAATCGCCAGGATCAGCAACATACAGATACTATAGACAAGGGCGACAACGGCGAAGAGCATGTCAAAGGATTGCACCTGCACGCGTATAAAGCCGAGTGAAAGGCGAAAGGGTGGAAAGAGTGCCGTGATGAGGCCACCCAGGAGCAAAAAACCGAGGACTTGTGCGATGGTGAGAGTGATGCTAAACAGCGAGAGCGCAGGTGCTAGATCGTTCTTGCCTACGAGCAAAGGGATGGCTGATGCCTCAGCCGGTGTGAAGAATTGCGTTACCAGCGAGATGACAAACGTCAGGAAGAAGAGCGCAATGACTGTCCGCGGGTTCCAGAGGAGCGCGAATACGATAAGACCGGTGGCCGCAGCACGCAGGAGGTTGCTGACCCAGAGTACCAGTCGCTTGTCCAGGTAATCGACATAGACTCCCGCAAGCAAGCTAAACGGCACAGCGGGAAGCGTAAACGAGACGATGGCAACGCCGACCAGAACCGTGGAGTGGGTGACCGCCGTCACGATGGCAATGACGCCATAATTGGCCGCGTTAAAGCCGATCTGTGAATGCAGTTGTGCTAGCCAGAGCAAGACAAATGAGCGATTCTTCAGCACACTACGAAATGATCCCTCTGGCGTATCCTTCGCAGGAGAGAGAGGGGCAGTCGTGGCGTTCTCGTTTCGTTGTTTCGTCCCCATGTAACTCCTTCTGGGACTCATTCAATCAGTCGCAAGAACTCCATGCGCGTTGCGCTTTCAGTCCGAAAGACCCCGCGCATGACCGAGGACGTCATCCGTCCTGGGGAGCGAATACCGCGCGCTGCCATACAGTAATGTTCCCCTTTGAGCACCACCGCCACATTCATCGTCCCGGTAATGCGCGTGATCTCATTGGCGACCTCTCGGCCCATCCGCTCTTGCAGTTGCAAGCGATGCGCAAACTGCTGGGCAATGCGCGCGAATTTCGAGAGCCCCAGAACTTTTTCGTCGGGGATGTAGCCAATGGAGACCTCACACCAGAAGGGCAGGAGATGGTGTTCGCAGAGCGAGGCGACCCGCAGACCGGACACACAGACCAACTGGTCGGAGGTCACCGAGGAAAACGTCGTCTCGGTGGTGCCAGGATCATACTCTATAAATTCGCGCCAGGTCTCGGCCCACCGACGTGGCGTCTCCCGGAGTCCTTCGCGCTCAGGATCTTCCCCGATGGCAAGTAGCAACTCATGCCCTAAGGCAAGTAGCCTCGGATAATCGACCCCCTTTGGCTGCCTTTCAACTTGAGCAATATGTCCGTTACTATGTCCATTACTACGTAGATGATCTATTTTCATATCCTTCCATTTCTCTTTACACTCAAAGGGGATTTTCGTGCTTCGGGCTTCGCCCTAACGCGTATCAAGCACACGCATAGCTACTTCCTACGACGCCTAAAGGAGCCAGAAGCGAGGAAGCCCAATCTACCCAGCCTGGGAGTGAGCCACGAATCCACGCCGTAATAGCGACCAGCAGAGAGGCAGAGCAGGACGAGAAAGAGTATCGCATAGGGGAAGGCGGTCCCTATATCTGTACTCTGACCTGGGAGGTAGGGTCCTCCAAAACCTTCAGGGATGGACCAGATGCCCAGTGAGAGGAAAATGCCTACGATAGAGGTCAGATTGCTGAAGAGGCCCAAGAGCAAGAGGATCGCAATCGCACTCTCTGTCGTGGCTAAGATACGAGCAAAGAGCAACGGATTGACACTCACTAGATTCGCCCAGAAGGAGATCCAGCTCTGAATGAACCCGGGTTGACCACCCTTCGCCGCTTCAACTTGTGCAACGAAGGTATGTTGAAATTGGGGGAGCCACTGTAGGAGAGCGGCGACGACCCAGACCAGACCGAAGATGATACGTGCGATGCCGACCCCGCGCTCTCGCCAGTTCATCGACATAGAACGGCTTGAAGAGACAGAGGTTCGGGGCAAAGGTGACGTTATGGGATTGTTTATCATAAAAGTTACTCCGTAAATCTACATCAAATTGGTACGAATATCACATATTCATCCATATCGCTGAATAAGGCCTTCTACGCTCATCTGCATGTGATAGGTAAGTAATCACCATGTTTTGAGAGTCATTGATGATGCATAAGCTTCTGCTTTCAGTGACAGAATCACTCATCTGCCTGCATCGTCGAAGGAATATTCAGTAGCATGCCAGCCGGTTTGGGCATGCTTGTAGCCCAATACCTGGGGCTTCTATTGCATGAAGCTGTATAGTATCGTTCTTTCACCACTAGATTCGCAGCGGGTTACAGTATGCTCGTTATAAGGAAGCGTAGAGATCTGCCCGTACTGGTTTCTTCCGACGAGCACACGTGGCCCGAGCATCTCGTCATCGCTGCCGGTTCCCAGTAACCCTCCCCGAATATATCTTAGAGAGGACATACAATGACTCCTTTGCACTAGACAACCACTCGGCTCTTGCTCCCCCTCACAGACCATGCGAAGCAAAGAGGGAACAGGCTTTTCTCTTTTCCTCCTCTCTTTTCATTGAGAAGCATCTGGGGCATTTCTACTTCAAAGGCAGAGCAACAATTCAGAAGGATTCAATTTCCTATGGAAACCATAACGCATCAGTCTCGTGTGACTGATCCCCCATCGGAGCGCCCAGCGAGCGTCGTCGAGGAGGTTGAGCCGCCCCGCTATTTGCGGCGTGAGACCCTTCTCACGATGTTGGGCGTCCTGATGGTGATGCTACTCGGCTCGCTTGACCAGACGATTGTCGCGACGGCTCTGCCTCACGTGATCGCCGATCTCCACGGCTTTAATGAATATACCTGGGTTTCAACCGCCTACTTGCTGACATCCACGGTGACGGTGCCGATCTACGGCAAGCTCTCCGACCTGTTCGGGCGCAAACCCATTTTTCTGTTTGGCATCGTCCTCTTCCTGGTGGGGTCCGCGCTTTCAGGCGCGTCACAGTCGATGACCCAGTTGATTGCCTTCCGCGCGTTCCAAGGGCTTGGCACTGGTGCGCTGACCCCTATCGCTATAGCAGTGGTTGGTGATCTCTTTACACCGCGTGAACGCGGCAAGTGGCAGGGGGTGACCGGCGCTGTCTTTGGGATTTCCGCCCTTATTGGTCCCACGCTGGGCGGATGGATTACACAATACTCATCCTGGCGCTGGATTTTTTATGTGAATCTGCCGGTAGGTCTCCTGGCGTTGCTGGTGCTCATCTTCCTCATGCCGACGCTGCGTGGGAAGACGCAAAAGGTGTCGATTGACTCTATCGGAGCGGCGTTGCTGGTCGCAGGTACGGTACCATTGCTGCTGGGCTTCACCTTTGCAGGCTCACAATACGCCTGGCTTTCGCCGCAAATTATCGGTCTGTTGGCAGGTGCGCTGGTCATGGGAGCGGCTTTTGTGCTCTATGAAGCGTGGTTGGAGCGGCGCGATGGGCAACCCATTATTGCGCCGAGTCTGTTTAAGCATAGCATCTTCGCTGTCTCGACACTAATCACCTTCATCTTTGGCATGGGGCTCTTCGGTGCCATTTTCTTCATTCCCTTGTACGTGCAGGGTGTCGTTGGCTCATCTGCCACCAACAGCGGTCTCGTCCTGACGCCCTTGACGCTGACCCTGGTTGTTGGCAGTATCGTTTCCGGGCAACTGGTCTCGCGTCTGGGCAAATACAAGTGGCTTGCCATTACCGGGATGCTCATCAGCGTTGGCGGCACATTGCTGCTATTGCGCCTGGATGTCCACTCTCCCAACACCGCTGTCTTGCTGGCCGTGCTCGTGTTCGGTCTGGGCATGGACTTTGGTATGTCGCTGTACACCCTGATCGTGCAGAATGCCATTCCGAACAAGATTGGCCAGGCAACTGCAGCGCTGACCTTCTTCCGTTCCATCGGTGGAGCCATCGCGTTGGCAGTCATGGGATCAGTCTTGAATGCTGCCTATCTGCCCGCATTTAACAACGCGCTGCCACCTGCGATCAAACACCTCGCGACAGTGCAGCCCAAGGTGGCGCAGTTCCTGGGCATCTTCAACAACCCGCAGGTCTTGCTCCAACCAGATGTGGAGGCGCAGTTCCTGAGGCAAGCCACGCATCAAGGTGCTGCATCAGTGACGATGTTCAATCAAGTCATTGAGTCTGTGAAGGTCGGCTTGTCTGCAGGTATCCATGATGTCTTCCTCATAACCATGGTGATCATCGTAGTCGGCACCATTGCCGTCTTCTTCCTCAAAGAGATTCCTCTGCGCGGCGGACGACAGAAGGCTGCTGAGACTCCTGCCGAGGAAACTCAGGAAGCTGAAAGCAAGCTGACAGCGTAATCTAAGCTGGTGCATCGCGGTGACAAGGGCGACCCAGGCGGTCTTCAAGCAAGACTAGGTAATTCTGTCTAGATGGTCCCGGAGCAAGAAGTGGGAGAATTACATGTTTCTGACGATGTTCTCTGCTTCCTTCTCAGCTATATCTAGTGTTGGACATCTCGCCGTAGGGTACTTGACGGGGGAGTCCCACGGATTACGGACATCCGTTGTTCACACATATGCGTCATCCCGAACCTTTGTTTCAAAGGTTCGGGATGACGCATGCTGGATAGACTCAACCACGATCAGAAGAAGATCGTGGAATGCAACGCGCAACAGGCGCAGAAAGAAGAAATCATGACGCAAAACGCGCAACAGTCGAAACATGCTACCAGCCGCCGTTCCTTTTTGCGTAAGGGACTGGCAGTCGGAGGGGCAGGCGTGATCGGCGCCGGGCTATTGACCAATGGCTTATCGTTACCGGCCTTCGCCGAAGAGGAAAGTGGTAGTCTCACGCAGGGAGACGTGGCCATTCTCCGGTTGCTGGCTGCGGTCGAAATCATCGAAAGTGACCTGTGGCAACAATACAATGAACTGGGAGGCATCCAGGACAGCGAAGTCCCAGGGGGAAGCGGCAGTGCCCCCTACATCGCTGGCCTTCTCGTGCTGGATAGGGACATGTCCCAATATATCCATGACAATACCGAGGATGAGTTCGGCCATATGAACTTCCTCAACGCCTACCTGGCCTCCAAGGGGGCCGAGCCCGTCAATCTGGATAAGTTTCGCACGTTACCGAGCAGTAAAGCGACCGGCGCTCAGCAAATCGGACGGCTCACCAACCTCATGCAGCTCACAGTAGACACCAGCTGGTGGACGCGCTACCGCAGCAGCACCAAGAACCCTGATTTCGGGGACACCTTCCCTCAAGCCATCCCAGGTTTGTTTGCCGGGCAGTTTCCCGCCATTCCCAGAAACGACGGAGACCTGTCCCCAAAGAACCACATCCAGGCGATCGCCAGCACGGCGGGCTTCCATTTTGGCTATATCGAGCAAGGCGGCTCCAGCCTCTACCCAACGCTGGCTCAAGGAGTCACCAGTCTGGAGGTGTTGCGCATTCTGCTCAGTATCGGCCCAGTCGAGACCTCGCACTTCCAGACGTGGCATGACAAGGCCGGCAACGCGCCACCTCTGACCGACCCTACCAATGGCCTGGTGTTTCCAGACCTCAATGCCCCGCCCTTTGGCGGGCAGACATTCCAGACCAACTTGATCATGCCCGAGCCTACCATCTTCCTCAGCCGCAAGTTCCCGGCGGTTTCGATCATTCGCCCGACCCAGATAGCGGGCAGTGGGGGTGTAGTGGCCACGATCAAGTCCTTCACGGCCGATGAGCTGTTCATCGGCCAACCGCCGGAGTTCTTTGCAGTTCTAAACAACCTGGCAGAGCAAGCCGATGCGGCCCGGCGGGGGTAATACCGCGACGAGCGAGTGAGCCGCCCACGCACGGGCGGCGGCACCTGGTACGTGGTCACACCCAACATCTAGGGAGGAGATAGGCCAAAGGGGTGATTGTAATATGTGGGGCGAAACAGACGCGGAGCCGAGGGAAGAGGAGCAAGAGGAGATGATGAGCATGGCACATAGATCTGCGGCACGTCCGCGTCCAGTGGTAGATGCGGCGCAGCGCATTCATGTCGTCCAGACAGACACCGCCACCCGTGAGGGCGGGGGTGTCACGGCCTTGCTGGAGAGTGCGACGCAGGAGATACTGGCGGTGACGTACTGGTTCGATCCTGCCCCCAATCCGGGGCCTTATCCTGTCACAGTCAGGTTTTCCGGGCGCCGCGTCGATGTGAAGGGGCGGCTCTCGTCTGGCGATCGGTTCGTCCAGGATGAGACGATCGAGGAGGTCGTTCCCGGGAGTGGTCCGATCTCACTTACGGCCCGTATCCGCGGCATCAATGCGGGCTCGTGGGCCGTGACAGCTCACATGCTGGGGTCTGCTCACCCTGCACGTGGGCCGAGGGAGCAAGCTAACGAGACCTTTACAGCTGGGCCTGGCGTACCAGCCGCTCGGTTGTGGCGCAAGTGGGTGCCGTCCGCGGGGTCGGTAGAACCGGTGAGCACCTGCCTGACCCCCTTCGCCCGGGTGCCGGGGATCCTTCCCGGCATCTGGGGAGCGATGGTGACGCTGGGCATCGCTGTCGCCTTTGTACTCCAGTCCCTGGTGATTGCCGGTGACCACCTTGCCACCGGTCCCTGGTGGCTGGTCACACTGGGCGCCATTGTGGTAGGAAGCGTCGGTGCGAAGGTGTGGTTCATCGTCCTTCACCGACGCGCGCACCGCATAGAGGGATGGTGCATTCAGGGGTTTATCGTTGGCGCCACTCTGGCGGCAGCGATCCTGCTTGTGGTGCTTGACATGCCGATCGGCGTCTTTCTCGACGTGACCGCGCCGGGTCTGCTCGTCGCAATAGCCGTGGGTAGAGTGGGATGCTTCTTCGCTGGTTGCTGTGGAGGGCCGCCGACTGCGTCCCGCTGTGGAGTCTGGTCATCCGATCAACGCGTGGGGGCGCGTCGTATCCCCACACAACTGCTGGAGTCGGCGCTCGCGGGGATACTGGGGCTCATAGTACTGGCGGCAGTGGTGGGTCATGGACCGGTGGGCGGAGCCTTCTTCATTGGGGGGCTGGCGGCCTACACCCTGGGGCGACAAGGTCTGCTGCATCTACGCGCTGAGCCGCGTAAGACGAGGCTGGGTGGGCTGGTAACTTCAGTCCTGGCAGCGCTTGTGCTTGTCGCAGCCGTCGTGTTGCTCGCTCTGTAACCGTCGAGTACGTCATAGCGTGCTGCATCTGCCGGCAGCCTTGCCCTACCTCCGGCCCGCCAACGGGTATACGCTCAGGCCTAAAGGTGGAATATCTTCTCTTGCTCATGAACTCTGCCTGGCTGAGTAAAGTTTGCTTACTCTGTTCAACGAAGAACAAGCTTTTTCTCAGATTTCATCCAATTTTCCCCCGAAGGATAGAGACCCAATCAATTTGCAGAGTTGAAATTCTGCTCACAGTAGCGTATAGTAAATGAGGCAGCACTCGACTCGTGAGTAGCAATGTCCCTTTGAGAGTAACCTTCCATCTATTGGACTTGTTTTACATCGGCTCCTTGGTTCACTTGTCAATACGCTCCCAAGAGGAGGTGTGACCTTGGTCGACCGGGTGGGACAGCAGCTTGGCAACTACCGGCTCATCCAGCTTTTAGGACAGGGGAACTGGGCTTCCGTGTACCTGGGGAAGCATATTCATCTGAACACCCAGGCCGCCATCAAAGTGCTCCATGAGCAGTTGGCACTTCATGATATGGCAGACTTTCTCAACGAAGCCCGCATCATTGCCCACTTACGGCATCCCCATATTATCCAGGTGCTGGACTTTGGCATCGAAGGCACGACTCCCTTTCTGGTCATGGACTATGCACCGGGTGGCAACCTGCGCAAGCTTCACCCCAAAGGGGCGCAACTCCCACTCGACACCGTGGTTTCCTACGTCACACAGGTAGCCGAGGCCTTGCAGTATGCGCACCAGCAAAAGCTGATCCATCGCGACGTCAAACCGGAGAACATGCTGCTCGGACGCACCAACGAGGTCTTGCTCTCGGACTTTGGCATTGCCATCATAGTTCAGACTTCACGCTCCCAGCATCCCCAGGAT
>WNGK01002525.1_pt1 | contig 20471 bp, 24 predicted proteins | sample 5400601 | NCBI WGS metagenome assembly WNGK01 (sample SAMN13153376, study PRJNA577476) | soil metagenome | isolation source: 60 cm soil or saprolite under Garry oak tree replicate 1 | place: USA:California | collected 2016-06-15
GCAGACCAAGATCTCCTCGAATGGCTCGACCGCTTCTGCGAGTAACACCATCGGGTTATGTGGCCGGAACGAGCCCGCGTGGCTCTGCTGCCAGCGGAGATCATGCTTCCGGCCACATAACCCGGCCGTCCACATAATGGCGGTTATGTGGAATTCCACATAAGCGTCACAGCCATGCGACCGCCATGATCCGCCAGGGCGTGCCGATCGAGGTGGTCGCGCGGCTGCTCACCCACCGGTCCTCGACGACCACCAGCCAGACCTATGTCCATCTCGACGCGGCCGACATCCGGGAAGCGCTGCGCAGGGCCGGGGCCTGGCAGGAGGAGGGCACGTGAGCAGCCCGGCGCCAGCCAGGCGCGAACGGCCGCGGCTCCAGGCAATCAGCGGCCAGGCGGCCATCCTCGACGGCCAGTGGGCCTCAGACCACTGGGATGCCAGCCTCCTGGGCATCCCCGCCCGCCGCGGACGGGGCACGGCGCGCTTTGACGGGATCAGCCAGCCCTGGCTCCGCGGCCCGGTCAAGCGCTGGTCCCGGTTCCGCCTGGCCACCGGGTGCGCGTTCGCCACTATCGATGCGGGGGCGCTGGCACTCACCCGGTTCTCCCGGTTCCTCGCCACGCGTCACCCGCAGGCCGCTGACGCGAGCGCGATCACCCGGCCGGTCCTGGAAGCTGGCTGGTCACCCAGGGATACTCGGCGGGCACCCGGGCGCTGTCCTTGTCGATGATCCGGGTGCTCTTCGACGCCTGCCACCGTCACGGCTGGCTACCCGGGCTGGCCGCCGGCGCGACCATCTACGTCGAGGAACTTCCCTTCCACCACGACGAGATCGCCCGGTTCATCCCCGAGTTCGTGATGGCACAGCTGGAATCCAGTGAAGCCATCGCGAAGATCCCGCACACCACCACCCGCAACCTGGTGATCGTCTTGATCGAGACCGGGCTGCGCGGCGGGGACGCGTGCAACCTCCCGTTCAACCCCGTGCTCGCCGACAGCAGCGGCTGGCCCTGCCTGCGGTTCGAGGCCGTCAAGATCCGCGCCGAGCAGCTGATCCCGCTCAGCGCCAAGGCCGCGGCGGCCATCGCCGCGCAGCAAGACTACGTGCGCGAGCGCTGGCCGGGCGGCAGCCCGTGGCTGTTCCCCGGGATCGCCGGCAACGACGACGGCTCCAAGCCGTACTCACACAGCGCCTTCACCAAACAGCTAGCGCACTGGCAACGCGTCATCGGCCTGCACGACGAATCCGGGCAGCCGGTCACCGTGACCGGGCACCAATTCCGCCACACACTCTGGGAACGCGGCTGATCAACTCCGGCGTCCCCCAGCATGTGGTCCAGAAGCTCCTCGGCCACGGCAGCCCGCACATGACCAGCCATTACGCCAAGATCCACGACGCCACCATCCGGGAAGCGTTCGACCGCTACCAGTCCCAGCGGGTGAACATCGCCGGCGAGCCGGTCAGCTACGACCCCGGCTCCCCGGCCGCCTCGGCCGAGTGGGTCAAGCACAACCTAAACCGCGTCCGCGACAGCCTGCCGAACGGCTACTGCGGCCGCCCCGCCCAGCAGGACTGCCCGCACCCAAACGCCTGCCTCACCTGCCCGGACTTCCAGACCACGCCCGAGTTCCTGCAGATCCACCGGCGGCAGGCCGCCAGCAACAGCCGTCTCATCGGGCAAGCCGAGGGCAGGGGACAGCTCCGTCTTGCCGAGAACCTGCGCCGCGTCCAGGCCAACCTGGATCGGATCATCCCTGCCCTGGAAGCGCTCGATGGTGAAGGCCCTCGCGATGACTCACACTGACAACTCTTCCTTCCTCGCCCAGGCCAACGCCCGGCGTCACCAGGCAGCCCTATCGGCCGCGCGTCACGCCATAGAGCAGCTGCAACGCCAGGGGAAGCCAGTGAACTTCAGCGCTATAGCACAATCAGCCGGGGTCTCCCGAGGATGGCTCTACCGGCAAGACCAGATCCGGGACATCATCGGCCGGCTACGTCGCCTGGACCCACCCGCCGCCAGGATCACAGCCCAACGGGCAAGCGCCGAATCGCTACGCCAGCGGCTCGATGCCGCCCGCGCCGAGATCACCCGCCTGCGAGCCGAGAACCACTCCCTCCGCGAGCAGATCGCCCGCCACATCGGCCTGCAGCGAACCGGCAACCAAACCCAGCCGAGCCGCGGTGACCCGGCCACGACCTCTCCCCACGGCCCCGGCGACGACATGTCTACACCGACAGAAACACCTATCTACCAGGCATTATCTGCAGACGACTCCAGATAACCGCCGTTAGGCGCGGGTGTCGGGTGGATGTCGATCAAGTTCCTGGGCGTCCAGATCCGGGCATTCTGTGCACTTGCGTCGCGGTGCCGCACTGCTCGGCGTCCGGCCGCGTTGCCGGGCCTGGGGGCTTTCGGTCCAGGGCGTTAAGTAAGTTCAGCGTGAAGGGCCGCGGATTAAGTCATCCGTGGGCACCGGAGACCCGATGGCGGTGGCCTGATCGGGAGTATTTGGAGGGATGTCACGGCTGCAGCCGGGCCGGGGGTCAGCGTGATGCGGCAGACGATGGACGGCCAGGCCGAGGCGCTGGCAGGGATCCTGGCTGATGAGGCGCCCGTGGTCGCGGTGGCGGAGCGGCTGCGCGGCCGGCGGGTGCTGGCGATCGGCACCGGGACGAGCTGGCATGCGGCCAGCCAGGCCGCCGCGCTGCTGCGCGCGGCCGGGCTGGACGCCGGGGCCGCGCAGTCTGCCGATGCCGCTGTGGACGGCCCGCTGCCCGGCGAGGGCGGCGCGTTGCTGGCGTTCACCCATACAGGCGCCAAGCGGTACACCGCGCAGGCTGTGCAGCGCGCCCGCTCCAGGGGCCGAGGGCGGCGACCACGATCATGGCCAGGCCGAGATCCGAGCGGACCGCGTAGCCATAGCCCTTGAGCTTCAGGGGCCAGTTGCCGATGTTGCGCCTAGGCCCTCCCGTGATAGCCACCGTGCACCGGACGGCCCGTCGGGCGTTTCGGCTCCGGGGCGAGGATCCATACCTTGTAGGTTCGATGGCCGGACGCGTCGGCGTAGGGAATCACGGCGGCCAGCCGGTAGCCGCCGTAACGGCTGATGTCGTGAACGATCACCTGGTCGGTTGGGTCCGTGTCGCCGAAAGCGAGCGCGATTACAGCGAAGTAGCGATGGCGGATCGCGTCGGCGTAAGCCGGCGCGTTCTGGAGGTACTGGTCAGTAGCGGGATCGGTGTAGCCGAAGTTGAACGTGTTCGACCACTGTGTCCACCGCACGCTGTGCATCAGGTAATACGCCGGCACGTCGTAGTCCTCGGCGAGATAGCGGCCACCGGGCTTGCCCAGGCGCTGCAGCGCAGCGGTGAGCCCGCGTGAGTCAGGCCAGCCCCGATACTGCGCGCCGACGATGAGGACACCGACAGTACCAGCGAGGACAGCCGCCGTGATGGCCGCGCGGAGCCACGATGCCGAACGACGCGCGGATACCCCTGTGGACTGTGCCTGGCCCGCGGCGCGCGGGAGCGCCGCGAGCAGGTAGCCGCCGGCCGCCGAGGCGAACCACGCGCCGTAGCCGACGTGCTTGAAGAGGCTTACGTAGGTATGGATGCGTGCCTGCTCGGCGGGGGCAAGGAAGTCGGCCCCCGCCAGGGTCCAAGCCAGCAGCGTCGTCGGCCAGTGGCGCCATGCGTAGGTGATGGCGGCCGCACCGGCGATGCCCAGGAGGGCATTGATCCCCACCCACCTGGCGCTCATCAGCATGATGGACCCGCTCGAGTCTGTGCCGGACGCGCGGCTGAGCGTGGAGACGCTGATCCCCTCCGCATAAGAAGGGCCGGCTGTCCGGTACGCGACGGCGAGCGCGCCCAGGGTGACGGCCGCCATGCCGAGGCCAGCGGTCAGCCCGGCCGCCCGTCCGCGTCGTCGCCATACTGTAAGCGCGGCGACGATGATGACAACGGGGTCAAACAGTGCGGATGCGTATTTCGTCGCGTTGGCGGCAGCTAGCGCCAGCGCCGCGATCACCATCAGGGCGATCCGGGCCTGTAGCCGCCGATCCGCCGCCAGCACGCCCAGCCAGGTCGCGGTGGCCAGCAGCATCAGCGCCATCGCGTCGTAGGTGGCGAATGCGCTCAGGAACTGGGCTGATCCGGTCCCGGCGAACAGCGCGGCCGCGAAGAACCCTGCCGCGCGGCTTGAGAACAACCGGCGTGTAATGCCGTGCAGCAAGACCGTCGTCAGCAGGATGAACGCCAGGCTGAGCAGTCGCGCCCCGGTAAGGCCCGCGGCCTGGCTGGCCAGGCCGGCAATGACCGGATAGATGACGGGAGCGCCGGAGAAGTAGGAGGTGAAGTCGGGAATCTGCGTGTGGTGCAGCAGGTGCGCGAGTTCCAGGTGTCCCGACCACAGGTACAAGCCTTCGTCCTGGAACGCCGTGTTGCTTAGTACCAGCCGGGCGGATAGCACAGTCTGGGTGGCCAGGACTGCGAGCAGCGGCCATCTGCGGCTTGCCAGCGCGCGCCCCAGTCCGCGAGACGGCACATCGGCCGGGTAAGCGGCAGGCCAGTCCTCGCCAGATGCCTGCCTGACGACGTGCTGGAGCGGATCCCGGCCGGGGCGGTGATCGTCTGGCGGAGGGCGGTACGGCACCGCGGTATCGGCCTCCCTCGGCGGCGTGGCGGGCGGTCCTTGCGGCCACGGCGCTCCTGGGGTGTCCGGCCTGTCGTGCGCTGGAGAGATTTCCCTGACCTTCGGGACCGGCCCGGCTGGCCGACGGCTGTCCGGCCGGGCGTGGCCCGGCGGCCGTTCGGGCTGCGTCCGCATGACCTATGGCAGCTTCCGGTGGCCAGGCGTGGTGGCCGTGGGTGTAGCCGATGACGTCGGCGAGAGGGTCGGGCTCTTGGACGGCACCGGCCGGGCCGGTGAACTCGATGCGGTGGGCGCCGATTCCGTCGGCTTCGCCGGGCTCGTCGTGGTGGCCGACGGCGGCGCGGCCGCGCCGGTGGGTGCTGCGCTTGGCGCCGTTGCCAGCCGGCCGCCGGCATGGCTATGCCGCAGCGGCACGGTGAGCAGCGGCCTCATCCCGGGCTGCCACTCCATCCGGTACAGGCTGCTGCCGAACTCGGCCCGGAACGCGGCGGCGGCCGCCGGGTAATCGGCCACCTGCCAGTCGATGACTCTGAACGCCTCGAACCAGATGACCCCGATAATGCCCGTATGCGTGGGCAGTTGCCGGAACATCTGGGTAATCCAGTGCGCCATCAGCCCGCTGACGTTCGTCGCCCCTGTCTCGGTGATGACAAGCGGCTTACTAGTAAATCTTCGCAGCTGAGCGATTGTCTTGGCGAATGTCGCGTCGAAGGATTTATAGAGCAGCGTGCCTGGCGTCCCGTAGTAGCCGGACAACCCGATCCAGTCAACATAGCTATTGCCCGGATACAGCTCCGCCAGGTTGGTGGAGTCGTTCCAGATGATGTTCGGCGACCATACCCAGATCACGTTCTTCGCGCCGATCCGGGTGAAGATATCGTGCACATGCCGCCATGCCCTTACGTACTCGCCGACGCTATTACCGTTGGTGAAGACGCCCCACGGGTACCAGAAGCCGTTCATCTCGTGCGCGAAACGGATCGCGATCGTGTAAGGCAGGTTCTTTACGCCCTCGGCCCATGACCTGATGTAGCCGTCATAGTCGCCGTTGATGATATGGGACAGGTTGTAGGCGGGCTGGTCGCCGACGAGTGACGCGATCTTCGATCGGTGCGTGTAATCCCATGGCTCCCAGGAGATCAGCGGGAGCATTCCCCGCTTGGCCACCTTGTCGATGGCACTCCGGTCGAACTGGTTCACGGCCCAGCCCTGCGCGAACTCGTACACCGACGGCTGATGGCCCACTGCTTTGGTGAACCGGTCGAGCTGGGTGAAATCATATGGCCCGCTGTTCGTCATGATGCCGACGAATTTCTTTCCTGGTGGCGGGAACAGCGGAGCGCTCTGGGCGGTCGACGCGCGGGCCTGGCCGCCCCCGACAGCGTGCGCGATATGGCTGACGATCTTGCCAGGCATCTGCGGCGCCACTACGAACACGTAACCCCCGAGCATCATGCTGAAGCCCAGGCCGAGGAGCTTCGGAATGCTGACCCTCACCGAGCGTCCCAGGACCGGGCAGTCTGGTTTGGGAGGTCGTGGACGGGTGCCCCGTAGGCGGGACGCTCATAGGCCCGTCCTCGGTAGGCTGGGCGCTCGTCCATGCTTCCGCCCCGGGCCGGAAGCATGGGCTTCGGCTGGCTAGGCTGCACGACACCCTCGCGCCCGGCCTCAGGGGCTGTCAGCCGACGCCTGGCCTCATGGGGCGCTAGCCTCTCGGCTGGCCGGATCCCGCGCTGGACCCGCTGGATCGGGGAAGCTGGGGCGGCCTGGCGCTGGATGCGCACGTCATAGGCGCAGTCATAGGGCCTCCACGCCGAAGGTGCCCCGGCCACGACACGGCCGCCCCGGCCCAGCCTGTTAGCCAGGACGATCAGCGGCGGCGCGAGGCCGGTGATGACGGCAAGGGTCCCCCACACCCGCAGCGCCGTGTAGTCATGGTGGAACCGGAAACTCACGATAAGCAGGACGGTCGCGATCGCGGCCCACGCGAGGTGGAGCCGGAAAGTGCGGACGGAATCCGGGCTCTTCAGGTTTCCCTTCGCAGTTACGGCGTATGTCAGCGGCCTGCGGAGCAGGGCCATCACCCCAGCCGCGACATACACGGGTCCGGCGAACAGCGCCAGCAGCATGCCGGGGACTCCCACCTCGCGTCGCTCGTGGACGGCCAGGTTGAACCGCCGCAGCCACAGCCACAGAATCATCCAGCTCGTCATGGAGGCTGACCACAAGGCAAGCCATTCCAGGGAGTTGAGCCGGATGGCAGTGACGCCGAGAAACAGGTAAACGGCGGTGGCGATCGTGCCGAGGAGCACGGTGAACCCGACGCTGGGGTAATAGAACTGCACCAGCCCGTAAAGAAGCCGCTGGCGGGGACGCAGCCTGATGCCGGCCCGCAGGTTACGCTTCAGCAGGATCTCCCAGATGCCGTAGGCCCAGCGCTTCTGCTGGTTGAAGTAGTCCGTCCACGACTCCGGGCCCTCGCCAATCGCGAGCACGTCCGGCGTATACACGCCCCGCCAGGAGTTGCCGGTAACGGGATTGATCGTTCCCTGCACCCGCATGCTCGTCAGGTGGTCCTCGATGATCGAGTCCTGGTACCCGCCGATCTCCCGCCAGGCCGCCGGGCGGTACAAGTGATTGGTGCCGATAAGCAGCGGCGCGTCCAGCCCGTTGCCACCGCGCTCCACGACCCCGCTGAATAGGTACTGCTGGACAGAAGCGCCGTGCGCCACCCAGTTTCCGTACATGTTGCCGTAGACCTGGGGCGCGACCACGAAAGCCACGTCCGGGTCGCGGAAGTAGCCGATCGTCCGCTCGAGGAAGCATGACAGCGGCACGTGGTCGGGGTCCATCTGCGCCACCACGTCGTAGAAGCGCTCGTAGCGATCCCGCCACGCATTGTGGTTGCCGGACTTTGTCTTCGCCCGGAACGGGCCGGTCGCCTGGTTGTACCGGGCAATGCCCTTCCGGCTGAAGTGGTGAACGCCCAGGCGCTCAGCCATCGCCTTCACCGCGGGATCGTCGCCCTCATCCAGGATCCACACGTCGACCTGTCCGCGGTACCTGACCTCCCGCATGGCCCGCAGCGTGCGCCCGACCACGGAGATCGACTCCTTGGACGGGACGATCGTGGTCAGCATCGCGACCCGGAGGCCGCGCGGCGGTGCCTTCGGCACGGGATCCTTCATCGCGGACGCGAAGACCCAGACGGCGAAGTTCTGCACCAGGCGAATGCTCTCCACGCAGATGACCACGCAGAAGCTCAACCTGGCGACGCCCAGCCGCCAGCCGCCGAATCCCACCACACCGGGCCCGGGAACGTGCGCGGGAAGCAGCAGCCAGGCGATGAACGCCACTGCGGTCAGGGCGTTGATCAGGGCAAGCGTGGTGAGCACGGCACGCTGGGCCGGTGATGCGACCCGGCGAAAAAAGACCCGCGGATCGGACGAGAAGTCCAGCGGTCCGGCAATGTCGGCACAGCGGGCATAAGCACGCTGCGCCGCGAGGTTGCGCTGTTCCCGCCGTACCTCACGACCACCCTCCGCTGGAGCGCGGCGGCTCTTGTGAGCGCCGCGGCCGTCCTTCGCCGCAGTGTGGCGACGCCGGTCACGGGACGGCCGACGGACATCCGCTCCCGGCAGGTACGGTCCGCCAGCTGCAAGATCTTCCAAATTTTTCACCGTCCGCTAAAGCGGCACGGCCGCCGACGAGGGTGCGGCTGTCGCCCCGGGATCACGGGAACACCAAACAACTGGCCTTTGCCTTGGAGGACCAAGGCGTTTGGCGCCACACGGCGTCGAGGGTGTGTCCACGCATGTTGCTCAAGCGTTGGCGAGCGCCGATGGCCAACATCCGATGCCGTTGGCGAGCCCCGCATTGCTAGGTCCCGCACCGGCCCCGTACCAGCAGTCTCGCCCATCGCACCTGACGGCATGGATCGCCGTCCGCCTGTCACAGCCGACATCAATCTCCCGCTCTCTAACACCGCGAACGAGCCCGTGGACGGCCGCGCACGCTGCAAGGGTCAGTAGCTCAAAGTGGTAGATGTCGTAATAGCGCCAGAGAGGCCGTGGCTGTTACGCCCGCGTCGGGCTCGGCGGGCTTGCAGCTGGCCGGGGCCGTAGCACCGCGGCCCCGTCCCGATCATTAAGAATCTTTGAGCCGGAACGAGGCCGCGGTGCACGCCTCAGTAACCGGCCTGCCGATCGCTGGTCTAGGCGGCCGGGCAGCATGCCGCCGACGACGTTGGCTTGCCTGGATCCTCCGGTCTGCGGCCTGGCTTGTTCTGGCCTGGCGGCGGGTTGTGAGCGCAGCAGCGGGCCGTCCCGTGGTCGCCTTTGGCTGACCCGTGACCCGACCCGGGGGACTGGGTCTGGCCCGGGGCCTTGGCGGATCCCCCGGCATGGTTCTGCCCGGGTCCGGGCTGGCTGGCCGGACGGAGCGCGGGCTGCGTGTCCGGCCGCGGTGCGGGCACGGCCGGATGATGCGGGCCCCCATGATGCGGTGCCGGCGCGCCGACCATCACGTGCGCCACCTCCTGCACCGGGTCGGGCAGGGCGCCCGCGTAAGCCGCGGCGGTGCCGCCCACCCCGGCAACCAGGGCAGTCACCGCTGCGGCCAGCCCGGCCCTGATCCGGGTCGGCGGCCGGGACCGGCCGCGCCGCATTGGCCGCACGGCAGCGGGCCGGCCCCCGGCCGGGGAGGCCAGCCGCCAGAACGCAGCCAGCGCTTCGGCCTCCCCGGCCAGCTCGCCGGGTTCCGCCGGGCCGTCCAGGGTGGCGAGCATCCGCGCCAGGTCATGCATCTCCGGCGGCGCACCGGGGGGCAGCGGGCGCCGCTCGAAGAGCATGTCCAGCAGCGGCTCGTCGGGCTCGCCGCCGGGCCGGCCTGGGAGGGGGGACCCGGGCATCTCACCATGCATAGCGTCCGGCCCGCTCATCGCGTTACACCCGCCCGTTCGGCCTGCTGGGCGAGTCGGCGCAGGCCGCGGTGCGCGGCCACTCGCACCGCCCCCGGGGACTTGCCGACGATTCGCGCCACCTCGCCGGACTCCAGCCCGGCCACCACCCGCAGCATGATGATCTCCGCCTGCTCACGGGGCAGCGACGCGACCAGCGCCACCACCGCCCGCGAGGAGACCGCCTCCAGCGCCGCATCGGCGGCGTCCGGGGATGCCAGCTGGTCCGCCGCATCGCTCAGCTCGAGCGGTACGGCCGGACGGCGGGCCCGGTGCCGGCCGGCATCAGCTGCCCGGTGCCGGGCGATGGTGAACAGCCACGCCCGGAACGCCTGCTCCCCACCGCGGAAGCCGCCAAGCCCCGCCACCACGTGCAGCCAGGTATCACCCGCCACGTCCTCGGCCTCCGGCGCGATCACCCGCAGGTACCGCAGCAGCGGCGGCTGCACGTCCCGGAAGATGCGGGCAAACGCCGTCTCGTCACCGGCCTGGGCACTGGCCAGGATGACCCCGAACGCGGCGCCGATCACCGGTCCAGTATCGGGCCCGCTACCGCCGCGGCGCAGCCGAACCGCCACCCTCCGGCGCATCCCCAGCCCTGCACCCGGACTTCACGCCGTTGACGGCCTCGTGACCTCATCGCCCGGGCCTGGCGCTGCGGACGCCGCGACGGGTTGCGCTGCTCGCCGGGACCCTGTCTTGGCAGCGGTGGCCGCCGAAGAAGCGTACGACTCCGCGAACCCGCCAGCCACCAGCCTGGCCGTCTTGTCCGCCTCCGGTTCGCTGTTCATGATCTCGGCGTCCGCGGCCGTCAGCCTGGATGCCCGCCACCAGGCCGAGGCGCTGCTTGCTCAGGAGGCGGCCGCGGGTGAGGCCCGGGAACGAGCAGCGGCGCTGGCCGAGCGCTCGCGGCTGGCCCGTGACCTGCATGACGTCCTGGCCCATAGTTTCTCCGTCCTGGCCGTGCAACTGGAGGCCACGCGACTGACGGCGCATCACCACCGCCGCGGGCGCCAATCTCGCGGGTCAGATCACGTACGCCCACAAACTGACCTGCATCGGGGTGCTCGATGCGCGGCGCGTCCTGGCGAGGCTGCGCGACGACGAACCACCCGGGCCGGCCAGCCTGCCGGGCCTGGTCTCGGCAACCGCCGCCGCGCTGGGCATCCCCATCGCGCTGGAGGTCGATGGCGTCCGGTACGCGCTGGACTCCGACGCCGGGCTGATGTTGTACCGCGTCGTGCAGGAGGCCCTGACGAACGTGGCCAAGCACGCGGGGCGGGGAGCCCGGGTCACCGTGCGCCTGGTCTGGGCCGCGGATGGCGTGGAGGTGTCGATCGTGGACCGCGGCGGAGATGGTGTCGATGCCGGCTTGCCGTCGAGCGGTTTCGGCTTGACCGGCATGGCCGAGCGGGCCGCGCTGAAGGGCGGCCGGCTGCGCGCGGGTCACTCGGACGGCGGTTTAGCGGTCCGCCTGTGGCTGCCCGCGCGCCGGAACGCCGTGGAGCGGGCGTCATAGAGGGCGGTTCCGGATGGAGAGCCGGTAATTCCCGGCCGCAGGCCCAGCACGACCAGCGGGACCAGTGCCAGTCCCGTGGCCAGCGACGTCATCAAGATCGGTGACAGCCGCTGGCGGGCACCGCGCAGCACCGGGTCCGGGCCGAACGTCATTCCCGCCTGCTCTTCCAGGGTGCTGGCAATGGTTGATCAGCAGGATTCCGTTGCGGGCGGCGACCAGCGAGCCCAGGGAAATGATCCCGCAGGCCAGCCAGGCCGCCAGCACGCCTCCGACCAGCGCCATCGGCAGCGTGAGGAAGGTGAGTACGGCGAGCCGCCACCTGCGGAACGACGCTTGCAGCAGGAGCAGGATCAGCGGGCCGGCGATGATCGCCGACTCGAGCAGCCGGCTCTGCGCCGTGTGCCGCTCCCGGTATTCGCCCATGAGCTCTACGTGGTACCGCGGTCCAGGCGCACCGAGGCCAGCTTCTGCTGGATGTCGCTGACCACCGAGCCGAGGTCGCGGCCCGCCACGTTCGCCCTCACATCGAGGTACCGGGAGTCACCCTGCCGGTCGATGGCGTTAGGGTTCGGCTGCAAGGCGACGGTGGCGACCTCGCCCAGCCTGACCCGCCCACCCGACGGCAGGTCGATCGGCAGGTCCTCGATATCGGAGAAGCTGTGCCTGGTCCCCTCCGGACTCCAGACCACCGTGTCGTGGGCCTTTCCCGCCCGGAAAATGTCGCCGACCTCCTCGCCGACTACCAGCGTCGCTGCATCCAGGCGGACACCACCCGGCTTGAGGCCGTACTTCTCGGCCTTGACCAGGTTAACCTCTAAAGATCAGAGAAGGGTTGCTCGCTGGTGTGACCACGGTCACCGTGACTGTCCGCGGATGCCCCGTTCACCGCTTCCCTCGCGCCAGCCTGACCAGCAGGCCGGGGAGCAGGTGAGCGGAAGTCCTCGCGGTTGGAAACCGGCTCGTCCGAGCTCAGCGAAATTCAGCGGCGGCGCGTCCGCGTTCGCGAGCTTCCGCTTGCGTTCGGCGAAGGATGCTTCGAATTCCCCTGCCTGGGGAGGAACCGCTTCACCCGGTCACTTGTTAGCACAGTGACGCAAACTGATCATGGACACGGCCTTTATCTTCGGCACATGTCTCGCAGCGATCATTCGCGAGCTGGTCATCGAAGGTGGTGGCGCCAGAACTGGCCGTTCGGTGCCGCCCAGCGGCGGCGAACTCGTCATCGACAGGCAGCGCATACTCGGCGATCGGCTCCCTGGGGCGGGGCGACCGTCGTCACGCTTCGTGATCATCCCTCGTCTGGAGCAACGCGCACACTGCCGCCAATCTATACTGGCAATGACGCTGAATGGTCACGCTCGGATGTCGCGCAGATCAGGATGCTCGGTACCAATCGCCTGGGGCCCGGCTGTGGCCTGGTGAGCCCTGATGAGTCGCCTCGGGGCCCGGCGTGTCCAGGCGTCGATAATGAGTTCCCTGACGATTTCGTCGGGCAAGTGCGGGTAGGCGACGCGGACGGAGACCAGCCGTGGGCCGTGCCAGTCTTCCGCGCAGGCATGAGGCCATTCGGCTACGGCTTCTGCGATGGACTCCTCGCTGAGGGCGATGTTGATCCCTCATCATCCAGGCTGCTGGCGAAACGCGGCCGACCATGAACACGGAAGGACGGCCGCCCGCCGTGATCGTATTCCTCGGCTCCGGGAAAGCTGAGCGCAAACCGCCGCACCTGTCGGCGTCCATCCCTGCACGTTACCTTGCTGTGTATGACCGGGCTCCGAGATCGATTGTCGTCGTTCGATGCCCAGGCCCCGGCCGCGCGAGTGGCTCGCACGCACGATCGCGTACGCGGCGCCTGGGAGCCGTCGAGACATCGGATCGCGCTCACGCCGAGTGAGCGGTCCCCGGCTCAGCGAGCGCGTGCATTGCCGCCGTAAGGGACGATCCGCGCTCAACCAGCGTTGTCGCGCGGGACGCATATAAGCAGAATTCTGCACCGAGCCTTCTCAGTACTGCGCCTTCAGAGCGATCTTGATTGGAGCAAACGCTTAACTGAGGACAGCAGCAATTCTCGACTCTTAGCATCAACTTGTCCTGTCAAGTCCAAGCGCTGTACATGGCCAAATTGCAATTCGTACCAGGGGGGAAGCTCGCAAGCCTCATAGAAGACAGGAAGAATCGGCTTTCCGACTTCGTCCGCGTAGCCCAGCTCTCGACGCACCCAGGTTGAACTGAGAGCCTCCGGCGACAGGACCGTCAATACTAGCTTCGACGCGCCGATAGCCGCGCTTATTCGTTCCCGCCAATCATCTCCGCCAGTGATCCCCGTCGTATCCATCCAAACCCTGTGTCCGGAGTTGCGCAGATCCTCACTCAATTTCGAAGCAAACTCCGAGTCGGTGCGACCGTAGCTTAGGAATATTGGACGGGCTGCCTTGCCTGCAATGACCGGTCTTTCAGTGAGATCGTAGATCCTCGGGGTCTGCTTTCCTTCGGTGGCAATCTCCACCGCTCGTCTGGCATAGAGAAACAACTCGTTAAACGTCACCGTCCCATCCCCGTCCAAATCAGCATCGCCAGTCCGCAGACCCTCGATCAAACCAGCACTAAACAGACTAGCACCCGATCCGCGCTCGGCAGGAGATCCTTCGAAAGCGTATTCAAAAGCGGTGGAGCAAGCCAATATCACTATGTCTCTCGGAACAATGACACCTCCGAGAATAGCACCAGCGAACGGGCAGTCCAGTATGACAACATTGGATCTGGCCCGACAGGCGGAAAGCTCCTCAAGAAGGAACTGGCTACTGAGGCCAGTGGCTGAGAGTAGATTTACCTGAGTATCCTTAAGCGCAAGGAATAGCCGACCAATCTCGTCCTTAAGGCCATGTCCAGAGTAGTAAATTAGGTTTACGTCATCCTTTCCGCTGTCCCTGCAGAGACGAGCGATGGCAATTCGAACTGTTTGAATTTCCTGATTGACCAGGGAAACGACATTGAATGCCCCTAGCTCCGGATCTCCGAGCACGGCCGCGAATTCTTCTGCATCTACTAGCGGAGAGCGCAACCCGCGCAGGGAAGCGTCGGCGTACTCAGTGTCACAAATGAGCAGAGCATCGCGATTTCCCATTGCACCTACCCGCTAGAAACGTGTGTCGCCCGAGCGCGGCAGGGGCCATCACAGGCGAATGCCCCCCCTCAGAACACCTCGGGCCGCGTGCGGAGTACGTCATCTCCATCAGCAAGAACCTCGCCAGTGGCCAGCGCCTGCCAGCGGACTTTCCCGCCAAACAAACGACCCACTCCGATCCGCTTGTCCACAGGACAGTATGACAGCCCCCCGCACGGGAAGGCCACCATCTGGGCCAGCCCCGGAAACCTGCGCAGCCCAGCAACCACAGCGCCTATCCGGCCGACCCGCCACAACAAGCTGATCTGCGCGCGGCCACATGGTGCCGCCCATGGCCAAGAAACGGTACATAGTCAGCGATCGGCGCAAACCCCGCGCCGTTGCGAGTGGGGAGTCCGCTCACCCTTCGTGATGACCGCTGTCGTGCCGCCGTGGCCGCCTGCGGGCAGATTCTGATGACTGCCCACATTCCTCCAGATAACGAACGATGGCTGATGGGCAGTAGTGCAGGAGCCGGCCGGCTTGGGGATGGTCCGGGTAGGTGCCGAGCGTGCGTGGATACGCAGCTGTGTCTTAAGCGCCCGGCTGATCGCTCCGGTGCCGGCGAAGCGGACCAGGCCCTGGGCGAAGTCTGGCGTTTGCGGCCGGGCGGCCAGCCAGATGGCCAGCCGCCTGGCGGTGACATGATCGACGCTGCGGCCGCGGCCGTCAGCGGCGGCGATGCCATCGCCGATGAGACGCTCGTACAGGGACAGGTCGGGCAGCAGCCCGTCCTCAGGCGGTCGGCCGGCGTGTCCCGCGCTGCTGCTTGCCGATCTGGATGCTGTGCCTGGCCGGCTGGTCAATCAGCTGCCTCCCTATCTGGCCGTCCCTGGCTGGTTCCTGCTGAGGATCGAGGTGGCGGGGTGGCGGGGAGGCTTGCGCGATCGCCTCGGGTCCGGTCAGGCCGAGCTCTGCTGCCCAGCCCTGGACGTGCGGCCAGAGCCGGTGCCCCTCGCGGATGTCGCCTTCGGCGATGGTGTCGGCCAGGATCATCGCGGTGATCGCGGTGTTGCGGTCCAGGATCTGGCCGGGCAGCCAGGACACTTCCCATCGGTGCTGGGGGCCGGGGGCTTGCCGGGCCGTGTGGGCGGTCTGGTCGCTGGTCATCGTGGTGTCGTTGATGGTCAGGGTCATGGCGGTCACTTCCGGGTCGGGGTCATGGTTCGGCTTCCAGGTCTGGCTCTGGTTCGCGGGTGCGTCCGGTTTCAACGAGCTCGGCGAGTGAGGGTGGCTGGCCTGGCTGCCAGCCGCGGAGCTGGTCGACCACGATCGCGTACTGGGGGCGGCCTGGCGGCCAGCGGTCGGGGAACGGGAGGTCATAGGGGTCCTGCATCTCGCGCGTGTCCTTGTCCCCCGGCGGTTGGGCAGGGACACCGGGACCGTTGGCGTGGCGGCGGGTTCCGGGTTCGTCCGGTGTCCTGGCGTGGGTGGTCACTGGCCCGCCTCCATTTCCGCGGCGGGGCGGGGCTGGATGGGCGGCATGGGCGAACCGGCCAGTCCGGGCTGAGTGCGTGCGTCCCGGGCGGCTTGCTCGTCGTGCAGGAGCTGGACGGCCAGCTGGTCGTAGCTGCGGGCGTCCTGGAGGCGGAGCTGGCAGGCGAAGCAGGACTGGTCCGGGCAGTGCGCGCACGTCTCGGCGTGGTCGCGTTTCCATTCGGCGGCTAGGTCCAGCGAGGTCAGGACGGTCCTGACCTCAGCGTGGGTGAGCGTGACGGCGTCGAGGTCGTCTTCGGGGACGGACGGTCCGGGTTCGGGTTCCGGGTTGGGCGGTTCGGGTGGCGCCGGCGGGGATGGCGCCTGGCCGATGGAGGGCCCGAACGGGTGGTCCTGGGAGCCTTCGTAGATGCGGGCCAGGTCGCCGATGAGGAAGATGGCCCGGCCGGCGTGCTCGTCGTCGCCGCGGGCGAACCCGTGCCGGTGCAGTACGTCCAGGACGTCGGTAAATAGGTCCAGGCCTATCCGGTGGTCTCTCATGCGCCCTTCCTCCTGCGGTGGTGACGGGCGGGCGGGCGGATGTCGGGGGCGGTGCCGGTGCCGGCGGCGGGTTTCCAGCCGTACCGGGGGCGGTAGCCGGGGGTATCGAGCTGGTCGTCGTCCAGGGCGGCGGCGGCGCACCAGTTCCCGGCGATGGCACGTTTGCGGGCGGCGGTGGCCGCGCCGCGTTCGGCGCGGGTGCGTTCGGGGGCGCGTTTGTCCCACCAGGTGTCGTAGACGGCGGTGATCTTGTCGCGCAGCTGCGGGCTGATGGTGCGGGCGTCGCCGCGGACCAGGGCGCGGATGGTCATCTCGCGGACGCCGACGGCGCGGGCGATGCGGGCCGAGCCGTGGCCCATCACGTGCAGGGCCCGCAGCCGGAGCCGGGTACCGCCGGCGTCCAGGCGGGCGCGCGGTACGGTCTGGCTGGTGACGGACAGGACGGCGGCGGCGGTGCCGGAGGTGGTGCGGCGGCGGCCGGAGACCAGGTCGTGGACCGTGGCGGAGGCCAGTCCGGCGGCGGCCGCGATGCCCCGGTAGGTGCCGCCGTCCTGACGCAGGCCGCGGATGTGGTCGCGAGCGGCGCCGGGACCTTTGGCTGGCTGCTGGGGATCGGCCGGAGTGTGGCCGGCGGGGGCGGGGGTGTTGATGCTCATCTCAGGTCACCGCCTCGGCCTGGTGATCGGGCGGATCAGGGCGGGCCTGGCCGGTCCGGCGGGCGGAGTCCAGGGTGCGGGTGATCTCCTTTTCGCCGAGGCCGGCATGGCTGGCAGCGGCGGCCAGGGGGCTCAGGTCGGCGGCAAGGTCGGCCTCCAGCGCGCGGTTCGCGGCCCAGAACAAACTCGCGTTGCGGTTGCCTTCCGGCTGGCTGGCGACCCAGCCGGCCAGGTGGCCGAGGGCATTGTCCGGGGCCAGGGCCGACTGAGAGCGTTGCTGCTGCCGGTCGGGTTGCAGCAGCCGGGTGACGGCGTCCCAGTCGAGGGTGCCGTGGGCGCCGGTGGTCTTGAGGAGCTGGTAGGGGTGGCCGCCGACGTGGGAGGGCGGGGCCAGGATGTAGCCGCCGTGGGACCGGAAGTCCAGGTAGTGGTCGGGCAGGTGGCCGTTGCGCTGGCCGGTGCCGGTGAATCACATGAGGAAACCCCGGCAGAGCCGGGGAACGAGCGCCTGACGGCGCTGACGGCTCTGCCGGGGAGCTTGCTGGGCCCGGCAGCGGGATGAGTGCGGGACGTCGCCCGCCGGGTGTCCGCTACTGCCGCGAACGTGAACCATCATAGCCTACGTTACATACGTTAGGAACGTTAGGAACATATGTGCTGATCAGGACATGATCAACATCCGCTACTTTGCTTCCATGCCGGATGACGCGATCAACCCGTACGCGGACGAGGCCCTGTACGTCCAGCTAGCGGGCATCGTCCGCCGGATGATCCACAGCGGCAAGCTGCAGCACCTGGACCCGGTACCCTCGGAAAGCTCCCTCGTCCAGACCTACGGCGTCAGCCGGGACACTGTCCGCCGCACCATGGCGCTGCTGCGGGACGAAGGCGTCGTGTTCACCGTCCCCCACCGCGGCACCTACGTCGGCCCGCGACCGCAGTAGCAGCGGGCAGGAGCCGAAGATACGGCCGGACCCGGAGGTTGCGGGGGTCGCCGTCGGGTAACTGGGCGAGCCGGGTGCGGACGGGAGCCAGTGGCGGGGATGACGGTGACGCCGTGTTCTAGCTGGCGGCGGTAACCCGCGAGTTCGTACGCGGTCATGACGGGCAACGGGTGCGGGCTGGTCCGGGGGCATCGGCGGCAACTGGCCTCAGGAATGCGCGGTCATGTAGGCGATGACCGTGTCGGCGTCCCCGCTTTCGGCGTACAGGTCGGAGTCGGGATCGTTTTCCGAGACGCGCCAGACGCCGTCACGCTTGTCCCAGAACGCGGACCAGCACAGATGCTCGGAGAGGAAGGCGGTGATCCGCGCCGCGGCGTACGGGGTGGGGAGGTTACCAATGCGGATGTATGGGAGCGCGCCGTTCCCTTACGACGCTCGGTGCGGCTAGGCCGCTGCGCCTCAGTCAAGCACACCAGGTCACTAATCTGCAAGCTACCAAAATGAGCTTCTGCAATGGATAATAAGCACCATGAGAAACTCACCTCGTACCGTGCGAGGAGATGCTCTCATTTCGGGTGCCCGATAGCCTCGCTATGGAAGGATGGCGGCTGTGGCGGTAGAGACAACCGGATCGACCGTGCCGCGCCGGCAACTCGGCCGGTACCTGCGCGAGCTGCGCAACCGGGAACGGCTCACGGTGAGGACCGCTGCGGAAAAGCTGGAGTGGTCCGAGGCCAAGATGTGGCGCATAGAGACCGGCCAGACCAGCCTGCGCAGCCTCGACGTCGAAGCCATGTGCAAGATCTACGCCGCCCCGGCCGACCTCACCGAAGCTCTCATGGGCCTGGCCCGGGAAACCAAGGCCCGCGGCTGGTGGCACGCCTACGGCGACGTCATCCCCGAGGGATTCGACGTTTACATCGGCCTGGAAGAGGCCGCCTCGGAGCTGGCCTGGTACGAATCCGAACTCGTCCCCGGCCTGCTGCAGACCGAGGACTACGCGCGCACCCTGATCCAGGCCGACAACCCCGGCGTCGGTGACGAGGAAATCAGCCGCCGCGTCCACGTCCGGATGGCGCGGCAGCCGCTCATCCGCCGGGCCACCGCTCCCCTGCACCTGCAGGTGGCCCTCAACGAGGGGATTCTGCGCCGGCCCGTCGGCGGACCGCAGATCATGTCGGAGCAGCTCGGCCGCCTCACCGAGGTGTCGGAACTGCCGAACGTGTCGCTGCGGGTGGTTCCGTTCAGCGCCGGGCTGCACCCGGGGCTAATGTCGTGCCCGTTTGTCATGCTGCGGTTCCCGCTCAACGGCAACGGCATGGAGAGCGAGCCCGCCACGGTGTATATCGACGGGTTCACCGGCGCCTTGTACCTGGACAAGCCTGGTGAGGTCGAGCGGTACGCGCAGGCGTTCGGCGGCATCTGGGACGCATGCCTGGACGCGGCCGCGTCCCGGGATCTCATCCATCACGCTGCGGAGGAACTTAGGAAATGAGCAGCACCGAACTTTCCGGCGCACTATGGCGGAAGAGCAGCTACAGCAACGGGCAAGCCAACTGCGTCGAGGTCGCCGCCGTGGGCGGACGCTCGGTCGTGGCTGTCCGCGACAGCAAAGCGCCAGACGCCCTAAGCCTGATCTTCACTACAAGAGAGTGGCGGCAATTCACGGACAGCATCGAAACCAGGCGGAAAGCAAGTTAGCCATATTCGCTAACTACGAACGCCACGTCGTTGTCAGCGGTTGCTGAAATCCGAGCGCCGTTGACAAAAAGCCGGACCGGGCGACGATCGCCGTCATGACCCGCTGACGTTGCCCCGTACATCAGGTGTCGAGCAGCCACGGGAATCCAACAAAGATGCGGTCACCGGGACCTGGCCCTTCGGGGCCGTCTGGTCCCATGGAGATGACCAGGTTCGCGCGGACGAGACGGTGACGCCGGCCTCCGATGGTCAGCTCGCAGTCGTCTTGCTCCCACAGCCGCAGGGCGTCCTGCATATGGCGGTGATCCTCGTCCGACTGCTGGTCCAGGGGTTTACTGTCCCGGATGAGATCAGCCAGCGCCTGGCAGGCACCTTGCGGCCACTGCGCGGGTGCCACCAGCTGACGCCACCCCTGCTCCTCCTGCACCATCACGGTGTACACCGCGAAGGTCGTCATGCTGTGCCTTTCCCGCCCCGGTGCCGTTCCTGGCCCCCGGCGGCGCCCTGTGAAGGCGGCGCCAGTGCCAGTTGCCGGGGCTTGCCGCTGGACCAGCGCAGGGCCGAAGACAGGATCCGCGTCCAGCTGCTGGTCAGGTCCACCATCTGGAATGCTCATGCCGTAATGATGGCAGCACCTGGAGTAACAGTCCCGGATTTGGCCGGATATCGCCTGCAGGCGTCAGCTTCATACAGGCAAGCTGGGCAGTGTGGTTCGGCCTCGATGACGCTGACTACGAGATCGACATGAACACCGACACGCCCAAGCGCTCCGCAAGGTGCTCGCCTATAGGCTCACTCGGCCCGGCGTACCTTTCATTACTCGATGCCAGGATCCCGGACGATGGTGACGCAGCGTAGTAATTGAGTAATTGCTTGGAGACCAGCACTCACGCATATCG
>WNGK01003721.1_pt1 | contig 20463 bp, 18 predicted proteins | sample 5400601 | NCBI WGS metagenome assembly WNGK01 (sample SAMN13153376, study PRJNA577476) | soil metagenome | isolation source: 60 cm soil or saprolite under Garry oak tree replicate 1 | place: USA:California | collected 2016-06-15
CGATACAACCGGAGCGGGCTGAGGCGCTTTGACTTGGACTGTCTTGTGCCCGCATGCGGAAAGAAAAACGACCGCGCATGTCAGGAGTGAAAATCGCCGCACTTAGCCGTAATAACACAGTGGCAGCATCACCACAATACTGAACCGCAAAATACTGAACTGCAAAATGCACTCCAGGTGTGGTGGCTCTTAATTATCTAGAAGTTTGCATTCGGCTCAGACGCTCGACTGTAGCGGCGGTCTATTTCTTGAGGCTGCGCGCTATCGCGCTTGCGCTTCGCGGACCGCCGCTACAGGCCATTTTGAGAGACGCTACAATGGCGGATCGGCTCTCCCAATGACAAATGACTGTTGACCAATGAATAATGACAATTGACATGGTTTTGGCTTTACTGACATCCGCATTGATCTCCATCATCTGTTTCATCTCGACATTCGTCATGGGTTTCACGATGGCAGCGCGGACCGGCCTCTCACAGCACGTTCTGTTAGGACTCTTCACGACATTTCTTGTAACGCTGACTCAAAGCATGACGATGTTCTACTTCATCGGTACCGGAAGACAGGTGAAGGATCTGGTGGCGGCACTGCCTCAGGGAAGCGATCTGGTCCAGCGTACGAAAGTTTTCAAAGCGAAAGTTTTTCCGCCCGCGCTGTGGGCGATGCTTTTCACGATGGCGACAATGATCATTGGCGGCGGAGTGCACACGCGGGTCTCCTGGACGCCCCCGATCCTCCATGCCGCACTGGCGGCAGTTTCGCTTTATTTCAATCTTGTGGCGTTCTGGAAAGAAGGAAAGTACATGATTGAAAACAACCTGCTCATGGAAGAGGTCGACCGCCTGCTTCGATGAGGTTACTCTCCCGCCTGATCCATCCCGCACGTGTTGAGTCTCCCGAATTAGATCGGCCTGATGAGATCGACGCCTTCATCGATTCGCGCTCGCTCGAGCACCCCGCAAAAATCGAGGATGATTTCGTCCGGCGCGCCCTTGCGCTTGGCGTTGAAGGCGGAATGATTCTCGATGTCGGCACGCGTGTTGGACTGATTGCTCTGAAGATCCTGTGGCAGAATGAAAACTTTTACGCGATCGGAATGGACGCGTCCGGGATCATGATCGAACGCGCAAGAGAAACGGCCACAGCATGGGGGCTGGGTGAGCGCGCTTTCTTTCAGGTCGGAGATGCCCGGCGGATGCGTTTCAAGACCGCATATTTCGATCTGGTCGTTTCGGACTCGTCGTTCCACGTCTTTAATGATCCGGTCTCTGTTCTTGCCGAGATCAACAGGGTGCTCAAGCCGAAGGGCGCCCTGCTTATCCGCGATTTTGAAAGACCGAGGCGATTCGAAATGAGCCGCCGCATCGCGGAATGTTCAGCGCTCTACGGCAGCCGGATGCGGCAGCACATCGAAACCGCAATGCGGGCCGCATTTACTCGAGCGGAAATCGAGGAGATGGTGGTCTCATCCGGACTGGAGCGAGCGCGCGTCGGCAGACTCGAGAACGGCTATCTGATTATTGAGCGGGCCGGAGAAACCGATCCGAATTCGTGGATCAAAGCCCGGGAGCAGTACCTGTAAGCCATGGAGCAGATACTCATCATTGGCGGCAATGCCGCGGGATTGGCGGCTGCGTCGCGAGCCAAGCGAATCGATCCGCGGCTAAACGTCACGGTTTTAGAAAAAGGTCCTGATATTTCTTACAGCACCTGCGGCATTCCCTATTATCTGGCGAAGATGGTCAGCGCCGCCGACCTCATTGCGTACACGCCCGAGTCGTTCGAAAAAGAACGCGGTATCAAGGTTCATAACTACACTCGCGTTGATGAGATCTCACCCTCGCGAAAACGGGTGATGGCCACGCGGACCGACACAGGCGAACGTGCGGAGTTTTCGTATGAGCGGTTACTCGTTGCCACAGGCGTCCGGCCGAAGCTTCCCGGCATTCCCGGCACAGACCTTAAGAACGTTTTTACAATCATCGATCTTCAGGATGCGCTCCACTTTAATGAAGCCCTTCAGAATTCGACTCGAGTTGCGATCATTGGCGCCGGTTACGTCGGACTTGAAATGGCCGAATGCTTGCAGACGCTCGGGAAAACCGTTCATCTATACGAACGCGAGCCGCATGTCCTGCCCGGAATGGATGCCGATATGGCGCAGATTATCGAATATGAACTCCAGCGGTTCGGCATCCGGCTTTCCCTTAGCGCGAATGTGTTGGCCCTGGCCGGCTCCGAAGGCCACGTCACCGGTGTCAAAGCGGCAAGTGGATTGGGAATCGATCCGGCGGAGGTGGTACTGCTGGACACTGGAGTTGTACCGAATGTAGATCTGGCTCGTGAAGCAGGCATTCAGATTGGTCTAACCGGCGGGATTTCGGTTAATGCCTACATGGAAACAAACGTGCCCGGGATTTTTGCAGCCGGCAACTGTGCCGAAACGCTTTGCGCCATTCGCAAGCGGCCCGTGCTGCACTACATCGGAACCGTCGCCGCAAAGCAAGGGCGGGTCGCCGGCGACAATATGGCCGCGCGTCGTACGAAGTTTTATGGCGCGATCGGCACGACTGTTTTGAAGGTTTTTGATCTGGCCGTCGCCCGCACGGGCCTCTGTTCTGACGATGCGGCCGCCGAAAGTATTCCTGTCGTTTCGGCTCGCATTGAAGCCTGGGACCGTGCGGCTTATTACCCAACGGCGCGCAAACTTTGGGTGAAACTTATCGCGGAGCGCGAGAGCCGTAAGCTCGTAGGCGCTCAGGTGGCCGGCTACGGCGACGCCTCCAAGCGTATTGACGTAGCGTGCGCCGCCATCACATCGGGCATGAGGGTGGACGAATTGGTCCAGCTCGATCTGGCCTATTCCCCGCCTTATGGGAACCTCTGGGATCCCTTGCTGATTGCGGCGCAAGCAGTATTGAGAAAAACGTCCATGTGATAAAATGCCGGCGTCAAGGAGCAAGGAGTTAAGGAGTTGTGGATCGGATGAAGTTAAGCGTTTTCGTAATAATCGTAGCAGTATTGGCAGCGACAACGACAACGGCGGCAACGGCTGCGCACGCCGCGCCCGCCGCTCCGGCCTTTCCCGAACGATTGGATCTACCCAGTCAGGGTCTGGAAAGCCGCGTCGAGTTCTGGGAAAAGGTATACACGCAGTATGGCGAGGATGACGTCATCATTCACGACCGCATCCACGTCAATCTCATTTATGATGTCGCTATACGTGACGATCAGACTGAAAAGATTGGGGCCGTTCGGCAAGCGTTAGACGAGATCCGCGACAATCTTGCAACGCCCGAGAATCTCAGCGTTACGGCCCAGCAAATTCAGACCGCGATTCTGGCAAATGATATCCCGTTGACGCCCGCATCCCTCGCCGAGTTGCGCGACAATGTTCATACGCAGGTTGGAATCAAAGAGCGATTCCGTCAGGGCATCATTCGATCGGGCCGTTACGTCCACGCTTTTCAGGAAATTTTCGAAAAGCAGGGTATACCCGCGGAGATCGCTTTGTTGCCGCTCGTCGAATCGTCATTTGAGAATCGAGCTCTCTCCAATGCGGGCGCTGCCGGCATTTGGCAGTTCACGCGTGGAACGGGAAGGCTCTACCTCAATGTGAACCGCAGGCTCGACGAACGGCTCGATCCCTTAAAGGCAACTCGAGCAGCCGCGCGCCTCTTGCACGACAACTACAACGCTCTGGAATCCTGGCCGCTTGCGATCACAGCGTATAACCATGGGCGCGCCGGCATGCAGCGCGCTCAAAGCGAAGCCGGACCGGAGATCGCGAAGATCATCGAGCAGTACCGCGGGCCTGCGTTCGGCTACGCGTCCATGAATTTCTATTCGGAATTCCTCGCGGCTGTCGACGTTTATAACAACTACGAACAATACTTTGGGCAGCTTGCGTTGGACAAACCTGCGGGGATACCAAGTCCCGCGCCCATCGTCACCCGGGTTTCAGCGAAAACCGGCGGCAAGACCGCGGCTAAGGATCGATATAAAGTTCGCAGAGGTGACACGCTCGCCGACATCGCTCACAGGTTCGGAGTCACGGTTCGGCAGTTGATGGATACAAACAACCTCCGCAATTCCGCTATCTACGCGGGACAAATCCTGTTGGTGAGGTAACTGAGAAATCACCCTCTCCCTCTGGGAGAGGGCGCGAAGCGCAAGCGCGATAGCGCGAAGCCTCAAGAAAAGATGAGGGTCTCAAGATTCGCCGAGACCTGCGACCCTCACCCGGCGCGTCAGCCTGCGGCTGTCGCGCCGCCCTCTCCCAAGGGGAGAGAGACCGGGTCTCGTTCACAGCTTCGCGGACCACTGCTACATTAGAATCAAGATCATGCGCCATCACGCGTCGACCGCGAAGACGGATGCAACCAGGCCTGTGCATCTGTACCGGAACCCGACAACGGAAAAATAGCCACAAAGAGGCACAAAAGATCCCAACAACTTTTTGTGAGTTTTGTGCATTTTTGTGGCTATTTCCCCTGCCTACAAATTCTCAATCTCAACCGGCTGGATTTGGTCTGAAACCGTGAAGCCAAAGATTCGCGAATAAAAGTACAGCTCAGCCTCGATCGAGCGGCGAATGTTTGCGGCTTCGCGAAATCCATGAGCTTCGGTGGCAAAAGCGACGTAAGCGAAGGGTAGACGCCTGGCGCGCAATGCCCGGATCATGATTTCGGCTTGCGACGGAGGCACTACTTTATCTTCCAGGCCCTGAAGCAGGATTACCGGACACGATAGCTGGTCTGCAAAGTGCACCGGCGATCGCTGCCGGTACAGTTCGGCGGCCGCGGGATAGGGGCCAACCAGACCGTCCTCATAGCGCGACTCGAACTTGTGAGTATCACGGGCCAGCGTCTCCAGATCGGCAACCCCGTAGTAACTGGCGCCGGCGGCAAAGACATTGTGGAAGACAAGAGCGCAGAGCGTTGTGTATCCACCCGCGCTTCCACCGCGGATGGCCATGCGTTTTCCGTCGATGTCACCTCGTTTTTCCAGATACCGTGCGGCGTTGATACAGTCCTCGACATCCACAATTCCCCACTGCCCGTTTAACCGCTCACGATAGGAGCGTCCGTATCCTGAGCTTCCGCCATAATTCACATCGACAACCGCAATCCCGCGCGTAGTCCAATATTGAACGGCCAGCCGCAGCGCCGACGTGGTGGCGCTGGTCGGGCCGCCATGGCTGATCACCAGAAGTGGCGGCCGTTCGGCCTCGGGCGCAACGAATTCCTTGTTCTTGGGCGGGTAGAACAGGGCATAAGCTTTCAAGCCACCCGACGTGGGAAATTCAATCGGCTGCGGTTGTGAAAAGTAGTCCGGGTCGATATCGACATTCAGACTTCGCTTCAGAACTCGAACCTTGGCGCCGCGAACCTCGAGCGCAGCCACTTCAGCGGCTTTGGTAGGGGAAGCGGCTGCTACAAACAGCGTGTCGTCGCCGTCGGACGTAATGCTTCCGAACACCGTGTACGGGACCGGCAAAATCTCTCGCTGGTTGGAATGCAAATCGATAATCGCCAGATGTTCCATCCCGTTCTTGTCATAGACACAGGCCGCCCGCCGGTTCGAAAGAAATGCATAACGCGAGTATCCGAATAACCATTGCGGAACGCCGATTTCGGCGTCGATCTCCAAAACGGGAACGACCTTCTCCCGTCGTTCTGCGTAGAGATTCCACCAGCCCGTTCGGTCGGATACAAAGTAAAGCGTTCCATCGGGTGACCACTCCGGTTGAAAAATGGATTCGCTCTCGGAACCGGCAACATGGCGTGCGTTTGCAATCGAACCATTGCTTGTCAACTCGCCAACCCACAATTCAGTTCCATCCCACGGCATTTGCGGATGCCGCCAGCAAGTCCAGGCGAGATGCCTGCCATCGGGACTGATTCGCGGAAATGAGTAGAAGTCATAACCGCCGGCGATGACTCTGACTTCGCCGGAACCGTTGGGCGGAACACTGACGATCTCGTTAGATGCCTCGCGTCCCTCCTCGTGCCGTTCTCGGACGCAGATAATCCACTTTCCATCGGGCGTCACTCGGCTATCAGCGTAACGCAGGCTTCGCGGTGGCGTCTGCTCTGGTGTGATAGCTTGTGGTTCTCCGTTGCGTTCTTGCCGGTACAGACGCTGGTCCTTGAAATTCGAAAAGAAGATCGTGTGGCCGAACACGCAATAGGCGCCGCCGCCGTATTCGTGCGCGCGGGTGCGCGCATTGAACGCCGGAGGGATGGCGTCCGTGAGTTTTCCATCGGAAGAACAGCGGACAATCGCGACTCGGCCGGCTTCATCAGGACGGCTCTCGAGCCAGTACAATTCGTCACTCGAAAAATGGAGTTCGCTGAACCCAATGCCGGCTGAGGTCAGCAAGGTACTGGTAATGGGCGATTTCCAGGAACCGTAAGAAGCTTTTGCCGGGCTCATGCTTTCATGAATGATTTCGTCGCGGCTTCGATTGTCCGATCGATGTCGGAGTTCGTGTGAGCCGCCGAGATAAATGCAGCTTCAAATTGCGATGGAGGCAAATACACACCTTCGTTGAGCATCGCCCGGAAGAACCGATTGAACCGCTGCGTATCGGAAGTTTTGGCCGACTCGAAGTCGATCACGTCCTGGTTTGTGAAAAATAACGTGAACATCGAGCCGACGCGATTCATGCGTGCTGGAACATCCGCTTTCGACGCCGCAGCAATCAGCCCGCGTTCCAGACGCGAACCCATCGCGTCAAGATTATTGTAGGGATCGGCTTCCTCCAGCCGGCGCAACGTCGCGAGACCTGCAGCCACAGCCAGAGGATTGCCCGACAACGTTCCCGCTTGATAAACCGGTCCGGCCGGCGCCACATGGTTCATGATTTCGGCACGGCCCCCGTAGGCGCCGACCGGAAGGCCGCCTCCAATGATTTTGCCCATCGCGGTGAGATCGGGATCGATCCCATAACGCTGCTGCGCGCCCCCTAGCGCGATGCGGAAGCCGGTCATGACTTCATCGAAAATCAAAATAGATCCCGAACGTCTGGTCAGGTCGCGCAAGAGTTCCAGATAACCGGCCCGAGGGGGAACACACCCCATATTTCCGGCGACGGGCTCCACAATGACGCACGCGATGTCTTTGCCGTGCCGATCAAATTCGGATTTCAAAGCATCTGGATTATTGAAAGGGAGTACGGCTGTCAAGCTCGCAAGACTTCGCGGCACACCTGGACTGTCGGGTAAACCCAGAGTTGCGACGCCCGATCCTGCTTTTACCAGAAGGCTGTCGCCGTGCCCGTGGTAGCAACCGTCAAATTTGACAATGCGATCCCGGCCTGTGAATCCGCGCGCCAACCGAATGGCGCTCATCGTTGCTTCGGTTCCAGAATTGACCAGACGGACTTTCTCAACCGGCGGAAAAAACTTCCTGATCAGCTCCGCAAGTTGGACCTCACGTTCCGTCGGAGCGCCGAATGACGTGCCGATGTGAAGGATCTCCTCCAAAGCCTTCACCACTTCTGGCGGACGATGTCCGAAAATGAGCGGACCCCATGAACCGACATAATCGATGTATTCTCTCCCATCGACATCCCAAATATGCGAGCCTTCCCCACGCTTAATGAAAAGCGGGTGCCCGCCGACCGCGCGAAAGGCGCGCACGGGCGAATTGACACCGCCCGGAATGACTTCCTGAGCGCGCTTAAAGAGTTCCTCGGATTTGGACATGATTCCCAGCCAAGCCCATGGCCTTCGGTGCCTGCTGTAGCGGCGCTCCGCGAAGCGCAAGCGCGGTAGCGCGCAGCCTCAAAAACGCGAAGCGCAAGCGCGGTAGCGCGCAGCCTCAAAAATATGAGCGCCGGTTTTTCGCAGAATCAACGGAATACCGGCGGTCCGCGAAGCGCAAGCGCGACAGCGCGCAGCCTCAAGAAAATAAACCGACGCTACAGTCGATTTCCTCATGGCCTGCGAGTTTTCCAGCAGCACCACCCTCTACAACATCTTCGCCAGTTCCAGCGCGTAGTACGTGATCAGAATATCGGCGCCGGCGCGCCTGATGGCGGTAATCGTTTCCAAAATGATTCGCTGGCGTTCGATCCAGCCGGCCCGCGCGGCAGCTTCGATCATTGCGTATTCGCCGCTAACCTGATAAGCCGCAATAGGGGCATCAAACTGTTCCCGAGCCCGGGCGATGATGTCCAGGTAGGCGAGCGCCGGCTTGACCATAACGATGTCTGCGCCCTCCTCGATATCGAGCGCAATTTCACGCAGGGCCTCGCGCGCATTCGGGGGATCCATTTGATAGCTCTTACGGTCGCCGAATTTCGGCGTCGAATCGGCCGCTTCCCTAAATGGCCCATAAAAACCGGACGCGTACTTTGCGGAATAGGCCATGATCGGCGTATTTGTGAAGCCTTCCCCATCCAACGCCAGCCGGATCGCCGCCACGCGTCCGTCCATCATATCGGAAGGCGCGACCATGTCGGCGCCGGCCCGAACGTGGCTGACGGCCGCATCCGCCAAAAGCTTCAGCGTCGGATCATTCTGAACATCGCTGTGCTTGATTACCCCGCAATGACCATGGGATGTGTATTCGCACAGACACACGTCGGTGATCAGAAGCAGATCGCGGACATTTTCTCGGATTGCGCGTAGCGCCTGCTGAACGATGCCGTTGTCATCGTATGCCTCGGAGCCGACATCGTCTTTCTGCGGCGGCAGACCAAACAGCAGGATTCCTGCGATACCGGCCTTTTCCGCATCGCGGGCTGTTTCCACCGCATTGTCGACGGACAGATTGTATTGGCCCGGCATGGAGCCGACCTCATGACGAATCTTTTCGCCCGGGCACACAAAGATCGGATAAATCATCGATTCCGGTGATAGCCGCGTTTCCCGGACCAGATTTCGAAACCGTTGATTGCGCCGAAGCCGGCGCATGCGATGTGTTGGAAATGGCATGTGTTCAGTACCGTCTAGAACAATCTCTCGCGTGGTCTGAGCGTACCTATGGAGCCGACATTCTTCAATGAAAACGAGAACCTGAAGCGGCTCTCGACGCGGGCACCAATATTGAATTGGCTCAGCTCAAAATTCAAGCCGTAGCAATGCGCATTATAGCCAATCTCGACGGTCGAACTCTGGAAAACGGAATGTTGGGCATCATAGGCAGCGGAAAAAGCCGCGCTGAAGCCAGGTTTCGCCTGATTGCCATAGGTTATTATCGCCCGCAATTGATTGTTCGGAATCTCAATGACGCTGTGCCGCGTGAAGAAATAGGAAATGCCGCCGACAAACTGGCCGCGGTTGACATTACCGATGATCCCGGCGCTTCGAAATAAATGGTCGCGCGTATCGTAATCCATCTGGATGTCGGTGGATGTCGATGGTGTCGTCGAAAAACGCATGGTTGAAACGACCGGAGAAAAACGGCGGTAGCCATCCGCGAACGCAAATCCTGAAACATCCAGCAGGGGAGCAAAAACATTTCGCCTTCCCGGCACAATCGCGCCGCCGAATGTCGGGTCGAAGAAATATTTTTGAGCCATCCGCCAGGAAAAGATTTCCCGGTGGCTGAAGAACCGGTTGGTGATTGCATACTCGACTTCATTAGTATTGGTAAACAGGTCGATATCGTCGACCACAATCGTTCTTCGAAATCGATCCGCGCCGTTAATGTATCGATAGTCGATGCTGGGCTCGATCACATGACGCCAGCTGCCGAAGTCCCGCTCCAGTTGCGGGCCAACGAAATTCGAGCTGTAGTCGATCGAAGCGCGATTCAGCGCGTCTCCCAAAACCAACTGCGATTCGCGCGAATGCGTATAAAACGTCTCGCGAAAACCCACGCGCTGGCTCCACGCAACCGCGGAAGATTGCAAAACTGGAAGCTCAACCGCCGGATGCAGATCGAATCGTTCGACGAAGGACGGCGTTGTCAGCGATGCGTCCCGGCGTGCAACAGCGGAAAAGCTCGTGTCGGCACTGAAGTACAGCGGAAGTCCGGTAAATGTTCTTTCCGGAAGCGAGATCTCGAGTGTGGGGAACTTTCGCAATACCACCGTCGGCTGATCGGGAAAAAATACTCCGTTCCGCCCGTAAAGTACATTCACGCTCGCCTCCGGCCGGTTGCGGCTGGCGAACGCCAGCGACTGCTGCAAGGGAGACGTGATGACGTTGAACCCATTCTCGTAAACCTGGCGGAACACGAACGAATTGACCAGATCCATATTCGCGGCTCCGCGAAAGTCGTGGCCGAGGTCACCGAATGCCAAAATGCGCGCGCTCTGTCCACCCTGTCCGAGGCGGTCGTGCGCAAAAAACGACGAAACCTCGATTTTCGAAGTCGCGTCTGGTATCGCGCGGAAGTCGACTGCGCCGGCCGGACCCCGTTTGGTGAAGTACTCGCCCGTAAACGTTGCGTCGGCACTGCGATTGATCGCCCAGTAGAACGATTCGCGAAGGCTGCGCCCTTTTGTCGTCGACGTCGACGTCGTAGGAATCAAAAACCCGGTCTGCCGTGGCCGGTCCTCGCTAGGGATGGTGATGTAAGGCATATAGAACAACGGAACGTTTTCCAATCGGAACGTGGACCCTTTGGCGACGAGACGTTTATTCGGATCGACGACAGCTCTAGCGAGAGCGAGCGTCCAGCCCGGCCGCGGCCCGTCGCAGGTTGTGACGGTCGCATTCTTGAGCTGGTATTGGCCTTCCTCGGTTCGATGCGCTTGCTCGGCTGTAATAAAGAAACCCGGGCCCATCTTGCCACTGACATTCGAAAAATCGCCGGCTTTTGTTTCGACATTGAGGCTCACATGGCTGGCGTCGAGCTGTTCTTCGTTGCGACTGAATTTGAGCCGGCCGTTTGCCGTTAAAATTTTGGCGTTGTCGTCGTAAGTTACTTCGTCGGCGGCGAGCCGCATGTCGCGGTACGTCACGACGACATTGTCCTTTGCGTGATAGATGTGTTCTTCCCACCCCTGCGGGCCGCCTGCCGTGATCTCGATCTGGTCCTGTTGTGTCCCCAAAACCAGGAAAATACCAAAGGCAAACTGAATCACAGCGTGAGTATGCCACGTTCGGCAGGGAGGTTGGTTGTGCAGCGTGATATTCCCCTCCTCTGCGAGGAGGGGAATTTTGAAAAGAAGAACCATCATCTCAATCCAGGAATCGCAGCCGGAGTTGGACTTCGAAGAAGCGGAACACTCACCGCCGTTCACGCTGCCCGAGTACCAGCGTCAATTGCTGGCGCCGCGTATTGCCGCAGGATTCATTGATCTGGCGATCGTCGCCGCGATCTTTTCGATTTTTGTCGTCACGACATATCTTGAAGGGCCTGAGAATTTCACGCTGGACCGCCGCGTTCTGGGAGTATACGGGGTAAGCTACTTCGCTCTGGTAACGGTCTACTTCTTCCTGTTCATGCTGACTGCCAGCCAAACGCCGGGCATGAAATTTCGCGGCCTCATCGTTTCGACAACCGAAGACGCGCCGCTGGATCCAAAACGCGCATGTCTGCGCGGATTCGGATATCTGATTTCCATTCTTCCGCTCCTGCTCGGTTTTATCTGGATGTTGATCGACCCCGAGCATCTCACCTGGGCAGATAAGGTTTCCGGCACCTACATTAAGAAGATCTAGCTGATTTTTTGCGTGTTGGCGGCTCCATTTTACGTCTTCTTATAGTGAAGGACTATTTTCCTGAAAAACAGGAGACGGAATACAAATAGACATGCCTCAATTTAACATCGGTGATTTCGTATCAGAAAAAGCTGCGATGCCAAAACGTGTCGGCCGTGTGGTACAGGTTTACGACTTCGACGGAGAAACTCGTTTTGTCGTTCTGTTCGAGGATGGCTCCGAGTCCCCCTTTTTTGCCTTTGAACTTGTTGCGGAAAAAATCTAGGCAGTAGCCCACCCTGCGATTTTGCGGAATCTCAACGGCTTCTGAATACGGCCAAGCCGGCTAATCCGCCTTACAATAAGGAGATGGAGAATTTCGCGCTGATCGCGATCGTTGAAAATCTTCGTCCAGCGATGAATGAACTCGCCATCCGGCGCGTCGTTCAGCATCAGCGAAACGGATTTATCTTCCAGACAAGGTCCGTCAAACTTCCCGCGTTCAAGTTTCTTACCATTCCGCAGTCTCCGGCTCTGTATACCTCGGAGGCGCGCGTGCCCATCGAAAGCCCGAGCTTCGATTTCCTGATGGTTCTCAGAAAGCACCTGACATCCGCGGAACTCGTGAGCATCAACAAGCCGCTCTCGGAACGCATTGTCGAACTGGTTTTTAAAACAGCGGTTCCCAGCAAGGAATTGGAGACGATGTCGCTCGTTCTCGAGCTGCTTCCGAACGCGCCGAATATTATCCTTCTCGATTCGGAGCGCCGTATCCTCTCATCGTTCCTGCCGATCACCCCGCAGCACGGGATCGGCGAATACGAAACGTATTCGTGTCCCAAGTCCGGCGGGAAAGCGGATCTTCAACACGTCCTGGAGTCCGGAGGCGCGGAACTCTGCGAGTCCACGGCAGACTCTTTGGTGGCGAAGGTCGCCGGACTCGGTCCGGTGTTTGCAGGAGAGTTGGTCTACCGGCAGAGAAAAACGGGCCGGACGATCGTTCATCTTCTGCGAGCAATGCTCGATCAAGTCCGGGCGCCATCGCGCGCGGCATGGCTGTACACGGACTTGCCGCTCGGACACATCCTCGAACAGAACGATCTCCGGCGCTTGTATAGAGCGATTCTGAGTCCGATCGAGCTGGAATCGCTTGCGCGCACGCACAGCTCTCGTTTATTCGCAAATATTTTAGAAGCCGCTAAATTCTATTTCGACGAGCTGGAGAGCCGGATATTACTTGATCGAGCAAAATTGCCTGTGCTACGGGACATGCGCCACGCAGCGAAACGTCTGGCCGAGGGCGAGAAGCGGCTGGTCCGCGAGCAGAAGAAATACCAGGAAGCAGAAGGACTGCAGAAGACCGCACAAATGCTGACCTCGAGCGGGAAAAAAATGGACGAGCATTACGATTCCGTCAAGGTCGCGGATTACTTCGGAGAGAAGCCACAGACCGTCGACGTACAGCTCGATCCGAGTATCAGTTTGAGAGAAAACATCGAGAGGATGTTCAAGCGATATCAGAAGGCCGGAAGAGGAAAGACATTCGTGGCTGAGCAACTGGATCAAATCCGCCGTCGCCTGGCGTTGCTGGAGGAACAGACTCGAAGGCTGCAGGCAATCAAGGATTGGGATACGTGGCTGGCGATCACAAGTAAGATTCCGGGGCGTGAGCGAGACCCTCACCCGGCCGATCGTGACCGCCCTCTTCCAAAGGGGGAGGGGAGGAGGTTTCGCTCGTTGACGATTGATGGCCGCGAGATTCTGATTGGAAAAGGTGCGAGAGAAAACGATGAGCTGACATTTGAAGTTGCTGCTGCTGAAGATTTCTGGTTTCACGTCGCCGATTACAGCGGCTCTCACGTCGTCGTACGCAATCCCGGTAAGCAGACGGAACTGGAAGAAACGCTTCTGGTGAAGGCCGCACAGGTGGCCGCGTATTTTTCACAGGCGCGAAATGCCTCAAAAGTGGAAGTGCATTACACGAAAAGGAAGCACGTCACAAAACCCCGGCGCGCCAAGCCCGGTCTTGTCCGGCTGCTGGAATTCAAATCCATCAAAGTTGAGCCAAAGAATTGGTTAAACTCGTAATAGTCCCTCTCCCAGAGGGAGAGGGACTTTACTGACTCATGCTCGAACTGGATTACACGAACGTACTGGAAGAGGCCGTTCATAACCACGGGATTCCGAAGATCGCTTTCCAGAAGGCGGCAGATTCATCGAAGCACGTTGTCGAAGCGATTCATCAGGCGCACGCTTCCGGCAAACTCGGATTCGGCGACGTACCTTCGGACGAAGACGCTGTAAAAGGCGTCGTCGATTTTGCGCAATCTCATGCTTACCCGAATGTCCTCTTGTTGGGTATCGGCGGTTCCGCCCTCGGTCCAGCGGCGCTCGATGCGGGCCTGAATCGGCCTAATTCGGGCAAGCGGCTTACCGTTTTAGACAACATCGATCCCGATTTCATTCGCGATTCTTTGGATGCGATTTCCCCGCAAGAGACGATTGTCAACGTCATCGCGAAATCCGGCGTGACGGCAGAAACGATGGCCACATTCGCCGTGGTGCGAAAATGGATGATCGATGTTTTGGGCGACGCCAAAGCGCGCGAACGATTTGTCATCACGACCGATCCCGCCAAGGGCGATTTGCTCGCGATCGCGCGGCAGGAAAACTATCCCGTGTTCGAAATCCCGCCCAATGTTGGGGGCCGTTTCAGCGTCCTGACTCCTGTGGGAACTCTGCCCGCGGCGCTTTTGGGTTTTAACGTGAAGGCGTTAATGGAAGGCGCGCGCAAAAGCGCTTCGCAGGCCCGCCGCGGCTTCTTCGAAAATCCGGCGCTCACGGCCGCGTTTATTCAGTTCGTGCTCGAGCGTGAGCGGGGCAAACGCATTCTGGTGTTATTTCCGTACTCGCAGCCGCTCTGGAAGTTTGCTTTCTGGTTCAAGCAGCTTTGGGGAGAAAGCCTGGGCAAGAAAATCGACCGCCGTGGGAATGAAGTGTATTACGGGCAAACGCCCACAGCGGCACTTGGCGTGACCGATCAGCACTCGCAGCTTCAACTCTTCATCGAGGGGCCGAACGACAAGGCATTCCTGTTTTGGGATGTGAAGGAATTTCGGACAACGCTTCCTATCGACCACCCTTTCTCGCAATTTGAGTCGATGGAGTACCTGGAACACAAAACGATTGCCGATTTATTCCGGGCGGAAAAGGCTGCCACTGAGATTGCACTCACTGAAGCCGGGCGCCCGAATGCGACAGTAACTGTTGAGAAGATTAACGAGGAATCTTTGGGTTACCTGATCATGTTTTCGCAATACTTCACCGCCTATGCCGGGGAGTTCTACGACATTGATGCGTTCGACCAGCCAGGCGTTGAATATGGTAAAAAACTCACCTTCGCGATGATGGGCCGGCCGGGGTTTTCTCAATACGATAAGAAAATCCGGGAAACCCGGCGGCAAGAGCGAGCGGTCATTCGATGAAACTTCCAGCTCGTCTTTCGGTTTTATTTTTTATCGGTGTGTTCGTCGCAGGGTCATCCGCTTTGGGTTATTACTACTACTTCGTCTACAGCCCGCCTTTGAAAGCTGCGGAGCATTTCATGGCGGACATGGAAAAGCAGGACCAAAGAGCCCTGCGAGCCGACATCATCGTCAGCAAAGATATAGAGGAAGGTAAACTTCACGAACCGACCGACTTCGAGCTACGGAGTTTACTGTCGGAGCCGTTTCAACGGGGCCGTGTCCTCGACCAGCGAAGGTACGAAGGCAAGAGCCGCGATATCTACTATCTGGTTTATCGTGAACCGGATGGCCGGGTATACGCGTTGATGGCCGCCGAATATAAGGGCCGTTTTCGCATTGTCATTCCCGAAGTCCCCATGAGCCGCCGCCATCGGTATCTGTGGGATTACACGTGGACGAACTGAGGGCATCTGTTATACTGGCCGCTGGCGCTTGCGAATTTAGGAGGCTTTAATGTTCAGGTTAGGTGTCCCCGAGCTTGTGATAATTGCCATCATTGTGCTTTTCTTATTCGGAGGCAAAAAGCTGCCCGAGATGGGGAAAGGTATCGGTGAAGGCATCAAGAATTTCAAAAAATCGCTGAAAAGCGGCGACGAAGCCAGCAAAGAAAACCGCGCCTAACTTCGACTTGCGGGCTACCAGCCGGAGACGGGCGCCCGCAATACGCCCCCGCCCCAGTATCATCGACTCCTCTTTGAATTCCGAGAAACCGACATGGCGCGTCTTGAGCTTCAGCCCGTGTCCGTCGCATCACCGCGCTCCGCCCGGGCCTTAATCCTCCTGGCGGCTGCATCAGACCAATACGCCCTTGCGTCTGATGCTCGCTTGTCCGGCTAGCACTAGATTACCTCTATAGGATCACTCGCTCGTCTCCCACCCGCCTCGTGACGCGTTGCCGGTCCAAATATTCGAGCAGGGGGATCGCGAATTTCCGGCTCACTCCCGTGAGGTCTTTGAATTCACCCACACCGATCTTTGCGCTTTTGGACTTCAGAGCCTTGACGTCGGCTATGAGCTTATCGACAGTGGTCCGGTGAATCAGCATCTCCTCATTGATTTTGACCAGCGTATTCTCTTTGAGCATCAATTGAATAATTTTTCGGGCGGTGTTCCGATCCAGTTTCAGATTGCTGATGAGCTCATCCGGCGGTGGCACCTGCAGGCCGAGCAACCGAAACCGCTCGGTGAGCTGATCGCGCATTTTTTCTTCGTCGGCCTTCAACGTGACTTTTCGCCCGAACAGGCGAATGAGGTCCTGCTCCAATAGGATTTTCTTGTCGGTGGCCAGCTTGTCCAGAACCGCTTGAAACAGGAGATTCGAGGCGTCACCGAATAAGCGCGCTTTCAATTCCTCGCGCCCAATGCCGGGCGTGAGCGGATTCGTTTCGTGAAACTTTTCGACGGCTGCTGCCGCTGCCGCCGCCGCTTCATCGAATGCCTTCGCGGCCACTGCAATATAAGGGCTCTCGGCAAGCACGCGCACGAGGCCACTGTTGACGAGGGCCGCCACATATTCGCGCGCCCGGGCAGCCGGCAGACCACGGCGAGCGGATAGCTCCAGGATTTCGACGGTTTTCAAACCGGTCTCCTCGATCACGGTCATCAATTGGTCTTCGATGGATCCTTCTTTGAAGACGCGGAGCGTCTCGATGACGTTTTTATCGTTGCGGCGGTGTTTCAGCGGCGCTGAATCGAGAATTTGGCCACCGCCGATCGTGAGCATCGGAGAATATTGACGGATGATGAATCGATCCCCCGGCAACGCAAACGCCGGTTCTTCCAGACGGATCTGAGCGAATGCCGTCTGGCCCGGCTCCAGGCGGTTCTGCCCCAGCAAGACGACATAACCCATCAACTCGGCAGTTCCAATGTGGAAACGGATGCGCTTTCGCATCTCAATTGGATTCGCTGCCGAGCGCAGAAGCTCGAGGTGGCAATCGAACATCGAAGTCGGTCTGAACAGACCCGGCGTCGTCAGGACCATGCCTCGCTGAATCTGCGACACTTCGATGCTCTGGAGGTTCAGCGCAGTACGCTGTCCGGCGAGCGCCTCATTGGCAGCGTGGCCATGGACTTGAATACCTCGAACGCGTGCCGTGCGCTCTGTGGGAAGGATCTCGATTTCCTGTTCCTTTGCCACTTTACCGGCGATGAGAGTTCCGGTAACGACCGTTCCGAAGCCCTTCATTGTGAAACAGCGGTCGACCGGGAGACGAAAGATGTCGCTAGCGTCTTTCGGCCTCGCTTTTCCAACGAACTCCCGCAATGTTTCGATGAGCTGCGGAATGCCTTGGCCTGTGTACGAGCTGACCCGCAGAATTGGCGAGGGTTCGAGGAAGCTGCCTTTCAAAAACTCCCGAACCTCCATTTCGACGAGATCGGCAAAGTCGGGGTCGACTTTGTCGATTTTTGTGAGTACCGTGAACCCTTGCTGGATATGAAGCAGGGAGCAGATGTCCAGGTGCTCCCGGGTCTGCGGCATCACGGATTCATCGGCAGCGATGACGAGCATCACCAGATCAATCCCGCCGACACCCGCAAGCATGTTCTTGATGAATCGTTCATGGCCAGGAACGTCGATGAAGCCAACCGTTGTATTGGAATCCAAGGCGAGATGCGCAAAACCGATATCGATCGTAATGCCACGTTCCTTCTCTTCTTTCAGGCGATCGGCGTCAATTCCCGTGAGCGCTTTAACCAACGCGGTTTTGCCATGGTCGATATGTCCTGCAGTTCCTACGATAACGTGCGGCATAAGAGTTCATGTACTAAAGGGAGCGGCAGTCCCATGACGTTGAAATAGTTGCCTTCGATTTTGGGGATGTAAACTCCAGCATAACCCTGAATCGCATATGCCCCCGCCTTATCCGAAACATTTTCACGGCGAAGGTAATCACGGATCTGCTCGTCGCTCAGCGAATGGAACCACACCCGCGTGCGATCCAGCCCGTCAAGCGTCTGCTGCCGGACCTGATTGATAACAGTGACAGCCGTGTAGACCCAGTGATCCCGCCCGGACAATTTCCTCAACATGCGAGCCGCTTCCTCTTCGTCTTGAGGCTTGCCCAAAATCGCGCCGTCGATAGTCACAACTGTATCGGCCGATAAGACAAGAGACTGAGAAACTCTGGATGCGACTTCCATCCCCTTTTCTCGAGCGGCGCGCACAACGAAAGCTTCGGGCGTTTCTCCGGGCAAGGGGATCTCTTCGATCGAGGCCGGCACGACGATAAAGGGAACACCGAGAACCGACAGTAATTCTTTTCTTCGAGGCGACTGCGACGCCAATACCAGGTTCATCGAATCCATCTATGTTATGATCCCTCACATTGCAATGCGAATAAATCGTTGAAGGAGTCTGGATATGAGCTACCGGACAATTTGTCCGTCTTTCGTCGGGAACTTCAGAAAATGGTGTTTTGCCATCGCAATTCTCACGATGGTGTGCGTCGCTGCCCTCGCTCAGCAAAAGGTGGAGAAAAGCAACATGGAACTCGTCGGCTATAACGACCTGCAGGCTCGCAGCTCGTATCAGCCGGCGCTTCACAAACAGGGCAACCGGTGGTTTGCATACATCGGCCATCACGGCGGCTCGCAACTCAATCCGCTGACCGGAAAGGAAGAGGACAACGGAACTTCTATAGTCGACGTTACGGATCCCAAGCAGCCGAAATATGTCGCGCATATTCCGGGTGAACCGCGTGCAGCGGGGGCCACGGGCGAATCCGGCGGGGCCCAGATGGCTCGCGTGTGCGACGGCAGTCAATTGCCGCGCGCGGATAAAAGCAAGGTTTACTTGTTGCGCACGTACGGTGGGTCTGCGCACGAAGTCTGGGACGTGACCGATCCGGCAAAGCCGAGCCGGGTAAGTGTTGTGGTGAGTGGCCTGCGGGATACGCATAAGAGTTGGTGGGAATGCGACACCGGCATCGCCTATCTTGTTTCCGGGCCTCCGGACTGGCGCGTCCGGCGAATGACTCAGGTCTATGACCTCGGTGACCCTTCGGAGCCAAGGTTTATTCGCAATTTCGGGTTGCCCGGGCAGCAGCCCGGCTCCACCGGACCGGCGCCCACGGAGTTGCATGGAATGATTTCCACGGGACCGAAAGGTAACCGCATCTATTTCGGCTACGGCACAGGCACGAGTGGCGTTGTGCAGATCGTCGACCGCGACAAACTCCTGAAGGGAGCGAAGGAACCCACCAATGCCAATCTGGTCTATCCTGAGGTCGCCAGACTGGATTTGCCTCCGGACATGGGAGCCCACACGACGTTTCCGCTGCTCGGCATGCAGCTTGGTGAATTCGGGAAACAAAAATTACGGCCAGGCTCGGCTGCGGCCGCCGGCATCGACCACGATCACGGTGATGCGTCGCCGGAGCGAACGCAGTCCGGCCGCGCCTTCATAGCTGCGATCGGTGAAACGACGGCGAATGAGTGTCTGGAGAACCGGCAACTGGTTCGGATGGTCGATATCACGACCGAATCGAAACCCGTCGGCGTCTCATCGTGGACAGTTCCAGAATCGAGCGGCAATTTCTGCCAACGCGGCGGCCGTTTCGGAACCCACTCGTCGAATGAAAACATGACGCCCATTTACTACGGGCGCGTTCTCTTTATCGCCCACTTCAATGCCGGCGTGCGCGCTCTGGACGTGCGTGATCCACTGCAGCCGAAGGAAATCGGCTATTACATTCCCGCTATTACCGACAAAACCGACAAGCGCTGCGTCGGTACGGGCGCGGAGCAACGCTGCAAGATCGCGATCCAGACGAACAACGTTGAGGTCGACGATCGCGGCTACATTTACATCGTCGACCGCGCCAATACCGGCATGCACATTCTGGAACTCAGCGGTCCGGCACGTCGAATCGCGAAGTTTCAATGATGAACGACCAGACCTATAACTACAGCGTGTTCGATGCTTCGCCGAGCGAATTCGCCGAATTTGCGACGCATGCTCCGAAAGTGACAATGCGGGCCCCGGCTTTTCTTCTGGAAGATCTCGAAACGGGCGGGAAGATACAGATGAAGGACCTGTGGAAGTCGGACGTCGTCGTGATGGAGTTTGGGTCGTTCACCTGACCGTTCTGCGCGATGGCGGCCGATCAAGAGGTTTTTTTCTGTAGGGTCCCTGCCTCGCGTAACCTTTCCGCCCGTGCCTGCGAATTACCAAAAGTGAACTTTGTTGGTTAGCCCGGCTTTGCCAACTGGTAGCGGCTGTCTATTACTTGAGGCTGCGCGCTGCCGCGCTTGCGCTTCGCGGACCGCGAGGAGTCTAGCAACTTGTGACATCGCCGGCGGTCATAGGAGCAGTGAAAAAATTGCCTGCC
>WNGK01003287.1_pt1 | contig 20460 bp, 13 predicted proteins | sample 5400601 | NCBI WGS metagenome assembly WNGK01 (sample SAMN13153376, study PRJNA577476) | soil metagenome | isolation source: 60 cm soil or saprolite under Garry oak tree replicate 1 | place: USA:California | collected 2016-06-15
GCGGACGGCATGATATCGATGGGAAACATCTGGCCGCCCAGGAAATATTCGAACGAATAAACGATGAAAACGATCGTGGAAATTTCCAAAATCCAAAACGCCATCATGGCCAGGCTGTAGGTGATAAAGAATTGAATGAGTGCTGCCATCAATATCGACACGGCCGTAAACGCGTAGATCACCGGATCGGTGGGCAGTACGATGTAGCCCCGGAAATAAACAAAGATCAGCGCGATCGGCGGCAAGGTGACGAAGCTGTAAACAAGTCGGCCACTCAAAAAGATGCTGAACCGGTAACCGAGATAACTCATCGGCTTGGTGAGAAGCGCATTGATCTGACCTTCGCGAATGTCGGCGGCGATTTGCCATTCGTCCTCTGTCGGCACGACCAGATTGCTGACCAGGAGGGTGAGCAAATAATAATAAATCATCGAGCCGTAATCGTAGCCGTGCAGCGCTCCGCCGCGTTCCTTGAACACGGCACTCCACAAAAACACCGTGCCGGCCAGCGGGATCAGGCCAAAGAGCGCGGAACGTGTTCTGCAGCCCGATGTTAAAGACCGAAACGTACTTTTTGATCCTGCTCGTGCTCATCTTCGTGCTCGCCTGCCAAGCCGTAGCCTTGGCGAAGGCTGGTGATCGTAATCGAGTTTGCTGCAATCGAGCATGAGCAGGAGCAAGAGCAAGAGCAGGATGATTTGCCGTAGCGACGTATCCGAGAACGCCCTGTCATTTCGAGAGTTTGGAGTTCCGCCTTCAGGCGGTGGCGGGGCGTAGCGTGCTCGCACGTGGGCCGCGTAAACGTGGAACTCCGAGCGAAGTCGAGGAAGCCCGTGGCCAAACCCCTGGGCAATTCAACGGGATCCTTCGACTCCGCTGCACTCCGCTCAGGATGACCTTGCGGTGAGTTCGACGGCGAGATTGATCGCGGCAATCATGCTATCGGGTCGCGCGATACCTCTTCCGGCAATTTCAAACGCAGTGCCGTGATCGGGGCTGGTGCGAGGAAAAGGAAGGCCCAGCGTGACGTTCGCGCCGTCGTGAAATGCGTGCAGCTTCAGCGGGATCAAGCCCTGATCGTGGTACATGCAAAGCACCGCGTCGAATTCGCCATCAATCGCGCGGTGGAAGACGGTGTCTGGGGAGTGGGGGCCGGAAAAGATTGCGGATTGCGGATTGAAACTCGCTCGTCGCCCGGCTCGCTCGCCGCTGCCCATCGCGGCTTTGCCTTCTGTCTCGCCGATCCCATCGGCTCGGCTGCGGATTGCGGATTGTAGCGCCGCGATTGCGGGGCTGATGATTTCAATTTCTTCGCGCCCGAGTTTGCCTGACTCGCCGGCGTGCGGATTTAATCCGGCAATAGCAATGCGCGACGCATTGTTGCCTCTGCGACGAAGAAACTCCGCGAGCAACAGGCCGACGCGAACGATCTCCGATTGCTTGAGTGCGCGCGGAACCTTGCGCAATGGAATGTGCGTGGTAACGAGCGCGACTGTGAGTTTTCCGCCGGTCAGACACATTGCGAAATTTTTGACGCCGCATCGCTCGGCAAAAAATTCCGTTTGTCCGGGGAACCTGAAGCCGACGTTGTACATGCGAGCTTTGTGAACCGGCCCGGTTATTCGAGCGCAGCCGCAGCGGCACGCGCAGTTTCGGCGGTGGGGTGTCCTGGCGTGCAATCAGGATATTTGCCGATGGTCTTGTAGTCGGCTGCCTGCGCAACGCGACCGGACTTCAGAGCAAGATCGACAATCTCTCGTCCGATCCCGGCGCAATCGCCCAGCGTGATGCCAATGCGTGGCTTCGTCGTGCTCATGCTCGTGATCGGACCTTTTCTAATCGATTACGAGCACTATTACCATCCTTCGCCAAGGCTACTCCGAAAGCTTTCGCGAGCGGGCGGGCTTGGCAGGCGAGCAGGAGCAGGAGTCAAGCAAACACCGAACGCCAACTCCGATAAATCGCGAACGGGCGTCCAACGCCGAGCACCCAATTAGAAGGTCTTGATGTAGGCCTTTTCGCGCAGGCTGGCGATCCAGCGCTCCTGAATTTGCTGCGCTTCCTCTTGCAGCAATTTTTTCTCAATATCGGAGCGCGCCTCGGCGAGCGATTTCGTGGTGCCGCCCTGTTTGTCTTCAACTTTGAGGATGTAATAATTCCCCGCGTAATCGATGATGTTGCTAATTCTGCCGACTGGCATGTTGAAGGCGATCTTTTCAAGGGGCCCGGCCAGAGTGTTGCGCTCGATCAAGCCCCAGTCGCCGCCGTTGTCGCGCGTGCTGTCCTCAGAATAGACCTGCGCCGTCTGATCAAACGCCGCGCCGGCGGCTAGTTTGCCGAGCACTTCTTCGGCCAGCGCCTTTTGCGCTGGGGCAGTCGCGGTATCTTTTTGGCCGGGAATCATGATCATGCGCAGCTTGATCTGCTCCTTGCTGGTAAACTCGTCGCGATGCTTCCTGTAGTAATCTTCTATTTTGCTGGCCGAAATAATCGAGCTCTTCTTGACATTATGGCTGCGCATCGCCTGGACGATCATTTGCTCCATCTCCTTTTGTCTAAACTCGCCCAACGTGTAATTCTGCGCCTCGAGCGTCTTGATAAACGTATTACGGTCGCCGCCAAAGCTCTCCCGGATGATCTCGTGCATCCGCTGCTCCACGAAATGATCGGGAATTTCGTACTTCTCTTTTTTGAACGCCTGAAGAACAAGCTGCCGGTCGATCAGATCTTTCAGCGCTAATTCCCACGTTGCTTTCAATTGTTTTTCCAATTCCTGGCCGGTGTATTGCGCCCGCAGCTGCTTTTCCCGTGGTGCGGATAAAGAGCGTACTTGTGATATTGTGATCACATCGCCATTCACAACCGCTGCGATGCCGTCCACTGCCATCGGTTCCTGCGCAAACGCAGCGCAACAAATGGGCAATAGTACAAGCCCGCAGACCGCCGGCAAAACGACTGCTAATGGCCGCACGAGGTCTCTCATAGTTTCTTAATCAGTTCCACAATTTCCCCGAGGTGCTGCTCGATTTTCGCTCCAACTAAACGAGGGAATTTGCCCGCGACAAGTATAAAATCCCCATGCCGCGTCAGCATTAGTTTGCGGTCGCGCACTTCAACCCGGGTCACTCCTGATCTTGCCGCGGCCATCCCGCCAGTCGCGTCGCAAACGATCCAATTGCTCATGCGAAGTGATTTCCGCAATATCCCGGTACGCTCGGATGCGCAGGGCAGAGTCGCTGACATAGGTGACCGGAATGAAGGCTGGAATCTTGTAGGGGAACTTGGCAGCGTCTCCTGCAGCCGATGCTGGCGCAACAAATTCCGCTTGATTGGTGACGACAAAATCGAGTCGTAAATCAACATCCAGCCGGAGCTGCGGCTTTTCGCCTTTGAGTTGCGCCACGGCCTGCTTGAGCAACTGGCAATACAAATCGAAACCAACCGTTACGATGTGGCCGCTCTGGGCTGTGCCCAGAATGCTGCCGGCGCCGCGAATCTCCAAGTCGCGCATAGCGACGCGAAAACCCGCGCCCAGCGAACTGTACTGCTTGATGGCGCTGATCCGCTTGCGCGCCGCGCCGACTGTCATCATTTCACGCGGCAGAAGGAGATAGGCATATGCCTTGTGCTCGGCTCGGCCGACGCGTCCACGCAATTGATACAAGTCGGCGAGACCAAACTGATCTGCCCGATCGATGATGATGGTGTTTGCATTCGGAATATCGAGACCGCTTTCAATGATCGTGGTGCAAACGAGCACGTCGGTTTTCCCCGCGATGAATCGTGCCATCACCGCTTCCAGTTCGTCCGCGTTCATCTGGCCGTGCCCGATTTCAACTCTGGCCTGCGGGCAAAGATGAACGATCCGGTCACGCGCGCGCTCGATCGTCGCGACGCGATTGTGCAGAAAGAATACCTGGCCCTGGCGCTCGAGTTCGCGATCGATCGCAGCGCGAATGATCCGCTCATCGTAGGCCGAGACGACTGTTTCTACGGGCAAACGGTTGAGCGGCGGAGTTTCAATCGTGGACATGTCTTTTACACCCACGAGTGAAAGATACAGAGTCCGTGGAATCGGCGTGGCAGAGAGCGTCAGCACGTCAACCAGTTTGAAGAGCTCTTTGAATTTCTCCTTGTGCAGAACCCCGAAGCGCTGTTCCTCATCGATCACCACCAGGCCGAGATTCTTGAATACGACGTCTCCGGAGATGAGCCGGTGAGTGCCAATGACGATATCGACGCCGCCTTCGCGCAGCAGTTGTAGCACTTTCTTCTGTTCGGACTGCGAACGAAAACGGCTGAGCATTTCGATGCGCACGGGGTAATCGAGCATGCGCTGCCGAAACACTTCGAAATGTTGTTGAGCCAGCACCGTGGTCGGCGCGAGCACGGCCACTTGTTTGCCGTTCATGACTGCCTTAAACGCGGCGCGCACCGCCACTTCGGTTTTGCCAAACCCGACATCCCCACAGATCAAGCGGTCCATCGGCCGAGGACGCTCCATGTCGATCTTCGTATCAATGATCGCCTTCATTTGGTCCGGCGTTTCCCGGAACGGAAAGGAATGTTCGAATTCTGCCTGCCATTTTGTGTCCGGGGCCAATGCATGCCCCGGGTGCATTTGTCGCTCCGCTTGGATCGCAAGCATTTTGCCGGCGTAATCGAAAATGGAAGCCGCGGCTTTAATTTTGGCGCGGGCCCATTTCCCGTCGCCGAGCGAGCTTAGCGGCGGCGATTTTTTTCCTGCGCCAACATAGCGGGAAACCAGGTAGGCCTGTTCAAGTGGGACGTACAGCTTCGCTTCATCGGCGAACTCAAGTGCAAGAACTTCCTGTGTCCCGTCTGTAGTGGCAGCCGTGTCGGCTGCATCGGGAGGTTTTGCGAGGCGAAGCAGCCCCAGGAATCGCCCGATGCCGTGCTCGAGATGCACAACCAAGTCGCCTTCGTTTAGTTCGCTGAAATCGATCTGCGCGCGATGGCGTTCGGCGCGACGCAAATGCCTGCGCGCATGGACTGCGAATCGTCCGAACAATTCCGCGGCGGACAGGACGACGAGATTAGCTGCGGAGAAACAAAATCCGCGCGCGAGTGTTCCTTCTACAAAATCGATGCCCTCGATGGCGCCCGCCATAATTTCGCGGAAGCGCTCGATCTCGCCCTCGGTCTGAAAATAAATAACGATTCTCGCGTTGTTCGCGCGCCATTCTTTTAAGCGTTCGACAAACTGCGCGCGTTTTGCCTCGGCGAGCATGAGATCGCCGGCCGCAAACTCTCCGATCTCGCAATCCTGAAATGCGCCGCCGAAATCTTCCTGACCCATTTCAATCCAGCCTTCGCTGATCTGGACGTGGGCGTGCGCAGTTCCTTCGGGTTCGATCTCAATCTTGAGATGATTTGGAGCGATATAATCGCGGACAAAACCGCTTTGGTCATCCGCTGTTCCAAGCAGAAGATCGGCCGACCTTAGCTCACGCACCGATGTTTGAGCGTCGATGTCGAACTCGCGCAGCGATTCGATTTGGTCGCCGAAAAATTCCAGGCGGAAGGGCAATGGCGCGTGCCATGAGTAGAGATCAACAATGCCGCCACGGATGGCGAATTGTCCCCGAGTAGTGACCTGGGCGACACGCTCATAACCACTGCCCATCAGCTTGTCGAGAAGCTGTTCCATCTTTGCGTTTGCTCCGCGCCGGAGTTGGATGACGGCAGAATGGAGCGTGCCGCGCTTTGGCGCGGGTTGATCAAGACCTGCGCGCGTCGCGACGATAACGCGCGGACCGGTGGCGCGCTCAATTTCCATGAGCAACGCCAGCCGTTCAGCCGCAATTTCCGGATCGGGCAAAACATTTTCGACTGCGGCAAGCTCCGCTTCCGGTAGAAAAAGCGCATCCGGCTGCCAGTTGAGTAAACTTTCGTAAAATATTTCTTGAGAGTGAACGCTGGGACAAAGAGCCCAGATCGTGGAATCGACAGGCTGCCGATCACTGGGTGTACGCCGCTGGCGCGCCTCCACAATTACGGCCGCCAGGAACGCCTGTGCTGGCTCAATGACGTGTGAAAATTGGACGGGCCACCGGGCCTTTTCCATCGCGGCGAGCTTCTGCGCGATCGGCTCGCTCGCCGCGACACATTCCAGAAGCTCCGTGCGGATCGATTTTTCCACTAAAGAGTTTACGCCAAATTTTTCCAGAGTTGTAGCCGCGTCTCTGTGAGACGCCCCGGCGCGCGCGTTGCAAGCACGCCTAAGGCGCGCTTCGCACAGCAAAGCGGCTACAGTGCGCGTCCGATGGCTGCCGCCACGGCGCGGAGGCGCGGAACGAGTTCGGCGAAAATTTCCGGCGTGAGCGCCTGGTTGCCGTCGCTCTTGGCCAGCTCCGGAGAATCGTGCACCTCGATCATGAGCGCGTCCGCTCCGGCGGCGACCGCGGCGAGAGACATCTGTGGAACAAATTCCCGCAGGCCGAGCGCATGTGTCGGATCGACAATCACTGGCAGATGCGTTTTGGACTTTAAGATGGGAACAGCGCTCAGATCGAGCGTGTAGCGAGCAGCGGTCTCGAAAGTGCGAATGCCGCGCTCGCAGAGAACCACGTTCGAGTTGCCCTCGTTCAAGATGTATTCCGCGCTCATCATCAGGTCATAAATTGTGGCGCTGAAACCACGCTTGAGCAGCACGGGAAGTCTGCTGCGGCCAACTTCCTTTAAGAGAGAGAAATTGTGCATGTTACGGGTGCCAACCTGAAGGCAGTCTGCGTACTTCTCGATCATGGAGAGATCGCGCGGGTCCATCACTTCAGTGACCACAGGCAGGCCCGTTTTCGCGCGCGCTTCCGCGAGGAAACGAAGTCCGTCTTCGCGTAACCCCTGAAAACTGTACGGCGAAGTCCGCGGCTTAAACGCGCCGCCGCGCAGAATTTTTGCGCCGGATTCTTTCACCATTGTCGCAATCGACTGAATTTGTTCTCTGCTTTCGACCGAGCATGGGCCGCAAATCAGAACAACGTCCTCGTGTTCGCCCAGTCGCACATTCCCAATCGCGACCGAAGATGCGCCGCGAGAATCGCGCGCGGCAAGTTTGTATGGCTTCAACACGGGGACGATTGCTTCCACGCCTGCCATTGCGGCCAGCGGCTTTTCGCGAAGGAGCGCCTCAGGCCCGACTACGCCGATGATCACGCGAGATGCGCCACGGCTGACTTGTGCCTCCAGCCCAAACTCGCGTACACGCGTGACGATCCGCTGGATCTGTTCCTCGGTGGCGTTGGGTTGCGTAATGACGATCATATTTCGGGCAGCGGGATCATCAGAATGCCGCCACCGGGAATTTTCTGCAAGCCCAGATACAAGAGCCCGCTTAAGACCTAATGGGTGATCGTGACCGGCGTTCCGAGCGAGACTGATTTAAAGAAATTTTCGGCCATGAATTCAGGCATGCGGATACACCCGTGCGACGCCGGATAACCCGGTAAATAACCTGCGTGCATGCCCGTCCCTGACACAATGCGCATGAAGTAGGGCATGGGTGTGCCTCTGAAGTGAGCGCCCGGTGGTTTGGGGTCTTTAGCCACATCGACGTTTGGCACCACGACATTACCCGCCGAATCTACATAGTCCCCGAACAAGCTCGAGACGTGATCTTTGTCCTTTTGAATGATCTTGAACTGACCCAGTGGAGTGTTTAGTCCCTCGCGGCCGGTGGACAATTGCGAAACCCCGACGAGCACGCCACTCTTGTAAAAATAGGCGCGCTGTTCTCCGAGGCTGATCTTTACAGACGGGCTTCCGCCAGCGTTGTCTCCATCCCAATAGGAGACAGTGTCCCGTGGCGCGCCAGCCGGAGCGTTACCGTAAGCACCACCTAAATACTGGGTTCTGGCCGAATAACGCGGGTCTTCGCCGCAACTTGTGACGAGTAAAACGAGACCAAGAGAAAAGACTACCCGCAAAACGCCCAACAATGAATGATGCATAGAGTTTTCGACGGCGTTCTTAATGCGCAAGCCGCGCAAAAAGTCAAGCGGTAGGCCGCGGTGGCGCGATTGAAGCAATATCGATTGTCATTCCGAGCGAAGTCGAGTAATCGCTATTTCAGAAAATATTTAGAGATGTCTCCACTTCGGTCGAGATGACATTTAGACTAATGCCATGGCTCAAGTAACAATCGAGACAATCAAGAACGGCCCGTACATCGTGACGGGCGAAGTCGAATTAATCGACAGCGACGGCAATAAATTTCCCGTGGAAAAACGGATGGCACTCTGCCGTTGCGGCGCGTCGACAGAAAAACCATTCTGCGACGGCACGCATTCCAAAATCGGTTTCAAAGCCGCAGAGAAAGCGGTGCCCGAATCCAAGGAATGAAGGCGCGCATTCTCGTCTTCTGTTGCGCTGTGTTGCTCGCGAGCGAGACGGGCGCGAAAAGAATTTCGCTCATTGGCGCGACTGTCATCAATCCCGCTGATGGCAAATTACTCCCGAACGCGACGGTCGTGATTAACGGTGATAAGATCGAACGCGTCGCGATGGGCAAACAAGACGCGGCTGCGCTTGGTGAACAGATCAGTTGCGCCGGCAAATTCGTTTTGCCCGGCTACATCGACACGCACATTCATTTCTTTCAATCGGCTGATTTGTTTACACGGCCGGACGGCGCCGATTTGAACAGTGTGCGACCATATAAGGACGAAGTCGCCTGGATCAAATCGCATCTCGACGATGTCTTCGCGCGCTACATTCGTTGCGGCATCACCAGCGTGGTGGATGTCGGCGGGCCGATGTGGAATTTTGAGGTACGCAAAAAGGCGAATACGACAGAGAAAGCGCCACGCGTGGCGGTGGCCGGGCCGCTGATCTCCAGTGTCTCACGCGAGAAGCTCGATCTCGGCGATCCGCCGATCGTGAAGATCGACACTCCCGATCAAGCGCGCGAGTTCGTGCGCAAACTCGCGGAGCAAAAACCGGATCTGGTGAAGATCTGGTACATCGTCGATAAAGATCATCCGGTTGATAGCTTCCGCCCGATTGCGCGGGCGACGATTGATGAAAGTCATGGCCACAAAATCCGCGTAGCCGTTCACGCGACCGAATTGGAAACCGCGCGTGCTGCGGTTGAGGAAGGCGCGGACATTCTCGTTCACAGTGTGATCGACAAACCGATCGACGCCGCCTTTGTGAAGCTACTCAAAGATCGACACACGATTCTGTGTCCGACGCTCGTCGTGTTCGAGCGTTACGGCCGGACGTTTTCGCACCAGCTGAATCTCACTCCGGAGGAGCAAAAGTGGGGCAACCCGGAAGTGATCGCATCACTCGACGTCACAAAAATTCCGCAGGAGAAATTGCCGCAGCGAATCAAGGACGCACTAGCCGATCCGAAAGCGGCGATGGATCGGATCAACAAGACCTACGAAGTCGCGCTGCCGAATCTCAAGAAATTGGAAGACGCGGGCGTGACAATCGCGGCGGGCACAGATGCTGGGAACATAGGAACGATCCATGGACCAGCGTTATTCCGTGAATTTCAGTTGATGAAACAAGCCGGGCTGACGCCGAGGCAAATTCTTCAGTGCGCCACCGCTAATGCGGCGAAACTTTTCGGCGGTGAGACCGGCGCGCATATCGGCAAGATTGAAAATGGCTATTTTGCCGATCTGGTGATTCTCAATTCCAGTCCGCTAGATGACATCGCGCACGCTTCCGATATCGCCACCGTAATCAAGAACGGCGTGGTTTATCCGGCTGATTCCATTCTGCACTGATCGCTTAGTGGAAAATCCTCTGCGTCTATGAACTGCGCATTGTTTGTCTTCCTTTTGATACCGCTGTTTGCCGCCGCGACTGCGGACGGCGCCACTCCCTCCGCGACACCAGAGATGCTGACAAATGTCAACCAAATCGCAGAAGCTTATGTGAAACTGGTGCTCGCGATAGGGCAGCACGATCCGGATTACGTTGACGCTTATTATGGGCCGCCGGAATGGAAGAAACAGTCGCATGGAAAGAGACCGCTCGATGCGATCGCACATGAGGCGACGCGATTACGTGACCAATTGGCGCAGATTTCCAAGCCCACGGACGAGATGGAGCGATTGCGGCGCGAGTATTTAACAAAGCAACTATCCGCGCTGGAGGCTCGAGTGCGCATGTTGAACGGCGAACATTTGAAGTTCGATGAAGAATCGCAGGCCCTTTACGATGCCGTTGCGCCCGCGTTTCGCGAAACGCATTTCCAGGAAATCCTTGCCAGGCTCGAGCCGAAACTTCCAGGTGAGGGATCGCTCTTGCAGCGCTACGAGAATTGGCGCCGAGCGTTTGTGATTCCCAAAGACAAACTGGACGTGGTGTTTCAGCTTGCGATCAAGGCGTGTCGCGAACGCACGCTCGCGCACATCATCCTGCCATCCAACGAAAATTTCAGTGTCGAATACGTCACCAATGAACCATGGGGCGGTTACAATTGGTACAAAGGACATTATCGCAGTGTCATTCAGGTGAACACGGATCTGCCGGTTTATATCGATCGGGCGATCGATCTGGCCGCGCATGAGGGCTATCCCGGCCACCATGTCTACAACGTGTTGCTTGAAAAAAATCTGGTCCGGGATCGCGGTTGGGTAGAGTTTTCGGTCGTTCCCCTCTTCTCGCCGCAATCGCTCATTGCCGAAGGCACCGCGAACTTCGGCAGAGAGGTTGTATTTACGAAAGCGGAGCGGTTAGCATTCGAAAAAGAAGTGCTCTGGCCTGCCGCGGGAATCGACCCATCGCGCGCGGAGGAATTCTACGCGGTGCAGGACCTGGTGAAAAAACTGGCTTACGCCACGAACGAAGCGGCCCGGCAGTACCTGAATGGCGAAATCGATGCGAAGGGGGCCGCGACTTGGTTGCAAAAGTACGCGCTCATGGACGAAAAGCGGGCGAAACAAGGAATAAAATTCATCGAGAAATACCGCAGCTACGTCGTCAACTACAATCTTGGGGAAGACATGGTGCGCAGTTACATTGAGAAGCGCGGCGGTACCGAGCAACAGCCGCAAAAACGCTGGCGCGAATTCGAGCAACTTCTCGCGTCTCCCCGGCTCCCGGGCGATATACGCCAGGGGCAACCGCCGGTGATCACGATCTTGCGAAGCCAAAATTTCTTGCTCACGCAGAAAGGCGACCGAAATTTCTGAAACCTATGGCTACTTACCCGACGCAATACGCGCACCCTGAAGCGCTCGTGGAGACGGATTGGCTGGAGAAACACCTTAACGACGAGGGAATCCGGATCGTCGAGTCGAATGAAGATATTTTGCTTTACGACACCGGGCATATTCCCGGCGCGGTGCACATCGACTGGCGGGCTGATCTCCAGGACCCGGTAATTCGCGATTACATTTCACCGGAAAAATTTGCCCGGCTTTGCGGCCGGCACGGAATCACGCCGGACACTATTTGTATTTTTTACGGCGATAAGGCGAACTGGTGGGCTTGCTACGCTCTCTGGGCGTTCCGTTTGTTCGGGCACGACAAAGTGAAAATCCTCAATGGCGGCCGGGACAAATGGAAAGCGGAAGGCCGCCGCATGACGCGGGAAATTCCAAAATTCGCAGAGACAAATTATCCGGTGCCGAAGCAACGGTTCGACAAAGAGATTCGCGCCTTTTTTGATGAAGCCCTAGCGCAAAGCAAGAGCGGCAAACCGCTGGTCGACGTGCGCTCGCCGGGCGAATACAGGGGCGAGATCACGCATATGCCGGAGTATCCGCAGGAAGGCGTCCTGCGCGGCGGCCACATTCCCCGGGCAAAGAGCATGCCATGGAAGACAGCTACAAATGACGACGCGACATTCAAACCCGCGGATGAGCTGGCCAAAATTTATTTTGATCAATGCGGCCTAAAACTGGGCACAGACACGGTTGTTTATTGCCGGATTGGCGAGCGCTCCAGTCACACTTGGTTTGTGCTTACGTATCTGCTGGGACTCGATAACGTCCGGAACTACGACGGTTCCTGGACGGAGTGGGGCAACAAGGTTGGTGCGCCCATCGAAAAGTCAGCTTAACGAGCGACAGCGGTATTCAAACCCGCCCTGTCCTTTCCAGCAGCTGATGAATTCGCTGCATTCGCCTTTGCTCTTTGCGGCTGGAACTGAGCTGCGCAATCGAGCGCTGCATTCGCCGCGTCCAATTCAAGTTCGCCTTTGTTCCAGGTACGTTGAACCGGTAAGTGCGCGCCAGCAGGTCGGTGATCATGACCATGGCGATCCACGAGCCGCTCTTGAAAAGGGCTTCCATGATCACCGGATAAAAACCTTCTTCAAAATCCAGACCGTAGATCTTTGAATTCAGCCCGGCGAACAAGGCGATCTTCTTGATCGTGGCTCGCGCTTGCTCGGCGTTTGGGGTTGGGTGCCCGAGAGCGTCCTCCCATAAGGCGCGAATCGGTTGGTGATCGTGGGTCGCGTAGGTCGCGACGGAAAGCCGTTCATATGCTTCTCCGGGAATGATCATCCCATTGTACGATTCCCATTGCGGAATTTTAAATCCGGCAATCCCGAGCGACCGTAAATTGGGCCGCACATAGTCGGGAACAACGCCTAGGTCTTCGCCTATCACACCCGCGATGCCTGCTTCTTCCAGAACCACGCGGACGTATTCTTCGCCCTCTCGTTTATTTAATTCGCGGTTTTCGGGCGTGTTGTCGTCACGGGGGACGAAATGCGGCGCGCGGCCTCCGGTTCGTTGCAGCATTTGGAGCCAATTGAGCGGGAGGAATTCCTTGTTCCTTCGTGGCTGCCACGGGAAGCCATAGATGCGATAAAATCCCTGGATGTGATCGATCCGACAAAGGTGAAAGACGCGCCGCACAGCGCGTACTCGCTCGCGCCACCACTGAAAATTGTTTGCGCGCATCTTCTCCCATTGATAGAGGGGAATACCCCAGTTCTGGCCCCATCTCTGCGTGAACGCGTCCTCTTTGAAGTAAGGTTCGGGAGGGGCGCCACCGAACCAGTCGAGCATGAATTCATCCGGGCGCGCGAAAACGTCGGCGCTGCAATAACTGACCCCAAACGGAATATCGCCCATTAACGCCACGCCGCGTTCCTCGGCGTACGATTGGATGCCGCACCATTGCTGGTGCCCAATCCATTGAACGTAACAGAAGAATTCTGCGCGACGCCTCAGGAGTGCTTGTCGCTCCTGCGGCAGATCGTGGAGCCAAGTGCGTGCTTTTTCGATTGTCTGATGTTGCGGCTGCCATCGATTCCATGCAGCGCTATCGTCGTTTGCCTCCATAAGAAGACGGAAAAGTGCGTAGTTGGGGAGCCACGCCGATTGTTGCTCGCAAAATGCTCGGAATTCCGATCGCCGTTCTTCGCTGGCGTGAACGGAGAAGTTCTCAAAGGCTTTTTCCAGCAAGCGCCGCTTTAGTTTTTTGACCTGGCGATACTTTACTCTGCCAACAGAGAGTTGGGGCAGATCTACCTCGGCAACTGAAGCATCAAAATCTTCGCGCGTTAGATCTTGCGGTGAGTTCGGCGCAAGGTGCAGCGTCGTCGGCTCGATGGCCACGGCGCTGATGGCGTTGTATGGGCTGTTATCGGCTCCGGTCTCGTTGATGGGCAGGAGCTGGACAAGTTTGAATCCGATTCCTGCTGCCCAATCGATGAACTCCCGCAACGCGGCGGTGTCGCCAATTCCCAAATCGTCTTTCCCGCGCAAAGCAAACAATGGCGCTAAAACCCCGGCAATCTTCTTTTCCGGAGAAAGGTTCATGAAGAGAAGCAGGAATGACCAATGCCGAATGACGAAGGAATGACAAAGTTTGAACTTGGTTTTTCGTCATTCGTCATTCGTCATTTGCGGAGCTTCAGCTCCGCCTCACTTGCCAGTCTTCGACGAGGTCGTTTGGAATTTCCTGCAAAAAACGTGATGGCCGCTGAAACACGTCGCCGTAGCCGCCGGACAAGCGCATTTGTGGATAAGTAAGGTAAAGCTCGTCGCGGGCGCGCGTGATGGCCACATAGAACAAACGCCGTTCTTCCTCCAGCGCATCGCGCGCATTCAGGGAGCGGCTGCTCGGGAACATCCCGTCGGTCAACCAGATCACGAACACCGTATGAAACTCGAGGCCTTTCGCCTGGTGCACCGTGGACAGATTGATCGCCTCTTTGTCGCCGGTCTGAACTGGGGTGGCCTCTGCATCGACGTTGCTGATCAGTGCCAATTGGGAAAGAAATTCGTGAACGTCCTTGAATTGACGGGCGAACACTGCGAGTTGGTCGAGGTCTTCGCGGCGCAGTTCGTAGTTTGTGAAGTTCACCTTGGCGTAATCATCGTAAATCGCTTCCACAATCGATGTGATCATTTCGGAGGGCGGATTAGGTTGGCCGCCAGGTGCGATCTCATCGAGGGTATGCGCCAGTTGCGGCCACAGTGTCTTTGATTTGGCGGGAACGTGCATCGCTTGGAGACGTTCGCCGAAGTTGTCGATGGGATCCGTGATCCCGGCCGCCCACGCCTGCCAAAGATTTTCCGCCGTACGATTGCCAATGCCGGGAAGCAATTTGACCATCCGATTAAAGGCGACTTCATCGCGCGGATTGGCTACGAAGCGGATAAATGAAGTCACATCTTTAATGTGCGCCTGCTCAAAAAACCGGATGCCGCTTGTGATTTGATAGGGAATCCCGCGACGGGAAAGCTCCAGTTGCAGCTCAACCGCGTGATAATGCGCGCGGTAAAGCACGGCGATGTCGTTGAGGTCGACATTTTCATCGCGCAGTTCGAGAATCCGCTGCGTCACAAACTGCGCTTGCTCCGCGCCGTCGTTCAGTGCCACGAGGGCCGGCTTGAGCGCTTTTGATTCTCGCGTCGCACTTAAGTGTTTGCGGAATTGTTGAACGTTTGCGGCAATCGCTGCGTTGGCCACCTGCAGAATTTCCGGAACGCTCCGGTAATTCATTTCGATCTTGAACACCTGCGCATCGGGATAACGCTTCGGAAATTCGAGAATGTTTTGGAAGTTCGCGCCGCGCCAGGAGTAGATCGACTGCGCGTCGTCTCCCACTACCATCACATTGCGGTGATCGCGGGCGAGAAGGTCCACCAGGTCAGCCTGAATTTTGTTCGTGTCCTGGTATTCATCGACGAGAATGAACTGGAACTGCCGCCGATAAAATTCCGCGATCCGCTCGTGCTGCTGAAACATCGACAACGTCTTTTGCAGCAGGTCGTCGAAATCCATTGAGTTGGTCGCCTTCTTCTTTTTTTCGTATCGGTCGCGAACATCTTGGATTTTGTCGAGTAACGGCAGGAAATAAGGAAACTTTTCTGCAAGCAACTCCTCCAGCGGCTTCTCCGTGTTCACGACGAAACTGAAAATTTCTGCAAGCACATCGCCTTTCGGGAACCGGATTTCCTTCGGGTCAATCCTTGCATTGGCCACAACCGTATCGATCAAATCCTTTTGATCTTCCCGATCCATGATGGTGAATCCGCTGGAGTAACCGAGCGCGCTGCCGTGCCTGCGCAAAATCCTGTTTCCTACCGAGTGAAATGTTCCACCCCAAAGGCCGCTGGCATCGACCGTCAATAAATTCGCGACGCGGCCCAGCATTTCCCGCGCAGCTTTATTCGTGAATGTGAGAAGCAGAATGTTGCGCGGATCGATTCCGTTTTCGAGCAAGTAAGCTACGCGATAAGTCAGGGTGCGCGTTTTTCCCGAGCCAGCGCCGGCGATCACAAGAATAGGGCCGGGCGGCGCAGTCACTGCCGCAAGCTGCTGTTCGTTCAGCTCAGCGGCGTAATCGATATGAATCGAGGTCGAGGTCGGAGCGCGTTGCAGCGTGTATTGACGAGACATGGCCCCTGTCGGACCGCAATCGCGGACCGTATTACTTATCGAATCCCCGTATCGATGTTCATGTCCACATGCACAGTCTGATTTGAGGCTACTGTGAACGGTTGCGGCGCTGCACGGACGTGCCGACGCCTCCGGTCTTGAACATCAAGAACATAATCTCCCGGAGGCACCGCGACGCGATAATTTTCAGTCTCGTCCGCTGTCACCCGCGCAATTTCTTTTTTTTCGTCACGGCTCAAGATGATCAGCGGATATTCGGCATAATTCACGGTAGCTACGTCTGCCGGTGGACTTCCATCAGCAAGCTCAACCTCTTTCGGCGAGACAATTTTCAGATGTCCCTCCACAAAACCTGTCGGCGCGGCATTAATCGATGCGCTGCCGGCGAACAGCAAAAAGACGCAGGCGAAAATCAGGTACTTGAGAACAGATGACATCACTGCAAAAAAATGGGCGGGATAGATTTTCACTATCCCGCCCAAAGTTTAACGCAATTTTATGGCAATGTCAGTAGCCAGGCGCTTCGGCCATGCGTGGCGGCGTAGAGCTTTCGCGCGCTGGGCACAATGGTGAGGCCTGCAACTTCCACGTTCGGGAGACCAGTGCCAGCAACAACCCAACTCGTGGAACCGTTCGGTAACCTCAGAACGCCCCAATCATTCGACGCATAGAGATCGCCTGTGACCGAATCAAAGGCGACGCCAGTCGCCGGAAAGTCTGGGAATGCTCCCGCTCCCGATCCGTCGAGACTCGTCCAAGTTGCGCTTGGCACACCTGGGTCACATGTCACCGAGAACACGTGGCCCGGCGTTGTTGGCGTCAACGAGCTGTAGCTCGAATATGTGATCCAGGCATGATTGGAGTCGGCTGGATCGACAACGATGCCGCTGATGAACCGGCCCGGACTGGTTGCATCGAGCGAGTCGAGCCTTGTATAGGTTACGCTCGTATTCGTAGTGTCGGCATTCTTCGAGATGAAGACGCGTCCGGTCGTCGTAGCCGCCCACAATGTGGTTGTATCGGAAGCAGTCCGTGCCAGCGCTGCCACGTTCCCGCCGGTCCGACCCGTCCCACGGTAGTCAGGCGTCGGACTAGCGCTCGCTGTCAGGTTCGTTGCCCCGGTTGGTCCGATTTGGACGAAGTCACCACAAGCCGGATTCGCGCCCGAAGTTGTAAACTCCGGGCAGTTGGCTTCGAGGAACGCTTGATTGCCGGCCCAATCTTGCGTTCGCCAGACGCTCAGAGAACCTTGGAAGATTGTCCCTGCGGCGGCAGGATCGGAGATGATGGGAGAATAAAACAGCGCGGCTTCCCCGCTGGCCACGATCGGACCACTGGCGATGACCCACTTCACTGGGTCGCCATTCTGGAAGTTCACATCGTGGAAATTCGACGTGAACGAGTTCAACCGGAGCGCCGAGTTGCCCACGTTAAAGCCCGACTGACCGCCGTCGCCATATATAATCTGTGGCCACACAACCGCCGAGCCAGTGGTCTCAAATGTTCCGTTATCCTGCGTGCCGCCCTGAAGATGTTTGGGGTTATCAGCAGCGACTGACAGGCTCTGAAACTGGAGAGTCGAGAGTGATTTGTTAAGGTTGTAGAGAAATGTTGGCACCGCAGACAGCAACTGCTGGCACGTTGCAAGGTTCGTGCCGGTCAGACCGCGGTCGGTACACTGAGATGAGATGTCGGCAAACACTCCGCTCGAGCGAACGAGTCCGCCGTCCGAACCGAAGATTGCCGAGTCCGTCCCCGGGATCTCTACGATTGCATGCGAGTCAGGATGCATCCCGTTTGGCGCGATCGGATTCGGCTGACAACACGTGCCAGGCGGAGTCGGGTTCGTCGTTGCATCCCACGTCATGTCGGTAAAGGTAAGACCGGCATTCGTCGAGCGGAGAAACGCGCGCCCATTATTCCTGCCGCCGTAAGTGGCGTAGCTAAAGGCGCCGCCCAGATACACCACATCGGGTTTTCCGGGAGGTGAATAAACAACATTGTCGTACCAGCATTGGGCGCCGCCAATTGCTGGGTCGCCGCAATAGTTTAGCGTTTGGTTCGGTGCGGCCGATGCCTCCTGAACCGCTGTCAGGTCAGTGAAGCTCGCATCCGTCGCGGTCACTGCATCGTCCGTGCGGTACAGTCGTGCCCGATTCGCCGCGGTCTGGCTGGAGTTTCCCACGCCCACGTACATTCGCGTAAATCCGCCCGCGATTGGCGTGACAGCGAACGACGCCCGATCGGTATTTAGCGTCACATTGCGCGCGTTCTTCATCTGCGTCCAGGTAGCGCCGCTATCGGTCGAGCGCCACACCCCGCCCCCGGTGTTAGGCGGGCAGACGTTGTTTGAAGGGTACGGTGCGGCGTAAACTATACTTGATGAGTTCGGGTCGAGCCCGGTCTCGTGGACGCCACGCGTCGAACCGAAGGTTGCCTGGATAATTCCGGCGTCTCCCGGGAGGGTCGGATTCAGGCAAACATCCTGGTAATTCAACAACGTAAACGTTGCCCCGCCGTCAGTGGATTTCCACAACCCATAAGGAGGAAGACCAGGAGCGAGCGAGGCAGTGCCTCCGGTCTCCGAGCTGATGCCGCGCACGCCCCGATCGGATGAAACGTAGAGAGTATTCGTGTTGCCTGGATCAACGACGATAGAGGAGATCGAACGGCCATCGAAAGCCGGTCCGCTATACGCGGGTGCAATCCGAAAGCCCCCGAAACCAATGGCGCAAGTGCAATCAACACCTGCCCCGGCGGGAACACTCGTATTTGCCGCAAGATGCGTCCAGGTGTTGCCGGCGTCAGTGGATTTGTAAATTCCGAACCCAGCCTCCGAATCACCCGAGGAATTTGGCTCGCCGGTTCCAGCGTAGAGCGTGTTATTAGCCGCATCGAAGGTCAGCGTGCCAATCGCATTGGTCGCGAAGCTGCCGGAGACAAACGTCCAGGTCGGCCCGCTGCCGGATAGCGCGTTGTCGGTGCGCCAGACTCCTCCGCCTGCGGCTGCCGCCCATACGCGGCACCTCCTCGTGCTGCAGGCCGGATCGACGGCAAGCGCGGTAATGCGACCTGAGGTCGTGTAAGCCGTGCCACTGAAAGTCAGGACATCGGGAAAATTGGCGATGCTCGGTCCCGCGAGAGTCCAGCCACCTAGCACATTGATGCCTTTTCCCGGAGCTCTTGCCATGACATCGGCCCAAGCCCTATGCGCGTTGCGCGTCAACGTAAATGGCACATAGGGGGCAGGGTAAGCGCGATTAGCGTAAGCCTCTTGGGCTCCGGCCGTCGGCCCGCCCTCCCGCTCAGGGCCAGGCATCGCTAGTTTGTTTCTGAACAGTTGAACGCGATTTTGGTTGAATTTATTGACCGCGTTTTTGCTGCCCGATTTCGCCCACAACGGGCCGGATGGTTTCGCCGCGACAAACGCCATTGCGGCTGCGGCCGTGAGAAGAACACTCGCGCTTGTGATGCGCACGAGTGAGAAGAAACGAGTTCGATTAGAAGAAGGTGGAGTTTTCATATGTTTTTACTTTGGAGGTTTGAAATTCTGGCTTGAACGAATTGGAAACGCAGTAACTGAAAAGTAACGACAGCGTTACTTTCAGGGAGCGCGAGATTGGCAAAATGATGGTCAGAGCGTCAATACTTTTAACATTACATTTTTGTAATGCGGCCGAACGCCAGACTCGCCAATTCTCTTTCAAAAATCGAAATGGATTTTTGAGAAAGAAATCGTGTGACTCATGCCGCACACAGCACCAAGAACCGAAAAATCCTCGGTTATCAGCTGATTTACGCAGCCATCACGATGGCGCGCTTCCGGGCGGTTGCACCGAGAATCCGCTTGCGCAGACGCAATGATCTTGGTGTCGCTTCCACGTATTCGTCGATGTCGATGTATTCAATGGCGCGCTCGAGAGTCATGCGGAGCGGCGCTTCCAGTTGGATGCCTTTGCCTTCACCTTGCGAACGCATGTTCGTAAGGTGTTTCGCCTTGCAGGGGTTCACTGGCAAATCTTCTGGCCGCGCGTTCTCGCCTACGATCATTCCTTCGTAAACGTCTTCCTGCGGCCCGATGAAAAGTCGGCCGCGCGCCTGGATATTGTTGAGCGCGTAAGCAGTGCTGACTCCATTTTCCATCGACACCATCACTCCACGACCGCGTCCTCCGATTTCACCTTTGAACGGCGCGTATTCCCGAAAGAGATGGCTCATCAATCCTTCGCCGCGGGTCAGGTTGACGAGATCGGTCTCGAAGCCGATCAGGCCGCGCGTGGGGATGATCGCTTCAATCGAAACGCGCGACGCGTGATGATCCATTCTGAAAATCTCGCCTTTGCGATTGGCAATCGACTGCAAAATGTCACCGAGATTTTCGTTCGGTAGATCGACGTAGAGGTTTTCCAGCGGTTCGAGCAGGGTGCCGTCCTCTCCCCAATGGAAAATCACCTCGGGACGCGAGACCATCACTTCATAGCCTTCGCGTCGCATTTGCTCGACCAGAATTGCGATCTGCATTTCGCCGCGCGCATTGATCTCAAATGCGCCTGCGGTTTCCGTGTCGTTGACCTGGAGTGAGACGTTGCCGCGCGTCTCGCGAATAAGGCGCTC
>WNGK01004686.1_pt1 | contig 20459 bp, 16 predicted proteins | sample 5400601 | NCBI WGS metagenome assembly WNGK01 (sample SAMN13153376, study PRJNA577476) | soil metagenome | isolation source: 60 cm soil or saprolite under Garry oak tree replicate 1 | place: USA:California | collected 2016-06-15
ACGCAGCCCGGGCAGACCATTGTTTGCGGCGACAGCCACACCTCCACTCACGGCGCCTTCGGCACGCTGGCGTTCGGCATCGGCACCAGCGAAGTCGAGCACGTTCTCGCAACCCAATGTCTCGTTCAATCGCGCTCCAAGACGCTGCACATTCTCGTAAATGGAAAGCGCCCCAAAGGCGTCACCGCGAAGGACCTGATTCTCGCCATCATCGGAAAGATCGGCATCGGAGGCGGCAACGGCCACGTCGCCGAATACGGCGGCGAAGCCATTCGCGCCCTTTCGATGGACGGGCGCATGACCGTCTGCAACATGAGCATTGAAGGCGGCGCGCGCGCCGGCATGATCGCCCCGGATGAAACTACCTTCGCTTATCTCGAAGGCCGCCCGTTTGTTCCCCGAGGCAAAGCGTTTCAGGAAGCCGTCGAGCGCTGGAATCATCTGCATTCCGATGAAAATGCCAAATTTGACATGACTGTCGAGCTGCACGCCGAGCAGATCGCTCCGCAGGTCACTTGGGGCACGAACCCCGGCATGGTTACAAGCGTTACCGCCCGCGTTCCCGATCCGCACGACTTCAAGGATCTCAACGATCAGAAGGCCACCGAGAGCGCGCTCAAATACATGGGTCTCAAAGCCGGAACGCCGATCGTGGATATTCCCGTGGACCGCGTGTTTATCGGCTCGTGCACCAATTCGCGCCTCGATGATCTTCGCGCCGCCGCGCATTTTGTCGCAGGTAAACACGTCGCGAAGAATATCAAGCAGGCATTGATTGTCCCGGGCTCGCGCGGCATCAAGTCGCAAGCCGAAAAAGAAGGCCTCGACAAAATTTTCACCGCCGCCGGTTTCGAGTGGCGCGACGCCGGCTGCAGCATGTGCATCGGCATGAACGCCGACGTTTTGCCGCCCCACGAGCGCAGCGCCAGCACCAGCAACCGCAATTTCGAGGGCCGCCAGGGCAAGGACAGCCGCACGCATCTCGTCAGCCCGGTGATGGCCGCAGCCGCCGCCATCGCCGGCCATTTTGTGGACGTACGCGAACTCGATGTCGCCCCCGTCGAGTAGCCTGGATTTGTGATGCCTGTCGACACGCGAGGTTTGAATCAGGAACACGTTGGTAAGCGAATGCGCGTCGAGCTTGCAGACGGAGAATCGCTTGAAATTCGTCTGCATGAGCTGACTGTTTGTGCCAAGCCCGAGCCTTGCTGCGGTATTACTTACATCTTGCTTTCCACCAATCGTTCTGACGGAAAGAGAGACAAGGGCGCCGCGTATTGGACAGCGTTCGGCGAAATTGAGAACTTTCAAGTTTTGGGAGACTGAATCGTATGCAACCGTTCAGCACACACACTGGCATGGTGATGCCGCTCGATCGCGTCAATGTGGACACCGACCAGATGGTGCCGAAACAGTTTCTCAAGGCGCTTACGCGCGAAGGATTTGGGCGGATCCTTTTTTACGATTGGCGCTATCTCCCCGGTGAAAAACCAAACCCTGAATTTGTGCTGAATTTTCCGCGCTACAAAGGCGCATCGGTTTTGCTGGCGCGCGCCAACTTCGGCTGCGGCTCCAGCCGCGAGCACGCGCCCTGGGGCGTCAAGGACTACGGCTTCCGCGTCGTCATCGCCCCCAGTTACGCCGATATTTTCTACAACAACTGCTTCAAGAACGGCATCCTGCCCGCCACGCTCAGCGAAGCGGAAGTGGAAGAACTCTTCAAGCGCACCGAAAAAGAAGAAGGCTATTCGCTCACCGTGAATCTGCCGAACCAGACCATCGCCGACAAACATGGCCTCATGTTCAAATTTGAAATCGCCCCATCGCGCAAAGAAGTTTTACTCAAGGGCCTCGACGACATCGGCACGACCATGCAGCGCGAACCCGACATCACCGCCTACGAAAAAACGCACGCCGTCACCGCCACCATGTACGAGCCGCTCGACATAAAGTACTACTCCAACGGCCGCTGAACAGTTTTCAGCTTCATCAACGTGGCCGCCAGACTGAAGTACACATGCGAAATAAAGACGGAGGCATGGTCGAGCGCGTTCTTTACGACCACAAACGTCGCACGCCAGAATCGGCGTACAAGCGTCTGCTCAGGATACCGGAGCTTTGGTCAGTCGTGCCACGGCTTCCTGGGCGCGCTTGGTATTGGAACCCTTGGGATCTTCTTTAAGATAGAGCATCCACTGCCCGGCCGCTTCCTGCTGCTGCCCCAAGGCCTCCAGCGCATAACCGGCGATGACGTGTGCATTAGCCAAACCGTCGTGCGGCAAGCCGTGCACCCGCAGCGCATGCGCAGCGGCCTCCTTAAACCTGTGAAGCTGCAGTTCGGCATAGGCAGCGTTTGTCAACGCCCACGCATTCATCGGCTCGACATTCAACGAGCGGTTCAGCAGTGAGGCGACTTCTTCATAGTTGTGCTCCGGCAGCAGCATGCGTGCCAGGTTGCGCTGCGCTGCTGCGAACTTGTCGTTGAGCTCGGTGGCTTTGAGAAAAGCTTTGCGGGCGGCCGGTATGTCTCTTAACTGCCAGCAAGCGGACCCCAAGCCGTTGTAGGCGAGGTCGTAGTCGGGATACAGATCCACGGCAGCCTGGAAATGCCCTCGACTATCGGCCCATCTTTGCTCTTCCATGGCCTTGCTTCCATTCTCGAACTCCTTGCGCGCGGTGCCAGGAATCTTCAGGCGAATGGCAGGCACACTACTCATTCCTTCTGCGCTGGTTGTCTTCCCCTCCGACTTGCGCCGGACACCGAAATTCTCGATGTGGTAGGTCTCCGTGGGAGCGATCTCGAAGTCTGCTTCGTAGGGGTGAATGTCATCGCCCGTGATGCGAATGCGATGCCCCCCAGTAATGGTATTGAATTCGGCTCGACCGTCCTGATCCGTGGTCTGCTTGTCCAGGGCGGAACTGCCGCCGACCGCGTCCATTAGTTCCACGGTCGCATTTTGAACCTTTGTTGGACCACCTTGATAGGAGACGATGACACGGAGCCGGGCGGCGCGTGGCCCCTGGGGCAGAAAGGTGCCACCGGCAGCCAGAACCGACAGGCCGAGGAGGAGGGCGAGAAGAAGAAAGTTCCGCACTTTGAAAGTCGCTCCGGGGAGCAGACGAGGGGAAGGACACCCTCCAAACTTGACTATGATACCCCGAACCGGCCTCCGCGACGCCCAGACGCCAATTTTCAAGACAAAAAGGGCCGGCTTTTCAGCCGGCCCAAGGGTCTTTCATTTTGACTCTTCACTTAGAACGTGAATTGCACTCCCACGTAAGCCGCCCTGGACTGCTGGAACAGCGATGGCAGTCCGTACAGGTTGCTGACGGTGTGCTGCGAGTTGCCGAGCCCGCCGTTAGCGGAAGCGATGTAGTCCCATCCCGTCTTGGTTAAGGCCAACCAGTCAACGTTGCCCGCGGCATCATAGGGCTGAGTGTGGTCACTGCGCTTGCCGAACGGGTTTTCCACGACCGCCATTTTGGCATGTTGATTCAGCAAATTCAGCGCGTTGAACGTGAAACCGAGCTTCAGTTTCTCATTGTTCTTGCTGACTTTGAAGTCATGCCCAAACTGCGCGTTAGTCTGCGTGAACACCGGGGTGCGGTCTCCGTGGATAATGCCGTCGGAGACGAAGGCGCCGGTTGTGGGATCGCGGTGGATCTTTACGAAGTTCCCCTGGTCCTCGACAAACTGGACAGCAGAACTCGTGCTGATCGCCGGCCAAGCCGTGCTGAGCGGTGAGCCGGAGAAGACCACTTGGCTGAGGCCGAGCGTGCTTTCACCCGCTAGCCACTTCAGGTGGTAGGAGCCGATCATCGCTAAGGTATGCGGACGATCGGTCGGCAGCGGCCCGTCAAATGGCTTGCCGTGGGCCGTAAACTGCATATGGGGCAAGTCAAACGAGCGGTTGTTATTGGGATCGTGACGCCCGCCGCCAGCACCAACTAGGTTGTTCGCGCCGCCGGCGTCCGTTAAGAAGGTGCTGGTCAGGCCAGGATAGTTGCCGTACAGCTTGCTATAAGTGTACGACATCTGGCCAAACCAGTTGCGGCCATACCGCTTGTTGACTCGCACTTCCAGACCGTCATAGCGGCGCTCAGCGCGCGGTTCGAACGGGCAGGTGGGGCATGCCGCCGGGTAGGTAATGAAGGGAACGGATGTGGAATCCTTCACCGGCCGTTGAAGCAGATCACGAACGATCCCATAGCCGGGATTACCGATAAAGTATACCTCCGCACCGGCGATGTCCACGCCATTGTCCTCGATCGCATAGTCCAGCCGCTTGCGCACATAACGAACTTCGATACCCACTGCCGGACTCAACGCATAATCGGAACCCACCACGAATTCGTGCTGCTGCATGGGCTTGATGTTGGGATCGATACCAGGGTTGGTCGGATCGATGATCACGGCGCGCCAGTTGAATTCTTCCAGGAGCGTGCCGGGCGCCGTTCCCCCAGCCCCGTTGTTGCAGTAGTGATCGCCCTTACGCGCTGGCACGATCAGATTGTAATTGGGGTCATCAAGTGTGTAATTGCAATCGTGCCAGTAGTCGCCTCCAAAGGAGCCACGCGGCAGAGAGTACTTCATGATGTCGAAGAACTTGCCGTAGCTCCCATAGAGCTTCCACTTGCCGTTGTGCAGTACATCCCAAGCCACGCCAAGCCGTGGAGCAACCTTGTCGGTGAAAGCGAAATCGACCTTGCTCGCGCCCGGCGTGTAGGGTGGTAAGTATTCCTTATCAAAGCGCACGCCAACGTTGAGAGTTACATGACGGCCCAGTGTCCACGAATCCTGCCCGTAAATGCTGTAGTTGTTTCCGGAGGCATGGCCAAAGCGCGAAAAATCCTGCACCGTGTAGTAGCCCCACTGGCCCTGACACGGTTGCGGCAGAAGCGCGTTGCAGTTGGTAGTTCCTACCGGGCCGTTCGGCGTGTATGGCTGGCCGTAGTACAGCAGCGTGAGCGACGTGTCATAGCCCTGATTCAGATCATTTGCCAGCTTGTTCTGGGCGTATCCGAATTTGAAGCCATGCGCGCCCCAGAACGACCTGAACCAGCTTACGTCAGCGCTCACCGACTTGCGCTTGTAAGCGTCGAAGATGGTTTTGTAGTTCGTTCCTATGTTGGTAAACCCATCCGGGTTCGCGTAGGCAGCGGGTACGGGTTGGCCGCTTAGTGACGTAGCTCCAACGGCAGTACCCACGTATATATATTTGGTGCCGCTGGGGAGTCCGATGTCCTTATTGTTGTAAAACCAATATCCGTAGCGGGCGGCCACGATCAGCCGGGAATTGATCGTCCAGTCGCCCCCGAACGTCCAAATCGAGTCGGGACGCACATTGCCGCGGTCCTGACGAAATGTGGTCGGGTCAGTCGCACTGGAGTTATTGGACTGGCCGAAGGGGCTGTCCTGGAGCGGCACGTCAATACCGACGTTCCTTCGATACGCATAGACCCACGAACCAAACAGGTGCAACTTTCTGGTCAGGCTGCCGTCAATCCTGGTTTGCCAGTTATAAATATCATCAGTCGTATTGAAAGTTCGCGCCCCGTTGTTCGCCACGTTGGCCTGGTTGGCAAACACTACGGTGCGGTGCTGCCGGTAAAATTGCGGGTCAAAGCCAGTAAACAACCAAAGGCGACTCTTGATCAAATCTCCTCCCGCGGTAAACCCGGCCTCGACGGTTTTCCACTTGTCCTGCCGCGGCTGATAGTACTGAGGCGTCTGACCCATGAGGATGGGCCCCTTCGTCGGATCCGTCGTGTAGTTGGCTACGCTGCCGGGGTCTAGGCGCAGGTAGGGGTGATCACTGGCCGTGATCTGATTGCCCCGGTAGTAATAAAAAAGACTTCCGTGCCACGAGTCGCCGCCGCGCTTTTGGATCAGATTGATCACGCCGCCCGTCGCGCCACCGAACTCGGCTTCGAAACCGCTCGATTTGATCTGAACTTCCTGAACGAAATCCATGTTGTAGCTCTGGCCGACTTGGCCGACGCCTCCGCTCTGCACGTCCGTAGTGTCCATGCCTTCAATCAAGTAAGTGTTCTCGCCGTCGCTAGCGCCATCAATCTGGAACCCGTTGTTGCCGCGGCCGTTGGACTGCAGCGGTTCCTGGCGAGCGCCCGGCGCGAAGACCACCAGGCTGAAGAATTGGCGGGTCTTGGGCACATCCTTTATGAGCTCTTCATCAATACTCACTGCGGCCTTGCTGGTCGACGTATCAACGATGGGGGCCACGCTGGAAACCTCGATGACTTCCGTAGCGATGCCGAGTTCCATCGTTACATCCACGTTGGGTAGACGGCCCACATCAAGGCCGATGCCGGTTGCCTTGTAGGTACGGAATCCAGAAGCTTTTACCGTCAGCGTATATACTCCTGAAGGCAAATTGATAAATCGATAAAAACCAGACGAATCGGTTTGCAACTTCTTCTCGCCAAGCAGAGCCGGGCTCGAGACTTCTACGGTTGCGCCTGCGATAAGCGCCCCGCTCGGGTCCTTTACGACGCCCTGAATGCCGGCCGTGGTTTCCTGCGAATATAGGGCCGTCGGAGTCAAAGCAAACAGACAACACAGAGCAACCACCATCAAAACCACTCGCTTGCTTAACATTCAACTACCTCCTGGTTGGGCCATGGCTGGCCCAACTGAACTTTGCGCACCTCGACGTGTCGATTGCGGATGGCAAAAAAGCTAGTCTCTCCCACCCAACTGTCATCCAGAAGAATTCTTGACACGACACGCCCCCCACTCGCATTTCATCATGCCCGGGAGGAACGGAGCACATATTTGAGGCTTATATAGTGTCCGGAGTGACTTTTGTCAAGCAAATATCAAACTAATCTAAACTTTAGATAAATCGAGCCGGATAGTCCTTCTCATCCGCGTGTAGGAAGGGACCGGGTTTAGTCATTTCGTATGCTTGAGACGGAACTGACACTGAGCGGGAACCTTCGCTCACCGAACCCCATCGTTGGAACACACTTGAGGAAAGAATGAAGGTCGCGAAGGGTATCAGATCAACGGACGGGCTACGGCCGCGAAGCCGGGAGCATCAGGCCTACTACTACCCAGTTCGGGTTCCCAGATTCTAAACAGGCGAAAGTCCAGACGCGGCCTCAATGCTCCTGATAGACACTGCGCCCGCCGGCGATGGTGCGGAGGACGCGCGTTTTGGTGTACTGCGCGGGGGGAATCTTGGTGAGATCGTTCGAAAGGATGACGAAATCCGCGTACTCGCCGGGTTTCAGCTCGCCTTTCTTTCCATCCTCGAACTGCGCGTAGGCGGAACCGGAGGTGTAAGCGCGGATGCAATCCTCGAGCGAAATTTTCTCCTGCGGCTCCCAACCGTTTCTCGGACCGCCATCCGGGCGTTCGCGCGTGACGCAGGCGTACAACCCGCGAAACGGACTGATGGGCTCGACGGGATAATCCGTGCCGAAGGCGAGCCGGACGCCATTTTTCTGCATGGTGGCCCAGGCGTAGGCGCCGATGATCCGCTCGCGGCCGATGCGGTCTTCGGCCCAGCGCATGTCGGTGGTCTGATGCGAAGGCTGCATGGAAGCAATGACGCGGAGTTGCGCAAAACGGGCGAAATCCATGGGCGCGACGACTTGTGCGTGCTCGATGCGGTCGCGGCGGTCGCGCGGGCCGTTGGCTTTGGCGACCGCTTCGAAAACGTCGAGGGCTATGCGATTGGCGCGATCGCCGATGGCGTGGAAAGCCAACTGGAACCCGGCCTTGTCGCGCTGAATGGCCATCGCGGTGAGTTTTTCCGGATCGTTGGTAAGGATTCCACTGGTAGAGGGATCGTCGGAATAAGGCTCGAGCATCGCCGCAGTGCGCGAACCCATAGCTCCATCCGTGAAGGCTTTCAGCGCACCGGTCTTTAACCACGGATCCTTGGTACCGCCCTGAGCGCGCATATTCTGCAAATCGTTGAGTGGTGTGTTGAACGGCAGCCACTCCGTGATGCGGACGGTGAGTTTTCCTTCTTCCTTCAGTTGCTGGTAGACCTGAAAATCCGCCCACTCGGAATAATCCTGGACGGAGGTGACGCCGTTCCTGGCGACGTTTTCGAGGACCAGCTCGATACCCTTGCGACGTTGCTCAGCTGAGGGGTCGGGAATCCGCACTTTCACCAGGGACATCGCCGCATCTTCTTTCAACATTCCCGTTGGCTCGCCAAGTCCATCGTGTTCGATCTCGCCACCTGGCGGATTGGAAGTGTGCTTGTCAATCTCGGCGATCTTGAGCGCCACAGAATTCGCGACCGCTACGTGGCCAGAAATGTGTGTGAGGATGACGGGATTCTTGGGCGCGACAGCATCGAGCTGCTGGCGATTGGGGAATCTTTTATCGGGCCAGAGAGTGTGGTCCCAGCCGCCGCCGGTGATCCATTCACCTTCCTTATGCTGCGCGACCGCGGCGGCGACGCGCTTTTGCATTTCCTGCGGAGAAGACACGCCCGTTAGCGGGACGGCAAGCTCGTCCGCGGCGGCGCCACCGAGATGCACGTGCGCGTCATTGAAACCGGGCATTACAAATTGGCCTTTGAGCTGGACCGTCTCCGCGCCTTCCTGACCGCCTCCGCATTCGAGCAGGACGTGGTCCATCTTGCCGATGCAACTGATCTTTCCCTCGCTGACAGCAATAGCCTGGGCCCACGGATGCGCAGGATCATTGGTGTAAATCCGTCCGTGGACGTAATAAGTCGTGGGCGGAGCTTTTTGTGCGACGCTGGATTTGGCGTGGAACGCTGCAATGAGCGCAACGACAAGAAGCGCGAGCATGAAGGCAAGGCATCGAGCGAGAGGCGTCCGGACTTTCATCGGGACTTCTCGTCTGCAACTCCGGAAATGCCAAGGATAGTAAGAAGAGCGCGCTTCAACCCGATTTCACGGCCGGCGGAATCGTACCATTCCTGCAATGAATGCGACCCGCCGCCGTTCCCGCCAGCGCCGATGGAAATGGCCTCGATCCCCATGGAGAGCGGAATATTCGCATCCGTCGAAGAGCGTTCCATGCGGGACTGATTGCCGACAAACTCGTCAGCAGCGCGAAGCGCAGCCAGGAGCGGCGAATCCGGCGCCAATTCACCGCCCGGACGACTCCCCAGCAATTCGACCTTCCATTCCAGCTTGCCCTTCGAACGATCGCGCGCGGACTCCATCTCGTCGCGAACGCCCGCGATGACGCACTCGCGAAGGGCGGATTCGAGGCGTGTGAGTTCGTCCTCGCTCTCCGAACGAATGTCGACTTTCAGGCGCGCTTCATGGGGAATGGAATTCACCGATGTGCCGCCTTCGATCTGGCCGATGTTGAAAGTTGTGCGAGGGTTGGCCGGAACCTTGGTATTGATAAAACGCACGGAGCCGCGGACCAAAGCGTTGATCGGATTGGGCATGCCGAAGTCAGACCAGCTGTGGCCGCCTGGACCGGTGATCAGGGCTTCGAGCCGGCGCGAAGCCAGCGCTTTCGTCGTGACGTGTTCGGTGCCGGAGCCGTCAAGAACAACTGCAGCTTTCAGTTTCGCGCGATAGTTGTCTACGATGGCGCGCATGCCGCGCAGATTGCCTTCGCCTTCTTCGCCAACGTCGCCGACAAATAAAATGGTGCGTTGCGGCTTGAGGTGCGCGAACTGCACGGCACGCGCCAAAGCCAGTAGCGCTGCCACACCGCTGCCGTTATCGGAGATACCCGGCGCGGTCATGCGGCTGCCATCACGGTGAACTTTTACGTTCGTGCCAGGAGGAAAAACGGTGTCGAGGTGCGCGGCAACGACAACAATTTCCTTTTCATTCACGCCGCGCAGTTCCCCGATGACGTTACCGGCCTTGTCAATCTGCGCCGTCAATCCGGCTTCGGCCAGCAACTCCTTGACTGCTGCTGCACGCTGCGCTTCCTGAAAAGGCGGCGCAGGGATCTCGGTGATGCGCACCTGCTGGTCATTGACCCAGGAAATATTGGGCGTGAACCAATCGAGAGCGGCACGGACTCGCGGGTTGTCGGAAAGCCGTGAACCTTGGGCCTGGCGCGGCGCATGAGGAGAAGCAACGGAGCGAACCGGCATAGCCAGAAGAATAACGCAAACGAGAGCTCGTTTCACCGTCGGCCTGCAACACCGTTGTCCGCTCAATTGCGCGCAGCCTCGGTGCAAAGCGCGAAAACTTCGGCATCAGAGAGGACGCGCTGGGACTGCTTCGCGGCATCAAATATGCGCGCAACCGTGGCGTCGTCCGCCGGAATGCGGTGCTTCTCCAGCCAGAACAGCACGTTGGATTTGCCGCTCATCGGGCCGATCTCAATCACCTGGTCGAGGCCGAAGAGATGCGCGGGCACACCACTGTAAACCGCATTGGCGAGTTCAAGATCATTTTTTCGAAAGGCTTTGATCAGCGCAGCGGCGTGAACTCCCGTGGCGGTGCGAAACGCATCATGGCCCACGACCGGATAGTTCGGCGGAATCGTCGTACGCGTGGCTTTGGCGACCTTTTCGCAATACTCCTTGAGCCGGGAGAGGTCCTGCTGAATGAGCCCCATGAGTCGAAGATTGACGAGCATTAATTCCATGGGCGTGTTGCCGACGCGTTCGCCGAGAGCGTTGGCCGCAGCGTGGACCTGGTGCGCCCCGCCAGCAACAGCAGCGAGCGAATTGGCAATGGAGAGGCCGCGGTCGTTGTGGCCATGCCAATCAACGCGAATTTTTTCTCCGGATGGCTTCACGACCTCGTCGACGGCAAATTTCACAAGATTGAACGCGCCATTCGGTGTAGCGTGGCCGACGGTATCGCAGAGAACGATGGCGCGCGCGCCGTTTCGAATGGCGGTCGAGTACAGCCGCTTGACGGTTTCCGGATCGGTGCGAACCGTATCTTCCGTAACGTACATGGACGGAAGCCCGTTCTCGACCGCAAACTTTACCGCTTTCTCCGTGGTGCGCTCGAGATGATCGACCGTCCAGTCTTCCACGAGCCGGCGGATCGGGCTGGAGCCGAGGAACGTTGCGGCCTCAATGGCAATGCCCACGCGCTGCGAAATTTCGACGATGGGGCGAATGTCATTTTCATGCGTTCGCGCGGCGCAGTTAGGCTTGATCTTCATCCGGTGCGTGGCGATTTCGCGCGCCAGCGCTTCGGTGTGCGCAAAGGCCCGGGCCCCGGCGCCCGGAAGACCGATGTTGACGGAGTCGATTCGCAGAGATTCCATGAGATGCAGGATTTCGATTTTTTCTTCGATGCTAGGGTCGAAGACGGAGGGATTCTGCAAACCGTCGCGCAGCGTTTCGTCATCCAATAGGACGCGCGTGCCGGACGGAATTGCCGGCGGCGTGGCGATGTTCCAGTCGTAGATCCATTCGTTTTGTTGCACTGCGAGCCTCGTTTGCTGTGAATCGTAAACTCTAATTGCGCAACGTATAGCTCTGTGGCTGCTGCGCGGGATCGGGGCGATACAGCGTCCTGCAGAATTCGCAACGATAAATTTCCGCTTTCGGGCCGATAATCGCCGCGACTTCCTTCGGGTAATCGTAGTAGCGTTTCAGGTGGCCGTTGCAGAGCTTGCCTTTCTCATCCTTTTCATCGCACGCGCGCTGTTTGGGTTTGCGCGTTTTGACTTTTGGCGACGCAGTAGTTTCTTCAGGCATGGAACTCCTCTCTACAATCCGTGGTCACGGAAAAAGGTTTTCAGGGCACTGCGCGCGTTTCGCAGTTTCGCGGCGATACCGTCGGAAAATTCAAATTGAAGGAAAGCGTCCGCGGCGCGCTCCAGGTCCGAACCGTAGCGGTACCACCAGGGTTTTTCGCTTCGCGGCAGGCCGTCGACATCAATATATTTCATTTGAACCATTTCGAGCAGTCCCGCCTTCCCATGCGTGCGGCCCCAGCCGCTCGCACCGCAGCCGCCGTGCGGCGCTTCGGCAATGCCGAAATAACTGATGGCGTCGTTCACCATAACCGCGCCAGCGCGGAGTTCCACCGCCAGGGCCATTCCTCGAGACTTGTTCTTTGTCCAAATACTCGCTGCGAGCGCAAATGGCGAGTCGTTAGCGCGAGTGATCGCCTCTCTCACATTCCCTACAACTTGAATTGCGAGAATCGGCCCAAACGTCTCTTCTTGAAACAGTTTCATCGAAGAATCAACACCGGCGATGACCGTGGGCTCGAAAAAGTTCGGACCAAGTTCAGGGCGCGGACTGCCGCCACATAACAACTTCGCGCCGCGCGAAACGGCATCTTCCACCAAATCGATCATGCGTCGCACATGTTCAGGACGAATCAGCGGGCCAACGTCCGTCGCAGGATCGCTGCCCGCACCGGTACGCAGCTTTTTCGTTTTTTCCACGCAAAGCGCAATGAATTTTTCCGCCGAGGCTTGCTCGACGAACAACCGCTCAACAGAAAGGCAAACCTGGCCGCAATTCGTGTAGCCGCCCCAGACGGCCGCACTGGAAGCCACCTCAAGGTCCGCATCCGCGAGAACGATCATGGCATCTTTACCGCCAAGTTCGAGCACCGAGGGGATTAGCCTTTTTGCGCAGGCTTCGGCAACGCGGCGGCCGGTAGCCACGCTGCCAGTGAACAGAACTTTGTCCGGCGAGGCGTCGATCAAGGCTTGGCCGACTTCCCCGCCTCCTTGAACAATTTTGACGAGGTCGTTTGGAAAGCCGGCGTCGATAAATAGCTTTTCGATGAGCGCGCCACATTGCGGCGTGAAGTCGCTCGTCTTGCACACCACCGCATTTCCCGCCGCAACCGCTGGAATAATTTGGCTCAACGGGATAGCCAGCGGGTAGTTCCACGAAGAAATGATGGCGATGACACCGAGAGGATCGTAAGCCAGATACCCGCGTTTGGCTTTCGCGGCGGTGCTGTGATGCGGAACCCGACGCGTACGCAGGGCGCTCGCCGCGTTCCTGGACCAGTATTCGGCCGAATCGAGAGCAACGAAAATGTCCGCGAAGAGCGCTTCCACTCGCGGCTTGCCGGATTCACGCACAACGGCATCCGCCAATTCCTTGCGCGAGGCCATAATCCGATCGCGAAGCCCGCGCAACTTCTCGCACCGATTGCGAATGGGCAACTTCGCCCAAACGCTCTGGGCTATTCGCGCGCGGGAAATGATCTCCGGCAGTTGCGACGCCGGCGTTCTCTCAAAATGCGCGAGCACTTCCCCGGTAGCGGGATTGATGGAAGGAAGCGTGTCGATGGGAATGGCCGTGGCCGCCATAGCCGGATTCTAACCGATTTTGAGGTTGGAAGGTGGCCGCGCCGTTCAGGTTTCTTCGAGCCCTATTTCGGCCCCTACCAGACGCTAACCTCGCGGCCGGCAAGATCTTTTGCCGGGGCTGGGCAAAAACTGGACGCAAGCACAACCGAGGGAGCGGCCAACTGAATAGCGCAACCCGCTCAGAGATGCCACGCTTCATCGTGCTGGACCTCGACCATCACGAGACCTTGTGGCGGAACGGTCGGGCCGGATTTAGAGCGGTCACGGAGTTCGTACAAACGATCAATGTCCGCAGGCATGAGTTTCCCGCGCCCGACATCGAGCAGCGTGCCCACCATTTTGCGCACCATATAACGAAGGAACGAGCGTCCGTGAACGGTGAAGACCAACTCTTCATTGTCCGCCGTGCGTGCCAACGCGCTCGAAAAGATTTCGCGCTCTGTGGATCGCTCTTTGTCGTCCTCTTCGGAGCCCGTCGAAGCCGCAAACGATGCAAAGTCATGGGTGCCAACAAACCGGGCCGCGGCGTCGCGCATGGCGTCCTCGTCCAGGGGAAACGGATAGTGGAGGACGTAACGCCAGATCATTGGCGGCACGACTCTTCCTCGATACAAACGATAGCGGTAGGTCTTCCCCCGCGCCGACCAGCGCGCATTGAAGTCTGGGCCGACTTCTTCCGCGCCCACGATTCGAATTGTGGGCGGAAGCAGCGCGTTCAGCGCGCGCTGAAAATCCTGCGCTGACAGGTGCGATTGCGTTCGAAAGCTGCCGACTTGCCCCAGTGCGTGAACCCCGGCATCCGTGCGTCCGGTGCCGTGCAAAGTGACGTTTTCCTGCGTGAGCCGGCGGAGCACGCCAACAATTTCTCCCTGAATTGTGGGTTTATTCGCCTGAATCTGCCAGCCGTGAAAATCCGTGCCGTCGTACGCGATGGTGAGCTTGAAATAACGCATGCGGGAACGAGTACCGCCGGGTCAGCTCGCGGTGCGAACGAAGCGGCTTCCCGGCTTCACGGCCACGCTGCCGCCTCGGCAGAGCGGGCAATCTTCTTCCTCGTAGCTTGCGATGGGCAATTGGATCAGTGACTGCGCTTCCACTTCGAAGTCAATCTTCCCGCCGCTGCGATCGATCAGCGCACCGGCGGCAACGACGCGCGCGCCGGCTTCTTCCACAACGCGAATCGCTTCTTGCGTCGAGCTTCCGGTAGTCCAAACATCTTCAACAACCAACACGTGCTGGTCCGGAGCGAGAGAGAACCCGCGCCGCAGGGTCATCATCCCGCTGGCATCGCGCTCCACAAAAAGTGCCGGCGTTCCACCACCGGGCGAGCACTGGACAGCTCAAAGTGTCCATGGCGGATGGCGCCCGCCGTCTCGAACAGCTTCAGTAATTCTTCGCCTTTCAGCATTCGGCCCAGCTAACCGCCGCCAGCTCCTAAGCGTCGAAATGTCAGGAGATTAGCCGCCGCCCCTCGCGTTGTCAAGGATGAGAGCGCCTGCTAGACTGCACTCTTCACCCGGTCGGCGCGGCGCAGCTTTCGGGATAGTTTCCAGTCCATCCCCGGTGGCGTGGCCGCGCAGCTGTCAGATTTCGGTTGTGACCTCAAAACGGTCAACTGCCTGAAACAAATTCCATTCTGCGAACGTTTTACAGAGTTGAGTACAAATAAATTAAGCCCCTTGGGGGATGAATCTTGAGGGTAAGGAGCACTATGAAGACGCTGTATGCTCGACCGCTGTTGGCCGCCATACTGACCGTAACGCTCGTTGGGGGACCCATTTCCCCGGCCTTCGGGCAGGAGGCGCCGCAAAATCCGCAAGCAGCGCCTGCCAAGACTGCCACGCCAATCGTGCCCGTTTCTCTTGGCTCCGCGAAATACAACTACACCCGCGCGCCCAGGCCATTTCCCAACCTGTTCGCTCCCTACAGCCCGATCAAGATCGAAGCGCCCATCCTCACCAACTCCCCTCGCGTCGACCAGCTCATCCATGACGGAAAGCTGGAGCTAAGCATGCAAGAGGCGGTGGAGTTGGCGCTGGAAAACAGCATGGACATCGTGGTGCAACGTTACAATCCTTGGTTCGCGGACACCGGCATCCTCAAAGCGAGCGCCGGAGGCTTTGGCGGCGTCACTCCCGGCGCTGTGTTTGGCGGCTCAACAGCGAACAACCCGCTGCTGAACTATGATCCCGTTATCACCACGACCCTAAGCATCGACGACCGCAACATCCCGGTTAACAACCCTCTCACATCCGGAACCGGCACGGGACTTTCCTCGCTGGCAAGACTGACGCTGCATACTTCGACCTTTAACACTCAGTATGCTCAGGGATTCCAGACCGGCACGACTTTCTTCACTGCCTGGGACAACACGCGCTCTTCCTCCACTTCGGCGGCGAACCTCTTCAACCCTTCCGTGCAATCCACGATTTTTGTTGGATTCCAGCAGCAATTGCTGAACGGTTTCGGGCGTTCCGTGAACACGCGAAACATCCGCATCGCCAAGAACAACCGCAAAATCGCCGACTGGGCCTTCACCCAGCAGGCGATCACGACCGTCACGAACACCATCACTGCTTATTGGGAACTGGTCTTCGCCAGGGCAAACGTAAAAGTTCAGCAGCAAGCCGTGACTGTTGCTGAGAAGCTCTACAACGACAACAGGAAGCAATTGGAGATTGGAACGATGGCGCCGCTCGATGTCACTCGCGCGGAGTCCGAGCTCGCCACCGACCGCCAGAACTTGATTTTTGCGCAAACCGTGCAGCTTCAGGATCAACAGACTTTGAAAAACGCCATCAGCAAGAATCCTCTGGCGCCTAATTTCGTGAACGTGGAAATCATCACCACGGATTCGCCGTCCCCCCCGGAAGCCATCGAAGCACCTACATTCGAGGAAGCGGTTAAGGAAGCATTTGCTAAGAGGCCTGAACTACAGGAAGAGGCGCTCAACTTGTTGAATGGAGAGATCGACCTGAAGGCCACGCGCAACGCGTTGCTGCCGACGGCTACGCTTAACGCGCAATATAGCACGGCGGGACTGGCGGGCAATCAGGCAAGGTTCACCACCAAGACCATCGCAGGATCTCCGGTCGTAGACGCAAATGGGAATCCGGTTCCGGGCGATTTTCTTCCCACAACGCAATTCACGCCAAACGGCGTCGTGCCCGCGGGCTTCAGCGACGCCTTGAGCTCGGCGTTTCATAACAACTTCCCGGATTATCAGGTGTCTTTGAACGTGCAAATCCCAATCCGCAACCGTTCGGCGCAGGCGGACAATCAGCGCGCCATCCTTACACAACGTTGGCTCGAAGCGCAGTTGCAGCAGTTGAAGAACGCCGCGCTGCTCGATGTTCGCAACACTTACATTGCGCTCACTCAAGACCGTGCACAGGTCGATGCCGCCAGCAAAGCGCGCGAATTGCAGCAACAGACCTTCGACGCCGAACAGAAAAAATATCAGCTCGGCGCATCCACGGTCTACCAAGTGATTCTGACGCAACGCGACCTCATCAACGCTCAAGGCACGGAGATCCGCGCTTTGGCCAATCTTGTTGAAGCCAAGGCCAATTACGAGCGCGCCGTCGGGCGCACCCTGGAAGTCAATCGCGTCACCATCGCCGATGCCAAGACCGGCGAAGCTGAGCGCGAGACACTCATTCCCGGCACGTTGCACGGACAAGTAGTCGGTACAGAGAAACTTTCGTTCAACGCTGGCCAAAAATAGTTCTCCCGAGCGTACTCCTTCCTACCGGCCCGGATTCTCTCGTCCGGGCCGTTTTTTGTTCTGCCCGTGTCTCGTCTAATTCTTTCTTTTCTGCACCGCATCCACGGCACTCTTGCCCCTTCCTGTCCTTTCGCATAGCATTAAAGTTGGTCATGTTGCGATTTGTCTTTCGAATCCCTGCCGGGGGCGATGAAACATGAGCGAACAATCCAAAGGCACCACACAAGCCGCCCCTCCATTGCAAACCTCGTCAAAGGATCGAAAGCCTTCCTCCAAAGAGCAAGCTTGGGAGAAAAACACTCTCCAACCCGCGCTGGAAAAAAGCCCTGAGAGACTGCCCGAATTCACCACCATTTCCGGCCATCCGATTCGCAGACTGTACACCAAAGCGGATCTGCCGAACTGGGATCCTGACCGCGACCTTGGTTTCCCCGGCGAGCCTCCTTACACCCGCGGCATTCATTCCACGATGCACCGCAGCCGCCTCTGGACCATGCGCCAGTTCGCCGGCTTCGGCACCGCCGAAGACACCAACCAACGATTTCGCTATCTCCTTGCGCAAGGCCAGACCGGGCTTTCCACTGCTTTCGATTTGCCAACGTTGATGGGCTACGACTCCGACCACCCGCTCTCCGAAGGAGAAGTCGGCAAGTGCGGCGTGGCCATCAGTTCGCTCGCGGACATGGAAGTGCTCTTCGACAAGATTCCCCTCGCCAATGTCACCACTTCGATGACCATCAATTCACCCGCCGCGGTCATCTGGGCGATGTATCTGGCCGTCGCCGAAAAGCAAGGCGCGGACTGGAAGAAAATTTCCGGCACGCTTCAGAACGACATCTTGAAGGAATACATCGCGCAAAAGGAATACATCTATCCGCCGGAACCCTCGATGCGGCTGGTAATCGACACGTTCGAATTCGGCGTCAAGAACACGCCCAAGTTCAACACCATTTCGATCAGCGGCTATCACATCCGCGAAGCAGGCTCGACGGCCATTCAGGAACTGGCCTTCACGCTGCGTGACGGCCTCGAGTACGTCGAATGGGGAATGCGCCGCGGTCTCGACGTGGACCAGTTTGTGCCGCAGCTTTCCTTTTTCTTTAACGCGCACAACGATTTCTTCGAGGAAATCGCCAAGTATCGCGCAGCCCGCCGCATCTGGCACAAAGCCATGATCGAGCGCTATAAATCAAAGAACCCGCGCTCCTGGGCCTTGCGCTTCCACACGCAAACCGCCGGATGCTCCCTGACCGCGCAGCAGCCGTATAACAATGTCGTTCGCACCGCGATTCAAGCGCTCGCCGCGGTTCTCGGGGGCACGCAATCTCTTCACACCAATTCTCTCGACGAAGCTTGGGCCTTGCCGACGGAATTCGCCGCCACCATTGCCCTGCGCACGCAGCAGATCATCGCGCACGAAACTGGCGTCACCAATACCGTAGACCCGCTTGGCGGCTCTTACTTCGTCGAAACTCTCACCAACGAAGTCGAGCGCAGCGCGTGGGAATATATCGAGAGAATTGACGCCATGGGCGGCATGGTTGCCGCCATTGAGCGCAGCTATCCGCAGCGCGAAATCGCCGAAGCCTCCTATCGTTACCAGGTCGCCGTGGACAAAAAGGAAAAAATCATCGTAGGCGTGAACGATTTCGTGGCCGAAGAAAAGCCTCTGGACATTCTACAAATTGACGAGACCGTGGCGCACCGTCAAGCCGAGCGGTTACGCAAGCTCCGTGCCGATCGCTCCCAGGCCGAAGTCGATCGCCGCCTCAACGCCCTCCGCGCGGCTGCCAAGGGCAAAGACAACCTTATGCCCTTCCTCTACGACGCGGTAAAATCCTATGCTACCCTCGGCGAAGTCTGCGACGCCCTCCGCGACGTCTTCGGCACTTACGAAGAAGTCGCCATCACCTAGCTCTTCTCTGTGTTCTCTGTGTCCTCTGTGTCTCTGCGTTTAGCTCTCTTATGACCGACAACCAATTGACACACGAAATTATCGGAGCGGCTATCGCCGTCCACAGAGAACTTGGCCCGGGACTACTTGAAGCGGTTTATGAAGAGTGTCTCTGCTATGAGCTATCCTCTAGGAACATAGTCTTTGAACGGCAAAAATCTATCCCTGTAGTCTATAAAGGAGCAAAACTTGATTGCGGCTATCGGGCTGATATTTTCGTGTTGGGTCGAGTCATTGTAGAAATCAAAGCAATAGCCTCTATCGCTCCGGTACACGACGCAGTTATGCTGACTTACCTGCGACTCTCAGGCTGCAAAATAGGCCTGCTAATCAATTTTTACTCCCCGGTGCTCAAGGACGGAGTCAAACGTTACGTTTGGAAATATGTCCCAGGTGAGGCGTAAAAAGAAAGCTGAACGCAGAGACGCGGAGGACACAGAGAAATGCCGGAAAAGAAAATCAGAGTGCTGATCGCCAAGCCGGGCCTGGATGGCCACGACCGCGGCGCAAAAATAATCGCCCGTGCCTTGCGCGACGCCGGCATGGAAGTCGTCTACACCGGCTTGCGCCAGACCCCGGAAATGATCGCCTCTGCCGCCGTGCAGGAAGATGTTGACGTGATCGGTCTCTCCATCCTCTCCGGCGCGCACAACACCATCTGCCCCCAGCTAATGAAACTTCTCCACGAAAAAGGCATGAACGACGTCACCGTCCTCGTCGGCGGCATCATCCCCGAAGCCGACATCCCCGCCCTGAAACAATCCGGCATCGCCGAAATTTTTCTCCCCGGAACTTCCACGCAGGCCATCGTCGACTTCATCCACAAACGCGTCGCGCTCTCCTAGTTCTCCCGAATCAACCTGAGCGCAGAGGACAACGCCCTCAACGCTTCCCCCCGTCTCTTTGTCTCTGCTGATATTCTGCCACGCAGTTCGATGAATCTGCTTCCATCGTTCTTTTTGCGCCTGTCGCGCTTCAGGATCGACTTTCCTCCGCAGAAATTCCTGCTCGCGCAAGAGTTTTCTCCGGTTTTCGCGAGCTCAGTGAACAACCTTCCCATCCGTGTCCCGAATCTCAACTTTACCAAGATTGAGCTTCTTCATGTCCTCTTCGATCTTCGCGCGGTCGCCCACTGCAAGAACGATCATTTTATCCGGCAGGATATATTTCTGCGCCATGGCCTGTGCCTGCTCGATGGTCACAGCGTTGATGCGCTCGGGCAGAGTCGAAAAATAATCCAGCGGTAGATCGTAAGTGAAAAGTTCCGCGAAAGTGGCCGCCGCCGCCGTCCCGCGTTCGAACCTCCCCGGCAACGACCGCGCGATGGAGTCTTTTGAAAGCAGGAGTTCCGCCGGCGTCATCTGCGTGTCGCGCATCCTCTTCAGTTCATTGAACACTTCCGTTGTCGCGGGAGCGGTCACGTCCGTCCGCACGTCCGAAAACACGATGAACGGCCCCGGTGACCGGTGGAATCTGAAAAACGATCCGGCGCCGTACGTGTACCCATGCGCTTCGCGCAGGTTCATGTTGATGCGGCTCGAGAA
>WNGK01002358.1_pt1 | contig 20458 bp, 24 predicted proteins | sample 5400601 | NCBI WGS metagenome assembly WNGK01 (sample SAMN13153376, study PRJNA577476) | soil metagenome | isolation source: 60 cm soil or saprolite under Garry oak tree replicate 1 | place: USA:California | collected 2016-06-15
CACGTTTGCTTGTCGGTCTGCTCCCAATTCAGGGGTTGGTTCCGTGCGTTTACAGCACGGAAATCCTGAACGTTGCGAGCATAATTCTCGATGCGATAGATGCCCGGCGACCAGGCAGGCATCGAAACCGACACGGACGACTCGCGAATCCCCTTGATCTGGATTTCAACATCGTAAAGATGAGACATTGGATTCTTGATTGTTAGCACATAATCGACACTTACCCCGCGGGCAGGAATCTGATTCTCCGCATAGATGGCTTGAGCGAAAGAAGAAAAGGGAGTCGCCCCAAAAAGGCACAAGACACACAAAACAAACTTGTGCACCAGACGAGTACATTCCCCTTCTCGCAGAGGAGGGGAATGTTTTGTATTCCGTTCTTTCATCTTCGTTCCTCCGAGTTTGAAGCAATGAGCAGCTTCGCCTTTTTAAGGATTCCTTTCTCCAGGGGATACGTCGCACTGGATATTGCCTTCTCGATGGGGAACCATTCTACGCGATCCACTTCCCAATCGTGCCGGGAAGGGTCGCCCTCCATGTACTTTAATAGATAAAAGGTAACGATCTTGAAAACGCGAACCGCTGGTTTTTCCCATCTGGCGACATACGAGTATTTGATCGTGTCGATTTTTCCAACGATCCTACCCGACAAACCTGTCTCTTCCCGCGCTTCACGCTCCGCCGCTTTCTCGGGTGGTTCGCCGCGCTCGATCAGGCCTTTGGGAAGAGCCCACGCTTTCCGGTCGTGTGGTTGAATGAGCGCGACCTGCGGCAGTCCATTCTCCATCCGATATACAACGCAGCCTGCCGAAGTCTCGCGTCTCGTCGTCACCCTAGGCAGCCAAGCGCAGTGATTCTCAGACCCGCCAGGAAATCCGCAACCTGCTTGACTTCGGCATAACCTTCGCCGGTTAAACCGCGGCTGGGATCTTCTTCCGCGGGCTTTGCCTTTCCATGTTGAACGAGGTAGACACGCATAGCACCTCCCAATATCCAAATCTATAACTCGGGGCGAATATCGTGCGCTAGAACATAGCTCTTTGAACTAAATGGGGAAGTGAAATACTAATCTGCATTGCGCTATTATGAATGCCTTTCTGACCAGGAGCACTCATCATGTCAATAGATCTCGAAAAAATTATCAAAGCAGACCTCGCGCATTTGATTCATCCCCTGTATCACCTCAGTGACGCGAAAAGTCCGTTTGTGTGGGTAAAAGGCGAAGGCTCCACATTGTGGGCAGCGGATGGCCGTGAATATATCGATGGTCTGGCCGGTTTATGGAACGTCACCCTCGGTCACGGAAGGAAAGAGCTGGCGCAAGCGGCTGCAAAACAAATGGAGCAATTGGCGTTTGCTTCGTCCTATACGGGACAAACCAATATTCCGTCGGTCGAACTGGCGGAAAGACTTTCTGAAAGGTGTTACACGCCGATCAATCATTTTTTCTTCACGTCCGGTGGCGGTGAGTCGAACGACAGCGCAATCAAAACCGTCCGTTTTTTCTGGATCAATCAGGGCAAGCCGGAAAAGACCAAGATCATCAGCCGCGAGTATGCCTACCACGGTGTGACCATAGGCGCGATGAACGCGACAGGTCTTGCTTCGTACTGGCCGATGTTTGGCGGTAAGCTTGCCGGCTACATCCACATTCCGTCGCCGTATCCGTATCGATATGTCTCCCAGGATGCGTCCGTGACACAGGGCCGTGCCGCTGCAGACGAATTAGAGAAAGCAATTCTTCGCGAAGGCGCAGATACCGTCGCCGCCTTCATTGCCGAACCCGTGCAGGGCGCAGGCGGCTTGATTGTTCCGCAGGCCGACTATTTTCCACGGATTCGCGAGATTTGCGACAAGTACGACGTGCTCCTGATTTCGGATGAAGTCATCACCGGATTCGGACGGACTGGAAAGTGGTTTGGCCTGGAACATTGGAATGTCCAGCCGGACATCATGTCTTTTGCCAAGGGAATTACGTCGGGGTACCTGCCGTTGGGGGGAATCGGCGTCGCCGATCGGATCTACAAGGTCATGGCGGAAGTCCCGCCGGAGCGCCGCTGGATGCATGCATTCACCTACTCCGCTCACCCAACATGCTGTGCGGTTGCACTGGCAACACTGGACATTCTTGAACGTGAAGGGCTGGTTGAAGCTGCCGGCCATAAAGGTAAGAGGCTATTGGATGGATTGAAGCAATTGGCCTCTCTGGAAAACGTCGGCGATGTACGCGGTCTCGGTTTGATGTGCGGAGTGGAGCTGGTCGAAGACAAAGCCACCAAGAGGCCCTTTCCATCGGCGCGCAAGTTGGGCGCGAGAGTATTGCAGGAGTGCTCTCGCCGCGGTCTCGTCAGCCGGGTTAAAGACGACATTTTCCTGCTGGCACCGCCATTCGTCGTCACGGACGCGGAAATTGACCGGATCGTCAATATCCTCGCTGAAGCGATTCCAGCCGCAGTGAAGAATTAGAAACAAAGATTCTGGCAATTCTCCGGACACTTAATACAGAATAGTTGGATAGATTCTATGGAGGAGTTGCGGGTGAAATTACATCGAGCCTTGATCTTAACAGCGTTCGCGGCGCTTGCAACCGTGGCTTTTGCGCAATCGAATGCGAATCGAGTGGCCGTCGTTAACGGTCAAACCATAACGCAAGAAGAGTTGGATAAGGCGGCAGCCAACGATCTCAGGAATCTCGAAACAAAGCGGCTTCAAAATGACGCAACACTGGCGCAGGACAAACAACAAGTTTTGACAAGGGCGCTGGAACAGCTTGCTGCCGACAAGCTGATCGAGGCCGAAGCCAAAAAGCTAAACATGTCGAAGGAGCAACTGCTGGATGCCGAAGTCAACAGCAACGTTGAAACTCCTTCGGATAGCGATGTCGAAGGCTTCTACAACGCGAACAAAGACCGGATTCCGATTCCGAAAGAGCAAGCGCTTCCGCAAGTGAAGCAGTACTTGATCGAGCGAAGCCGCAGCCGATATCACGATGCGCTGATCGCGCGCCTGAAAAAACAGTACGGGTTCAAATCGTATCTGGAACCGCTGCGCGCAAAACTCGAGACGGCGGGATTTCCATCCACAGGGCCGGCAACAGCGGCCGTAACAATCGTGGAATTTTCGGATTTTGAATGCCCATTCTGTGGCGGGCTATATCCGACGTTGAAGCAAATCGAGAAGAACTACGCGGAGAAAATCCGGATTGTCTTTCGGCAATTCCCGCTCACGAACATTCACCCTCATGCGGAGAAAGCCGCGGAAGCTTCGTTGTGCGCCAACGAGCAGCAGCATTTCTGGGAATTTCACGACTCCATGTTCGGGAATCAGAGGGAACTTAGTGTTGCCGATCTCAAACAGCACGCGGTGGATCTCAAGCTGGATACGGCTAAGTTCAACGAATGTTTGGATTCGGGACGACAAGTTGCCGCGATCCAAAGCGACCTTCAGGAGGGCGCGCGAGTGGGTGTTAGCGGCACGCCAGCGCTTTTCATCAACGGCCGTATGCTTTCCGGAAATCAGCCGTATTCAGAGATTAAGGAAATCATCGACGACGAACTGCAGCGGAGCCAAACAGCCAAGTAAGAAAAATTTCCCATCCCTTAGTTCCTGATTATTGTAGCGGCGATCTGTGTTCGCCGGTATTTCTCTGATTTCTAAGAAGGACCGGCGGTCATAGACCGCCGCTACAGCGCCGCCTTAACGGCCCCACGATTGCTCCACTTAAAAGTATCAAAACCCAAAATGCAAGGAGTTGACCAATGGCTATCGACCCAGTGTGTGGCATGGAAGTCGACGAGCGTACCACCAAGGACAAGGCGACGCACGAAGGCACGACTTATTATTTCTGCAGCACGGATTGCAAGGATGAGTTTCAGTGGTCTCCTGAAGACTACATTGGCGGAGAGGAAAGAAACACCGGAACCTAGAGGGTTTTCGGAACCTATTGGAGATTGCACAGCTGTAGCGGCGCTCCGCGAAGCGCAAGCGCGATAGCGCGCAGCCTCAAAAATTGACCGCCGACACTCCAGGAAGTTACAGATCGTCGGCGGTCATAGACCGCCGCTACAGTTCTTTTCCGATGGTGCAATTTCGATTCCAGAACACGACAGGTCCCCGAGTCGAGCAGAAAATTGGAGCCGGCGCGATCCTGATTGCAGTCGAGTCGGATGAGCCTGCGCGGCTCGACCGAGCGTTTCGGGTCTTCAAATCTTCAGGAGCCGAAGAAGTCTATTGGGCGGAGGATCTTGCAGCTTAAACACGCGCACGGCTCACGGTGCGAGCTGCGGGGCCACATACGTATAAAACATCACCACCAGCCCGATGATGAAGGTGAGAAAGATGCTGTGCTTGAGCGTAAACCCAAAGAGCCGGCCTTCATCTTCCCGCTTCATTGTCGTTGCGGCAGCGGCAACGGCAATGCTGGTCAGGCTGATCATTTTTCCCATCACGCCGCCGGCCGAGTTTCCTGAAGCCATCAGGATCGGATTCATACCGAGTTTTGTGGCCGTCACGGTTTGCAGTGTGCCAAACAGCGCATTCGCAGACGTGTCGCTTCCGGTAAGGAAAACTCCCAAGGAGCCAAGCACTGAGCTGAACATCGGAAACAGCACGCCCGTGCCCGCAAAAGCGAGACCTAACGTCGCAGTCGCACCTGAGTAGTTCATCACATAGGCGAGAGCGAGCACGGCTGCCAGCGTGACTTCGGCCAGCGCGAGTTGCTTTACGGTCTGTCCAAACACACGAGCGAACCGCCCTGGACTCAAGCCCACAACCGCGGCCCCAAGAATGGCCGTGATCAGACACGCCGTGCCCGACGCGGAAAGCCAGTTGAAGGCGAAAACCGCTCCATAGTTGGATGGCTGTGCGACGACAGGCGGCATTCGTTGAATGAGATTGTGCAGCCCGGGCCAATTGATGGGGATGGTGAATGAATCCAGCCGAGCTTTGACCGGCGGATATCCCCACAGCAGCACCAGCACCACAAGGATCATATAAGGCGCCCAGGCAACGGCGAGATCACGTCCCTTGTGAATGACTTTGCTCGGAGGTAGATGGCCGAAGTCAAATCTGTCGCGCGGTTTCCAGAATTTTACGAGTACAAAGAGTCCTCCCATAGCCGCCATCGAAGCCAGGATATCGGTGAGCTCGGGACCGACGAAATTCGAAACAAGGAATTGCGTCCCGCCAAATGCGATCCCGCATACAGCCGCGGCAGGCAATACGCCGCGCAAGCCCGACCAGCCGCACACCACCGCAATCATGTAGGCCGGAATGAACAAGGAAACCGGCGCGCAGATCCGGCCGACACCTGCGCTCAGACGATCTAAAGGAAGTGCGGTAGTCGCTCTGAGGGTGAGGATGGGCGTTCCGATCGATCCAAATGCCACGGGCGCCGTGTTGGCTAACAAACAGACCGCTGCGGATAAGAACGGTGAAAATCCGAGACCGGTCAGCATTGTGGCGGCGACCGCCACCGGAGTTCCAAATCCGGCGCAACCTTCAATAAATGCACCGAACGCGAACGCCACAAGCATCATTTGAAGACGGCCGTCGTCGGTGAGATGACCGATGGAGTCTTTCAGCGTATTAAATTTGCCGCTCTCTTGCATCACGCGATAGAGCAAAATCGCGGAGAACACGACCCAGCCGATGGGAAAGAGTCCAAATGCCGCCCCGAATAATACAGACGAGAAGAGCATCCCGGCAGGCATCCCATAAACCACTGCCGCGAGGATGACCGTCGCCGCCAGACCCGAAAGCGAAGCGATCCAGGCGGGCTTGCGCCGGATACCTATCATAAACAGCAGAACAAAGATCGGCACTGCCGCCACAAGAGCGGACAAAGCGAGACTATTCGCGATTGGTGTGTAGGTTTGTTGCCACATGGCGGGCAACAATAGCACAAGTCGCCTGCGAGCCAATGCAGAAATCACCGGCCCTTAAATGCCTGCCGGTAACCACGCGAAACCACGAGGTCCACTTACATCGTTTGGGCCGGATGACGTTATCACAGCCACGCGAAATAGCAACGAAGGTGGCCGAGGGACAGGTGATTCGGACCGAAGTATACCTTTTCGAAAGGGCGGCGTCGCGCCTGTAAAGAATCAGAATGCTTTCTTCGACGCATTCGATATTAAGGATGGCGATAAAATGTTCCTCGCTCCGGCTAAACGCGTCACGGTTTGGTAGCGACTGCCTCCAATGGCCATGGCGTCTCTCTAACCGCCGTCTTATAGGATCCGCGCTCTTCGGCGTCCTGCCAGCAGGACCAATGCATCGGGCCTTTCAGCGTCTTGACCAATTCGTCTCCTTCAATCTCATAGCCGCACCAGTCGCATTCCAGAAGTTGGTCGAGCACACCAGGGACCCGCAACTGCCAGGATTCGAAGGTGATGTCATCAATATTCTTCATTTGTATTTCAAACCTTTCTCAAAAATGAGAAGGGCTGCCGGAGCGGCTAGCCTCCATGCAGAGCCCAGCTGAAAGGATTTTTCGCCCTTCAAACGTTTAGATCGTTTGGAGGCGTCGAAAAATACAACTTTTTCGAAAAAGTTACTTTTTAATGATTTTTTATCGATGCGAAAGCCGAAAAACATAAAAAAGCTCGTTTTTCCTGTGCCGCTTTTCCGATCCCTGCCGAAGAGGTAGCTTTGGAAATGGAAAGCTAATGCTCTTACGGCAAAAGCAACGTTGGAATTGAAAAGCTAAGGCTTCTGCGGCGGAAGCGGCGTTGTACATCAGGCTACCGGCGTTTGAACGGAGCGGGCTGGGCGAACTTCTCGGGGCCGATTACGGCGTTCGGCCGGATCTCTTTAAAAGTAAACGTGTTCTGGCCATCGGTCCAGGTCATCACGATGCGGAAAGGCAGTTTGACGCCAGCCATTTCGCGGTATTCCGAGTAATCGATCTGTGTCGGGACTGTACCAACGGTTGTTTTGTTCCAGCGCACCAGTCGGACTAATAGCCCGGATTCATCGAAGTAGAGGTTAACAGGAGTTTCTCCGGGGTTAGATCCCTGTAAGATCTGAACCGGACGGTCGTCGATGACGGTGCTGCCGACTTTCCAGTCGCTGAACGATTTCTGGATGCCTGCAGGGAAGGATATCATTGCATCCAGGCGCGCTCCGGTCAGGTTGCCTCCTGTCAGTCTGACGAGCGGTACAGGTCTCCATTCTTCCGCAACCCAGCCATTCCGGCCATCGTAGGTCTTGACCCCGTCTCCAATATCCATGTGAATGATCTGGGTCCGCTGGTCGGGCGCGCGGGCATAGATTTCTACAGGGACATCTGCCCCGCCCGTATTGAACCCGGAGTAGGTTCCTGTGGCGACGAACGAGGTCAAGCCGGCCAACCGGTCCCTTCCGCCGAGTGCCTGAAAATATTGTTCAAACACCTGATCCGCCGTTACCTTTCGATCGGGATAAATATTGGTCGAGTTGGGATCCTCTTTGAGCTCACCGTACTGCAGAGCCAGGCTCGGAATGATCTCAGGGTTGTAGTTGCCGCGGTGGCAGGTGAAGCACGATACGCGCGGCTCGCCGCGGAAGTAGTTACGGTTGATGGCATTCATCATCGTAATCATGCCTCGCGCCCTCTGAACCAGCGGAGTTTCGACGGCGAACGCCTCGCGATTGGTGCGGATTTCCGGGGAGTGGCAACTGCTGCAGTCGTAACCGAGGGAGGATGCAAACATTCCCATCGTGTCCATGAACTCGTCAACAGGAATGCCTTTAAGGACTTTAACGTTCTTGAAGACAGTGTCCGAAAGCTGTGAATTCTGCTCGGATCCGGTTCGGCCGGGCGCAACCTGACCCGGCCCAGCTTGCCCTGCCGTCATCGCCAGGCCAAGCAGCAACACAGTGATTGTTGTCATGTTTGCGAGCTACTGCTTAGGAAAGCCCGGCTGCTCAGGTCCACCTGCAATAAAGAGCGGTTTGTCCGGATTCTCGACCTTGGCGATTCTCGCCAACGCGCCCCTCGTTTCGATAACCTTGCCGCCGTATGCTTCAAAGACCACCTTCTCTCCAGGCAGGAGATCTTTCGGGCCCCAGCCCTGCCGCCGTACGGTATTGGGACTGGTCAATTCCAGGTTCCAATTGGCCACGTTACCCTTGGCATCGGTGACATCGATGTAGACGCGCATATGCGGATTGAGCCATTCGATCTTCGTCACCACGCCGGTCAATTTGACTTTCTTATTCGCGTCATATTCCGTATCGAATCCATGATGGGCGATGGCCGGCATCGTGAAACAGAAAAAGCTGATTCCAGCGATCATGAGCCCGAGTTTGTTTTTCATGGTAACACCTCCTGAACGTCAGTCATTTATTAGTCTTCGGATCAACCGTATTACTCGTACCCGTTCCCGGCACGTAACCCCCTGCCTGGCCGACTTGATTGTTTTCCAAGCATATGAACTCCATCAAGTCGAGGTCTGGACGCATCAGCTTCGCTGTAAACTTCAGATGAACCGGTTTCGAAAAGGCACCAGGATCATCAAGCGTGAAATCGTTGACGAGCGTTCCATAGTTGATTCGGTTCCATCGTTCGATCGTATGGAGTTTCTGGGTGTGCGGGGTGCCGCGGCTGTCGAACCAGAACTTGTCGTTATAGCCAACGGTGTCGATGACGAGCGTGTCGCCCTCCCACGACCCAATCGAGTGGCCCCACCAAGTCGGAAGAAGATCGTCCGGATGCTTGCGGCCATCCATGTAGACCACGCGATGCGCGCCGGCGTCCCCGGTCTCGTGCAGGATGTAGATGTACGTCAGCCCCTTCGACGTGTACGACATTGCGAACTTCCACGGGTAGGGGTTGACTCGCGGGACACTCATCGGCAAACAGGCGGTATACGGCTCGTCCTCCTCCTTGCGTTTATCCCGGAGTTCTTTCGCCCAGGGTAATAAGGGAAGCTCGCCGGGTTTCAGGCCGCCTTCACGCTCGATGTCGGCATTCGAGCCGCCACCCATCCACGGGCCGGTCAGATCCGGCTTGCCGTCGGGCAGCCGCGGCACGGGGCCGTTCACAAGGTTGTCTGGAACCAGAGGAGTGCCGCCCACATTCACGGATCGCACCCGGTCCTGAGCTTGCGATTGCACCGGCAGCACCAGGATCAGCACTATCAGTAGTGTCATTGAGATGACGAAGAATTTCTTCATATCCACGCTCCTAAAAAGGGGAACTGCCACAAAAAGCACACAATTCGAAGGCATTGCGACGCTTTTGTGCCTTTTCGTGGCCATTTTATTCCTCCGACCAGCAAGTATCAAAACAGCAATTTCAACGCGAACTAACCTCCCAGGTATCCTCCGAATTGATTGCGCTGGAAGGGACCCTTGGCATCTTCGAAAAAGTTGCGGGCGTCCAAAGAGCTGTTGGGCTCACCCGGCGCTTCGCGCCCCTCTCCCAAAAGGGGAGAGGGAGCGATTTCAGTTGCTGGTGCGCGGCAAACGTTATGTCTGTATTGCTGAAATTTGTCAAGAAATCTAGTGCATTCGGACGATATGAGTGTGCTGATAAAGAGATCCACCAAAGCTTCATCGTCGACTTCCTCCACATTTTCCGGATTGGAATTGGAGATGGAAGGCTTCCTGCGGCGTTTCCAAGGCTCCAAGTTCTAGATGGAAGCTGCCAGATCCTTGCGGCAACTTGCCAATTACGTCGAGCACAATTGCAAGGATGATATGACCACGTTCCTGAAAAGTGGTTTCCCGCCGGTCACCACGATACGTACTCCGGTTAAACCGTTGTCGGAGTCCATTCGTAACATCGTTCCGGGCGACAACAGCGGCCAAAACGGATCTGCACGTAGATCCAGCCATCTCCCCTGCCGGTTGATTCCACTCAACGGGCAGGGGAGGGCTGAAGAACCGATCGAGTGAGTATTAGTAGAATGATCATATGCAGGACAAGGTTGTGGTTATTACCGGAGCCACGTCGGGCATTGGTGCGATAACTGCGGAGAAACTGGCCGCCATGGGCGCGCGCATGCTCGTCATCGCTCGCAATCGAACTCGCGGAGAAGCAACGTTGAAGCGATTGCGTGAGACGGCGCCCGGAATTGATCACCGCGTCTACTACGCGGACCTCTCGCTCGTTAAGGAAATGAAGCGCGTGGGGAACGAAATTGCGGCCGCGGAACGGCGGATCGATGTCTTGATCAATAACGCGGGGGCGTTATTCGGCAAACGGGAACTGACCGGCGAAGGATTGGAGCGTACCTTCGCCACCAATCACATGTCGTATTTTGTAGTGACCGAACAATTGCGCCAGCGTCTGCTCGCGTCCGCTCCCGCTCGTGTGATCAACACGTCTTCGGAAGCGCACCGGGGGATGAAAATCGACTTCGGCGACCTGCACGGATCCCGTAGCTACCAGGCCTTCCGCGCGTACGGACGCTCGAAGCTATGCAATATTTTGTTCACGCGCGAACTGGCGCGGCAGTTGAGCGGCACGGGCGTCACCGTCAATTGCCTTCATCCCGGGTTCGTGAATACCCGCTTTGGCGACGAAAGCAAAGGACCGCTATCCCTCCTCTTCCGGATTGCTAAGAACTTCGCCATCTCCCCCGAAAAAGGCGCCGAGACCATGGTATTTCTCGCATCCGCGAAAGAAGTCGCCGGAACGACGGGCCAGTACTTCTATCAATGCCGCCCGAAAACCTCGTCGATAGAAGCGCAAGACGAGGATGCGGCGAAACGGCTGTGGGAAGAGTCTGTGAAATTGGCGCGATAATAAAAAGAGAAAACGAATCGGAGTTTTCTATTTTCCGTAAACTTGCATCCGGGGAGTTTCGGCTTTATTCGCGCAAGAAGGACCCCAAGACAGGCAGACCGCGAAAGCTTGGTACGTTCAAGACTCGTGAAGCGGCAGAGAAGCACGAACGAGCGGTTCAGTTTTATAAGTCCCGCTAAGGATGATGTCGACTCCGCGGGGCCGTCCCGTGGAGTCAGCATCATCCCTCAGCGGGACTTGAAAAGCGGCATTGATGAAGTTCGACGTCTATTCCATGGGTTTCTCGAACCGGACATGGGAGGAGACCATCGCGATTCTGTCAGGTTACAAGATCCGGCGGCTTGCGGATATTCGCACACTGCCGGGCTCGAGGCACACACCGCAATTCAATCTCGAACATCTGCAGGTGGCGCTTCCACGAGCCGGAATCGAATATGTTCACTTGAAAGCTCTCGGCGGTTTGCGCAAGCCGCGCAAGGATTCGGCTCTGAATGCGGCATGGAGAAATGATGCATTCCGCGGCTATGCGGACTACATGCAAACACAGGAATTCGAGGCAGCACTCAAGGAACTAATCCGGCTTCTACAGGAAAAGACCACAGTCTATTGCTGTACCGAGGCGGTGTTCTGGCGTTGCCATCGCCAGCTCGTATCGGATGCGCTCTTAGCTCGCGGCTATCGCGTCGGTCACATCTTCACTGCAACAAAGATCGAGGAGCACACATTGACCAAATTTGTGAAGGCGGAAGGAACGACGCTCACGTATCCTAACCTTTTCAAGTCCCGCTATGGATAATGTCGACTCCACGAGACCTTCCCGTGGAGTCGACGTAATCCAGTACGGCACTGATTGTATGAAGCTTACTTTTCTGGGCGCGACTCAGCCTGTTACCGGTTCCAAATTTCTGATCGAGACGAAGGACCGCCGGATTCTTCTTGATTGCGGTCTTTTTCAAGGTTCGAAAGAACTGCGACTGAGGAACTGGGAAGCGCCGCCGGTCGATCCAAAATCGATCGACGCGGTCGTACTCACACACGCGCACATCGATCACACCGGTTATCTGCCGCGGTTCGTCGCGCACGCTTATAAAGGTCCCGTCTTCGCAACATCCGCTACTGTTGACCTGGCCCGAATTTTGTTGCCCGATGCCGGACACCTTCAGGAAGAAGAAGCCAACTATCGAAACAAGCATCACCTAACAAAGCACAGGCCGGCATTGCCGCTATACACCGTCAGCGATGCGATGTCCTCGCTCGAACTGCTGCGGCCAGTCAAATACGGAGAAGTCGTGTCTCGCTCCAGCAGCCTCGAGTTCACACAAGGAGTGGGGCGTTGAAATCCCGGCGTATCGTCAGACGTTCGAGATCAACTAGAATGAGAAAATGAAGGACTTCACTTCACACGCTCTGAACGTCGCCACGGCAAAAGGCGCACGGTACGCGGACATCCGCATCATTGATCATCGGCAGCAGGTCGTCAGTGTGAAAAATGGAAACGTTGATGGTATCGGTGATCAATACAGCCAGGGATTCGGCATTCGCGTTCTCGTCGGCAATTCCTGGGGATTTGCTTCCAGCGCGTATGTCGCAAAGGCCGAAATCGAGCGTGTCGCAACTCTCGCGGTTCAGATTGCGATGGCCAGCGCCATGGTTCCGGGCCCACCCGTGGATCTGGGGAGTCCTGTTCGGAGCACCGGACAATACACAACTCCGATCGAAGTCGATCCGTTTTCCATCTCTCTGGAACAAAAACTCGATCTGCTTTTCCGCGCTGACGAAATCCTTCGCCGGAATTCTGGCGTGAGGGTTTCCGAAGCCAATGCCATCGCGATACGCAATCACAAGTTCTTTTCGAATACGGAAGGCGCCTTCATCCAACAGATACTTTATGAGAGCGGTGGCGCGGTTGCGGCAACAGCTGTCAGCGACATCGAGGTGCAGACTCGCTCCCATCCGAATTCTTTCCGCTATCAAGGCACCGGCGGCTGGGAGTACGTCAGCAATGCCGACCTGGTTGGGAACGCCGAACGTGTCGCCGCCGAGGCCGTGGCATTACTCTCGGCCGATGTATGTCCGAGCAAAGACACGACGCTCGTTCTCGACAGTTCCCAACTCGCACTTCAAATCCACGAATCGTGTGGCCATCCAACTGAACTGGACCGTGTCTTCGGCACCGAAGCGGCCTTCGCGGGACGTAGTTTCTTAACCCTCGAGAAGCGCAACAATTTTCGGTACGGGTCCGACATCGTCAATATGACGGCTGACAGCGTTCGGCCCACGGGACTCGGCACATTTGGATGGGACGATGAAGGAGTGCCCGCGTCGAGTACGCCACTTGTCCGAGAGGGGGAGTTCGTCGGTTATCTGATGTCACGGGAAACTGCATCGAAGCTTGCTCTGGAGAGCAACGGTTGCATGCGAGCCGACGGTTGGAACCGGTTACCTTTGATTCGTATGACGAACGTGTCGCTTGAACCTGGCTCATGGGAACTGGACGATATGATCGCGGATACCGACGACGGTATTTTCATGGAAACGAATCGATCGTGGAGTATCGACGACATGCGCCTGAACTTTCAGTTCGGCACCGAGATCGGATACGAGATCAAAGGCGGCAAGCGCGTCCGCTTGCTGAAGAACTGTACGTATGCGGGAATCACACCCGACTTCTGGAAATCTTGTGACGCAATCGGAAATAGCCGCCACTGGCGGCTCTGGGGAACGCCCAATTGTGGTAAAGGAGAACCAATGCAAACCATGGGCACCGGACATGGCGCATCCCCCGCGCGTTTCCGCAAAGTGAAAGTTGGCGTATTCCGATGAACTTCAGGCAAATCGCCGACGTGGTAATGAGTGCTTCGTCCGCGGACGAAACCGAAGTTCTTGGCTTCGAGCAAAACGAAAGCCTCACTCGCTTTGCGAATAACTGCATCCATCAAAACGTGACCGAGAGAAACGTTCAGATTACCGTCCGGTCGGTCATCGAAACAAAAATCGGCATTGCCATTTCGAACGATCTCAGGCCGGAAAGTCTCCGCGAATTGGCGATTCGCGCCGGCGACGTTGCGAAGCTGCAACCCTCGAATCCCGAATTCAAAGGTTTACCTCAGCCGCAGGTGATTACTCCAGTCGAATCATTCGACAGCGCAGTTGCCGAATGTACGCCCGAACAACGCGCGGCCAGCGTAGGAATTATCTGCCGGAAAGCGGCGGATGCAGGATGTGCTGCGGCTGGATCCATGACAACTTCCTCATTAAATGTCGGGGTCGCCAATTCCAAGGGCGTTTTTGCGGAGCACCGGCTCACGTTGGCGGACGAATCGACCGTCATCATGGGTCAGAATTCGTCCGGATGGGCTCAGCGTACGGGCTGGCAATTAGCCGCTATCGAAGCGGAAGCGCTTGCCGATGAGGCGATTTCAAAAGTGAGAATGGGAGCCGATCCCGTCGATTTCGAGCCCGGTGAATATAGCGTTGTCCTGGAACCCTACGCGACAGCCGACCTTCTCGAAATGCTGGCATATGACGGCATGGGCGCTCTGGCCGTGCAGGAAGGACGCTCATGGATGAATGGCCGGATTGGCGAACGCATCATGGCCGACAGCGTAAACATCGTTGATGACGGCACCAACATCGCCGGTATACCGTGCCCTTTTGATTTCGAGGGTTTACCCAAAAAGGTTGTGCCGATCGTTGCCTCTGGCGTCGCGCTGTCCCCCGTTTATGATTCATTCACGGCAGGACGTGAAGATCGAAAACAGTCGACCGGGCATGCCACGCCGCCATCTCCGCAAGGCCGGTTCGGTCCTGCGCCGATGAATCTGTTTCTGAAACCCGGATCGACGTCATTGGAAACGATGATCAAAACGACCAAGTTCGGCTTATATATCACGCGATTCTGGTATACCCGGACCGTGCATCCTCGCGATGCCGTCGTCACTGGTATGACGCGGGATGGTACCTTTGTTATACGTAACGGTGAAATCGCGCACCCAATCAAGTCGCTGCGTTTTACGCAGTCCTACGTTGAAGGATTGAAATATACGGAAGCCATTGGAGAAACGACGCGCCTGCTTCGATCAGGATTCGGCGGCGCCGTTAGCGTTCCGGCCGTGAAACTGGCAAAGTTTAGATTTACGAGTTCAACCAGATAGAAATGGCCACAAAAAGGCATAAAGACACAAGAGATCGAAATGCCCTTTGCGAACTTTGTGCCTCTCTGTGGTTGATTTTAGGGGTCAACACGTGATCGTCCTGTTGCTATCGCTGATCTTTTCCGCGAATCAAGGGAGCGCCGTACAAGTGACGTTTCCGGACGAGCCTGAGGTGAAATCCATCGAGATCGCCTGGGAGAACAAGAAGGTGCCGGCGTTTCACGTCCAAGACCGCTGGACAACGGTTCTTGGCGTGGACCTCGACGCGAAACCCGGGCAACACGTCACGCCCGTGTTCTTTACACTGAATGATGGGCGAATCGAAAAACGTGAGGCGGTGATTGAAGTTGAACCGAAGAAATATCCCACGACCGAGCTCAAGGTCGATGACAAATACGTAGAGCTCAGCAAGCCAGACCTCGCCCGGGCAAACCGCGAGGCGAAGGAGACCGAAGCCATTTTCTCACTCATCAGCCCGGAGATGTTCTGGAATGAGCCCTTCAGTGTTCCAATTCCTGGTGAAACCGGGACAAACTTCGGTCACCGCCGCATTTTCAACGGACAACCGCGGGCGCCACACGCGGGCGCCGATCTGCACGCAAGTACGGGAACACCCATCCATGCGACGAATCGCGGACGCGTGGTCTTGGCGAAGGATCTTTTCTTCACGGGGAACACCGTCATTCTCGATCACGGTTTGGGCGTGTATTCCCTCTATGCCCACCTTTCGCGAATCGATGTGAAGCGCGGCGACGTGGTTTCGAATGGACAGCTTCTTGGGCTGGCGGGCGCGACGGGACGGGTTACTGGGCCGCATCTCCATTGGGGAATGCGGGTGCAGGGTGCGAGGGTGGATCCCTTTACCCTGGTGGAAATAGGGAAGTAGCCACAAAAAGGCACAAGTGAAGACAAATTTGTGTCTGTTGTGTCTCTTTGTGACGGGCTTTTTATGTTCGATTTTCTAAAACGAGGCTCGGCTCCGTCGCAGAAACAGATTGAGAAGCTGGTGAAACGCCTGACGGAACCCGGAGGGGAAAATGCTCCACGAATCGAAGCCGCAGAAAAACTGGCAGAGTGGAGCACACCGGAATCTTTATACGCGTTGTTGAAGCGGTTCACCATTTCGAGCAATGTCATCACCCAGGATATCGAAGAGAAGCGGATGGTTGTCCGGATACTCGTCGAAAAGGGCAATGACGCGGTTGAGCCGATCCTACGGTTTCTCAGCAGCCACCACAATGTCGAATGGCCCGTGCAGGCTTTGTCCGAAATCCTCCCACATCAGGAATTGGTTCCGAAGTTAGTGGAGATACTCGAAAAGGTTGCTGCCGCAAGCGACTTCACACCACCGGAACACAAAGCTGATTTGATCCGCGCTATGCGTGGTCACGTCACACCCGAAATTGCGAATGTGCTGCGCCAGTTCCTGACGGACGACGACGATGATGTCCGGATTTCCGCCATCGAGGCCATTTCCGAAGCCGGCGAGCAGGTTCGCGAACCGCTGCTGGAAGCGTTCCTGGCGGCCAACGACCGCCCCCGAATTCGAATCAGGATTGCGGAAATGCTCGCAGATCGCGAGTGGCCGGTGAAGGGCTTCAGGCCCAAAATCGAGGAAACGCTGCCTGAAGGATTTCACCTCACAGCGAAGGGATTCGTCCGGAGAAAATAAATTGCAAATTGGAAGCGCACGGTCCTGGGCGATTTTCTGCGTGGCGGTTTGGCTCACCGGCACGTTCGCGGTTGCCGTCGTCGCGACGGAAAATTTTTTCACGATCGACCGCTTACTCGAAGCGAGGCCAAATCCCGCATTCGCAGCTGATGTCGAGAAGCTCGGCCACGACGCAACACGCGAACTGCTGCGATACTTATCGTCGGAGCTGAATCGACTCTATTTTCAATATTGGAATGTGGCCCAACTTGCCGTCGGAGTTGTTGCGTTGTGGTTTGTGATCAAACTCCCGGCCGCGACCAGGCCGAAATGGGGCATTCTTGGAATGCTCGCGATCGCGTTGTTCCTTACAGCTTTGATCACGCCATTCATAGTATCTGTCGGCCGTTCCATCGACTTCGTCCCGCGCGATCCGCCGCCCGCCAACCTCCGAACCTTCGGCCTCCTGCACGCCTCATACACGGTCTTCGATGGGATTCAGCTGATCCTTGGGATCTTCGTCACAGTGTGGTTGGCGAAGGCGAAGGAGTGAAACTTATTAAGATCTATTGCGCCGGAACCCGTTCTTCAGTTTCGGCGCGGCGGATCGTTCGCTTTATCTGAGGCGTCATCAGGCTCAAGGGTATCGCCGTGCCAGCCAGGATAACCGCCACCATTGCAAAGAAACGGCTGTGGGGCATCCGATCCCAGTACGCGCCGATGTAGCCGGACAGGTAGCCGCCGAGCGCAAGGCTCGCAAACCAGCCGCCCATCAGCAGGCCTCGGCTGCGCGGCGGGGCGATGCTGTTGACAAGCGACAGGCCCATCGGACTCAGAGCGATTTCACCGAGCGCGATAATAATGTTCGCCGCGATGAGCCACAGGGGCGAGACGCGACCCGTGTCGCCGCCGATGGTTCCGGCATAGCCGAGCATGCCGAATGCGCCGGCGCAGAGCACGACTCCAAGCAGCATTTTGACCGGCGTAGACGGTTCCGCGTTGCGGCGCTGCAACCACATCCAAACAGCGACGAGCACCGGCGAAAGCACGATCACGCCGAGCGGTTCGAACACCTGAAACCGTTCCGGGGCGATTGTCGTCGCAGTGTTGTCGCGAGCCCAGAATGTGAACGTATAGAAGATTTGGTAGAAAGCCAGCCAAAAGACTGTCGAGATGGTGAAGACCGCCAGAAGTGTGATGACGCGCGACCGCGCTTCAGCTGGCCCGATGGTGCGCGCTTCAGTTGACGTCTTGTCCACTTTAGTGGCCGCTTCGGCAACGTGACGGTTGAACCCGATGAAGGTCACCAGCGACAACAGCATCGCAACCGCCGCCGACATGAACGCTACGCTCCAGCCGTAATTCGTGCGCAGCCAGGACACCGTGAGTGGCGACACAAAGGCGCCGAGGTTGATCCCCACATAGAAAATGTTGAACCCCTGATCACGCAACTCGGGCCGGCTCCGGTACAAATTACCCACGATAGTGGATACGTTGGGCTTTAATAGCCCGCTGCCGCAAGCGAGTAGCACGAGGCCCGAATAGAAGAATGGCATCAATTCGATGCCCAGTGCGATGTGTCCGAACATCATTAGCACGCCGCCGATGATGATCGCCCGGTTAAAGCCGAGCAGGCGGTCGGCCAGCAGCCCACCAACGAGCGGCAGGAAATACACCCCAGCCGTGTACAGACCATAGACGCGCCCAACGTGCGCAATGTCGAAATGCAACGCCTCGTTCATGTACAACGACAGAATCGCCATCATCGAATAGAAGCTGTAGCGCTCCCACATCTCCGTGAAGAACAGCACGTATAGGCCCGGCGGGTGAGAGGCGCGTGCTGCAATCGTGATCGACATTATCGAGAACTTACCATAGTCACGTACAATGACGTGCGATGGAATTGCTGAAGCTGCGCTATGCTGCGGAAATATTGAACATCAGCTACCCGACCTTGAAACAGTGGATCTACCGAGGGAAGTTGATGTCGATCAAAACTCCGGGCGGCCACCACCGCATCGAACGCAGCGAGATCGATCGGCTGACCCGCTCAAAGCCACGGCATAACAGCCCTCAATCCATCAGCGGCAGGAACAAATTGATGGGAACGATTGTGGATTTGAAGTCGGAGGGCTTGTTGTCGCAGGTCACTCTCGACATCGGCGGCCAGTACGTGACATCGATTATCACTCGCCAATCCGCCGAAGAGCTTCGTCTGAAGAAAGGCATGCCCGCCTACGCCTTGATCAAGGCAACGGAGGTCATGATTGGAACCGCTTCGGTTAAGAAGAAATCTTAAAAATGCATCTTCGCCGCAAGTTGGACCACACGGGGATCGCCGGCGGATGTAATCGATCCAAATCCCGGCGATCCGAGAACCGTGTTCGGAGCTCCCAGCGGGGGTGTATTCGTCAGATTGAAAACCTCAGCACGGACTTCGGCCGTGTATCTTTCACGGAACTTAACGCGCTTGATGAGAGCAACGTCGATATCTTGAAAGCCCGGTCCTTGAATCGGATTACGCGAACTGTTGCCGATCGTGAATTGCGGCGCGGCAACAAAAGCATCCGTATCAAAGTGCCGGCTCGTTGTGCGTTGCCCGTTCGGCAGATGGGGATCGCGCAAGCGGTTCGGCCTCTGGGTACCAAATCCGGCAAATGCATTGAAATTGGTATTCTGAGTTACGGCGAGCGGCATGCCTGATTGGAGTGTTAGGATCGCTGCCAATTGCCATCCACGAAGCACAGGACCTCGCCCGGGCAACTCATAGCTAAGGCTGGTTGCAAGAACGCTTGGGATATCGCCGGTAGAGACGTCGCGTTCCAGCTTCCTATTGAAACTGTCGGCGACAGGAAAATCGGCGACGGGACCAGTCAGGATCGCGGCATCAAATACGGAAGATGCCTCGTCGATGAGCTTGGATTGCGTGTAACTTGTCAGAATAGCCAGACCGTGAGAGAAACGCTTTTCGAACTTCGCTTGAAATGCGTGGTAATTCGCGTTGCCGACGTTGTTCCGGAAGAAACTTACAGCAGTGAATTGTGGAAATGGCTTCAGGAGTTGAGCTCGCGTAATGGTCGGGTCCCCGAGTGAAGAAACTCTGTCGATCACACCGAAGAATGGGTTCGGAACCCGCTCGAGAAGCGACGCGCCCAGCCGCAGTTGGTCCGCGGTGAGTTGGTTGATGTTCGTATCGGGGATTCCCAGATGGGTCAATTTCGATCCCGCATACGCAACTTCGATCAGGACGTTTGTTCCAATCTCCCGTTGGATCGAGAGATTCCACTGCTGGGCATAGCCGGATCCCAACTTTCGATCGACAGTGAAAACACCCTGACCTAATCCCGCATCGCCATCGAGAGGTCTTACTGCTACAGACGGGCCGGCGGAGAGCACAAAAGCCGGAGTGCTGTTGTCCAACGATCGCTGCGTTACAGTCTGAAGAAAAGGGAATTGCGGATTCGTAAAAGGAGTAGTGATACCGGCCTGCTCAATCCAAATTAATCCGTAACCGCTGCGGATCACCGTATGGTTGGTGATACCGTAGGCGAGGCCGAGCCTGGGACCCCAATTCATCTTGTGCAGTGTTCGGGCGGAACGCGGAAATCCGCGCTCACCGAGATATTGCAGTTTCTCGGTAGCCAGGTTGAATACGGCACCCTGATTGTCCGCTTCCGTGGATGGAAAATTCAACGTGTAACGAATGCCGGCGTTGATATTGAGCCGACGCGAAGCCTTCCATTCGTCTTGAACAAAGTACTCCTGGATGTGAGCCCGCGGACGTATGGGCTTTTTCTGGATATCGACAGAAAATCGGTCCACTTGACCCATCAGAAAACTTGCCAATGAAAATCCGGTCTCGGGCGCACTGAAGCGGAACAAACCCTTTGGCGACGGTGGCTGAACAATGTCCAAACG
>WNGK01006300.1_pt1 | contig 20450 bp, 15 predicted proteins | sample 5400601 | NCBI WGS metagenome assembly WNGK01 (sample SAMN13153376, study PRJNA577476) | soil metagenome | isolation source: 60 cm soil or saprolite under Garry oak tree replicate 1 | place: USA:California | collected 2016-06-15
CCGCAGGAGGATGCCATTGCCGGGCTGGCCGCATTTGAAGGTGGTGCTCCAACCGTTGACGGTCGTGGTCATGGCTTTCACCACCGCGTTCATAATGATCTGTGCCGTGAGAAACGCCAGCACGCCGCCGACGATGATTCCTTGCACGACGTGAGAGACTGAGAGCGTTGTGAGGATATGTGCCATACCTCGAGTATACCACTATGAGCTGTGAACATCAAGGATGAACCCTTCGCGGCCGCCAAATTTGGGCGATGATATGTGCCAAAGTGGCGAAGATATGGTCCTGAGGTAGCTTTCTGCCACAAAGCATTGCCGAGATGGCTATGCAGCGACGCCTTCTAACCTGGCGTTGACAACCTGCCCTTCGGAGACAAACAGAAAGGTGCAAAGGCCATGAAGCGAGGCCTGCCCTTGATTGAGACGCTGACGCATATGCCCACAGTTCCGGCGAGGTTATGGTATTAATGACAGGCGCGCTCGGTGTGGTCTTCACTATCATCGGGATCTTCATGATTGTGGCTGCTGTGCAGTTTAATCCACAAAAGGCGAAAGGTCTGGATACTGCGCTCAGTGAACTTCTGCATCTGCCTCCTTTCGGCCCGGTGTTATTAGGCATTGTGGCGCTCGGACTGATCGCCTACGGCGTCTATTCGTTTGTGGAGGCCCGTTATGCCGCCTCGGTCGGGCGTAATCTCCAACCAAATGTGTGGCAACGTAACAGGAGGAGCGTGCGCTCCTCTGAATGGGCAGATGAGCATCCCCCCAACCGGCAAGCAAGTGACGGTTACGGCGATCGATATCAACTGCATCGTGGGCGGCAAGAGCGTCGAGCATTGGCTCAACATGGACACCCTGGGCCTATTGCAACAACTCGGCGTAATGCCTGCGCCAGGACAACAGGTATAAGGCCTGACGGCCACAAGCGGTGTCACTACCTGTCACAGCACATCAGCGCGACAGGTAGTGACACCAACACAAAGCAGTGGAACCGGTAAGACCCAGGAGGGGAATTCTTCACCTGGTACAGCATGCTTTATTCCTTCAAGACGTAGCCGACCCCGCGCACCGTATAGATGAGGCGTGGTTCGCCCTCGGCTTCCAGTTTGCTGCGCAAGTAGCCAACGTAGACCTCCATCACATTGGAGGAGCCTTCGAATTCCATGCCCCAGACCCGGTCCAGGATGATCTCACGGGTGAGTACCTGGCGCGGGCGCCGCAGCAAGAGGGCCAATAACTCGTACTCGGTGGGAGACAGTTCAATCTCGCGCGCGCCACGATGGGCCACGCGTGTACCGGTATCCAGCTCGACATCGGCGTAGCGCAGCAGCTCGTGCCGCTCCTCCTGGCTGCGGCGCAGCAGCGCCTTGACGCGGGCCACCAGTTCTTCGGGGGCAAACGGTTTCACCAGGTAGTCATCGACGCCCCGCTCGAATCCTTCCACGCGGTCAGCAATGGCGTCGCGAGCGGTGAGCATCAGGATGGGCACGTTGTCGCCTGCCGTTCGCAACCGTTGCGCCACCTCCAGACCGTTTAGCCCCGGCAGCATGAGATCCAGGATGATCAGATCAGGCGGGCGCTCCAGTGCGCGATTGAGGGCCTCAGGGCCGCTGGCCGCAATGGCTACACTGTACCCCTCAAAGGCCAGAACGCGCCGCAGCAGGTCCGTGATGCGTGGATCGTCATCGACGATCAGAATATGTGCTTTCATAGTTTTCTCTCCATCTGTCCTGTAGAAGAGCAGAGTCGCTGGTTCTCGGAGCAAGAGGGCCTCTACCGCGGTCGCTACTCTGTAGGTTTGTCTCTCCGCTTGCTATGAGCAAGTATAGCACGGCCAGATGAAGCGATTCTTAGACGAACCTGAGATGGACCTGAGAGCGAGGTTCATCCAGCTTCTTCTGTTTGACATGATAGACCGGTACCCCTCATGCGAGAGGAAGCCAGACGCTGAAGGTGCTGCCTTTGCCGGGTTCACTCTGAGCGGTGATGTGACCGCCAAGCTGCTCTACTAAGGTCTGCGCGATGGAGAGGCCTAAGCCGGTGCCCTGGCGGGAGCGGGCGCGGTCGGCGCGGTAGAAGCGCTCGAAGATGTGCGGCAGATCAGCAGGTTCAATGCCGATGCCTGTATCACGGATGCGCAGTACGGCCTGATCGTCGACTCGCTCCAATGAGACGATGACCCGGCTCGCCCCTTCCTGCTGGCGCAGCGGAGTATACTTGAGGGCGTTGTCAAGCAAGACCAGGGTGACCCGGCGCAGGCTCTCTTCCTCGCCACGCACGCGCACCGGCTCGACGTGGCCGACCTCCAGCTGCACCTGCGACCCCTCGACGTCCAGGCGCCTCCTCAGTTGGCGCACCAGTTGGAGTACCGCGCGGTCCAGTTCGACCGGTGGAGTACTTCGTGTACTCTCCACGGCCGCTCTCTCCGTTGCCTGGTCTGTTGGCGATGGGCCCGTGCTAGCATCGGCACGGGCCAGCAGTAGCAACTCCTCCACGAGTGCTGCGAGGCGGAGCGTCTCCTCGTGGGCATCGGCCAGCATGGTACGGCGCTCCCCTTGAGGCAGCTCCTCGACATGGCGCTGCAAGAAGGCCAGGTTGCCCTGGATGGTGGTGAGCGGCGCGCGCAGTTCGTGCGAGGCGTCGGCCACGAAGCGGCGCTGGGTCTGGGTGGCGCTTTCCAACGACGCGAGCATCTCATTGAACGTCTCCACAACCTGCGCCAGTTCGTCGCGCCCGCGCGGGTGCTGCACGCGCTGGCTCAAGTTGCCCAGGCGCGTACCTCGTGCAGTGGAGGCGGCGATGGAGCGCGCCGTGGTCACCAGGTCCGACAGAGGATGCAGCACACGCGTGGCGATCAGCCAACTTGCAAGCAGCGTTCCCGCCAGGGTGGCGGCTCCCGATAGCAGGAGCAGCGCGCGGAGCAACAGCAGGGTGGCGTCGACATCGGAGAGTGACTTGGCGACCAGCAGCACGCCAATGACCGGGCCATTACCCATCGGCACCCCGTCGGTGTTCCCACTCACGCCATGCACCGGCGCTCGGATGGGCAGCGCTTCTACACGCACATGCTGCCCTTCCACCACCGTATCGTACAGCACAGGGGGCTGGCCAGCCAGCGATGCGCTGGCTGTCTCATTGCTGAGGGGAATACGCGTACCATTCGTCGAGAGATAGCGCACCTGGCTCTGGGTGTCCAGGACCTCAACCACGACGCCGGGATCGCGGTACGTGTCGACCACACGCAGCGTCAGTTGACTTGACCGCCAGTACGGTGGAGCGTCAGATAGATCATCCAGCACGTCGAGCATAGCGACGCGCGCCTCCGTCCGGACGGCGCTGTTCACGCTGGTATCAATGGCCCCGGTCGTCAACAGCAGGAATAGCAGCGCAAAGAAACCCAGGGCTACGGCAAGAAGTGAGCCGTACCAGAGGAGGAGCCGCAGCCGGAGCGAACGGGGGAGTGACCGCCTGGGCTGCACTACCTTACGTGTAGGCATGACCATTTTCATCGTGATGCTCGCTGCCGAAAGGCAGGACTCGTGTATTCCATGCTATATGGGAGTATAGCATAGAAGTGCGGAGCGTCCCAAAACCATTATTTGTCTTCTCCTTGATCTGCAATTTCCTGGATACATCCAGAAATCTTTTTACAGGGTTGATCTCTCCCGACTCCGCCAGGGGAGATGTCTAGAGCATATCGCACCAGGGTGAATTGATCCTGTGCAGTAGCTGAGACGAATCTGAGAATGTATCGCCACTTTTAAGCTCCTTCGAGTTGCCGCCGAACAGGTTGATCAGGCTCAGAAAGAGGTTCAGAATATCGAGGTAGATGCTAACGGTCAGCAGGGTGGCCGCCGTTAGGGTGTTCTCGCTGAACTTGATGCGCTGTACGTCGTAGACCAAGATGTCTCTTCGGGAAAAGCTCTTCGTTGGGTGGGTGGGATTACGGGGAGCGGTTCCGATTGTGCCGGCTACCTTCCCTTTGCTCGCCGACCAGTCGAAAGCGTCCTTTCTCTTCGATCTGGTCTTCTTCGTCGTGCTCGCCTCCGTGCTGCTTCAAGGAATGACGGTTCCTTTGGTGGCTCAGTGGTTGGGGGTCATTACTCCCGCACCAGAGGCACAGGAAGCGAAGGCAGTGCTTAGAAAGAATTAATTTTAGAGAACATCTTTCTTACTCTTTCATAGGGCGCGCTCGCTTCTCGGTAGAAACCCCAAACAGAGCTGGGTGATGTACCACGCCTGTCGGCACGAGCAGGTTCAAAAATGTGCGTGTGACGATGATGGCGGTAAACATACTGACCAGCACCCCCAGCAGCAGGGTAGTTGCGAATCCTACAATGAGACTGGCGCCAAAGTTATTGCCAAAGACATACAATACAGCGCAGGTAATCATGGTGGTGATATTTGAATCCCGGATAGAAGGCCAGGCCCGTTTCCAGCCGATAGCGATAGCCGCAGCCAGCAATCTCCCCGCCCGCAACTCCTCCTTGACCCGTTCAAAGACGAGCACGTTGGCATCCACTGCCATGCCAATCGAAAGGATAAACCCGGCGATACCCGCCAGCGTGAGCGTTACGCCAACCAGCTTGAAGATGGCGAACGTCAGGGCGGTGTAGAGAAGCAGCGCGAAGTCCGCGAGCAGGCCAGGAAGGCGGTAGTACACCAGCATAAATAGCATGACCATGCCGATGCCGATGGCACCTGCGACCTGGCTTTTGTTCAGAGAATCCTGCCCCAGGGTGGGGCCAATCGTCTGCTGGCTGGCGATTTTCAAGGCGATGGGAAGCGCTCCATAGCGCAGGACCGTTGCAGTACGCTGCGCCTCTTCGTTGGTAAACTGACCCGTAATCACGCCCGGCCCGGTAATAGCGCTCTGAATGGTGGCCGATTGGATGACTTCCCGGTCAAGCGTGACGGTCAGAATATTTCCCCGATTCTGCCGGGTAAAATCGCTGAAACGTCCCACGGCGTCGCCTTGCATCGCGAAGTTGATCTGCGGTCGTCCTGTCTGCTCCTCGACACCCACGCCGATTTGACCGGGGTCCAGGTCTTTCCCGGTAAATGGAGGATTGCCACCCGGATTGTACTGGGTGAACTGCTCAGGGTTGAAGCGCGAGCCAGGAGAAAGCATCCCTTGCGGTGCGGGGCCAGTGTTCCAGAACTCCAGTTTCCCTGTTTTGAGGAGCGAGTTTACTGCTTCGTTGCGATTGCCGCTCGTGAAGCCGGGCAGTTCAACCGAGAGACGTGGTTGCCCATTGCTCGTCTGCACACGCACAATCGGCTCGTTGACCCCCAGTCCGCCGTTGACGCGCTGCTCGATTTGATCTCTTGCCGCCTCCATCTCGCGCGCAAGCGTTTCTCCGCCCAGAGACGGTGTCTGCTCGGGCTCCAGGAGGACGCGAACGCCTCCCTGCAAGTCCAGACCCAGCCGGGCCTTCAGCGGGTGATGGATACCAAGCCAATCGATATGCAGGCCGGGGTTATGAGGCCAGTCAATATATGCCGCACATCCTGCTACCACGAGGATAAACAGGAGCAGGGCCAGAGTTTTTCGTTGCATAGCGTTTTATCCCGTATTCAATAGACTCGGGAGAGAGGGCTGTCTAGCGCCTGCGCCTTCTATTCCACAGGGTAAGTATAGTCCCTTTGTATGAAGCAGAACTGTGATTGAACTGAATTGAGGCTGAGAATGCGCCTGGGTAGAGAAGTGACTGCTTTCTCTGATGCATCTGGTGGTTAGATCAGGTCATGGCGCATGGCTTCGGCGACGGCCTGGGCTCGATCGGTGACCTGCAACTTGCGGTAAATGTCCTGCATCTTGCGTTTGACCTGCACCTCACTCCAGAACAGTTGCTTGCCGATCGCTTTATTGGTCCATCCTTGCGAGGCAAATTGGAGACACTCGATCTCGGTCGCGCTCAGCCCCCAATCCAGGCGATTCTGCTCTTTGGCCAGGCGACGAAACTCGATCACCATCTGGGTCACCGCCTGGGTTTCCCCCAGAATGCGTTCCCCGCAATACAATATCAGGCTTCAATTTAGTATTGAGCGAGAGCGCGACTTTCTCATTCTCGGCCTCTGCGACGACCTCCAGGTCCTGCTCCTTATTGAGCATCACGCGTATGCCCTGGCGCAGGATCACATGATCATCGACTACCATCAGGCGGATGTGAGCATCTTTACGCTCTACTACTGGTGGCTCCATAACCTTTCCTCGCTTGCTTCAGCTAGTGCAGCAGTATTCATTCAACACAAGCGCAGATACTACTTTCTGCCAGAGTCCACTGGCTTCAAACAGGCGAAAAACGCTTTCTTCTCAAACCACGAAAATTTGCACGAAGACACTGCTCTGTACTATGGAACCCTGGCCGTCCAATTCGGTCACGTGGGCGGTGAGCAGGTGCGTTCGGGTCTCTCCGGCCGTGGCCCCTCTCAGGTCAAACTCCAGGTCAATGTCCTGTACGGAGTGGCGAAGTACCTTGCCTTCGGTGATCCAGATCACCTGCAAGGGTGCTCGCATCTCTTTCAGGTCAATACTATAGCTGCCTTTGATCGGCTTGAGAGCAGCATATGCCTCACTCACGCGCAACCGAATATCTCCTTTGATCACGACTTTTGGAGCGCTAGTGGCGAGGGCGGGAATGTCTGATAGCTGCGTTACTTCATCGAAAAGAGGATTGGAACGCGCTGCCGAATAGGTACGCTGCGCCTGTTCTGTATATGCACTCATGTCTAGCTCCTCCCGTGTTCTTGCGAAAGTGATTCGTCATCTCCCACAAGCATAGCGGATGGACGTGAGTTGACCCTGTAAAATAGCTGAGACAGAGATGAGAATGCCTATCCAGATACCTGACAGCCTTCCCTTGATGTCCGCATGGTCCGCTTCACTGTTTGCAAAAACTCGTAGACGGTGGCTTTGCCAGAGGAGTTGCTCTCTCCCTGGACGGTGCTTGCTTGCCTTAGTTGATCAAGGGCAACAAGGAGTTCATCGGTTGGCAGTTCCCTGACGTGCCCATCGTCTCGCATGAGATATGCAAATAGCTCTTGATACATGGTTGATCTGCTTCCAGCAAACAAAAGAAGGGGTACTTCCGGATTGGAGAGCTGGCAAAGCAGCAATGCTTGCTCAGCTCTCCGACCTTTCCATCATGGAAACCTTCGCCAGCTCGTTCCTTGTCGATAGACGGCTTGAACTTGACTCTGGCATCTACAGTCTAGCAGGTCTAGCTGAACTGAGGCTGTATTGAAGCTGTGCTGAAGCTGAGAAAGCAAGCAAGCAAGCAGGGCTGCTAGAAAGGACTCTCAGACCCATCTCACACATCCCTCAGAATCGTCTCATCCTCATGGCCTATACTTACCGCAGGCAGATGGAGAAAACGGCAAAATGCCTCTACTCCCCCATTCTCCATCTACTTACCATGCTATGGAGATGAAAGAAGGAGGAAATAAGTGATTGAAATTTTGGGGGCAGTGGGAAGCATTATCCTGATAGATCTGGTTCTGAGTGGTGATAACGCTCTGGTCATCGGAGCAGCCGCAGCTGGATTACCGAGGCGGCAGCGCTGGTACGCCATTGCCCTGGGCGGTAGTGGGGCCATTGTCCTGCGCATTACCTTCGCTGTCATTGCGACGTTACTGCTACGGCTGCCACTGCTTCAGGCGATAGGAGGACTCCTCCTCTTGATGATCGCCATACGGCTCCTGATGGATCGAAGCGATGCGAAGCACACGAAGTCTGTTGAACGCGCAAGCTCGCCGCAAGAGGGTAAGTTTGGCCTGGCGACGGACGCACCGGTTACGAAGAGTTTTTGGGCGGCTATGCTGACCATCCTGGTGGCAGATGTGACGATGAGCCTGGATAATGTGCTGGCTATCGGCGCGCTGGCGCAGGGCAATTTGCCGCTCCTGGCGGCGGGTCTGCTCCTGAGCATTGTACTGCTGTTACTCGGCAGCGCACTCGTAGCTGAACTGATTGGGCGTTTGCCATGGCTGCTGGATGTTGCCGCGCTTGTACTGGCGTGGACGGCGGCGAACATGATCCTCGACGACATTCGCCTGGGACCATTACTCGAGCATTTTCCCTGGACGCGCATTGTTCTTCCAGCAGTAGCGTTTGGGATCGTTATCGCCGCAGATATGCTCTTGCGCCTGCGCGATAGTCAACGCGCAGGTAAGAAGCTTGTTCACTAGAACACTTGCTACAATCTGGAAAGAGCCTGGATCTGCTCTCCGTCGCCTTTCAATCGGTCACGGTGTACTGCATGTAAAGTTGGGTCTCTTCGAAGTTGGCCTTGAAAGATTGCCAGGCGGCGTTGCTTATGCCGGCTGGTTGTTGCTTTGGATAGGCATCGTCAACCCGCATGACCCGCTGGCTTGTCTTTTCCTCCAGGCGCTGTAATAGGGGATCGAACGGCATGTCCCACCGCTTCTTCACTGCCATCTCGCGATTGACAGGAATCATGGCAACCAGGTCCGGGCTGGTCATCAGTTCCAGGCCCTTGGGGACTGCACTGAGGCCGCGTACGGTTGCGTTGAAACTGCCATGATGGCCCACCTTGTACAGCACCGTGCGCGCTAACAGGTCTCCAATGCGGATGGTTTGCATGGCTCCGGTAGGGTCAGGAACCGACCACGAGAGATTGTCCCAGGAAAGCCAATTGCCTATCTGAGCATCTGCGACAAACAGCAGCACCTTTTTCGTGTTGACAAGTTCAATAGCGAGTGCCAGGCTGGTGTTGTTGGTATAGCTGTCGAGTTGGAGCGCGAGGTCTCCAGCTGCGCCTAACCAGTCGTCATCGATACGCCGCCATGCCTGGTCATCCTGTCTCGCGTTCTGCTGCTGTCCATCCTGTGCTGCCTTTTCCCCTGGTGCCGACTCCTCGAAGCCGTAGTGGATGCGGAAGAACTCGTACTGCTTCGCCTCTGCGGATGGAATGCGCAGCATCTGGTCGAAGGGAAAGCTGAGTTCGCGCAGTTCTTGATCTGTGGGAGATACCTGTGTTTGGTCTTGCACCGCCATGTAAAAAGCCGTTCGAGCGGTCAGCGCGGAGCCTTGTGTATAGACTTCTCGTCCTTTCACGGTAGGATTGATGTCTTTAAGGACCTTCTCGTCCTGGGGCGGGCCGAGCACATAGATTCGTACACCTGAAACCTCCGGTAGCCCGCTGGCTCGCGACAGAGACAGAGGTTCCTCACCGGGACGGCGATACTCCGGCGCAGCATCCATCTTGCTCACGAAAGCGCGGATCGCCTCGAGGGCCGCCCCCGTACTGGCGCTGCCCAGGGCGTTGCCAGGTGCGACCGAAGGATCGCCAAAGAAGTGCAGCAGGTTGGTGATAGGTTCCACGGACTCGGCATCGCGGGCGCGGTTCACTGCCAGATGCAGGGCCTGGTGGTCCCGTTGGAATTCTGTTCGCAGTTGCTGCGCCAGCTTGTCAGAGGGGTCTTCCGTCCAGGCCAGCCAGAGGTTGTGAATCCGCATGCGCTGGAAGATCTCGCCAGCCTGAATGAAGCCAGACAGGTGATCCCAGTGCTCATGGGTGGCTACCAACAAATGAATATCCCCGCCGGTCGCCGCCTCGATGTCTGTGGCAACTGCCTGCATGACCTGTGACGGGTTCTGCGTGCCGAAAATAACCCCACAATCAATCAGCATATAAAAGGCCTGTCCGGCCTGTCCCGTGGGAAACGCCAGCAGGAAACAGTCGCCCAGTCCCTGCCGGTACATACGGACGGTAACCCCAGAAGCGGGGGGGTGTAGTGTGGCCATGCCAGGTTCTCCTACTCTATTGCGCGATGTAGAAAAGCGAACGGCTCTTTCAGCCCACTCTGGATTGCACTCCCGAAATACATGGCGCGCAGCGAAGGCTCAGTGCCAGCCGTCAGGAACTGACGTTGTCGTGCCAACCGATGCGCGCTGAGGATGTTCTTGACGATGCAATACCGTACCTTTGAGTTCAGGGGATCGACCAGCAGGCTGCATCCACCCCGAAAGATGAAGTCAGCCTGCGGAGTTGGATTCAAAGACCCGCTCTCGACCTGGTCCTGGATGTCCAGGTCAAAATATCCCGCTTTCTGCTGCGTAATTTCAATCACCAGGTCTACCAGCAGCTCGCCGTCTGGACCCACACGGCGTGCCGGGCGCAGCGAGTGAACTTCGAACTTCGCATCGGGTTTCCTCAGATCCAGTCCGAGCACATCCTGGAGGTCTCGCGCCGTACCCTTGAGCCAGTCGTGCAGTTCGGCCCGTGCCTGACGGAATAGTTCGTACACTTCCTCGCGCCTGCCGGAGAGGTTCCACTCGTGTAGCATGTTGCGCAGTTTTTGAAGCACGGGCAGGACACGCGGATGGAAATTCGGGTCGGTTGGCTCCTGCCAGCGCAAGTTGTCTATCGACAGGCTGCGCACGTCGAGTGGATAAATGCCATGCTGGCGGAACGCCTCGACGATGGCGAGCCGGTAGCCCAGGTCGTCATCGCGCACGAGGTCGTAGTCCGCGGTAATCAGCGCCCGCAGGTAATCGCCGAAGGTCAGGTCGACGGGTGGGCAGTAGTCCAGGGCGCGAATGCACATGTTGAGGATGTGCTGCGCGGATTTGGCAGCCTCGCTCGCCAGCCTGTTGACGAGGTCGGGGTGTAGTTGTCCAGCCGGCAATACCCCGGTTCCGTTCGTTGCAATGCGCAGGAGGTCGGCGATGCGCGACTTGTAGATCGACACGAAGGCATCGAAGACGGCGGCTACGAGTAGGGAACCGCGGGCGTGCGGCTCGAACGTGCAGTCGATTTCCAGTGGGTCTGGTTCTTTGCGCTGCCACATGCCGTTTGCGTCGAACGCACCGAGCGCGTCGCGCAACGCAGCGTGCGACCCGGTAGCTTGCCCAAACTCCTGGGCGAGCTGTGCGAGCAGGTTCTCGCTGGCCAGGTCACCGCGCGTCCTGGCGATTTGCTGGCGCAGAACGTCGGGGAAGGAAAAATGTTGAAAGAGCGCGACGATATCGGCGAAGCCCTCGTGAAAAGCCAGCACATCAGGGTTGCTGGCCTCTTCGAAGCGGCGGTGCATGCCATCGAGCAAGGCATGCGTCGTTTCATGCGCAACGACATCGTGCGAGAGGCAGGTGAAGACCGTGCCGCCGGGCAGGTGGTAGCGCGAATCGTTTGAGGACGCGGGAAAGTAGCCAAAGAGCAGCGCTTTTTTCTGCGGGCTGTAATAGGCGTTGGCCTCGCGCAGCGCATGGGGATAGATGCGCAGGCGCTGCATATAGCTTTCGGTGAACGTCGCTGCTGCCTGCCCGTCAATTCCCTCAACAATGATGTGTGGCGCCCAGAAAGCAGTGCGGCCCAGCGCTCGCTCGAAGTTGCGAATGGTCGTCATGGCTATGGCGTAGACCATCTGCTGGTGAAACTGCGGGTTGCCCTCCGACGGCGCCAGCCCATCCTGGGCCAGCAGATAGGGCTGGTTGAGATCAACCGGCGCGTAGAAGCAGTCGCTAGCCGGGTCAACGTCGACCACTTCGAGGTACTCACCGACCGGGCCAGGCTGTAAAATATCCTTCCCTGTCTCGAGTTCGAACTCCCAGGGCACCTTCATCGTGACCACGTTCACCAGCGCATTTTCCAACTGCATGGAGAGGCTGGGGTCAAAGGCATAGGCGCGCAATCGACGGAAGGGGGGACGCTCGATTGGAATGGCGCGGGTTCGCACGGCCGGGTGGTCACTACTCGCAAGGGGAGGTGACTCCCCAGGTGATGTGAGCGACCCCTCTTTGGGTTGGGGTATCTCGCTTTGCAACATAGGTGCCCTTTCCTGTTCGTTTATGCCCCAAACACAAAAACTGTCCCGGCCAGCATCCCGTAGAGTAGCACCAGCAGCAGACCCTCCAGCCAGACCAGTTCACCGTCCCGAGTGATTTCGCTGAAGAGGAAGGCCGCCAGCCCCAGCGCACCAATCTCCACGACACTAAAGATCAGGTCCAGGCGGTGCGGGGCCAGCAGGCTGAACAGCACCAGGATCGGTGCCACGAGCAGGGCAATCTGGATCGACGAGCCGGCGGAAGCCGCCAGTACCATGCCCATGCGTTTGTCGAGCGCCATGCTGATGGTGTTGAAGTATTCTGGGATGCCGCCGATCAGGGGTACGAAGACCAGACCGACAAAGGCCGGGTTCCAACCGAGCACTTTAGTGACCGGTTCAATCGTCCCTACCAGGATATCCGACACGATGCCGACCCCCACGGTGGCAGCGACGAGCAGGAGGAGCGCTCGCCAGAGATTCGGCTTAGGCTCTTCCTTTGGTTTCGCCGCAGTTCGCGGCGGTGGCGTCGCCTCTTCTCTGGAAGGCGATTTCGCTGCAACTGCCGACATCGGGGTGCCATCCCCCCCAACGTCCAGGGAAGGCTGCCCGCTCTCGCTCGCCTCGTGAGCTGCAATGGTCTGGACGGTGCTGTCAATCTGGCGCAACACCCCGCTCTTCTGAGGATTGGCACTGTGAGCCACCTGGCTTCGATAGGCGAGCAGACGTGCGATGGCGGCCTCTGATCGCGCACCCAACACGGGGTCGATCACATCGCCCTCCCCCTCTGCTTCTGTTTCTGTATCGCGGACGCGAAAGACGCTGAAGAGGATCGAGGCGAAATACCCCAGCAGGAGCAGCACCGCGATAAAGTCGGAAAGCAAGATGCCGCGCTCGACGATCTGCGTCTGGCCTGAACGCGAAGCCAGGATTTCGGCGACGGCGGGCAGAAACAGTCCACCCAGGCAGAGCGCCAGCAGGGAGGAGTATTGGCTGGCCGGGCGCACCTCGAAGCGCAGACGACCATGCTTGAGGCCTCCCACACAGGTCGCGATCCCCAGAACCAGCAGCACATTCCCCAGGATCGACCCGATGATGGAAGCCCTGACCACATCCACCAGCCCCTCACTGAGGGCGAACAAACCGATGATCAATTCGGTCGCGTTGCCGAACGTCGCGAACAGCAACCCACCGATGCGCTCGCCCGTATGTTCGGCCACCTGCTCCACGGACTGCCCGATTAGAGCGGCCAGCGGCAGAATCCCCAGTCCCGCGATGACAAACAACAGCAGTGGCGGTATGGCTATATGCAAGAATGCCAGCACTACCGCCAGCGCAGCGAAGACCAAAAGACCGTAGAACCAGCGAGACATACTCCCTCCCTTTTCTGGATGATCTCCCCTTTCTCCCGCGAGCAGCAAGTAATGCCGCCCTCCTTAGTAAAACGCATTTCAACTTTGCTGTCCACCGTAATTATACGGAGAGAGAAGGCCCAACTCCTGATCCATTTGACCGCATAGCTGCATTAGTATACAATATGACCGGACAACTACTACCCTGAGAATAGAAGCGACGGCAATAGCTTCTCCGGGTATGACAATAAGTAGGATGGAGGAAAGTACGATGATCCCCCACGATGACTTTACCCCACATGGGTACCTGGATAATCCCTATCACTCCTGGAAACTCAATCCCAGCGGGATGCTACGCTCGATGGCTCCATTGGGAATGGGCTGGCACGTGCCGAACCTGGGGAGCTATGTCAATAACCAGTTTCAGTATACGGCTCACCTCACGATTGGACTGCAGATCGACCATCTTGTGCTGGTCACGCCAGAGGATTTTCGTCGCCATAAATGTACGATCAACAGCCAGCTGCACACCAAAAATCGCCTTGAATATAGCTGTCTCGTGCCGAAATATGGGGTGACGCTCACGGCGCGTTATTTCCTGGTCAATGAACACGCGCTGGGCTGCATAGTAACGCTCTCGACCACCTCTAGCAGGCCACTGCCCATTACCTGTTACTTGATTCACTTGCATACACACAATCCACACACCAGCCGTTTGTGGGAGCACGGCCTGTACGCGCTGCAAGACCGCGAACGGGGCTATGGCATGCTGGGGCTTGCCAGCGAGGGGGATGTCTTTACGCATGGGGCACGCGCTGCTGATAGCACGGCGCTCTCGTGGGAAGAAATGGGGTTTGCCATCTCACTGACGGATATTTCAGCGTGGGCACATGGAGTGAATATACCCCGACCACAGATCACCCAGCGCCAGCAGGAGAATGGCTGGCAGCTGCGCGTACTGGCTTTACCCTGCTCATTCGCACTTGATGGCCAGGCATCCACAACCCTGCATGCAGTACTGGCGCGTGGTGTTTCGCAAGATACGTCTCGGAAACGCTGGGAAGAGGCGATGAGAGACCTAAGTAGTGCAGAGCGTAGTCAAACTGCCGACGATGAACGATTCTGGCAGCTGGCACCACAGCTCTCCGGGGATTGGCCTGCGCATTGGCGGCGTGGCTTTGTGTATGACCTGGAAACGCTGCGTATGGTTATACGCCCCCCGGCTGGCGTCATCCCGCATCCCTGGGATAGTATGCAGATACAGGCTCCGCGCACGGTGCTGGCCGAGGCCGCGATGGACGCGCTCTACCTGAGTTATGCCGATCCTGAACTGGCTGCGGAAGTTATCCTGGGGCATTTCGAGTCATCTCCTCACCCGAATCTGCCGTGTATGCGTGAGGATGGGAGCTACAATATGGTCGCGGATGATGGGCAGCTTTGTGGTACGGCTCCCGCGTGGGGGTTTCCTATCTGGTGTTGCGACCAGATATTTCGCAGGACGGGAGATGTGCAATGGCTGCGCAGACTCTACCGGGGAGCGGCAGGGTATTTACGCTGGTGGCTGGAGCACCGGCGTGATGCTGAGGGCTGGCTGGGCTATGCCTGTTCTTGGGAAAGCGGCCAGGATGTCTCTACCCGTTTTGGGCCACAACAGACGGGGGGCAGCATTATTCAACATGTGCGCCCGGTCGATTTGCATGCAAGTATGGCCCAGGGAGCCGAGATTCTGGCGCATTGGGCGACTTTGCTTGCGGCAGATGAGGAGACGTCGCTGGATTTTCAGACGGAAGCGGACTGGTGGAAGGCCATTGCCATCGAGTTTACGGTGAAAACACGGCTGATGTGGCAAGATGGCTGGTTCCACGATTATGATGCGGTCGCCAATGAATGGTCGGACGAGCGCGATGCGATGCACCTTTCTCCGGTCTTCTGTGGGGCTGCGGGTTGGGGACAGATTGAGCAACTCCGCCCGGCCCTGGCGCAACCTCCAAGTAATAATCCGTACTGGAGGCCGCTGAGTTGGCCTCCCATTTTGATGACGGTGGCCGGGGCCGCCAGCGCAGCAGGCATGCTGTCTGAAGCGGCTGAACTGGCGTACCGCTTTGTCGATGCGTCCTACCGCAGCATTGATAGCCGCACACCGGACGAGTATGGAGGGATACCAGGGGTCACCCGTGAAAATCGCCGGATGGTCGAGCAGAAATATGGGGTGGATTATGTGAACGCCGGTATCGAGGGCTACGGCTGGGGTGCGCTCAGTGTCTTCCTGGTGATTCGTCACATACTCGGGCTGAAAGAGGAGGAAGCCGGTATGCTCACGGTGGCGCCGGTGCTGCCGCAGGCGTTACGCCGCGCCGGTGCATCCTATACAATTGGGCCGATACCATGGGGAAAGCAGATCCTCAACGTGGAATGCGTGGTGAAGGACGCACAGGCCTATACGATGCGTATAGAGTGTTCGACGCGCCGGTGGGAATGGGAAGGAACATGGGGCGAAGAAAGAAGGATCGTGCTCCTTTAACGCCCCTAAAGATTTATGCTTCGAATCGTGTTTCTGTCGTGGTTAGCTGATACTTCCCATGACGACATCAAAGATCAGCACTGAGTTAGCCGGTATAGGTCCATTGGCCTGGGCGCCATACCCTAGAGCGGGGGGGATAATGATAATGCGCTCTCCGCCCTGCTTCATACCAACGAGACCCTGATCAAAGCCTGGAATAACTTTGCCCTGGCCAAGTTGGAAAGCTAAAGGCTGACCTTTACGATCATAGGAGCTATCGAACTTCTTCCCTGCACTCTTGAGCCATCCGGTATACTCAAGGGATACATTGCTGTCCGACTTCGCAGCCGGTCCGCAGCCCACCCGTACATCATAATATTGCAGTCCACCGGACAGGTTGACCGGTGTGCCAGTTAAGGCAGGCGGATTCGCACTTCCCACAGTCGGGGTAGGAGTTGTCTTCAATTGCGAGAGGCAGGCATGCAAGGCGACGGCGGTCGCGGTGGCATTCTGGCGCGCGATTATAGCGGTCGCGGTGGCATTTCTTTTGGCAATGACAGAGGCAGTGGCATTCGCGCTGGCCTGGTGCCTGGCGGCCTGGTCGGCGCTATAGCGCTGATATTGCATGATGCCCACGATAGATAAGGCGATCACTACCACACTGACAATGGAACTTGTCCATATGCGCTGTCTGCGGCGACGACGCGCCTGGCGCTGCAGACGTTCTTGTTGACGCTGTCCTGGCCGGTGCAATCTCTGCGACATTGGTTTTTTCCCATTCATAGTTTGCGTCATGGGGTACAATTTCTCCTTAGATGCATTGTTGATGTTCAAGAATTGCAAAGAGAGAGTACCATTACCGTCGCATTCTGGCAAGAGGTTAGGGACTAGTGTGAGGAAAGTGGGGACACTAGGGGTCTGGCGACCCGCACACCCCGGCAGAGGGCTGCGCCCTCTGCACTCCTGCTCTTGGCCCGATCGAGGCTAATTTTGCCTCTACCAATGCCTGAATACTCATGTTATAATAGCATTTGCCTCCACATTGCAAGGAACGTCTAGAGGAGTATAGGTATGCCAGGACAAGGATATTTACGATTTCCAACGATTCACCAGGATGATATCGTATTTGTGGGCGAGGATGATCTCTGGTTGGTATCGAGTGAGGGCAGACGGGCTGAACGTCTGACTGCGGGGGTGGGCGAGGTAAGTTCTCCGCATTTTTCCCCTGATGGGGAATGGCTGGCTTTTGTTGGAAAAGAGGAAGGCCCCAGCGAGGTCTATGTTATGCCGGCGCTGGGCGGCGTGGCACAGCGGCTTACCTTCCAGGCCGCGTCGTGCAAGGTGGTTGGCTGGTCGCCCGATGGCGCTTCCATCTTATACGCCAGCAATGCAGGTCAGGCGCTGGGAAGCCAGGAATTTATCTATGCCATAGAACCACGCGGCGGAGAGCCACGCAAGCTTGCTGTTGGCATGGCAAATGCCATTTCCTATGGTCCAAGCGGTGGTGTGGTGATCGGACGCAACATTGGTGAGCCTGCGCGCTGGAAACGCTATCGAGGCGGCACTGTCGGTCATCTATGGATTGATGTGCAAGGCAGCGGAACGTTTCAGCGCCTGCTGCGACTCGACGGCAATATCGCGACCCCTTGCTGGGTTGGCGAGCGCATCTATTTCATTTCCGACCATGAAGGTGTGGCCAACGTCTATTCGTGCACACCGCGTGGCGAAGACCTGCGCCGTCACACCGATCACCAGGATTTCTATGCGCGCAACCTGTCGAGCGATGGGCAGCGCATGGTGTATCATGCCGGCGCGGACCTGTACCTGTTCGATCCCGCTTCTTCATCATCACGCAGACTGGATGTGGCGCTGCCAAGCCTGCGCACGCAGCGCAGCCGCAAGTTTGTTGCCGCCAGGGACTACCTGGATAGCGTAGCCTTGCACCCTCAAGGGTATGCGATGGCGCTCACGACGCGCGGCAAGGCGTTCTCATTTGGCAATTGGGAAGGGCCTGTTATCCAGCATGGTACTCCTGATGGAGTGCGTTATCGCCTGCTGGAATGGCTCAACGATGGGAAACGCCTGGTAGCTGTCAGTGACGAGATAGGCAGAGAAGCGCTGGTGGTCTTTCAGCCAGAAGATGCCAGTGAACCAAAAGTCTATACTGAGATCGAGTTTGGCCGCGCTGACAGCCTGGTAGTCTCTCCGACCGATGATATGGTGGCGATAACCAATCACCGCCTGGAACTGCTCGTGGTTGACCTGGAGGCGAGCACCGCACGCGTGCTTGACCGCAGCGACTACGAGCGCATACAGGGGGTTGCCTGGTCGCCAGATGGGCGCTGGTTGGCATACGGGTTTACGTCCACCGGGCGCAAAACCGCTATCAAGCTCTGCAATGTGGAGAGCGGCGAAACGCATGTTGTGACCGATCCGGTACTTCACGATGTCTCGCCTGCATTTGATCCTGAAGGGAAATACCTGTACTTCCTGGGGTATCGCATCCTCAACCCGGTCTATGACAACCTGCAATTCGATCTCGGCTTCCCTCGTGGTGTGAAGCCATATGCTATTATGCTGAGCCGCGACCTGCGCTCGCCGAGGAGGCTAAAGAGAGTACTGAAGAAAGGGAGAAGGGTGAGAAGAGCGAGGCAGAAGACGCAAACAAACCTGCTCCAATTACCATTGACCTGGATGGGATTGCCAGGCGCGTTGTGCCTTTCCCGGTACCCGAAGGCCGTTACACCCGTATCCGCGGGACCAAGGGCAAAGCGTTGTTCCTGGGATTTCCTATCGAGGGAGCAATCAACCAATCTTTCTTGCCGCAAGACGCCAAAGGCCGCATTGATAGTTACGACTTTGAGGCGCAGAAGCACGAGTTTCTCATCGAGGGCGTCAATTTCTTTGAGCTTTCGCGCGATAGTAAGACGCTCGTTTATCGTTCGAATACGCGCCTGCGCGTACTGAAGGCTGGCGATAAGCCGCCCAAGGCGGATAATGGCGATCGCCCCAGCCGTGAAAGCGGTTGGATCGATCTGAACCGCGTGAAAGTCTCGGTGCAGCCTGCCGCCGAGTGGAAACAGATGTTTGCCGAGGCGTGGCGTTTGCAGCGCGAGCAGTTCTGGACAGAAGACATGTCGGGCATCGACTGGAAGAGGGTGTACGAGCTCTACGCGCCACTGGTTGAACGGGTCTCCTCGCGTTCTGAACTTTCCGATCTCTTCTGGGAACTGCAGGGGGAACTGGGAACCTCGCATGCATATGAGTTCGGCGGCGAATACCGACAGGGACCGCATTACCAGCAGGGCTTCCTGGGAGTAGACTGGAGTTACGACGCTGAGAGTAACCGCTATCGCATTGCGCATATCGTGGTAGGCGACCCCTCAGAAAGCAAGACTACATCGCCACTGAATAGCCCCGGCTTAAATATCGCGGAGGGTGACGCGGTGCTGGCGATCAACGGACAGCGCGTTACGCCTGAACGCAGTCCACAAGAACTGCTGGTCAACCAGGCTGATAACGAGGTGCAGCTTACGATTGAGGATGCAGCCACGAAGGAGACGCGCGTCGTGACCGTCAAGGCGCTAGCGAATGAGACCCCGGCGCGCTATCGCGAATGGGTTGAAAATAACCGCCGCGTCGTGCGCGAGCAATCGCAGGACCGGGTAGGCTACGTCCATGTCCCGGATATGATGGCGAGAGGGTTCGCGGAATTTCACCGCAGCTACCTGACCGAATATGACTATCCAGCGCTGCTAATCGATGTGCGTCACAATGGTGGAGGACATGTGTCTGGCCTGCTGCTGGAAAAGTTAGCGCGGAAGCGCATTGGCTATGACTTTCCGCGCTGGGGTCAACCAACGCCTTATCCAGAGGAATCGCCACGCGGCCCGATGGTTGCCTTAACCGATGAATATTCCGGTTCAGATGGCGACATATTCAGCCATTCCTTCAAGCTCATGAAACTGGGGCCATTGGTTGGCAAGCGCACCTGGGGAGGCGTGATTGGCATCAACCCACGCCACCGATTGGTCGATGGTACTGTGACCACGCAGCCAGAGGGGGCTTTCTGGTTCAAAGATGTGGGCTGGAATGTGGAGAACTACGGCACCGACCCCGATATTGAGGCGGATATCGCGCCGCAAGATTATGTTCAGGGCGTGGACCCGCAACTGAATCGAGCGATTGCTGAGGCGCTGCGCTTGATCGAGGAGGTGCCGGTGTTGGAGCCGAGGCCTGGGGAGAAACCGAGGAGGAACAGGTTGGAAATTTTACAATAGGGATGAAGAGGCATTCAGCCCCTTCCAGGGCGGGGATTATGCGATAGAGACCGCCAATCGCACTTACAGCCCCTTCCAGGGCGGGGGCAAGCCCCGCCCGTACCCTATACGGGCGCATCCCGTTCGTTTCGTTCAAATCACTCATCAGTCAATTGGAACATTCTCTTTCCCACTTACCCAGGTTGCTGTGATCACATCCGAGGAGGCTCCGAAGAACAAGACATCCAGTAGATCTTCAGGATTCCAGCCTGTGAGTGAGGGGTGATTCAAGTTGATAGCTACAAAATCAGCGAACTTCCCCGGCGCGATTACGCCTGTCTCTACCCCCAGAGATTTAGCACCATATTGTGTGCCGTAGGTGAGTAAGAGCGGGCCAGGTGAGGCCATCGGGTTGGGGACCAGTACGCGGCGGCGTTGATAGCGCATGCGAGCGGTGTATTCGGCCCAGCGCAGTTCTTCGATGGGATCGAGGCGGGTGTTGCTATCGGAGCCGATGGTGAGGGGGATGTTGGAGGAAAGGAGTTCGGCGTA
>WNGK01004166.1_pt1 | contig 20447 bp, 33 predicted proteins | sample 5400601 | NCBI WGS metagenome assembly WNGK01 (sample SAMN13153376, study PRJNA577476) | soil metagenome | isolation source: 60 cm soil or saprolite under Garry oak tree replicate 1 | place: USA:California | collected 2016-06-15
CTGGACAGAAAATTCGTATACGCCTGAAGGCGTATGATCATCGTATTTTAGATCAATCGGTGCACGAAATCGTTGAGACAGCAAAGCGTACAGGGGCACAGGTTGCTGGGCCTATCCCCTTGCCTACGGTGTTAAACAAGTTTACGGTATTGCGTTCGCCACATGTGGATAAGAAATCGCGTGAGCAGTTTGAGATTCGAACCCATAAACGCTTGCTCGATATTTTTGAGCCTACTCCGCAAACCGTCGATGCTCTGATGAAGCTTGATTTGTCAGCGGGTGTGGACGTTGAGATCAAACTGTAGGATAGCGTGCATATGTTACAAGGACTCATTGGGCGCAAGGTCGGCATGACGCAGCTTTTCTCCGATGATGGTGATGTCATCCCTGTCACTGCAATTGAGGCGGGACCGTGCTGGGTCGTCCAGAAAAAGACCACAGAACGTGATGGGTATACTGCTGTCCAACTGGGGTTTGGTGCCAAGAAGGTGAAGCGCGTGACCAAGCCGTTGCGTGGACATTTTCAGCGTAGTGGAGTTGCTCCTACGCGATGGTTACGAGAGTTTCATGTTGATGCGCAGACCCTGGAGGAATGCCAAGAAGGTCAGGAAGTCTCAGGAGAGATCTTTGTGGGTTATCGTTACGTTGATGTTATTGGCACCTCCAAAGGGCGTGGCTTTACTGGTGTGATCAAGCGTCATAATTTTGCTGGGAAGAGCATGTCCCATGGAACCCATGAATATTTCCGCCATGGGGGATCAATAGGGGCCTCTGCAGACCCGGCCCGCGTTTGGAAGAATAAGGGCATGGCGGGGCATTATGGCCATGCGCAGGTGACCGTGCGTAACCTCGAGGTGGTGCATTTTCTGAAAGAACGGAATCTGTTGCTTGTCAAAGGAGCCGTCCCTGGTCCCAATGGGGGAATGCTCTTGATACACGCGAGCAAGAAACAGCCGCGCTAGAGGCAGGCGGGGACAGGGTGATGAAGATTGATGTCTATGATGCCCAGGGACAAGTAATACGGCAAACTGATCTCCCGGACGCAATTTTTGGGGCTGAGGTCAAAGAACACCTTTTGCATGAGGTTGTGCGCTATCAGCTGGCAAAACGTCGGCAGGGAACAGCGCATACCAAGAGCCGCTCGGCTGTCCGAGGTGGAGGGACAAAGCCTTGGCGTCAGAAAGGCACGGGGCGGGCGCGCTCGGGGTCGCGACGTTCGCCTCTCTGGCGCGGTGGTGGAACGGTCTTTGGTCCTATGCCCCGGTCCTATGCCTACACTATGCCTAAAAAGAAGCGTCGGGTAGCTCTCTGCTCAGTTTTAAGTTTAAAGGTGCGTGAAGATGCTTTCCGCATTATCGAGCGTTTTGACATTCAGCAGCCGAAGACCCGAGAAGTTGTACAAATAGTTAAACATTTTACTGACCAGCGTAAGGTGCTGCTGCTAGTGCCGGAGCCTCATGAATCATTGCATCTTTCTGCACGCAATATCCCAGATGTAAAAGTTTTGCCGGTTGTAGGGCTCAATGTCTATGATTTACTGCACTATACGACTGTGATTTGTGCTGAAGAAGCCATTGAGAAAATTGTTGGGAGGTTGACTTAATGGATCATTATCAAGTCATCAAGCGACCTCTGATCACTGAAAAAGGCATGCGGGGTAATGAAGAGCACAATACCGTCGTCTTTCAGGTTGACCCCAAGGCAAACAAGCTCCTGATTAAGCAAGCCATAGAAGCATTGTTTCAAGTCAAAGTCTTGGAGGTGAACACGCTAAACGTACGGGGGAAGAAGAAGCGCGTGCGTATGCGTGAAGGGAGAAAGCCTGATTGGAAAAAGGCCTATGTAACCTTGCGAGAGGGTGATACTATTACCTTCTTTGAAGGTGTCTAGCGAGGATTGGAAGCATGGCAATCCGTAGTTATAATCCCACGTCTCCCGGGAGACGTTTTCAAACGGTTAGTTCAAGAAAACAGGCGGGCGGAATAATAACGGCCGGGTTACAAGTCGGCATCGCGGGGGTGGCCATAAGCGACGCTATCGCATAGTCGATTTTAAGCGGCTGAAGGACGGTGTCCCAGCAAAAGTTGCCGCCATTGAATACGACCCCAACCGTTCGGCGCGCATCGCCTTGTTACATTATACAGATGGCGAGAAAGGTTACATTCTTGCACCTGTTGGTCTGCAAACAGGTGACACGGTTATGTCAGGGCCACAGGCTGATATTCGTCCAGGCAATGCGATGGCTTTGCAGGATATGCCTTTAGGTAGCACCATTCATAACGTTGAACTTACTCCGGGGAGGGGGGGAAAGCTCGTCCGCAGTGCTGGTGCCTCGGCACAGTTGATGGCACGCGAGGGCAAGTATGCCCAGGTACGTTTGGCCTCGGGTGAAATGCGCTTGGTCTTAGCTCAATGCCGTGCCACAATAGGTCAGGTTGGGAACGTTGATCATGAAAATATTTCCATTGGTAAGGCGGGGCGAGCACGCTGGCTAGGGAGACGCCCACGGGTACGTGGGGTGGCAATGAATCCTGTGGACCATCCACATGGTGGAGGCGAGGGCAAGACGTCGGGTGGACGCCATCCGGTTACGCCCTGGGGAGTACCAACAAAGGGATACAAAACGCGGCGCAATAAGCGCACGAGTAAGTTTATTGTGCGACGGCGGAAATAGCGGGAGTCGGCACAGACGCAGGAGCATGGAGAGATGGGACGTTCGGTAAAAAAGGGGCCGTTTATTGATGCGCATCTGCTCGAAAAGGTCCTGGCTATGGAAAACAGCGCGGAGAAACGCGCTATTCGGACGTGGTCACGACGCTCGACGATCCTCCCAGAGATGGTGGGACATACGATTGCAGTGCATAATGGCAAAAGATTCGTGCCAGTGTATGTCACTGAAAATATGGTAGGGCATAAACTGGGGGAATTTTCGCCAACCCGGACTTTCCGTGCCCATAGCGGGATGACGAAGCGTACAACAGGGCTGAAATAGAGCAAGAGACAAGCCGGGAGATGGCGTAAAGGAACGTGGCTATGAAAGCAACTGCAACACACATTCGCATCTCTCCGCGTAAGGTACGGATGGTCGTAGATACAGTGCGCGGGAAGAGTGTAAGCCAGGCGCTCAGTATCTTAGGGTTTACGCGCAAAAAGGCGGCCCTGCCAGTCCAAAAGCTTCTCAAATCTGCGGTAGCGAATGCGGTGGAGAATGGTGGTATCAATGACGTTGAGACTCTCGTCATCGACCGGATTATGGTGGATGAAGGGCCCACACTTAAACGCTATATGCCACGTGCACGCGGACGAGCCACGCCAATTCGGAAGCGCACGAGTCACATTCGGATTATCTTGCGCGAGCGGGAGACCCATTAGTCTCTGCATAACCTAAGCGCAGCGCGTGGTCAGCATGAGACACACAAGGGGGTGATATGGGACAAAAAGTTCATCCAATAGGTTTTCGCCTTGGGATTAATAAAACCTGGCAGTCGAACTGGTACGCCAAGCGCAATTACGCTGATTTGTTGCACGAAGACTTGATGATTCGCCGCCATATTAAGACACGGTTGTATCATGCAGGGATTTCCAAGGTAGAGATTGAGCGTGCGGCGAACCGGGCCAAGATTAACATCTACACTGCACGCCCCGGTATTATCATTGGGAAGCGCGGGGCAGAAGTAGATAAGTTAAAAAATGAATTGCAAGAGCTCTGTGGCCTTTCGGCGCGCCATGAAAAAGGCCATTACCTCGGCCCTGCGCTTTGGTGCAAAGGGTATCCGTATCGAGTCATCGGGACGTCTCGCTGGGGCGGAGATGGCGCGGCGCGAGTGGTATCGTGAAGGGGGTGTGCCACTCCACACGCTGCGGGCCGACATCGATTATGGTTTCGCTGAGGCGAAGACGACCTATGGTCAAGTCGGGGTGAAGGTGTGGATCTATAAGGGGGAGTTTGTCGCTCCTGACGAAGAAGTCGCCGTCATGCCTGAGCCGCGTACGCGTGGACGCCGCTAACAAGGGGCCTGAGTCATGTTGATGCCGAAAAAGACGAAATTTCGTAAACAACACCGAGGCAGGATGACTGGGAAAGCAAGTCGTGGGAATGAGATCAGCTTCGGGCAATATGCGCTGCAGGCTCTTGAACCCGCATGGATTACCAGCCGCCAAATCGAGGCTGGGCGTATCGCCATGACCCGCCACGTGCGTCGTGGGGGTAAAGTCTGGATTCGGATCTTCCCTGACAAACCCGTCTCCAAAAAGCCAGCAGAGACGCGTATGGGGAAAGGGAAGGGAGGGCCAGAATTTTGGGTGGCAGTCGTGAGGCCCGGCGTGATCCTCTACGAGATGGATGGGGTTGATGAGAGCATTGCCCGCGAGGCGATGCGTCTGGCGTCCCATAAACTCCCTATTGCTACCCGCTTTTTGGCAAAGCTCTAAAAAGGACGAGGGTCATGGCATGAAGGCACACGAATTACGTGAACTCAGTCCTGAAGAGTTGCAGCACAAGCAGCAGGAGTTAATTGAAGAACTCTTTAACCTCCGTTTTCAATTGGCGACTGGTCAGATTGAAAATGTGGGGCGTATTGCTGCGGTACGGCGAGATATTGCGCGCGCAAAAACCGTGCAGCGCGAACGTCAACTGCAGTCCACTCCATAGGACGCATAAGGTATCAAGGTATGGCAGAGGGGCACAGAAAAGTTTTGCTAGGAGAGGTAGTAAGTAACCGTATGAACAAGACAATCACGGTCAGGGTGGAACGCCGTGTACGTCATCCTATCTATGAGCGGGTGGTCAAACGTAGTAAAAAATTTCATGCGCATGACGAACACAATCAATGTCAGATTGGGGATATCGTGCGTATTATAGAAACACGACCGCTGAGTAAGACAAAATGCTGGCGTCTGTTAGAGGTCGTACGGCGTCGGGCTGGCGCGTCCGTTGCCCCACTCGCAGGGCGTGAGGAATTGAGTGTATGATCCAAACGGAGACTCTGCTTACGGTAGCTGATAACTCTGGAGCGCGCCGGGTGAAGTGTTTTCACGTCTTGGGGGGGACCCGTCGACGCTACGCAAGCGTGGGCGATGTTGTTGTCGTGTCTGTGAAAGAGGCCTTACCCAATGGCGCGGTGAAGAAGGGTGATGTGCGTCGAGCTGTGATTGTACGGACACGCAAGGAAATTCGCCGTACAGACGGCACTTGGCCCAGTCCCACGTGAGTTACGGGCTAAAGGTTTTATGAAAATTATCTCGCTGGCACCAGAGGTGCTCTGAAAGCCTTGAGAAGCAAGACAGCAAGGGAAACCTGTTATGGCACGCGCAAAAGTTGTTCCACAGGCACGAGGGCATATTAAAAAGGACGATTTCGTCAAAATTATCGCTGGGAAAGATCGCGGGAAGCAAGGCAAAGTCTTGCGAGTTTTCCCCCAAGAGGGGCGGTTGACGGTCGAACGCGTCAATATGATCAAACGGCATACTCGTCCCACGCGCCAAATGCAACAGGGCGGCATTATTGAGCGTGAGGGAACGCTGCATATCTCAAACGTCATGCTAATTTGCAGTAAATGTGAGCGTGGTGTACGCGTTGGACATCGTATTTTAGAGGATAAGAAAAAAGTCCGTATATGTCGTCGATGTGGTGAACTCCTCGACAAGTAAGTACGGCAGGGAAGAGAAGGGGTAGAGATCTTATGGTCTATGTTGCACGCATGCACCAATATTACATGCAGGAGGTTGTCCCAGTATTACAACAGCGCTTTGGGTATCGTAATGTTATGCAAGTTCCATATTTGGAAAAAATCATCTTGAATATGGGACTGGGGGAAGCTATTCAAAATCCCAAGCTTCTCGATGCTGGCGTGGAGCAGCTTACCGCCATCTCTGGGCAGAAGCCGGTGATTACAAAAGCGCGCAAATCTATTGCTGCATACAAGCTGCGGACGGGAATGTCAATTGGGGTGAAAGTGACCCTACGCAAAGATCGGATGTATGACTTTTTTGATAGGTTAGTCAATATTGCTTTGCCCCGGGTACGCGACTTCCGTGGTGTGACCAGCAACGCTTTTGATGGACGCGGGAACTACACGTTAGGTGTTGAAGAGCAGGTGATCTTCCCTGAGGTGGACTACGACAAGGTGGAGCGTATTAAAGGCTTGGCGATTACTGTTGTAACTTCGGCCAAGACTGATGCGGAGGGCAGGGAGTTGCTCAGGCTGCTTGGTATGCCTTTCCGAAGCTAAGCTTGGAACGGAAAAGGAGTATGGCAAAGAAATCGCTCATTAATAAGGCAAATAGGACACCGAAATTCGCAGTGCGTCAGTATAAGCGCTGTCGTGTGTGTGGCAGAGCACGGGGGTATCTACGGAAATTTGCCATGTGTCGTATTTGTTTCCGTGGCTTGGCCCTCCGAGGTGAGATCCCCGGCGTAGTCAAGTCAAGCTGGTAGCCTCCTGAGGTAAGGACGTCCGCTGTGGAGTAGCACACGTATGATGACCGACCCAATAGCTGATATGTTGACACGTATACGTAATGCCCTGGCGGCCCGCCATGAACGAGTGCAAATACCGGCCTCCCGTATAAAACAGGAGATTGCCCGTGTCTTGCAAGAAGAGGGATATATCCTCGACTTTCATGTGGACAAAGCGGCACATCCACAAGGACTCTTGAATATTACGTTGAAGTATGATGTCATGAACATGAGCGTCGTTCAAGGGTTACGAAAGGTTAGTACGCCTGGCAAGCGTCAATATGTCTCTTGTAAAGAGATGCCGAAGGTGTTGGATGGTGCAGGTATTGCTATTATTTCTACTTCCAGAGGGCTTTTAACCGATCAACAATGCCTTGCGGAAAAGGTAGGGGGGGAAGTACTCTGCTTTGTCTGGTAGGCTATGAGGAAAGGTGATACGATGTCGCGTATTGGCCGAGTACCAATTGTTGTACCTCCAGGAGTAGAGGTGCATATCACGGAAGATAACCATGTGGAGGTCAAGGGGCCCAAGGGGCTTTTACGTCGTCGGTTGCACCCCAGGGTGCTCGTGCACCGTAATGGTACGACAATAGAGGTTGCACGTCGTAGTGAGGCAAAGCTCGATAAGTCCTTACACGGTCTGAGTAGAACCCTGCTCCACAATATGATTGTTGGCGTCACGACAGGGTTCGAAAAACAGTTGGAGATTGTGTGGAGTGGATTCCGAGCCCAGGTGCAGCACAAGACGCTCACTCTGCAACTTGGTCATTCGCACCCCATCACCTATGAAGCCCCGGAAGGACTCGAATTTGAATTGAATCGTACCATTATTACCGTGCGGGGTATTGATAAGGAGTTGGTGGGACAGGTTGCCGCGAATATTCGTTCAGTGCGCAAACCTGAGCCCTATAAGGGCAAAGGTATCAAGTATACGACTGAAACGATTCGCCGCAAGGAGGGTAAGTCATAGCGTCTATGGGAAAAACAGAGGAAAAACATGCGGCACGTAAGATACGACAACGTCGTGTCCGTCGAAAAGTGCAGGGCACTCCAGAACGGCCGCGTCTTTCGGTCTTCCGTAGTGCCAAGCATATTTATGCCCAAGTCGTTGACGATACTGCTAACCATGTCTTAGTTGCCACATCAAGTCTGAGCAAGGATTTTCGGGCGACTGGTCAGAGTGGGGGCAATGTCGCAGGGGCAACACTTGTCGGGCAAATGGTCGCAGAAAAAGCGCTGCACAATGGGATACAACAGGTAGTTTTTGATCGCAATGGCTTTCTCTATCATGGGCGTGTGAAAGCTGTTGCGCTTGGGGCACGAGAAAAAGGGCTGCAATTCTAACCTGCAGTGTAGGCGCACGCTGAGCTAAGGGAGTGAGGGTGGCTGAGGAATTTGCTGAGCAAACAGAATATATTGATAAAATTGTCCATGTCAACCGCGTTGCGAAGGTCGTCAAGGGGGGAAGACGCTTCAGCTTCAGTGCCCTTGTGGTGGTTGGTAACCGCGCTGGCCGTATTGGCATTGGCCTAGGGAAAGCCAATGAAGTGCCCGAGGCGATTCGCAAGGCGATAGACAAAGCCAAAAAAAGTCTGCAAACGATAGCATTGGCGGGCACGACGATTCCGCATAGTGTGGTAGGGCACTACGGTGCTGGGAAGGTGATGCTCAAGCCAGCAGCGCGTGGGACGGGGATTATTGCCGGGGGGCCGGTGCGCGCTGTCATGGAGGCGGTCGGTGTGGCTGATGTGCTCACGAAATCGCTCGGCACGAATAACCCTCACAATGTCGTCAAGGCGACTGTGGAGGGCTTAGTGCAGTTGCGTAGCAAGCGTGAGATTGCGCAGGCGCGTGGGAAGCAGCGTGAAGCGATGCGGGTGTAGGGGGTAAAGATGGCCGAGGCAGCAAAAATTACTGTGCGGCTCGTGCGTAGTATGATTGGACGTCCTGAGAAGCAACGCTTGGTCTTACGTGGTATGGGTTTGACCAAGCTTCAGAAGGTGGTGCAACTCCCAGATACGCCACAAGTACGAGGCATGCTCGACAAAGTCAAACATTTAGTGCGTGTTGAAGGGTAGAGAAACCGCTCTCACGCTAGGGAACGTCTTATGACCACACTGAATACGTTGCGTCCGTCAGCGGGGGCAGTGAAACCGCGTAAGCGTGTCGGCCGTGGGCCTGGGTCAGGGCATGGTAAAACAGCCTCGCGTGGCCATAAGGGGCTGAAATCACGTTCGGGAGGCAAACCTGCTTCTGGTTTTGAGGGCGGGCAGATGCCATTACAGCGGCGCTTGCCGAAGCGTGGCTTCACGAATATCTTCAAAATTGTCTATCAGATTGTGAACATTAAAGACTTCCAGGGCTTTGAGGGGCACACAGTCGTCACACGCGAACTCCTGCAGCATATGGGGAGGATCAAGTCTTCGGCGAAGCCTATCAAAATTTTGGGCGATGGAGAGCTCACTGTCCCCCTAACGATACAGGCGGATAAGTTTAGTGAGGTCGCTAAACAAAAGATTTTAGCTGCTGGTGGTACGGCAGAGGAGCAATCGGCGTGATCGACGGGATCCAAAATATTTTTAGAATTCCCGAATTAAAAAAGCGGCTCCTGTATACCTTTGGCCTGCTGGCGGTATACAGGGTAGGAGCTTTTATTCCAACGCCAGGTATAGATAGTCAGGCCCTAGCGCGCTATTTTGAGAATGTACGGGGAACTATTCTTGGTTTCTTTAATATGTTCTCTGGTGGTGCACTGGAGCAGATGGCTGTCTTTGCCCTGGGGATCATGCCCTATATCAGTGCCTCCATTATTCTCGAATTACTCACCGTGGTGGTGCCTTATCTGGAAAAGCTCAAGAAAGAAGGCGAGCAAGGTCGTAAGAAAATCAATCAGTATACGCGCTATGGCACCGTTGTGCTGAGTATGATCCAAGGATTAGGTATTGCTATTGGCTTAGAGCATATGGAAGTTGGCGGGGCGTCCATTGTCCCAGCGCCGGGCTGGGCATTTCGTCTCATGACCATGCTGACTTTGACAGCCGGTACAACATTTATTATGTGGCTTGGAGAACAAATTACGGAGCGGGGTGTCGGCAACGGGATATCACTCATCATCTTCGCAGGCATTGTGGCGCGTATGCCTGTGGCTATCGGGCGCACGTGGACCCAATTACGCTTGGGAGAAATGAGCCCCTTTCTGTTTTTAGGAATTCTCGTGGTCATGGTGGCTGTTGTGGCGGCCATTGTATTTATGGAAGCAGGGCACCGTAGAATTCCTATTCAATATGCCAAGCGTGTAGTTGGGCGTCGTATGTATGGTGGGCAAAGCACCCATCTCCCTCTGAAAATTAACACCTCAGGCGTTATTCCCCCTATCTTTGCTTCGTCTATTATGGTCTTCCCTGCGACAATTGCCCAATTTGTAGGGGGTAAGCATCCCGGTGGTATCCTTGAAACAGTCGTGCAGCAACTGTCTCCTGGAACGCTCTTATACTCGATCTTGAGTGTTGTGATGATTATTTTCTTCGCGTATTTTTATACGGCGATCATTTTTAATCCGGCTGATGTTGCTGACAATATGCGTAAGTATGGTGGATTTGTGCCCGGCATTCGCCCAGGGAAAAAGACTGCTGAGTATATTGATCGTACTTTGTCGCGTCTTACCTTAGTCGGTGCGCTCTATCTATCGTTTATTGTTATCCTGCCAACGTACCTTGTCCAGTTCTTCCATGTACCATTTTTCTTCGGAGGCACAGGATTGCTTATCGTGGTAGGAGTGGCGATGGATACGATGCAGCAGGTAGAATCGCATCTCGTCATGCGCCATTATGAAAGCTTCATCAAGAAAGGGCGTATCAAAGGACGTCGATAATAGCTTATCGGCCTCAGTTCTTAGGACAGGAAGACAGGAACAATGAATTTGATTCTTTTAGGGCCACCTGGCGCAGGGAAGGGGACGCAAGGACATCGGCTCAGCGAGAGATATAGTATTCCAGAGATCTCAACGGGAGATATCCTACGAGCAGCAGTGCGTCAAGGAACACCGCTAGGGCGAGAAGCAAAAAGTTATATGGATCGTGGTGCCTTGGTGCCGGATGCGGTAATGATTGGTATTGTACGCGAGCGCCTGGCGCAGGATGATGCCGAGCGCGGCTTCATTCTCGATGGTTTCCCGCGCACTGTAGCACAAGCAGAGGCTCTAACACAACTGTCCGAGGATCAGCAGCGGCCTATTGAACATGTTATTAGTATTGAAGTCCCTCAGGAGGAATTGCTACAACGCTTAGCAGGGCGACGCCAGCTTGAAGGACGCCATGACGACACTGATGAAGCTATCCGCCACAGGCTTGAGGTGTATGAACGTGAAACGGCACCTCTCATCGACTACTACCGTTGCCAAGGCTTGTTGCGTTGTATTGTAGGTGTAGGAACTATGGATGAGATCTTTCAACGTATTGCGCTAGTATTGTGACATAGTATGATCACGTGTCGCTCTCTACAGGAAATTACTAAAATTCGCGTCAGTGCGCAGCTTGCCGCTGCGACATTGCAACATATTGCTCCCATGATTCAACCCGGGGTCTCGACGGCTGAGTTAGATAGAGCAGCGGAAACATACATCCGTAAGCACGGGGGGCTTCCCGCATTTAAAGGCTATCGCGGTTTTCCAGCAACATTATGTACGTCCATTAACGCTGAAGTTGTCCACGGGATTCCTTCCAAGCAACGTAAGCTCGCCGAGGGAGATATCATTGGCATTGACTGCGGTGCCATTGTAGATGGCTACTATGGTGACCATGCGATTACGTTTGCAGTCGGCTCTATCAGAGAGGAGGCACAGCATCTTGTAGACACGACAAGTGACGCGCTCTCTGCAGGCATCGCGCAAGCGAAAATTGGCAATTACCTGTCGGATATTTCTCATGCTATCCAGGTTTTTGCTGAGCAGCGCTGTTACTCTGTGGTGAAAGTTTTTGTGGGGCATGGCATTGGGACGGCCTTGCACGAAGAACCACAAGTACCCAATTTCGGTCCTCCCAGACGCGGGCCACGCTTGCGAGCTGGTATGGTCTTGGCTCTTGAGCCCATGGTCAATGTAGGGACCGCTGATGTGCGAATCTTGCAGGACAACTGGACAGTTGTTACTGCAGATGGTAGGCTCTCCGCACATTTTGAACATACGATTACTGTCGCCGAGTATGGGGGTATCATCCTGAGCCAGCTTTGATTGGCCACAATTAGGAATTTATGGAAAAAGAAGAAACTATCGCTGTAGAAGGTACGGTCGTTGAACCGTTACCGAATGCTATGTTCAAAGTCGAGCTTGAGAATGGGCATATGGTTCTCGCCCATATTTCCGGGAAGATGCGGATGCATTTTATTAGAATACTTCCTGGCGATAAGGTAAAGCTCGAGTTGTCGCCGTATGATCTGACTCGTGGCCGTATTGTTTATCGTTTCAAGTAGTAAGAGTGGCATAGAGCACCGTAAGTCGCATACGGATATGGGAAAATGATATGAAGGTGCGGGCGTCGGTCAAAACGATCTGTGCTAAGTGTAAGATCTTGCGTAGACGAGGTGTCGTGCGGGTTATTTGTGAAAATCCACGCCACAAACAGCGTCAAGGATAGACTGAAGGGGGCCAGACAATGGCGCGTGTAGCAGGGGCTGACATCCCCAATGACAAGCGAGTCGAAATTGCCTTGACTTATATTTATGGTATCGGATTGTCTTCTTCAAAGAAGATTTTACAAGCGACAACTATTGACCCCGATACGCGCGTAAAGGATTTGACGGAACACGAGATTACGCGGTTGCGCGAGACAATCGAGCAGCAATATACTGTTGAGGGTGATTTGCGCCGTGAATTGGCAATGAACATCAAGCGCCTGATGGATATCGGTTCCTACCGTGGTTTGCGGCACAGACGCGGTTTACCTGTACGAGGACAACGTACGCGCACAAATTCGCGGACACGTAAGGGCCCCCGACGCACTATCGGGAGAAAAAGTAAAAAGTAAAGGGCAAACATGGCAGAATCCAGGCGGAAGGATGGTAAGCGGCGGCGTGAGCGGCGTACGGTGGCGGAAGGTATTGCCCATATCCAATCGACCTTTAACAATACCGTCATCACTATTACAGATATGGGTGGCAATGCACTAGCCTGGGCTAGCGCTGGGGGGCAAGGGTTCCGAGGCTCCCGCAAAGGGACCCCATTTGCTGCACAGACTGCTGCAGAACAGGTGGCTCGTAAGGTTATAGACCAGGGCATGAGGAAGGTAGATGTTTTAGTGAAGGGGCCAGGTTCAGGTCGGGAAGCGGCGATACGAGCGTTGCAGTCAGCTGGATTGGAAATTAGTATGATCCGTGACGTGACCCCTATTCCACACAATGGTCCGCGTCCGCCAAAGCGCCGTCGTGTCTAGAATCATACCACATATCAGCATGGAAGGAAGGATGGGTTTAACGTGGCACGATATACCGATGCGGTCTGCCGTCTATGTCGCCGAGAAAACATGAAACTCTTCCTGAAAGGAGAGCGCTGTTTAAGTGATAAATGTGCAATCAATAAGCGCAACTATGCTCCTGGCCAGCACGGACAACGGCGTGCCAAGTTGTCGGAATATGGTCTGCAATTGCGTGAGAAACAAAAAGTCAAACGTACGTATGGAGTTCTGGAGTCCCAGTTCCGACGTTATTTTCAAAAAGCTGCGCGTTCGAAGGAAGTAACTGGTTCTGAATTGTTGGTATTACTCGAACGACGTCTTGATAATGTCGTCTACTTGATGGGCTTTGCTGATTCGCGGGCGCAAGCACGTCAATTGGTCCAGCATGGCCATATTCGGGTGAATGGCCGGCGTGTGAATATTCCATCGTTCCTTATTAAGCAAGGTGATGTCGTAGAGCCACGGGAAAAAAGTCGAGATCTCGATACCGTACGCAGTACGGTCGAACGTCTCAATCAGAAGCAAATGCCTGCGTGGATTCATGTGGACTCTGAGACTATGCGCGGAGTGGTGCAAGCTTTGCCAAAGCGACACGATCTCACTATGCCATTTCACGAGCAACTTATTGTTGAACTCTACTCAAAATAGACAATGGATGTCCTGTCCTCCTGCTTCCCTCTTGTATTTACCCTGTTTTTGTGTTGCTTATAAGGCAAGCGGCGGGTTCTCCTGCGGAGGATTCTCAGGTGATGAAAACAATGTGGGCCAACTTTCAGAAACCGAAGCGGATCGAAAGCGAACGGGACTCTCTCAGTGATACTTATGGACGCTTTATCGCTGAACCGTTTGAACGTGGTTTTGGGGTGACAATTGGTAATGCTCTTCGCCGCGTCTTACTCTCCTCTCTAACAGGAGCTGCGGTAACGGCGGTCAAAATCCAGGGGGTCTATCACGAGTTTTCCACTATTCCTGGGGTGCTAGAAGATACGACAGAAATTATCCTCAATTTGAAGGAGTTGCTCCTGAAAATGCATATGGAAAAGCCGAAGCAGCTTTTCCTAGAGTCAAGCGGCCCGGGTGAAGTGTTGGCCAAGCATATTACCCCTGATGCTGATATTGAAATTCTTAACCCTGAACTCCATATCGCTACCCTCAGTAAAGATGCGACTCTCAGCATGGTCATGGATGTAGAACTTGGCCGTGGGTATCTGACAGCAGAACGTCATGCTCAAGCTGTTGTTGATCCTCAGGTCATCCCCCTTGACGCGGCCTTTTCTCCTATCAGAAAGGTTGTATTCCAGGTAGAAAATACACGGGTTGGGCGGTCAACGGATTACGATCGTTTGATCCTTGAGGTGCAGACGAATGGCAGTATCCATCCCGAGGATGCCATCTCTCAAGCTGCTATGATACTGCGGGACCACCTGCAGATCTTTGTCAGCTTCCATGAAGACATCGTACAGGAAGTTCCAGAGGTAGACGAAGAGCGGCAGAAGTTGGTGGAGAATTTGAATCGCAGTGTGGATGAATTGGAGTTATCGGTACGCTCCTATAACTGTTTAAAGAATGCCAATATTAAGACTATAGGTGAACTCGTTCAGAAAAACGAGCCAGAGATGCTCAAAACGCGGAATTTTGGCCGGAAATCACTGAATGAGATCAAAGAAATTCTGACGAGTATGGGGCTCAGTCTTGGGATGAACCTTGATGGGCTTGATTGGCAGGGGGCAAAAAAAGAGTAGTTCCTTTTCTCCAGGGCAGGGAAGGTTATGCGTCACCTCAAAAAAGGTCGGTCTCTGAGTCGTAAGAGCAGCCATCGTAAAGCGCTCCTGTGTAATCTGGCTGTCTCGATACTCACAAATGGACGTGTACGGACGACGGAAGCAAAGGCAAAAGAGGTCCGGGGTCTCGTGGATCGGATCATTACATGGGGTAAGCGTGGCGATTTGCATGCGCGCCGTTTAGCCGTCAGACAGGTGCGGAGCCGTACTCTCGTGAAGAAAGTTTTTGATGAACTGGCACCTCGTTATCGTGACCGTCCCGGAGGATATACACGTATCATGAAGATAGGATTCCGCCACGGTGATAATGCACCTGTGGTGATTATGGAACTCGTGGATCACCCTGCTCCTGCAAAGTAAGCACATGAGTGGTGTGCAGGAAGCCTGAAGCAAGCGTGGTGAGGCAGGGTGTGACTTAAAAGCCTAGACTGAATTGCACACCAAGTATAGGAGTGTGGCGGGTCTCTGGTAAGCCAAGGTGGAAACGAGTGTCGAGATTGCGCAAAAATATTTCGGTAGCGTAGCGATTATACTTATGGGCACCGTTAATAGCTCCGTAAACATTCCCAGCATACCAACCAGCCTCAAAAAAGCTCAGGATACCAGCGACAGCAGGAGCGTCGCTGTGTATGGCTTCGACGGCTCCTACAATAAATAGACCATTCAAGAAAAAAGCGAGTAGAGCATCTCCTAGCCGTCCGTTATAGAGTTGACCGCTGCCAGGGAGAAGCCCCGAGAAAATGCCAGCAAGTACTGGAGATTTTGTTGGGAGACGCTCACCTAGGAGGGCTTCTTGGGCTAGCAACTGAGCGTTCTGGTACAGATCACTCTCGGGAGCAACCTGCTGGAACTGGGTCGCGGCATCTCGCCATTGACGTCGGTACAGTAATGTCCAGGCTCGCTGATAACGAGCCTGCTGTCCTATCCTCTCATGAGGGAAACGCTCTGTAATCTCTGTGTAGAGTTGTTCTGCAGTAGTGTATTGCCCCTGCCTTGTTAAGCTTTCGCCCTGCCATAGCCATGCCTGCTTCCCATAGGCAGTGTTTGGATAATGCTGAGTAACTTCCTGAAAGGTTTGTAGGGCTTCCACATAGCTTTCCCCTCGATACAATGCCAGGCCAATGGAGAAATGCACCATGGCATGGCGAGGGTCATCGGGGTAGTAAAATAGAAAACGACGATACTCTGTAATAGCGCGGAAGTATTCCCCTTCGCGCATCAACTGTTCGGCAAAACTAAGAAGTTGATCGGCCGAAAAGCCAGTAGGTCCTGTAGGGGCAATGGTGGAGGCAGATAACTGCTGCCAGAGCGGTCCACTCGCTTGACATACACCGGGGATCTCAGCCCAGAGGATGAACAGTGCCACGAACATCTGGGTGGCACAGGCTGGTAGGCGAGAGCGAGCAAGAGACACGTCCATGGTGCCATCGCCCCGGCTCATGGTGTTGCAACACGTTTGGCATGGTCAAGCTGAGCCACCATGGTCTGTATAGCTTGGTAGTCCTGTCCTTTCCACACAAGGCCCCCCTCTGGAGAATAGATCGCAAATAACGGTAACAGCGGCTGTCCTCCTACTCCTCTGAGTTCAGGGTAATGTGAGTCTTGTTGTAGAGTCCGAAAAACAGTATCCGTATCGCAAATTTTTACGAGGATAGCTTCATGGAGTGCGGCATTCAACTGCGCATCGCTCATCGTCAGCTGCTGGAAAGCCTTACAGTTGGCACACCAGGTCGCATAGAAATCGACAAAGACGGGTTTGTGCTCAGTTCTGGCACGCTGTTGTGCAAGTGAAAAATCACGCCACCATTGAAGGTTCTCATGCACTTCAAGCGACGCTGGTGCACTAGAGGCGCATGCTTCCGCCATCTTGTAGGATCCTAGAGGCATCAGGCCCGCCGGCCGTACGAGGCCACTGTACAACAAGAATATGCCTAGAACAAACAAAACTAAGCTGCTAGCGCGTTTGAGAAGCATGTGCTGGGAAGAACAAAAGATGCCAAGAAAGAGCGCCGCCCCCAGAGCTATGAGCCCTATGAGGATAGTATGAGCTACGTTGAGAGGAACGGCGGCAATTTCTGTGCCCTTTAGGTAATACGTGTAGGCAAAGTAGAGGGTAGGAAGGGCAAGGATATATTTTGTTTTTGTCAGCCAAGTACCGGCAGAGGGTAATCTGCTGCTCAGTAGACCAATGAGTAAAAAAGGGATACCCAATCCGAGGCCAAAGCTCGTCATCAACATAACCCCACGGAGCAGGGGATCATATGTTGCAGAGCTAACGAGAGTATTGGCACGAGCGATTTGCCCAGTAATGTCAAGGAGAATGGCTCCCGTAATCGGCCCGACACATGGTGAGACAATAAGCCCAGTGGCGGCTCCCATGCAAAATGTCCCGGAGAAGCCTCCCGCACGACTTACAAACATGTCTAGTTTCGCCATCAATGGTGCAAACAACTGCAATTCATACAAACCAAGCATACTCAGACCGAGATAAGTGAAGAGCCCGGCGAAACCGAGATACACCCAGGCATTGGTCATAATGGCTGAAAGGGCTGTGCCTGTTGTCGCAGCCAGCAATCCCAATAGTGTGTAAAAACATATAAGGCCTAGAAAATAGATGAACGCATGCAACCAGCTACGACGCCATGAGCCCGCTCCACGGGCTGTGAAAATTGCCGCAGTTATGGGTAGCATGGGATAAACACATGGTGTCGCAGAGGCGAGGAGTCCAGCAATACAGACAAGACCAAAGGTTAAGAGAAAGTTATCCATGTGGGTTTTAAAGAGCGCTGTAACACGTTCATTGAGGGTTAATGACGTGGAAGGTTGCCATACTGTGGTGCCAGGAATAGTATTACGCGCACTCTCTACGGTAGGGGAGTGAAGGGATACCGTGAGTTCTTGAGGAGGGTAGCACAGCTTGGTCACATCATTACAAATCTGATAACGAAAGGTCAGTGGCAATGCTCCCACAGACGGGGAAGGCATACGGGTTGTGTTCACACGAAAAGTAAACTCCCCTCTGCCTCGTAACACCGTAGCACGTACCACCTCATCCCGTTCGCCTATGGGATGGGAGAGCATGACAACTTGCGCTCCCTGCTCTTCGAGACTAGGAAAGGCAAAAGTAAGAGGAATGAAGAACCCCTCGTCTCCTGCATCAAGATATCCGTGATGATTTGCTGGGATCTGTACAGCCAGACGTAAGGTATATGCCCCGGTATCGCCCGGTTGACGCTCTTGCGTCACAAGCCATACATTGACCTCTGGTAATGTTTGGGATGGAGTGTTTACCGACGTTTGGGCTACTGCGTGCCAGGCCCAAACGTTGCAACTGCACCAGAGTAAGAGGAAAGCTCGTAGGAAACGCATAACGTTCATCCTCAGAGGAAAAACCACCGCAGACCATAAGGAGGAGTTGTTGGCTATTTCCTAGAAAACGCCCTACCCTCGGGAGGTATTCCCCCACCTCGGTGCCGCCTCAGCAGGCAACAAGATGCGCACGTACTTCAGCGTCAATCATTGAACTCCTTGAGTTCTCGATGGAGACGGTCCAAGTACGGGTCAGAGCGTGCCTGCGTAGATGGAGTAGTAGCATTGTGGTCCGTCATGCCGTGTATCTCTGCTGGTGGGCGTCTCAGTGCCCACCTACGAGTCAAGATAACGATTAATCCCGCCCCGTTCACCATGACAAACAATGGCAAAAGCCAAGCAGTCAAAGCAAAACCTTGCTTCGGGGGAGCTGCCAGGATCCCTTCGCCCCCTATATCCACGAAGTATCGTAAAATCTGCTCCTTAGATTCGCCTTGGGCCAATTTCTGACGGATGAGTTCGCGCCATTGTTCCGCTTGGCTACTCGTACAGTTCAGTAAGGTTCGTCCCGGACACGCTGGGCTCATCAGATCACCAGCAACATCTTGCCATGACTGACTCCAAACGGGTGTACTGAGGCCTAGCATCATGCTGAACAACAGACTCATACGCAGTGGCGACAAGATGCGCATAGATCATGATCCTCTTTTACTTCCCACTATAGGGAGGCACAGCAAGCGTACGTACAAAAGCAATGACGTCCTCAATTTGTTGATCATTCAGATCAGCCTGAGCCGGCATAATTGGCGATTTACCCACTGCAGGACCACCATTTTTGATGACTTTAGCAATATGGTCATTGGAAAGCTGGTTCATATAGGCCCCATCAGTATGGTCGCGTGGTTTCGGATTCAATGCCTGTGCTGTCGGCGTGGCAGCTTTACCGTCAGGACCATGGCAAGGAGAGCAACGGGTTTGATAGAGCTTCCCACCAGCTTCGACATTTCCTGCGCCCATAACGTGCTGGACAGTCCCTACAACGAGAATGAGCCCTACAAGACCGAATATAACTATCCCCTTACGAAGATACCGCATCCCAGACCTCCTTCTCGACCTGAACTCATCTGTGCATCACTCTCTCAGATGCTCGCCTCTCAAGCTTCCGCAAGTACGTTGGATAGTGTGAGATCTGGCTGCGCATCAAGATCAAGGAAACACTGTTCATGATAGTAGCGGGGAGCCATCTGATAGCGATGAGCCGCCGCACACGCAATCATTGCTGCATTGTCGGTACACAAAATCGGGGATGGGAAAAATACCGGGACACCACACTCCTCGCCGGCTCTACGCATCTCGCTCCGCAAGGTCGAGTTACAGGCGACCCCCCCCACCACGACAATAGCACGTGCCTCCGTCTGTACCACTGCGCGTCGTGTTTTTGTCACTAAAACATCGACAACAGCTTGTTGAAAACTTGCCATGATATTGTTGCGATGGCTTTCCCACTCAGGAGACGTCGGGAGAGGCCAGAACATGTCATCGTGAAAAAACCGCTCTCCCCGAGTGTCCCTCATCTGCAGCACATGAGAACGCACAGCCGTTTTTACACCACTAAAACTAAAATCGAATGTCTCTTTGTCTAGCATGGCTCGTGGGAAGTGTATAGCTGACGGCTCTCCTTGCTGTGCTAAACGATCGACAATAGGCCCTCCGGGGTATCCTAAGTGCAACATTTTCGCGATCTTGTCGAAACTCTCTCCCGCAGCATCATCACGCGTGCGCCCCAGCACGGCATAGTGTCCCCGTTGTGGACAATAGTACAGATCGGAGTGCCCACCCGAGACCACCAGCGCAATATAAGGCGAAGGCACGACAGGATATTCGAGATAAATCGCACTGATGTGCCCCTCAAGATGATGTACGGCTACGAGGGGCTTCCCCAAGCTGTAGGCTAAGGCTTTCGCCAGAGAGACCCCCACCAGCAGCGCTCCGACTAATCCTGGGCCATGCGTGACCGCAAGGGCATCGATGTCTCCCAGGGTGACATGCGCCTGCTCAAGGGCCGCAGCAATCACCGGTTGGAGGTTTTCGATGTGACTGCGACAGGCCAGTTCTGGCACCACCCCGCCATAGGCAGCATGAATAGCATGCTGGGATGCAATAATATTGGAGCGCACCTCGCTCCCTTCAGCGACTACAGCCGCCGCCGTTTCATCACACGATGTCTCGATACCTAAGATCAACACAACCAGACTCCGGCACGTCAAATTATGGGGATATCCAACAGGCAAGTTGCATATCCCCAGGCCTAGCGTTTAGGCGATTTCTGGCAAAGATTCTACCTCCTCGATTCCCTCCCCCTTGACGGGGGAGGGCGAGGGTGGGGGTGCAAAGGAGGCGCAGGGCACGGATAGACACTCCTAGCCTGTCCCCCCCATCCCAACCTTCCCCCGC